>Ga0316189_10001180_pt1 | contig 25904 bp, 27 predicted proteins | sample LowCovwburrow_MG_FD_204930 | JGI IMG/M metagenome (GOLD analysis project Ga0316189, IMG submission 204930) | Coastal sediment microbial communities from Maine, United States - Lowes Cove worm burrow | ecosystem: Environmental > Aquatic > Marine > Coastal > Sediment | place: USA: Maine... | reverse complement strand
ATTGCCGATGCTATTTGGCATACCGGTCAGGTCGTTTTATTACGAAGAGCTTCGGGAAACCCTTTTAACTCAAAGGTTAGTGTTTTTAATGGGAAATTAAGAGAATGATTTTTTTTGCTAAAATATATATTGTTATAGATCTTAGCCTACAAATAAAAGTTTTAAAAAGTGTTTTTCTGATTAAATAAAACTGACCGGTTCAAATAATTTTAAACAGAATATCTTAATACTAATTAATTTATTACATTCGACACTTTGAATCCTAACAAAAATTACTTTCTGTAATTTAAAAATTAATAAGAATGTCCCAAACTACGAATCAAGCTGTCTCAGAGACAAGTAATTTTACAATACCTATAATTATTATAGCAGGCTTATTTTTTATTTTCGGGTTTGTAACATGGATTAATGGTGCTTTGATACCATTTATGAAAACTATTAATGAGCTTACCGAAGCACAATCTTACCTAGTAGCTTCTGCATCTTATATTTCATTTGTGATAATGGCCTTACCGGCTTCTTATATCTTAACTAAAATCGGGTATCGAAAAGGAATGTCCTTAGGTTTAATAATTATGGGTCTAGGTGCCTTAGTTTTTATTCCAGCAGCAGGAGCAAGAACTTATTGGGTGTTTTTAGCAGGTATTTTTATTCAAGGAATGGGAATGACAATATTACAAACAGCTGCGAATCCTTATATTACCATTTTGGGACCTATTGAAAGCGGAGCAAAACGTATTGCGATTATGGGAATTGCAAATAAAGTTGCAGGAGCTTTAGGGTCTTTAATTTTTGGAGCTTTACTTTTATCGGGTATTGATGAAATTAAGGAAAAAGTGGCAATAGTTGGTGGTGAAGAAAAAGCACAATTATTAGATACAATGGCTGATAGTGTAGTAACTCCCTATATAGCTATGGCAGTTGTTTTATTTGTCTTAGGTATTTTAATAAGAAAAGCACCACTTCCACATGTAGAGGCAGCACCAATTGAAGAAGCTGTTGAAGGCGAGACTGCAAAAACGAGTATTTTCCAATTTCCACATTTATGGTTAGGTGTATTAACTTTGTTTGTTTATGTGGGAGCCGAGGTTATTGCTGGTGACACTATTATAGCTTATGGTATATCATTGGGTATTTCTGGAGCCGAAGCAAAATATTTTACAACATATACTTTATTGGCCATGGTTGCAACTTATGCATTGGGTGTATTTTTGATTCCTAAATATATAAGTCAAAGTACAGCTCTAAAAATAAGTGCAACTTTAGGAATACTATTCACAATTGGTATACTATTTACAACAGGCTTTACTTCGATACTATTTGTTGCTGCATTAGGAATTGCAAACGCATTAGTGTGGCCTGCAGTTTGGCCTTTAACCTTAGAAGGTTTAGGTAAATTTACCAAAACTGCTTCGGCATTATTAATTATGGCAATTTCGGGAGGGGCTATTATTCCTCCACTTTATGGAAGATTAGTAGATACTAATAAGACAGAACTAATAGCTGAAGGTATGAATGAAGCATCTGCTTTATCGCAATCTGCAACATCGAGTTATTGGATTTTAATACCTTGCTATGCTATCATTCTATATTATGCATTGGCAGGGCATAAATTAGGATTAAAAAAGAGGTAATTCACTCATATAATTAAACATAAAAAATACTTTAAATATGAAATCACAAAATTATTCAAATCACAGGCGCTTTGTACCTCTTTATCATTTTTTTACCTTATTAGGAACTCTCTTGTTACTAATAGGTTCTATTGTTAATTTGGTAAAATCATCAGGAGAAAATCTTTATAATGCTTCTCTCTTGGTTTTCGGTTCATTATTATTAATGCTTACAGCTTTTTATGCTAGAGTATTTGCTTTAAAAGCGCAAGATAGAGCCATAATAGCTGAAGAAAGATTTAGACATTATATCTTAACTGGTAAAACATTAGATAGTATGTTAACAACACGTCAAATTATTGGCCTACGTTTTGCTTCTGATGAAGAGTATGCCGATTTGGCTTCCAAAGCAGTATCTGAGAATCTTTCGGAAAATGCGATTAAAAAATCGATTAAAAATTGGAAAGAAGATTCTTATAGAGTATAAAAAAAGCCCTCAACTGAGGGCTTTTTTAAACAATTTTTTTAATACAATCTGTAAGCCGGGGCCTTAATGCCTTGCATTCTCAATGATACCAAAGCTTGGCTTCTATGGTGAACGATATGCTCTTTAATAAAATCGAATGCTCTACTTTTAGCAAATTCAGGTTGTTTAGGATCAAAAGGAACTGTGAAAGTTTCTTTTAATTGTTCTTCGCTCATACCTTCATAAGTTTCTTTAATTATTTTAAAAGATTCACTAACGGTTTTTATGCACATTTCCTTATTTGTACCCATTTCTTTTTCCATTTTACCTATCTCAGCAAAAGTTTCCGGACCTGGCATAGGTTGGCCATTCACAAACACATCTAGTAAAAACTTAGAAGACATACCTAAATGTGCCATCTGCTCTCCAAAACTTCTAATAGAATCATGAGGTCTAAAGGTGTACTTATCGGCAGGCATTGCTTCTGCAAGTTCAATGGTATAAGATTTAGATTCTTCTAAAAATTCCAGAAAATAATCATCTGTTTTTTCAGTTTCAAGTGTAGTTGTTTTTGTATTTACAAAAGCTACTGTACTAATAGCAACCAATGCTATTAAAAAGGAATAAAGTAATTTTTTCATTACATGTTAAGTTTAAGTTATGAGTAAAAATAATCATTTAATGCAAAACTACTGTTAACCTAATGCTAAAAGATCAGATTAAGGTTAATTGCAAAGTTTTAGATTTCTTTGTATCATTACGTACCCTAAATAAAATCGAATGACAGATAAGGACAATATTTCTGAGATTGCAATAGATCCAGAAGGATCGGGACAAAAAATAATTGACAATATAGAACTCAATATTTGGGAAGCATTAATTCCTGTCGTTATTTTAATGGGACTCTTAGCTTATAATATTTTCTTCGCGGATGGTGAATGGTTGGGGGAATACTCGAACCAATTTATTTTATTGATGGGAGGATTCATTGCGGCGGTTGTAGGCTTTTTGAATAAAGTATCCTTGCGTATTATGATTTCTGAAATTTGGGAAAATTGGAAGAGCGTATTTGTGCCTATTATGATCCTATTTTTAGTTGGTGCCTTAGCAGGGACTTGGTTAATAAGCGGTGTGATTCCGGCAATGGTATACTATGGATTGCAAGTATTAAATCCGTCAATATTTTTACCTGCTTGTGTGGTTATAGCCGCTATTATTTCTATTGCAACTGGGAGTTCGTGGACAACATCAGCTACAGTTGGTATCGCTTTGGTAGGTATTGGTAACGCTTTAGGTATTGCACCTGGAATGATTGCGGGCGCTGTAATATCGGGAGCTTATTTCGGAGATAAGATGTCACCCCTAAGTGATACTACTAATTTGGCTCCTGCAATGGCGGGAACCGATCTATTCACACATATAAAATATATGACAATTACTACGGTACCTACAATACTCATTACCTTAGTTGTTTTTAGTATTATTAGTTTGAATATAGAAACTACAGGAAGTGCAGATGTTAGTGGACTTCTAAGTACAATTGATACAACTTTTAATATTACACCTTATTTGTTCATTGTTCCCGCGGTAGTTATAGCTTTAATTTTGGCAAAAACAAAACCTTTAATTGCTCTTGGAAGTGGCGTAGTTTTGGCTTCCATATTTGCCATACTATTTCAATCAGATACTTTGAGTAATTTATCATCTTCAAATTTTAATTCAATTATAAATGCTGTTTTTGTTGATACTGAAATTGTTACAAGCAACGAAAAATTAAATGAGCTTTTTAGTTCAGGCGGAATGAAAGGTATGCTTTGGACCATCTTTTTAATTATTTGCGCTATGGTATTTGGAGGCGTTATGGATGCTATTGGAGCATTAGCTAGAATAACTAAATCATTATTATCATACGCATCTTCTATTTTCGGACTATTTGCAAGTACAGTGGTAAGTTGTTTAGGGTTGAATGCGATAGCCAGTGACCAATATTTAGCTATTGTAATTCCTGGCAAGATGTTTAAAAAAGCCTTTGAAGACAAAGGTTTAGCACCTGAAAATTTGAGTAGAACTCTAGAAGATTCGGGTACCGTCACGTCGGTACTAATTCCATGGAATACCTGTGGAGCCTATCAATCAAGCGTTTTAGGAGTTAGTGTAGGAGAGTATTTTGCATTCGCTATTTTTAACTATTTAAGTCCCTTTACGACCTTATTCTTCGCGGCATTAAATATTAAGATAAGACAGTTAACAGGAAAGTTGGAAACTAATTAAATAAAGAAATTCCAAACAATTCCAAAACGTATTACAAAATCCCGAAAAGGGTAATTTGGAGCGACATAATAATCACTAGTACTACCGAAACCGGAATTAAAATGTTCAAAATTAAAAAATAGTCGTGTACGTTGTATTTGTGCATTTATAAAAAAGTCAAATACCGGATACCCCCCAATCTCTTCTTGATTTTGTAACTGAAATTCAGAAAGTACTGGGTTATAAGCATTCGCATAATACTTTGTAAAATATTTTAATGTCACACCGGCTTGAAGAAATAAAGGGTCACCTTTAAAAAGTTTATCAGAAAAATACAATGAGTTTCTGGTTACAAACTCCGGTACCCTGAATAATGATTCTCCTTGAGCAACTCTCTGATACATAATTGTATTATTCAAAGCAAATTTACCAACTCTAATTTCTTTTGAAATTTTTGCCTTTAAATAGTTAATTGTAAAAGGAGCTTGCTTTGGTAAAGGACTTATTCGGGTAGCAGTGGTGTCACTAAAATATGTATAATTATCTATTTGAGTTATTTGCACATTAGCATTTAATAGTTTTTCTGACTTTAAGTCAAATATCAAACTTCGCACACTTTCATTTTTTAAATTCTCAAACCAATTATAAGCTATATAATTACTCTGATTCATTATGAAATTGAGATTTGGCGATTTGGTATTTGTTAGAAATGTTCCTTTAAATGTAAAAAGACTGTCTTGTTTAAAACTTGCAGATGCTTTTAAATAGTTACCGGTCAAATCACCCGTCACAATAGAAGATACATCAGCATCAATATTGAATTTTTTCAATGTTGTTTTCCATTCGCCGCCAACAGAAATAGTATTCCCATTAAGTTTTGCAGGAATTTCTATTCCATCTAATGTTGTTATACGATTATATCCGTAATTGTAGTCGTAATAATTGGTCTTAAACTTTACTTCACCTAAAACTATAGGAGCTTTCATGGCAATATATGCCTGTGCATCTAATGTTATATGTTGAGATTCGTCCGCGATACTCGTAGTAAAGGCATCACCAATTAAGCTGTTCGCGGCGTCTTGGATAAATTTATAATGTTTTCGTTCGTAGTTAATAATATTACCAACTTTTAAATATGTGTTTACCTTATTAAGTGAATCTTTACGTTGCCATATTTTATAGTCATGATCTATAAAATATCGATTTCCTCGTAAAAAGCTTGTTGCATCTACAAAATTCGTCTCCAGCCTTCCTCTATCTGTAAAATTACCATCATTTGTTTCGAAACTAACAATAGATTCAGGTGTTAAACCACCGCTTTGATCATTACTAAGATCTTGAGCGACAATGTGACTACGAATATTGTATGCATCATTTTCTGTTCTATAATTAAAAGTAACTCGCATATTCCCATGACTACTTAAGGAGCCCCGATATTTGCCTAATGAACGTAAACCTTTATATGCTATAGAGGTATTGTGACGCATAGACGAGTTAAAAGTGAATAACGCGTCTAAAACTTGACCTTGTTCTAATCCCGAACGAAACATTAATTCGGTTGTTGGTGTTGCAACATGGTAATAATCTATATCCGAAACATCGTAATAATTAAAATGCATGGCCCGAGCTCCAATCGACGGAAAAAGACTAACATTTTCAAAAGAATATCCTAAATTATTAAAGGTCTGACCTTGATTATGAAAAGCTAATAACTCAAAATCATCTTTACGGATATAATTAAATTTATAGACTTTGTGCATTGATAAAGTAGTATCAATATATGTTGTATCGTTCTTGTAAGAAATTACTTTGTAATCTGTATATTTTGTTTTTGCACTAAGTTTTATTTTTTTTTCTTTTACTCTTCTGTTTCTGGTCGTATCACTTTCTTGAAATTGTCGGTTGTATTCATTAGATTCTTTAGTAGGCGTAATTTGACCTTGAGCAGATGCTACAAAGAGCACAAAGAATATAAAAATACAATTTTTAAACATAAAAAAATATTGATGACAAATGTAAAATAATTGTATGAATAAATTTAGCCAAAATTTTAAAGAGTATTTTAACATTTAAAGTATTTTTGAATGATTTTAAACACTAATGTTACTACATAATTTTTCGACATATAAACTGGAAGCAGGAACTGATGAGGCAGGTAGAGGTTGCCTTGCCGGTCCTGTAGTGGCCGCGGCTGTTATTTTACCTTCAGATTTTCAACATCCTTTTTTAAATGACTCTAAGCAATTGTCAGAAAAGCAACGTTTTGAGTTGAAACCATTTATAGAACAATACGCGCTTTCCTATGCTGTAAGTTTTGTTTGGCAAGAGAAAATAGATGAAATAAATATTTTAAATGCTTCAATTTTAGCAATGCATCAATCGATTCGTGATTTAAAAATTGAACCTGAATTTATCATTGTTGATGGCAATAGATTTAAGACATATAAAGAAACTCCACATAAAACAATTGTAAAGGGAGATGCAAAATATTTAAGCATTGCTGCCGCCTCTGTTTTAGCAAAAACCTATCGAGATGAATTCATGGAGAAAATTCATCATGATTTTCCGGAGTATAATTGGAAACAAAACAAAGGTTATCCCACAAAACAGCATAGGGTTGCCATTCGACAATATGGTAGCAATGAGCACCATAGAATGTCATTTAAATTACTGCCCGAGCAAATAAAATTGAATTTTTAAAAAGGGGATTTTCCCCCTTTTTACTGATCTGGTTTGACTTAACAATAATCTTTTGCTAAATTTGATAGAAATTATTATAATATTATATCAGATCATATACTAATCAAAAGATTACATCATGAGACTCCTAATTAAATTGCTATTGAGCGTTACAGTTTGTTGTTTCCTTTTACCAGTACAAAATTTAGAAGGACAGACTAAAAGATCAAAAAAATTAAAAAGACCTACAAGCAGAGTTGGTATTGCTAGTGTCGATTCATTTGTTGGAGAATCTTTTGATCTATATGATAAAGTATATATGTATGACGGTTATGCAGCAGCAGGTACGCCATTAGAAGATGAAGACTTAGATGTTTTGGAAGCTGCTCTTGAGGATGTTACTAACCTTAGTGCTAGTGCACCGGATATACTTTCTGATTTAAATGGTGTGAGTGTTTTAAAGCAAAGTAAAGCTACTTTACAGATTAATAGAGCAAAAAAGGCCTTAAAGTATAGTATTAAAACATCTAAGAATTTGCTAACCACTAAACGGGTGCAAGGTGAAGATGAGGGCCAAACTGACCAGACTGCTTCAAATAGTGGGGATATTGCCAATACTAATTCGGACAATTCTAATGGCTCGAATTCATCTTCGACTGAATCAAATTCTGCATCGACCAAATTACCAGAAACTAAAAAGGATATAAAAATTTATAGCAAGTTCGATTTTGTACCTGGTGATAAATTATTGTTTTATGACGACTATTCGAATGATTTTATAGGAGATTTTCCTGCGAAATGGAATACCAATGGTAGTGGGGAAGTTGTAACGGTAGGGGATTCTAAAGAAAAATGGATGCAGATTTTATCAGGTTATTCTACCTACTATATACCAGATGTTGAACTGCCAGAAGAATATACTATTGAATTTGATGTATTAACGTCAGGTCTGGACAAAAAAACATCTTCTCAAGCAAGATTGATTATTATGCTTTCTGATGATAAAGCATTTAGTTTTGGAAGTAATTATGCGAGCGCAAGTCTTCCTTTCGGGCAATTTGCAGATTTTTTTGGAATTCGTATGAAAAATTATATAGCTAGAGGAGGAGGTGAAATTAACAACGAAATAAAAGCAGATATTCGAAAAGCCGTTTTGAATCGACCTCATATTTCTATTGCGGTTAACAAGCTTAGATTTCGATTATGGGTAAACGAAAAGAAATATGTTGATATACCAAGATTGATGCCACCCAACGGAGCGGTGACCACATTAAAATTTAGTACAATTACTTTTAAAGATGGCAAAGAACGCCTGTTTATTGCGAATTTGAAAGTAGCAGAGGGTGGCGTTGATTTACGTAGAAAGCTAATTTCAGAAGGTACTGTTTCTACGAATGGTATTTTATTTGATTCTGGGTCGGCAAATATCCAACCACAATCGTATGGTATAATTCGTCAGATTTCTCAGGTCTTACAACAAGAATCTGAAATGAAATTGAATATCATTGGGCATACTGATGCCGACGGACCGGAAGATGCTAATTTAGAACTCTCAAAGAAAAGAGCTGATGCCGTAAAAACGGCCCTAGTAACAATTTATAGTATATCTGACGATAGATTACAAACAGATGGAAAAGGAGAATCGGTACCTGTTGGGGATAATAAAACAACCGATGGTAAAGCACAGAATAGAAGGGTAGAATTTATTAAACAATAAAAATAACACATATGAAATCAATTGCCACAATACTTACAATTTTGATTTGCTCTGCACTTACCTTTGGTCAAGAATGCGACACATACCTATTGTTAAATGAGGGTGCTTCTTTTGAATACACCAATTACGATAAGAAAGGTAAGGCGATAACAGTAGGAAATCATTTAGCCGAAAAAGTAGAAAATAATGGAGGTAAGTTTAATTCCAAAATTAAGTTGGATGTTAAAGACCTTAAAAAAGGAGACACTTTTAGCATGGAATATGATGTTGGTTGCGAAGACGGAATTCTGTCTATAGATATGTCTCGTTTTTTTGACAGCAATCAACTCAAGCAATATGAAGGAGCCGATTTTGATATTGATATTGAAGGTGATATGCTTTATTTTCCAAGAGATTTAAAGGAGGGTGAAACATTAAACGATGGTCATATAACCATTAAGGTCAATAAAGATGGATTTACCTTTGTAACTATGACTATGACTGTTCTTAACAGAAAAGTTTTAGGCAAGGAAAGTATTACTACCAAAGCTGGAGCGTTCGATTGTCAAAAAGTAACCTACGATTTTGAAAGCAAGTTTGGTATATTAAAAGTCAAAGGTAGCGCAGCAGAGTGGTATCATGATAATCGTATAATTGTAAGATCTGAATCCTATAGCAAAAAAGGGAAGCTAATTGCATCTACTGAATTGACAGCTATTAAGGAATAATAAGTACCTAATCTTAAATAAATCAAAACCGAAGTTTTAACTTCGGTTTTTTTATGAGCTAACATTAACTTTTTACTTTATAAAAATTACATTTGCAATCCAAATTATTATTAAATGATTAAAAGAAATAAGGCTCAAATTTCAAAGTTTATCATCCATAAAGTAGGTAATAAATTCAATGAGGCGACCAATGTATTTTCAGAAAACGTAGTTACTTTTGACGAAGATAGTTATCGTTTAATGCAACCTTTTTTATTAAAGCCTTTTGTGAGTTTAACTGAGAGTTATCGCTTTAATCATCATGCAGATATTAATTTAAATGAGATTAATAATTATGCTTCACAAATATTTAAGGATAGAGACTCTTTCGTGGAACTTTCTAAAAATATCGTTACGCACTTGTATGAGCAATCAAACTCGGCACAAATTAAGACAGGAGATGTTATAATAGCATTGTTTGAAGATATAGAATATAGAGATGCAAGTACACAAGCTCTTGGAATCTTTAAAATAGAAAATAAAGTAGATTTTTTTCAAACATATTTAGAAAATGAAAGCTTTGATGTATTAGTTCAAAAAGGAATCAATGCAAAAAAAGTTGATAAAGGATGTTTGATTTTGAACTCTCAAGATGATGCGGGAACTACTGTTTTAAGCGTAGATAATAATAATTACGACGCTCAATATTGGATTCAACATTTTCTAAACATCAAATATGCTGAGGATAATAACCGTCACACAAAATTGTATATTGAATTGTGTAATGATTTTTCTGAAAATGTTTTAAAACAGGAATTCGGGAATCAGAATAAAACTGACTTTTTAGCAAAAACTGTAGATTTCTTTAAGGAAAATGAAACTGTAAATGTGCATGATTTTAAAGAAACCATTTTTGAGGAAGATAAAAAGAAAAAAATGTTCGATGACTACAAGTCTCATTTCGAAGAAGAAAACGGATTTTTGGTTTCAAATCAGTTTGCGGTTTCTGAAGCAGTCGTAAAGAAAGAAAAGAAAAAGATCAAAACGGATATAAAACTAGATACAAATATTCAAATTAAAATAGATATTGATGCACCAGATGCGGCTCAAGAATATTTAGAAAAAGGATATGATGAAGAACGAAAAATGAAGTATTACAAAGTATATTTTAACGAAGAAGACTAGACGGTTAGTGTCATTGCGAGGAATGAAATGATGTGCCAATCTTTTTAATGAGTGTTGAAGGCTTAATGAGATTCCTGAAGGGCTCTGTTCTTACCTTCGGGGAAAATATCTTTATCCTTCGGTAGTGTTCAGAATGAGATTAAAATTAAATCTGAATTCTTTCTCTCACAAACTCAGCCCCAAAAATAGCTGCAAAATGTTTAAGTATTTTTTCTTTCACTTCTTCCACATTCAATTTTTTACCTAATTCAACTTCTAAAGAGGTCACAGCTTTACCACGAATCCCACATGGAATAATATGATCGAAATAGCCCAAATTGGTATTTACATTGAGTGCAAATCCATGCATAGTAACCCACCGGCTGCTACGAACACCCAACGCGCAAATCTTCCGTGCAAACGGAGTTCCAACATCTAACCAAACACCGGTTTCACCATCACTTCGCTCCCCTTTTAAGCCATATTCTGCAAGGACTTGAATCATGGTCTCTTCTAAAAAACGCATATATTTATGAATGTCATTAAAGAAATTGTCTAAATCTAAAATAGGGTATCCAACAATTTGACCATAACCATGATAGGTAATATCACCACCGCGATTTATTTTATGGAAGGTAATACCTTTTTCTTCTAACTGTTTTTGGCTTAGCAATAAATTATTCAAATCGCCGCTCTTACCCAAGGTATAAACATGCGGATGCTCAACAAATAAAAAATGATTAGGAGTTTCAATATTCAATTTTTCACTTTTATTTTTCCTTTTTAACTGAATAATAGCATCGAATAGTTGCTCCTGAAAATCCCAAGTTTCTTTATAGTCCTTCGTTCCTAAATCTTGTAATTGTATACTTTTCACTTTATTTTTTGAGCTTTACTTCGAACTCCAATAGTTTTGGATTTTTAATAATTGTATCCATGGGTATTTCAATGATGAGTGTTTTTTTATCATCGCTAATTTTAGCATCTTTATAGGATACATGTTGAATTGTACTCTCAAAGTGATATACCAATTTATACTTACTTCCTTCCATAAAAGAACCTGACTGTTGTACCATTTTGTCAAATTCATCAGATTTTTCCTTTGAAAGTTCCTTAAGTGTAACTATTCGCTTAAAGGTATTACCGTCAAAAGAATAGACGGTGTTTGAATTTGAAGGCATAACATTGTTAGCTTTCTTTTTATCACTTAGGCTTTGTGCCCTTGCAATTTTTTCTTCCATATTTTTTAGGTCAGAAATATCTTTGAAGTCCAAGCCAAAAGTCATCATCATTTTTCCTTTTTCCTCATCGACCTGCATTCTCATTTTAAAATCTTCTAATGCCTTGATCATTTCTTTTTCTTCAGCATCCAATTTGGCAATGCTATCCTTATTTTCTGATAATATATCTTTAAATAAAATTATGGTGTCTAAAACTTCAGGGTCTTTTAAAGAATCTTTTTCACTCATTCCTTTCATAGCTTCCATCATTTGACTCATATCCATATCAAATGCATAGCTTCCACTACCATCATTTTTAATGTGTAATTCTTCAGTAAAAACGCAACTGATCAAAACAACACTTGTAACAAAAAGGATCAGTACTTTCTTAATATTCATAAATTAACGATTCGGATTGTTTAAAATAATAAGAGCACCTAAAACACCAGGTATCCAGGCAAATATGGTCAATATTAATACAATTAATACAGAACCACAACCTTTATCTATAACTGCTAGAGGTGGACATATAATTGACAATAATACCCTAAAAAAACTCATAATTTAATCCAGTTTACAAATATACGTTAATTCGTATATACTAATATGTCTCAATATTAATAGAAATGTTACGATTTCAGCTATTTTGGTAAATAAGAAATTATTTTAAACGGGTTTATTATTGACAAAGTCCTTCAAGAGTATCTTCTATATCACCGGGAGTGCTCATAATTTTCATAAAAGTACCCATTGTTAAATCAGGCCAGTGTAACGCTATTCTGTATTTACCATGAAGCATTGTGGCTTGTTTACCTTGTAAAATGATTTCATAAGGTAAAGCTGCAGCATGATCTTGACCAATTTTAGGTAAAAAATGAGACTCACCATCTTTACTGCTACGTAAACCAACACCAAATATTGCTACTTTTTGTTGTTTATATATTATTTTATATACCAGTGTTGTATATCCTTTCTTGGCTTTTAAGTTGTTTTCAATAGTTTTTAAACCTTCTTCAAATGATGAGAATTCATTTAATTTAATAGGGTCAGTAAAATAAGGCATCATTACTTTATAATGATATTTTTTTAGTTTATCAGCCTTTACTGTTCCTCCAAAGGGTTTGAATTCATTTCCTAGAGAAGAGAAAGTGGTTTTCAAGTCTGAACTAAATTTCTGAAAAACGGTTTTATAAGTATTGTAATTATCTCTTAAATAAGCTCTTAAAATATAATCAGGATTGGTGTATGAAATAATCACTTTGTCATTTTTTTGTACTAACCCTACTTTAAAAGTAGCCGCCAGAGCTCCTCTGTCACTTACCTTGATAACTGTATTTTTTAAGTCTGATCTTGTAAAAGCAATAACCTTAAGAGTACTTTTGTTTGAAGGATTGTAAGAGCCTAAAACAGTAAATGAGTTTTCTTTTAAGGTTGCAATTATTTTGTCTGAAATTTGATTTATTGTTTCGACGGATTCTCCAATTTTAATATAGGGTGACAATTCTTGCGAATTAGAATGAAAACTAAAACTGAAAACTAAAATGATACTTGTTATAATATTTTTCATTTTTTAAAATATTTAAGTTTATTAATTTGATTAAAAGAGACTAAATAAATCTTCTCTTAAAACCAACTTCAAAAGAAGTGGTAAATTTTTATTTAAAAAATGATTATTATCATAAGTTTAAAACTAGGATAGTAGATGAAAAAGATCATATTTTTTTGAAAAGAATAATTAAAAAGAGTCTTCACATTTTTTTAAATAGTGTAATTTTGCTTTTTTAAAAATAACAGCATGCAGCTTTCTGAACAAGAAATAGTAAGAAGAGAAAAATTAAACAAACTACGTGAGTTAGGAATTGATCCGTATCCAGCAGATTTATATCCCGTTAGCAATACTTCAAAAGAAATTAAAGAAAATTTTGAAAATAATAAACAGGTTATTATTGCAGGTAGATTGATGAGTCGTCGTATTCAAGGAAACGCAAGTTTTGCCGAAATTCAAGATAGTGAAGGCCGCATACAAGTTTATTTTAATAGAGACGAAATTTGCACAGGTGAAGATAAAAGTAAGTACAATTACGTTTATAAAAAACTACTTGACATTGGTGATTTTGTTGGTGTAGAAGGCGAATTGTTCATTACTAAAGTTGGTGAAAAAACAGTTAAAGTAAAAGATTTTACATTACTGAGTAAATCATTAAAACCTTTACCCTTACCAAAAGAAGATGCAGAAGGTAATTTACATGATGAGTTTAATGATCCTGAATTACGTTATCGTCAGCGCTATGCAGATTTGGTAGTAAACCCCAAAGTAAAAGACACTTTCGTTAAGCGTACTAAAATTACGAATACTATACGTAACTTTTATAACGATATGGGTTTTTTGGAAGTTGAAACACCAATTTTACAACCAATTCCCGGAGGTGCAGCGGCAAGGCCTTTTATGACACATCATAATGCTTTAAATATGCCCTTATACTTACGAGTTGCCAATGAGTTGTATCTAAAACGATTGATCGTTGGTGGTTTTGATGGAGTGTATGAATTTGCCAAAGATTTCAGAAATGAAGGTATGGATAGAACACATAATCCTGAGTTTACCGTAATGGAAATGTATGCAGCATACAAGGATTATAATTGGATGATGGATACTACTGAAAAACTATTAGAAAAAATCGCCCTAGAATTACATGGAACAACAACGGCCCAGTTTGGAGCTACTCTTATCGATTATAAAGCGCCATATAAACGGATTGGTATATTAGATGCAATTAAAGAACATACAGGTTTTGATCTATATTTAAAAAGTGAAGATGAGGTTCGAGCTGCTGCCAAAAAATTAGGACTTGAAGTTGATGAAACTATGGGTATTGGCAAAATGATTGATGAGATTTTTGGAGAAAAATGCGAATCAAATTATATCCAACCAACTTTTATAATAGACTATCCGATTGAAATGAGCCCATTAACAAAAAAGCATCGTTCAAAAGAAGGATTGACAGAACGTTTTGAATTAATGGTGAATGGTAAAGAATTAGCAAATGCTTATTCTGAATTGAATGATCCCATCGATCAGCGAGAGCGTTTTGAAGATCAATTAAAACTTTCTGAAAAAGGCGATGATGAAGCGATGTTTATTGATCAGGATTTTTTAAGAGCACTCGAATATGGGATGCCTCCAACTTCAGGCATAGGTATTGGTATTGACCGTCTTACGATGTTTATGACCAATAATGAATCTATTCAAGAAGTACTATTTTTTCCACAAATGCGACCGGAAAAGAAAGCTATTGCCTTAACTGATGAGGAAAAAGTAATTCTTAATTTGTTGAAAGCAACTTCGCCAATAGAGTTAAATAAGCTTAAAGCAGAATCAGGTTTAAGCAATAAGAAATGGGATAAATCAATTAAAGGTCTAACTAAAAATAAACTTGCTTCGGTAAATAAAACCGATGAAGACTTGTTTGTGGAAATAGTATAATCTTAATATTTGTAAATTTTGTGGCCGCTTGACACTTTAGCTTTAGCAGTGACTCAAAGCAGAAATCCAGAGAATGAACAAAAAAAAATAAAAGCCAGCATCTAGCTGGCTTTTTTTTCTATAAACTTAAACTAGACATCTTATAAAAATTTGTATTTTCGGTGAATTATCATCAACAAATCAACTATCATTTTTACTAGCTATGAGTAAATCAAAATTAACCGGTCTAATACTAGGCCCTCTTTTATTTTTTATTACAACTAACTTACCTTTTGAGTTGATTTCACAGAAAGCCGATGCGGTTATTGCAGTTGCATTGTGGATGGTTATCTGGTGGATTACAGAAACTGTTTCAATAGCCGTAACTGCCCTGTTACCGCTGATACTTTTTCCTTTACTCAAAATAATGCCTATAGCAGATGTTGGGGCAAACTATGGTAGTCCTATTATCTTTTTATTTTTTGGTGGATTTGTATTGGCATTAGCTTTAGAAAAAGTAAATCTTCATAAAAGAATTGCACTTAATATTATACGCTTGACAGGTACTACACCAAATAAAGTAGTATTAGGCTTTATGATTGCCACAGCATTAATGAGTATGTGGATTAGCAATACCGCGAGTACCGTAGTAATGCTACCCATCGCTATGTCTGTTATTAGATTACTGATTGATGATGAGGATGGCTTTTCAAAAGACGATCAAAATTTTGCATTGAGTGTAATGTTGGGTATAGCATTTTCTGCAAATGCTGGAGGGATAGCTACAGTAATCGGAACACCTCCAAATTCGGTATTAATAGGTTTGCTAGAAAATGAATATAATATAGAAATTTCATTTTTGAAATGGATGACTCTGGGACTTCCTTTTTCAATAGTCATGATCACTATTATTTACTTTGTATTGATAAAATGGATGTTTCCAAACAAAAATTTACAGTTTGCTGCTTCAAGAGATGTTATTGATTCTGAATTAGAAAAACTTGGAGATTTATCCGCAAAGGAAAAAAGAGTGCTAACTATTTTTGCTATCACTGTTTTTTTATGGATTTTCAGAACGCTTATAAATAAACTCATTCCGGGACTTGCATTATCAGATACTGTTATTAGTATGATAGCTGCTGTATCATTATTTGCGATTCCGTTTAATATAAAAAAAGGAGATTATATTATCAAGTGGGGCGATACCCAAAAACTTGCTTGGGGGATACTTATTCTGTTTGGTGGTGGTTTAGCTTTAGCTAAAGGAATGTCTGTAAGTGGTATTGTGGATGTTGTCGCTAATGCTATAGCATCAAGTAATATCAGTATATTTTTTACTGCTTCACTCTTAATTATTTTAATGTTATTCATGACTGAATTAATGAGCAATGTTGCATTGGTTGCGGTATTAGCACCAGTTGTAGCCGGTATTGCAATTGGTTTAGAAATTCCAATGTTATATTTGCTGATACCCGTAACAATTGCTAGTAGTTGCGCTTTTATGCTACCCATGGCAACACCACCAAATGCCATTGTTTTTGCCAGTGGTTATATTAAAGTACACCAAATGGCCAGAGCAGGTATCATATTAAATCTGATTGCTGTTGCGTTGCTTATTTTAATGTTTCAATTTGTAATTCCGTTTCTATTTTAAAAAATGGTATTATAAATTATTTCCTTCACTATGCACTTTTCTAACTATTCATAGCGCCTAACATGGCCAGACCACCAAACATAAAAAGGAAAAACATAATTAATATAAAACCAATTACGGCTATCAGTAATGTGCCTTTGGCCCAATTTTTTTTATGAATATTAGCCTCATCGCCAAATGCCCAAACGAGCAACATAATAAAACCAATTAAAGGTAAGGACGAAATAAAAACGGTTAATGCCCAGTCTTTATAAGACATAATTTGAGAGTTTTCCGGTGCAGAAAGATTTTCCATGATTTTGTTGGGTTTTTAATGAAGCTTAAAGGTAATAAAAATATTTTCTTCAACATTTTATTAAGAATTTAGCACTACATGATTTTATAATTTCGAGCACTGTAACTTTTGCTTAAAAGTTTTAACTAACAACAATTAAATTATACATTATGTTTAAACAAGTATTAACCAAATTATTGGTTGTGCTTTTTGTTTTATATCTTATTCATAATAAAGGTTCATGTTTCTCATTATCTATCTCAATTTAAATCGCATTTCCACAGGTAAATGATCAGAAGCTTGTTCAAACTGACTCAATACATGTCCATCAATATAATCAATAGAATTTTTAGTATAAAAAATATAATCTATACGTTTAAATGGTTTATCAGTATTAAATGTATTTAAAGGGTTTTCGATATCGAAAACCGCGTTGCCAATTTCGGGGATGTTAAATACTTTTTGAATAATTGCCTCGCTGTTTCGAGCTTCGCTATTAAAATCACCGAGTAAAATAGTAGGGTAATCTTTAGCATATTCATTAAATAAGTCTAACACAAAACCAAACTGCTTAACTCTGGTAATTTTGTCAAAAGCTTCTAAATGAACATTAATAATAATTATATCTTTATTCTCTATTGTAATAGTTACAACCTGAGCTAACCGTTCTAAATATAGCGCATCCCGATAAAAAGGATTATTCTCAACACGATCTAGAACGATTCGTTCATGATTTTTTATTGGGTATTTACTAATTATAGATTGTCCTGAGAGCATTTCGCCAAAATGCATTGATGGCGGCCAATATGGGAAGGGCACATAGGTCTCATCCCAATTTACTGCTTCTGCGATAAAATTATAACCAAGCTTAGCAATTTCATCTTGTTGATTTATTTTGAATGATCTTTTTGAAGCATAATCTATTTCCTGAAATGCAATAATATCGGCGTTAAGCAATTCAAATTCGTATTTTACTTTTTTAAGATTATCTGTATATAATTCTTTAGGTTTTACTATGGCTTTGTTATTGGTCATTCCACTTAAATAACCAATATTGTAGGTTACAATACTATAAATTGAATCGGTATCAATTATTTGTTCATAGTTGTTTTCTTTAAGATTTGAATAATCCTTTTCAGAATAATTAGGAGCGGAGGCCCAAAAGAAGAAAATAATTATTGACACTATGAGTAAAAGTATGGTCGCTATAAGAAATTTAAAAATTCGTTTCATATGAGCTAAATTACATTTTTTAATCGAAGAAAATTATTTGATATGCAGTATAAAAATACCTTAAAATACATTTGACTTCGTCGAATCATTGATTTCAGTTGAAAATGGGAAATAAAATATAATTGATATTGCTACTGTTAAATAACTTTGTATCTTTGCAGCCCAAAACAAAATAGAATTTATGGAAGGAGGTGCAATACAATGTTAATCATACCAGTAAAAGACGGTGAGAATATAGATAGAGCGTTAAAACGTTTTAAAAGAAAATTCGATAGAACCAAAACTATGAAGCAGTTGCGTGAGCGTAAGCACTTTACAAAACCTTCGGTAAGTAAGCGTAAACAAGTGCAAAAAGCACAATACGTTCAAGGTTTGAAAGCCAGTGAAGAATAAGGAAAAACTTATTTCAACATAATAAATAGAACCGTTAGATTATATGAAGACAATTAGTAACTTTGTATTTCTAACGGTTTTTTTATGCCCATAAATTCCTTTTTAGAATATATTTCATTGGAGAAAAAATATTCACTTCATACTATTAAAGCATATGAAGATGATATTAAAAGTTTTCAGTTGTTTTGTAGGACTAATTATAATGATGATAATTTAGTTGATATAAATTATTCTCAAATCAGGTCATGGATAGTATATTTAGTTGATAACGACATCTCAAATAGAACAGTCAACAGAAAAATAAGCTCCTTAAAATCTTTTTACAAATTTTTGCTCAAGTCTAAGCAAATAAATGAAGATCCTTTAGTAAAACATAAAGCACTAAAAGTTGGGAAGAGGGTACAGGTTCCTTTTTCTCAAGATGAAATGAGGGAAGTAATTGAAAGTTTAAGCAGTGACACAGATTTTAGATCATTGCGTAATAGATTAATTGTTGAGCTATTTTATTCAACCGGAATGCGTCGATCAGAATTAATTAATTTGAATTTATCCGATGTTGATCTAGAAAAACAAACGGTAAAAGTGTTGGGTAAAAGAAATAAAGAACGATTTATACCCTTGTTAAAATCAATTCAGCAAACTTTTAAAATATATTTAATTGAGAGAAACAAATTTGCAGCAGGCGTCAGTAATTTATTTATCACTGAAAAAGGCAAGAAAATATATGGAACACTTGTTTATCGCATAATAAATAGTTATTTTAGTGCGGTCTCTTCAAAGGTGAAAAAAAGCCCGCATGTTATTCGGCATTCTTTCGCTACTCACTTATTAAACGAAGGGGCAGATTTAAATTCTGTTAAAGAATTATTGGGCCATTCAAGTTTAGCCTCTACCCAAGTTTATGTAAATAGCAGCTTGAATGAATTAAAGAAAGTGTATAACCAGGCTCATCCAAGGAGCTCTAAAAACTAAATGCCTATGAAAGTACGTGTTCAATCAGTAAATTTTAATGTAGATCAAGGTTTAATTGATTTTATTGATAGTAAAATAAATAATCTTGAAAGGTTTTATGATAAAATTATTGATGCCGAAGTTTCTTTGAAAGTTCAAAAAACAAGTGAAAAAGAAAATAAAATAGCTGATGTAAAATTAAATATTGCAGGTGACGAATTGATTGTAAAAAAGCAATGTAAATCTTTTGAAGAGTCTATAGATCTGGCGGTCGATTCTCTAAGAAGACAGTTAAATAAAAAGAAAGATAAACAACGAGCACATTATTAGTAAATTTTAATTAAAATTAAATATAAAAAGTTTTGTAGAAAACTTAAAACTTTATACATTTGCAAACCGTTAGAAAAAGCGGTTTGTTTTTTTATGCAAAAAACATATAAAAAAAGCCGATGTAGCTCAGCTGGCTAGAGCAGCTGATTTGTAATCAGCAGGTCGTGGGTTCGAGTCCCTCTATCGGCTCTTGAAATATTGAAAAACGTGTTAGGATATTTACTTGATTTTTTAAATAAAGTAAATAGGGACGAGAAGTTTATCCTGAACGTAGTCGAAGGGAATCCCTCCATTGACTTAGTTCTTTGAATAAAATTAGTGTTGGGGAGATACCAAAGCGGCCAACTGGGGCGGACTGTAACTCCGCTGTCTTTCGACTTCGTAGGTTCGAATCCTGCTCTCCCCACAAACTTTTTTAGAATTTGCAGAAAGCTTACTTTCTTAAAAATTTGAAGAAAAGTTTGTTTAAGACCTTCTTTTTAGGATCAGCGAGTGGTAATGAGCTAATCCTAAAGTAAAAGAAAGACTTGATAGGGTCATTGTACGAGGCTAAATATTCTTCTTAATAGAGGAATTCTTTGTTAAATGATCCCACAACGATTTAAAATGAATGGATTATAAAAAATATTGCGAGAGTAGCTCAGTTGGTAGAGCGTCAGCCTTCCAAGCTGAATGTCGCCGGTTCGAACCCGGTCTCTCGCTCTTTTTTTAGCCGGTGTAGCTCAGGGGTAGAGCGTTTCCTTGGTAAGGAAGAGGTCACGGGTTCAAATCCCGTCATTGGCTCAAACAAAAATATTGAATACTAAATATATATATAACTAAGATTTAAAAATTAAATAATCATGGCAAAAGAAACTTTTGATCGTTCCAAACCACACCTTAATATTGGTACTATTGGACACGTTGACCACGGTAAAACTACTTTAACTGCAGCTATTACAACTGTTTTAGCAAATGCAGGATTATCTGAAAAGAGAAGCTTCGATTCTATCGATAACGCTCCTGAAGAGAAAGAAAGAGGAATTACTATTAATACATCTCACGTTGAGTATTCAACAGCTAACCGTCACTATGCGCATGTTGACTGTCCAGGTCACGCGGATTATGTGAAGAACATGGTAACTGGTGCTGCTCAAATGGATGGTGCTATTTTAGTTGTTGCTGCTACTGACGGCCCTATGCCTCAAACTCGTGAGCATATCTTATTGGGTAGACAAGTTGGTATTCCAAGAATGGTAGTATTCATGAATAAAGTGGATATGGTTGATGACGAAGAGTTACTTGAGCTTGTTGAAATGGAAGTAAGAGAATTACTTTCTTTCTATGAGTATGATGGTGATAATGGTCCTGTAATTGCTGGTTCTGCTTTAGGTGCACTTAATGGTGAACAAAAGTGGGTTGATTCTGTAATGGAATTAATGGAAGCTGTTGATACTTGGATCGAAATGCCAAAACGTGATGTTGAAAAAGATTTCCTAATGCCAATTGAAGATGTTTTCTCAATTACTGGTCGTGGAACTGTAGCAACTGGTCGTATTGAAACAGGTGTTGCTAATACAGGTGACAGTGTTGATATTATTGGTATGGGAGCTGAAAAATTAACTTCTACTATTACTGGAGTTGAAATGTTCCGTAAAATACTAGATAGAGGTGAAGCTGGTGATAATGTAGGTATCTTATTAAGAGGTATTGAAAAAACTGATATTAAAAGAGGAATGGTGATCTGTAAACCAGGTTCTGTAACTCCACATGATAAATTCAAAGCTGAGGTTTATATCCTTAAAAAAGAAGAAGGTGGTCGTCACACGCCATTCCATAACAACTATCGTCCACAGTTCTATGTAAGAACTACTGACGTAACAGGTACTATTAATTTACCTAGTGGTGTTGAAATGGTAATGCCAGGTGATAACATAACTATTACTGTTGATTTACACCAACCAATTGCAATGAACGTAGGATTACGTTTTGCGATTCGTGAAGGTGGTAGAACAGTAGGTGCTGGTCAGGTAACTGAAATTTTATAGAACACACCTAATTATTAGTTAGATATATTATAGGACAGGTGCTTCTTTGAAAAGAGAAGCGCCTTGTATTCTATACGGGTGTAGCTCAGTTGGTAGAGCACCGGTCTCCAAAACCGGGTGTCGGGAGTTCGAGTCTCTCCACCCGTGCAAATATAAAATAAGAGATGGGAATTTTATCTCTAGCATTAACGAAGGAAGTCTCTTCAGAAGTTAACACTGAGCGAAGTCGAAGTGTATAAAAAATGAAATAAAATGGGTATAGTTAATTATATTAAGGATTCGTTTATAGAACTAAATACAAAAGTTACTTGGATAACCATGTCTGAGGCACAAAAATCAACAGTAGTTGTTGCAATTTTTTCAGTATTATTTGCGCTGGCAGTTTTTTTAGTTGATAAAGTTTTCCAAATGGGTCTAGAACAATATTTTAACTTATTTAAATAAAAAATGATTATGACTGATTCTGTGAAGAAATGGTATGTGGTGAGAGCAATTGGAGGTCAAGAAAATAAGGTGAAGACTTATATTGAGAATGAAGTTGCTCGTTTAGGTTTATCTGACTATGTTGATCAAGTTTTAGTACCAACAGAAAAAGTTATCCAAATCCGTAATGGTAAGAAAATAAACAAAGAGCGCGTTTATTTTCCCGGATATATAATGGTAGAGGCTAATTTAAGTGGAGAATTACCACACGTTATAAAATCTGTAACTGGTGTTATTGGTTTTTTAGGCGAAACAAAAGGTGGTGATCCAGTACCATTACGTAAGGCAGAAGTAAATAGAATGCTAGGTAAAGTTGATGAACTAGCAGTGCAGAATGAAAATGTTGCAATTCCTTATATAATAGGAGAAACAGTAAAAGTGATTGATGGTCCGTTTAACGGATTTGACGGTACAATAGAAAAGATAAATGAAGAAAAGCGTAAGCTTGAAGTAATGGTTAAGATTTTCGGTAGAAAAACACCATTAGAATTGAGTTATATGCAAGTTGAAAAGATTTCATAAATGTTACATATATTAAGGTATACAGATGCTTCCACATTTGTAAATCTAAATTTAAGTTTAAAAAATGGCAAAAGAAGTTAGTAAGGTTGTAAAATTACAAGTTCGTGGAGGTGCGGCAAATCCTTCACCACCTGTTGGACCTGCTTTAGGTGCTGCCGGAGTTAATATCATGGAGTTCTGTAAGCAATTTAATGCTAGAACTCAGGATAAACCTGGTAAAGTTTTACCAGTAGCAATAACAGTTTATAAAGACAAGTCATTTGATTTTGTTATTAAAACTCCACCAGCTGCTGTTCAAATTTTAGAAGCAGCTAAAGTAAAAAAAGGTTCTGGTGAACCTAATCGTCTTAAAGTTGCTACGGTAACTTGGGATCAGCTTAAAGTAATTGCTGAAGATAAGATGGTAGATTTAAATGCATTTACTATTGAATCAGCAATGAAAATGATGGCTGGAACTGCACGATCAATGGGAATAAAAGTAAAAGGGAACGCCCCTGCTTAAACTTATAATTTTATAGAAGATGGCAAAAATAACTAAAAAGCAAAAAGAGGCTAAATCAAAAGTAGATGTTACAAAGGCATATTCTGTTGGTGAAGCGTCTGCTTTAGTAAAAGAAGTAACAAATGTAAAATTTGATGCGTCTATTGATCTAGCTGTAAGATTAGGGGTTGATCCTAGAAAAGCAGATCAAATGGTTCGTGGTGTTGTGACATTACCTCACGGAACAGGAAAAGATGTTAAGGTTTTAGCATTGGTTACACCTGATAAAGAGGCCGAAGTAAAAGAAGCTGGAGCTGATTATGTAGGTTTAGATGAATACCTTCAAAAAATTAAAGGAGGTTGGACAGACGTTGATGTTATAGTCACTATGCCAAGTATTATGGGTAAGTTAGGTCCTTTAGGTCGTGTTTTAGGACCAAGAGGTTTAATGCCTAATCCAAAAACTGGTACAGTAACTATGGATGTTGCAAAAGCTGTAAAAGATGTAAAAGGTGGTAAAATTGATTTTAAAGTAGATAAAACAGGTATAATTCATGCCGCTATTGGTAAAGCTTCTTTTGATGCTGATAAGATAGAAGGTAATGCACAGGAATTTTTACAGACTATTTTAAGATTAAAACCAAATACCGCTAAAGGTACATATGTTAAAAGTATTTATATGTCTAGTACCATGAGTCCTAGTATAGAAATAGATGCAAAATCAGTTTCATAAGCAAGTTAAAAGTATTCAATTATGACTAGAGAAGAAAAATCACTAATAATCGATGATTTAACAGGCCAATTAACTGATAGTAGCACTATATATCTTGCTGATATTTCAGGATTAGATGCAGTAAATACATCAAAATTACGTAGAGCTTGTTTCAAAGCTAACGTAAAATTGGCAGTTGTTAAAAACACATTGCTTTTCAAAGCAATGGAAAAGTCTGATAAAGACTTTGGAGAGTTACCGGAAATATTAAAGGGCAATACCTCATTAATGATTTCTGAAACAGGTAATGCTCCTGCAAAAGTTATTAAAGAATTTCGTAAAAAATCTGATAAACCAGTTCTTAAAGGAGCTTATATTGAAGAGTCAGTTTATGTTGGAGATGACCAACTAGATGCCTTAGTAAATATTAAATCTAAAGAAGAATTGATAGGTGAGATTATTACTATTTTACAATCACCAGCTAAAAATGTTATTTCGGCATTAAAATCTGGAGGTAGTACAATATCTGGAATTCTTACAACATTATCAGAAAAATAAGCACACACAAATAAACTAAATAATAAATTTTTTAAAACAAATAAAATGGCAGAATTAAAAGAATTCGCAGAACAATTGGTTAACTTAACAGTAAAAGAAGTTAATGAATTAGCTAATATTTTAAAAGACGAGTATGGTATTGAGCCTGCAGCAGCAGCAGTTGCAGTGGCAGGTCCAGCAGCAGGTGGTGGAGCAGACGCAGTAGAAGAGAAAACAGAATTTGATGTTATCTTAAAAGCAGCAGGTGGTTCTAAACTAGCAGTAGTAAAATTAGTAAAAGAATTAACTGGTTTGGGCCTTAAAGAGGCTAAAGGATTAGTTGATGAAGCACCGAGCGCAATTAAAGAAGGCGTTTCTAAAGATGAGGCTGAAGGTCTTAAAACATCTTTAGAAGAGGCTGGCGCTGAGGTTGAACTTAAGTAAGCTTAATCCCTATTTCGAATTTTCGAAACGGGGCTAAACATCTAAGGTTTAGGTCTTTGGAACATATCCAAATGACCTAAACCATTTTGTGTATATATTCGTTCTTATTAAAATAATAGGTTTTTTTAATTAAAAATTTTCTCCATTGTCGACAATAACTAGTACAGAAAGAGTAAACTTCACATCAGCTAAATTGGTAACTGATTATCCAGATTTTTTGGATATTCAAGTAAAATCATTTCAAGATTTTTTCCAGTTAGAAACAAAAGCTGACGAAAGAGGTACTGAAGGTTTGTTTAAAACTTTCTCGGATAATTTTCCAATTACAGATACACGAAATCAATTTATTTTAGAATTTATTGATTATTTCGTTGACCCACCAAGATATTCAATACAAGAATGTATTGAAAGAGGTTTAACGTATAGCGTTCCTTTAAAGGCACGTTTAAAATTATACTGTACTGATCCAGAACACGAGGACTTTGAAACAATTGTACAAGATGTCTATTTAGGTACTATACCTTATATGACACATAGTGGTACTTTTGTAATTAATGGCGCAGAAAGAGTAGTTGTTTCACAATTACACCGTTCGCCGGGAGTTT
>Ga0316189_10001179_pt1 | contig 25910 bp, 41 predicted proteins | sample LowCovwburrow_MG_FD_204930 | JGI IMG/M metagenome (GOLD analysis project Ga0316189, IMG submission 204930) | Coastal sediment microbial communities from Maine, United States - Lowes Cove worm burrow | ecosystem: Environmental > Aquatic > Marine > Coastal > Sediment | place: USA: Maine... | reverse complement strand
TTCAAATTTAAGGAGATATGAAAATGGACGGCAAAGAAGATCTGTACGACCTGAAAAGATCATTTAAGATTGGGCAGCTTTTCAATGTTTCATGTGTTCAGAGAAGGATGATGTGGTGTTATAACCGAGCAAGGAGAACAATTGATTTAGCCCTTAATATTGGAGATGCTGAAGAGGTAAAACGAGACGGCCTGCATATGAAGTACCAATTCATTAAGAGATAACGCCAGCTAGTAAAGCCAGTATAAATATGGAGGTAGGTTGTGAGAGCTTGGACATGCACAGACTTTGAAGGTCACTGGCCAGTTGGGTGCGCCGCTGTAGTTGTGGCTGAGAGCGAGGCGGTAGCTTTGCACTGGCTAGTTAAGGAGTTGAAGAATTGCGGGTTGACCGGTTTAGCGTCAGATGGGTCTGAGTTAACAAATAACAACCTTAAACCTCTGCCGATACATGGCGGTAGACTGTGCCGTGTTTTGAATGATGGCAACTATTAACCCCACCCCTTACAAGGTAACAACATGAGAGATAATCCATTAAGAGCGTTTTTCATATTTATATGTGTAGTCATCATAACAGGATTGCTTCTAGGCCCTATATTGCGGCAAAACAATATCGACATAACCAAAGCCGCAGTCATAACGGAGAAGCAAAGGAACATAGCCGCAGTGCTTGAGGTATGGAATAATTGCACGTCGATGAACTCAACAAGAACTCTGGGCATGACTATAGACAGCTCTGGTTATTTAATCCCAGAAACTACTTGCACAGAATTTAACGGAGGAGGTTGACAAGATGGATGTTTTGCCAGAACACACTGACAAGTTGGCGGGGATGCTTAGTAAGATAGGGTTTAGACTTAGGTTCTGCGGATGCGATCATTTTCTAATCATGAACAAGAAGGGTAGGCCGACCCAATTTGAGGTTTTTGACGACAGGATTACAGTGAGGAGCGAAGGGACTAGTTTGTTTGGTGGTTACGGAAGGGGTGGTATTGGGTTTAATCTTAGGAGTTGCGATATTGATTACCATGAAGATCTTAACTTTGTGTCGGTGCATCCTAAATCTGACAAAAATGTGTTCATATCATTTTACGGGAACGATTAACCATGAAGCTTAAAGTAAATAGCACCCGCACATTGTCAGAGTGTATCGGTCAGCTTAAAAAGGCGTTCAAGGAAAAGAAGTTCGTAACCGTGACCATAAGCACTGGCAAGGCGCGAACACTTAACCAGAACGCGCTCTTACATGCGTGGTGCACACAGGTAGCACTAGAGGAAATGGAATACACCGACAACGGGGTAAAATGCCTCTGTAAGCTGCATATCTTTTTGCCAATACTAAGAGGTGAGGATGCGGAGTTTAACGCCACATGTGAGGCCGTGATTGACCCTTTGCCATACGAGAGTAAGATCAAGGCTATGGAGATCCTGCCAGTAACATCTTTGATGAAAACTAAGCAGCTTGCTCGTGGTCTTGAGGCGATGCAATTACATTATGTTGGGCGGGTTGAATTGTTGTTTCCCGAAGATTGAACGATTGAGATAAGGGGATTACGATGAGTTGCCAATGCGAAGATTATATGAACGGACGAGTTGTATGCGCGGAATGTAGCAAGGCCGCAAGCGTTAGCTTTTCGCCTGAATTTACTGGTTATGCCGCACATAAGGTAATGACTGCCGAAGAGTATATAACCGAGCCTATTGTTGGATGGCACATGGTCTGCCGTGATGTTGATGGTTTTGGGAACATAGGAATTAGATACACAACGCCATTTACAGGAAAATCAGATAAATTTTAGCGGCATAACGACCGATATTAAGCGTGCGTGGTACACGTCCGCTTGAATTTTTGGTTAAAAAACATAGCGCCACGGAGGTACTAATATGAACGAATATTTACCAATACCAGCCAAACTATATGTTGGGCCGAGAAAGTCAATAGACGGACAGGATGTGACAATGGTGATCGGTTTTTTGCCGGGTAAAATGTTTGAAAAAGACGAAATACTAACAGCTGAACTGATAATTGCCGATACTGAAAAACATGATGCTGGGAAGTACCACGGTTGGTTAGCCGAAGATATATTGAGGGATGGCATACAGATAGAAAAATAAATCCGCGTTTTTTAACAAAACTAATAACCAGCGGGCCACCAATGGTGGTGAGGCCGCATGAGTTCTCCCTGTCTGAGTTAATTAGACTGGTTGGGCTTTTAATTTAACGGAGGATATTTAAGATGGATGACTGTAATAGTGGTAAAGCATGTGTAGCACCCGCACAAGACCCGATAGCACGTGAGGTTATGAACGCCCTAGACAGACTTGCCAGCGCAGCAGAGAAGGTAGCTTGCAGGACTGCCGATAAACTGCACCCAATATGTCAATCTGCCTGCCCATCTCCTGATGGCTGCGACAAGGTTGCCAGAGAATACCCCCCACTGTTTAGTGAAATGCGGGAGAAACTGGAGACTATTGAGAACTCCATTGACCGCATAAACAACGTGCTGGATAGGGCAGAAGTTTAAACCTGACGGGCTGTGACTGTATGTGCAGCCCAACATTGCTAATAAACAGCGGCCCCAAAAGGAAATCCCCTTATGGGCCGCAAAACTTCTAGCCGTCTGCTTTAATTAGGCTGGTTATGTTTTAAAAAGGAGACTCGAAAGATGGATACTACTATTGGAACATGCTCATTATGTGGCGGTGCCGTGATGGTGCCAAGTAACTGGGGAGGAATTTACCCACCAACACCAACATGCACCAGCTGCGGGGCAACACCGAAAGAGCCGCACGGTAAAGAAATACCAATGGAGCGAGAACGATCTGAGCCGAAATATGCTCCAGACAATCGCATCCTTTTTAGAACATAACGATTTAATAAGCCGTTGCCAGATGGTGGTGGCACCTAAACACAGGAGAAATTGACATGAAAGCAATGATTAAAACCGCACCCGTTCTGGCAATCTGCTTTATTTTTTTGTTATGTTCTGGCTGCGCCGACCACGCCACATTTAACAGTGCCGCAACTATACAGCCAGTAGGATTTTGGTATGGTTTGTGGCATGGAATGATTTTACCATTCTCTTGGCTTGTATCACTGTTTTCGGATAGCACCGCAATTTATGCCATATATAATAACGGTGGGTGGTATGACTTTGGCTTTGCCATTGGAGTTGGTGCGCTATCATCAAGCAGCGGAACGGCTACCGTAAGAAGGAAAAAACGGTAAGAACATAACGAAATAGCTAACCTGATTGCGGGTTAGCGACTGATAATTAATAAAACAACTGGAGATGATGCTATGACCGAAGAAACTAAAACCGCAACCATTAGCAATTCAGCGTTAAGCGGCGGGTTATGTTGGCTTGACCCTAAGAATATCCCTGACGATATAGACGACCAAGTGCTTGTTTTATGCAAAGAACGAGAAGGTATTGAATGGCAATATGTATGTTGGCCTCCAGATGGAGAAAACGGCTGGTTATTATGCCAACCGACATGCAAGCAAAATGTTGATATTGATCTGGACAAATTAGATAACATTGAAGTTGTCGGTTGGAAAAAGATTTAAACATAACGTGCTATATTAAGCGGCGTGTCTTACGTCCGCTTGAATTTTTGGTTATGTTTAAGGAGGTATTATGAAAATAAAAAGATATAGAATAGAGCCTGATTACTGTGACGGACAGTTTCGTGTAATTGACATACTTAAAGACGAACCTGTGTGTGTACCTTTGACGTACCATACTGCTGATGGACTTGCCGATATAATGGGTGAGGATATGGACATTGAATGTAATACAGAAGATATCCACCCTGATTATTTGGAAGAAACATAACGCCGCAAAACACCTGCCGCCCACCGAACTAAAGTGGGGCCGCAACCGTTCTTGCGGTCAGAGTGATTTTGTTTGTTATAAACCGAAGGTTAACGGGCAATTGAACAGTAATACATATGCTTTAAAGGAGGACAGCATGATTAAAACTAACGGTCTTTTTATAAAGAGAGTTAAAGAGTACGGATTGAAAATGATTAGTGATCTGGGGATAACCAGAGAAAAGTCTAAGCACCTTGGTGATATTGATGGGGTATATCTAGGGATTAGCGATGAATCAAGAAAACATTTTAATTGCCCCAAAAAAGGGGAGCTTCTGATGGGTGTGCCATCACATTGGACAAATGAGGATATAGAGGCTTGTATTTATCTCTGCCACGCTTCGTACAATGATGGGATTAAAGAAAGGACTAGAAAGATCAGGTATGAATTTTCTTTGCTGATGGGGCTGGAAGAGTGATTGTTTTAGTCGGGTGTGAAGAGAGCCAGACAATTACAAAAGCATTGCGGGAAGCAGAACACGAGGCTTTTAGCTGTGACCTTGAGCCGACAAGGGGAAACCCAGAATGGCACTTGCAACAGGACATAATGCAGGTAGTGCCATCCAGATATTGGGATTTGATAATATTGCACCCTGACTGCACCGCAATGGCTGTGAGTGGAAACAGGTGGTACGGAAAAGGGATGCCGATGAACGACAAGCGGCTGGCACAAGTAGAATGGACTAAGCGGCTTTGGGAACTGGCTGTACTGCACAGTGACAGGGTGGCGCTTGAAAACCCCGTGAGCGTAATATTTAGCCACTTGCCGAACGTTTTTTATCTGCAACCGTGGGAGCATGGACACGGAGAAACTAAAAAGACCGGATTTGCTCTGCACAACTTGGAGCCACTGAAGCCGACAAACATTGTGGACGGTAGAGAACAGCGAGTGTGGAAGATGCCCCCAAGCGAAACCCGGAAACGGGACAGGAGTAAAACGTTTGACGGTGTGGCAAAGGCGATTGTTGAGCAATGGGCCAACAAAACGAACTAGCCCTGCCCAACCTGTTAGAACGGGTTTATAACGCCGATAATAAGCTGGCCGCCACGGAGAAATACCGCAGGCCGCTTACTTGTACGGCTCAGATTAATTATTTTGTTATAAACCCATACGGGAAGGTGATTAGGATGAAAAGAAGAGTTGAGGGATGGCGAGATGTTGACGAATTTACCGAGAAAATATTAGCCTTGCTGGAAGAATATAACTGCGAAATTTATCTTGATGAAGATGTTGGGATATGCGTTGCAGACAAGGACAACAAGGAGATGGAGGTTTTGGTTAACCTTGATAATTTGGCAGGTTTATAACGATAGCAATAAGGGGATTACGATGATTTGCCCAATATGTAAATTAAGAGAAGCTAACGTAGCTGTGTGTGCTGTGTGTTTAGATGAACACCAAGCCAGTAATTCCCGCTTAATTGACGGGTTAAATGCCAACAAATTATTTATGGCAACCACTTTGACTACCGTAATTCTGGAGAGGCTTGAAAATAACAAGACTACTCCTGAATGGTTGAGAGGCAGCGTGGAAGTTTTACGGGGTATGTTAGCTGAAATGAAACAATAATTTGGCGGCATTTAACATTAAGGATAACCGGCGAGGGGTGACAAGCTATGTGTGATGGGGTGATAAAAATGGACGTTAAAAAAGTAATAATGACGCAACCCGCAACCGTGGACGAAGTCCGCGTTGATACGCTGGTTAAATGCCAGCACTGCGCCGTGGATAGTGTGCTTTCGAGAAGTGTTGAGAAGTTTGAAGTATTTTATGACCGAGAAGAACCTGACGAGAAACACTGGTCTGTAAAATTTTATACTGCCCATTGCTGGCAATGCGGGAAAACAAGTTTCTTTGAAACAGGCATTTAACGACCTATAATAAGCCGTTGCCAGATGGTGGCGGCACTTAAACACAGGAGTAATTGACATGAGAAAATTAACTAAACTCGCACCCGTTCTGGCAATCTGCTTGATTTTTTTGTTATGTGTGGGCTGCACTGATATAACCCCCCACCAATTGAGGAAAGCGGAGAAAATATGTGGCGACAGGGATGGGGTACAGAGAATAAGAGGCAACACCCTAAAACCTAATACCGTACAGTGCGGTGATGACACCTGGGAATTTATAGCAGACTGAACACATAACTACTTGTTAACTGGAAATTATGAGTTACCCTAATTATGCGACATACGAAAAGAAGCGTAACCGTGGTAGGTTAGGAGGCATTGAGTCACAGAGGCGGTCAGAAATTGGCCGATTATCCAATGCGCTTAAATTCGGCCCGGAAAGATCGGTAGAAACTACCCTGCTTTTCGTGGTGAATACATACAACCCAATAACTGAGCAACGCAACCATATTGAGATTAAGCATGAAATTAATAATGGCAGCGGCAAGGTAAACGTGTACCTAAATAATGAGAAGTGGCGCAACGGTTGGTCTGCTACAAGGTTTGCTAAATGGATATGTGGCCAGATAGGAAAGGTTTTATCTGATTGGAGTTAAACCAAAACAGGAGGGGTTAGAAATATATAATTGCTGTGAGCGTAAAGGCCGGGGTTTGAATTGCCCCGGCCTTTTTTATTTAAGGTTGTTTATTGCCGGTAATCATACTGGCTATTTTCCCGCCCATGCCAGTAACGCCACGTTTCTCCATTGACCTTCCAATAGAATAAACACCTGTAACTCCTGTCCATGATGCCCAAAACGCGGCAGGGAGAGAGAAAGAAGGCAACACTAGGGCATTGGTCAACTCTGGAGTTATTGTCCCAGCAAATAGAACAGTAGCCACACCAACGCACCATGCAAACATTGGGAATATTACATGGTTAATGAATATTATAGCTAAACCGCCATAGACAATTGTCGGCCTCGCTCGTTTAGTGTAAACATCACCTTGATTCAACTCGGCAACCATTACACTTTTTTTTGCCTCGTCACTTTTAGCTTGAAACCCTTTAATCATGGATATCATGCCAAGTTTAGCCGATGCCTTTTCACCTTCGTCCATCTTCTTAGGCCAGAAGCGATCCATAATCCCACCAGCTAAATCTGTTACACCTGAAATCCCAGTTAGATCTATACCCATTATGATACCCCATTATGCTTGTATGAATAGTGGTTCGGATCACCTTTAATCATCGGAGAACCACCGCATTTATCGACCCAGAAGTCATGTAACTTGTCATGCCCTTCTGAATCAGTAATATATCGACCGTCTTTAAAAAGGTTAAGGTCAATGGCAAGGCGTGATTTATGAGTGCTGTTCTTGTGGCTATAACCTTTCTTCTCTCCAACCTTACCGAAAACCCTAGGGTCTCTGAAAGAGTCACCTAGCGTCACCTCGTAGCCTAGTTTCTCCGCTTCAAGAATTAGGAACGCAACATTTAACGCGAAACGGCTTTGGTTCTCTCTGAGGCTCATTTACTTGTCGCCGCGATGTGAGTTTGTAGATTGAGGTTCATCTGCATGGTAATTTGTGCCAGCTCCTTAATGTCAGAACGGGTTTCTTCTGAATTCTTGACGTATTGGGTCAGTGTTGTCTGCATTACTGCTATCATTTGCTCTTGTTTGTCATCACGGTCATCCTTCGCAAAAGCTGATTTCCATGACAAGATACCGCTTACAGCGAGAACGAATATAGATCCCATGACTACTTGAACTAATAACCTGTGCCCACTCTTTACACAACCGTCACATTCTGCCATTCAACCCACCGGATCATTGATTAATTATATATTTAGCTATAAACTTTTAAAGCCCTGTTGAAATCCCTTTTCTAATGATAAGATTATCCATATAAAAGTTGTTTGCTGTTGTTCCTAAATTAGCAAGGCTACACATAGCAAGCCTTAATGGTGTTGTTACGTCAGATACACTTACCCCTGACGAAGTAACTTTTTCCACAGTATCAATATCTATAGAAAATGCCCCATTATTACAGGAAATTTCTATATTGTACCATTGACTAGCTGAAGGAGTCCACGAAAACGAGATTGATCGTATTGCTGATCCGTTCCAAAATTGGAAATAGAATATATTTGTTCCAAGTTTAAAAACAGTGAATACATGACCGTCAGTGCCACGCCATCCAGCATATCCTCCACCATACCCTATAAAGTATTGATTACCCGTAGCAACATTAAAATAGACTTGGAAGTTTATGAAAAATGTATCCCCTAAAACGAAGTCAGTTAAACTATCAGTCATAGTACCGTATGACGTACTAGCGGCAGATAAGTAGCTAGATGCTCCTGAATAAGATTGCGCTGTCTTGTGTGCAAATGCACCATTCGGGGTTATTGTGTGGTTAGATGGAGATGTATCTATAAACGTAGTGTCTCCATCTGTAGTATTAGATGGAACGTGCAGCACTGTAAACTCATCAGATCCAGCACCAGCCACGACTCTCCGCATTGCATGATGTAACATTTAAACCCCGAACATATAACGTTTAAGTTTTGTCCATGTGCTTTCAGTAAGGTCTATTGTCCCAAAGTCTTCTATACCATCCCATGTCGATGTGTAATCGAAATATTTAAGGTTGATATCGGTAGTTTCTGCAAGTTCAAGCAACAGCCCTTTGCACTTAGAGGATACTAAATCGTTCACTTTTGTTTTTGCTGCTGTATCGATAATAGAGCTATTCACTGAAGAAACAAGGGCGTATGCTTTTGATTCTATTGCACTAGTTATCTCAGCCCTTATAGTCGAATAATCCTTGGTCTTTATGGCGTGAGTGTAAGATACTATGACACTGTTTTCCTTTGTTGGTATATTTTCAACCCCTTCATACTCACCATCCAAGACAGTTGGCTTAATATATGGGACATAGCCGTGCTTCTTCATCCATTGTGGCGAGTGGTTTGATGCTTTACGGCCACCGACCGGCACAAATTTGCGAGTGAAAGTTATTTCCTCAACCAGAACATCATCTTTAAATTTACCGTAATCAGGCATTAGTATAACCTCTTCACTGATACCGAGCCAATTTTAGCCGTCATTGCGGCCCCTGCTGCGATTATCTCAAGGCCGTCAGTATCAGTGGCCACAATAACCTCGGCTTTCGTGCCTACCGTTGTATATGTGGCCCCGTCTGTACTGCCTACGTTCATCTTAACACCACCGCCAGCCGTTGTCACCTCGTCTATCACGGTAACGACTAGATATGATGCTGTGGCTACAGCGGTTAATGGTGCGGCTTCCACCGTAGTCTCTGACGTTGCAGCGGTTAAGACTAACTGGCCGCCCGTAACTGACATGTTACCAGATTCAGTCCAATCTGCGGTATCATCGAAGCTAGGATCATCAACAAGCTCGGTGCCTAATGTCAAATAAGTATCGGCTGCAACCTGCCAACCGCCATAAGGCACATAGTCGCCACCTTCGACATTAAGGAACTCAAGCACAATTGCCTTGTCTGCCGTGTAGGTAAAATCTGCTTCGCCCTCGGTCTGAAGCAGCGTTGACCATGTTGGGTTCCAGTCGCCTGAGTCAATGATAATTAATGTGCCGGACTGAGCTTCACCGTCAGCTATTAACGTGTCCCATCCTGTAAATGTGATATTGATAACGGCAGTAACGGTGATAATCTGAACCCCACCATTAGCCCAATCAATAACAGTATCAGTGCCTACGCTGCCCACCTCATTAATGCCACGACTTGAGGTTATCAAGCTAGACAAACCACCGTCAGTTTTTAACGATTTTAATAGTGGATCAAAAATAGCTTTATCCATTATACCACCTTAACTATATGAATAAGATGCTCTTTCATCCCATTCCTTGTCGTATATATTAGAACCGCCAGCATATTTACCACTTACAATCTTGCCAGAAGTGTACGTAAACTTCTCGATCTGCCATTTTTCATCACTATCTAACGCTCCAGGTAAACCGTACCCTACATACTCAACATTCCCATTCGCATCATAAGCGAGGCGTACCTGTAAGTCTCCGTGAGAATACGGGTAGTATTGGTCATCTTTCTTAAAGTTGTCACCAGGGCCAGCCATGTTACACCTCAGTTTGTATGTTCATATTCATATATCTCAAGAAAACAATGGTTATCTGCGGCCTCGCTAGTCAGCACAACCGAGTAATCTTCGTTCTGTTTTAGAACAGCTTCAGTGAAAGAACTAGCACCACCACCAGTTTTCTTGCCACTTCCTAGATGTACCACAGGCTTTATGGATGTACCACCTGACATTGTTGCTCCCAATGTTAAGCTGTTAGCAACGTACACACCGGTAGAAGATCCAAGTAAAATAGATGTATTGGTTGAATTTCTATTGTTATTGTATATCGGGAGCGCAGATCCGGTATTAACGGTAACAGTAGGATTCTCAGTAAATGTTAATGTAGCGTCTAATGAACAAGCAGCCGCGTAATTAAAGTGAGACCATTTATCCGTGTCTGGTGTCCTGAATGATATTTTTAAGGATGCCTCGTTAGCAAGAATACCGGACGAACCTGCAACAAAAGAGTTACCCTCATGTATCTCATGGTGAGCATAGCCAATAGCTAAAATCGAACCGGTGCTAGTGTCTTTCCCAAATTGGGTGTGGTTCCTGTCACCGGCAAAACATGGTGTTGCAAATAGCAGTATGAGTAGCAGTAATTTAATTTTCATAATATGTCTAGTTGGTGTGTTCATACCAGTTAACCTCTAACGAGCTTATAGAATTACCTACAGTGGAATCCCGCAACAATCTGATGCAATGTGTAACCCCCTGTTCCAGTATATACTCGTGCCTTTCTCCACCACCAACGGTTCCACCTTGTGACTTTGCGGCCCCTATTACTTCTCCATGTAATTCAGTACCATCAACTGTGATGGTCGCTCCTATACTAACACTGTTTATTACCGGAACAGTCTGCAAATCATAGGCGGTGCTGGTTTTAGAAGAGTTACCATTGTGATTCATTGGAGCGGTTTCTGTACCTGAATTAGCGGTTACAGTTGACCCAGATAATATTTGAGCAGTACACGCCAAAGAGCATGAATAACCAACAGTTAAATGGAACCACTTGGAGGTGTCTGGAGTAGTGAAGCATACATTAAGGTTTTCATCAGCTGCCAATGTGAGGTCATAATCATGAACATTATACGCACTGCCAGAGTGTATCTCTAGATGTGGATAGTCAACTGACGCAATACTACCAGTTGTGGGATCCCTCTTGAATTGAGTGGAGTTTCTATCATCTGCTAAACATACGTTTGTCGTAAATGCCAGTAACAATACTGTAAATAATATCCGTTTCATAATACACCTATAGTTTCATTATATATGCAAGTGCATAATATTTAGGTTTGTAGTTAGCGTTATTTATCCCATGGGCATGAGCCCCACCACCACCAGAAGCTCCAGAGGTTAAAGAAGCATTCCCTGCAAAGTCAGCACCAGAAGAAATACCAGAACCAGTACCAATATTGCCAGGGGTTGAATGTGAATGGTTTGGGATATCCCCTATCTCTAATGTGTAATCTTCAGATGTACCTGCACCTGTCCCTGTATCTCCAACATCGTTAGTGCCACCGGTATCAGCATCAGCATGTAGTATAAAGCGGTCTGTTAGAGGTGGAGTGCCGTTTGACCCGTCACATAAAGCAAACCCCGCTGGGATATCTGAAATAGCCCCAGACCAAAGGCATATCATCCCCGCTGGGTATCGAGCTGTCATCGCAGCTGTAATAGCGTCAGCATAAGCCTTGATGCTCTGCTGCGTTGCCCCCTGGGTGTTAGAATCGCTGGCCATGTTATCTTCGTCAAGAAGTGCCGACCCGGCCAATGCCGCCAATAACGCGATATCACCAGAGCTATCAAAACCAATATATCTGTCAGCCCTATACGCCGCTGTGCCAGCAAATGTTAAATCTGGTGTATCTGTTACCGAACTATCAGCCCGAACAGCTTGGCTAACGCTGTTGTAGTTGTTTTCCTGCGTTATGTACGTTAACCGGTCAAGAGCCGTTTCCAGATTATCAGGGTTGCTTGACCTATTATTGACCAAATCAAGTAGCTGTGTTCTGGTAGTATCTCTGGTTGCAACCAACTCCTCGCCTGTAGCGGGAGCCGTGTTCATAGTAATGGTTGTCCCTGACAAGGTGTAACCATCCTCACCGGCTGCATCTTTCGTTAATGTGGTGCTAGTTCCGTCAGTATCGGTACGAGCCACTGTAATATCAGTAACCGCAAGGAATGAATAGGTTGATATTGAGAAAGCAACCGTTACATCATCACCGTCCCATGATTGAACCGGATTCGCTTCGCTTGGTACTGTCATTTTTTATTTCTCCTTCTGTCGGACTTCTTTTTGCCTTTCCCAAACCACCAATAATATAATTTACCAAAGACCGGAATTGACGATACTGTCTCAAGTCCCTTTTCATCACCAGCGGTATTAATATCTTTACTTAGTGCGTTTATAAGCTTAGTTGGTGGGAATATCTGCCCACGAGCTGCAACACCTAAGCCCTCCTCTCTTGCTTTCCATGTAACAAACTTAGATATACCGAAAAGCCTAAGGAGATTATCAACCGCCAAATCATCTGGCTCTATTGGTCTGTTTAGGATAATAGCCTTAATCACATCAGCAGTAGCATTAGCGAATACAAAATAAGAAGCAAGACGGACTAGATTAGTGATCCCCTGGGCCCTAGTATCTTTATTCGCTATCTGCTGGAATACTTCACGCCGGTAAATATCAAATGATTTTATCGTGAAAGTCTTCAGCATGTAAAATATACGTCCGTTACCACCGGTTAAATACTTTTGAGGCATTTCTGACAATGTTATGGGCTGGAAGTCAGCCAGCTTGTTAAACATCAACAGCTTAACATCTTCGGTGATAGTACCTTCTTCGAGGTCAGTCATTAACTGGTCTGTCCTATCGCCGAAGATTGGCTGCAATTCTTTCCGTAGTTTTGCAGGGCTGCGCTTGGCTCTATTTTTAAACTTAGTCCATGACGCATGAAGCAAAGTCTCTTTTCCTATAGCGTCCATCTTCTCAAGGCCAATAATCTTAAATACTTTTGATACTGCCTTGGCCGCCTTTGTCTGATCCGCAAATTCAGCGGCTATTCTCTCAACGCCAATATCTTCTCTGGTAATAGCTGACTTTCCGGTTGATGCTTTAATCACTCCATCAGCGGTATAAGCAACGCCATTCTGATACAATGACCATGCGATATCACCTATTTGAGTAACAGCCGAAGCAACCGACCCCATAGTATCAATATATGACAGGTTCTTGTATAGCCCCAGAACGCCGGTAGTACCCACTTCATTAAACCTAGCCTTGAGTATGTCAGACAGGTCTTTTTCTTGGTGCGCCTTAATCTCGCCACTCTGAATAAGGTCTAAAACGAATGACCCTATTGTATCGTCATTTTCCCCAACGTTCTCAGGCTTTGCTTTCTTGCCAAAGAACCTTCTGGCCTCAATTGCTGAGTTGGTTTCGTGGATATAGTTTAATAAAGCCGCTTCTGAGGTTGAATAGAATTTATTTAACTCTGGGGTAATCGTGTCTATCTTCCGCTCTTTTAATACGCTCGGTTTGGATAACGTTATATTCCCTTGACCATACCCCCGAAGCATGGAGTTAATAAACTGTGCTTTCTCTTGGAAATCTAAGTAATGGCCTAGCTCTGCCTCTTTTCCTCTAATAGCATCACTTATTACTGACCAATCATCACCCTTTTGGAAATGCTCTAAAAACCCCTTCATGTCAGTTATGTATCTGGGGTTAAACTCTTCAATAAAACCTATATCAAATCCGACACTAACAGCATCTGCATGCAATTTATTTAACACTTCCCGAACAGCCGCATACTCTGTTGCCATTTCATATTTATCTAGCAACTCGTTTATCTTGGTTGTATCGGCGTTCTTACGGGCAAGGTCAAAGTCGGCCATATCGCCCTTTTCCATCTTCTGCACTTTGGCAAAGAACGGCTCTGACGCTCTGACCATTTCAGCTTCTTTTACACCTACCTGGAATTCAAACTCCCTTAATACATATTTTAACTTGGGACTGATATTAGCAAGCCTTGTAGAGATAGAGCCAAGATACCTGTCAACACCCTTACCTATTTGTTTAACTATATCCTTCGCATCTCTGGTGGCAGTAGCTAGAATGGTTGGTTCAACCGCTTCTCGATTCTCTTGATAGGAAGATTCAGGTATTGCGCGAGAATCAACTTTGAACTTGTCAACTAAACCAGCAATTTTATCTTTGGCCTCCTGGAATACCGCATCATCGCCACTACGTTGAGCTGCCTTTGCTTCAGCGAATGCTTCAGTTAATTGCTTTCGTTCTATTGCACTAACAGATACCCCAGAAGGTATGCTGGCAACGATCTTGTCAAGTTCCGCCCTTAACTCTGGTTTTTCTGTAGCCAATAGCTCAGAAATAGCCTTGGTTTCTTCTTGCAATAAAACCTCTTGCCTAAACTCTTCCTCAAATTGGTCCACTGCCCCAAGTTCTTCCGCTGCAAGTTCTGGTGACAACTTAGCTACTGTATCTTTCTTGGTGGCAACTTCGGCAACGGCATTAATAAAGTCAGCCTCGGTATCAAACCCAGCCTCATCTACTGCTATCTCATCTAATACAAGTGTGCCTTTTTTAGAGAATAATCCAGGCCTTTTTTTAATAATCTCTGTGATTGTCTCTCCATAGTCTGCTTGTATTTGGTCAGTAAGCAATATACCACCCTGCTCAACAGCACTGGACATAACTTGCTGTATGGGATCTTCTGCCGCTATTGCTACCCCTTCGGCTTCAGCCCTCTTGTTTATCTCGTCTCGGTCAGCCTGGAATATAGCGTCAACTCTTTCTTCTGCTATAACACCGGCCTGTGCAACTATATTTTGGTAGTCTTGAATGTCGTTTTCATCTACAACGCTTTGCAATTCTTCCCTGACAGCTTCAGTTGTCGCCTCGTCTGTGGTAACAACTTCATCAATTACTTTCTCCTGCTCGACTTCATCTGCAATAGCCTTTTCTATTCTGGCCGCGTCTATCTTGGCTGTAGATACTTTAGCTATATCGCCACCAAACCTAGCAGCAGGCCCCAGGCCTGACACCAGGCCAAGCCCTTTAATAGACTCGGTGATTGTCGTCGCTAACTGGCTGACAACATCTTTAGTGGTGGCACGTTCTATATTTTTCCCGTCAAGATAGTTTGTAGCAACTTTTGATAACTCATCGCCGACTATCTTAATCATTTCTTGCTGTACTTCCTGTTTAGTCTCAGTAGCCAAAGTTGTACCATACACACCACCGAATCGTACAATAGCCTGTGTAACAGCGCCACTCTCTGAAAGGTTGGCTAGTGTCTTTGAAACAACACCGGCCAGAGCCTTATCGCCGCCGAACGATTTAAACAATGTTTTCATCTGTGCAACTTCCACCAGGCCCATTAACGAACCGGAAGCAAGAGCACCAAACTTAGCGACTCCTTTATTTATTTTCTCGCCTGACTCTGATTCAAATTCAAGCAACTCTCGATAATTACTCCCAGCCATAACTTGAGCTGAGTACATCAACGAGCCAGTTGTAACACCAGCCCCGTAAAATTCGACACCTAGAGGTATCCCTGCCTCTGGCCCTAGCGTAGCAGTCCCAAGCGCAAAACCTCCTAGCCCGGCGGCAAGACCCAACCACTGCCCGTTTGAAGCCGTGTTAACCATGAAAGGTAATGTCTTGCCGGTAGCTTCAAGGATGTCCTGAACCCTTGACTCTGGCAAACCTATCTCGCCGGTTTCTGCCATAGCCTGGTTATATTCATCTATTTTACGTTGCCGCTGTGGATTTTCATCATATATCTGTTGAGAATACAGATAATCTCGCTGCAAGCCTGTATTAGCTGTCTTGTAGTTCTTGGTGAAGATGCTATAAGCTGTTTCTCTGATTGCGGCACGCTCTGGCGTTATCTTTGCGTCATGGTCTATTGCAAACCTTTTATTGTAAGCGTCAGATAATGAAATACCAAAGATCTGCGAATCAACCATAGCCTGAGTAGCAATAGCCTTTTCTTTTGCAGGATCGGCAAAGAACTCTTTAGCCTGTGAAAATAAGGAAGGGGCAGGAGCCTCTGTAAGTTCTGGGATCTCTTTAACCGGCTTAAACTGTTTGGCCTTGGCAAGAATACCACTCAACCTACCGTCGTCAGCTTGAGGTGATGTCTCTACAACATCCTCTTCTTGGCTGAATTGCTCCGCAGCGGCCAATATTTCTTCTATTGACCTTGCCATCAATTCTCATCCTTCAGTCTAGCCGCTTTAATCTTGAGGAACTTTTCAGAGTTAAGTACAATATCAATCTCTTCATCTTCAAGAGTATTAATAAACTGCTCTACATTATCCTCATTCATACCGAAGTAAGTAGCCAGCGAAACGTTATCCTCGTCCAACACCCTGACTATTCTTTCACGGGTACCTTCTGCAAATGGGTTAAACTCGTTCGGATCATTCAACAAAGCATCAAATGTTTTATATGATTCAGCAGTTGTTTCTGCAATAGATACTTCCTTCCTAGATTTCCACCACTCGCCAGGGTCTCTCTTGGGGTTCTCGTCAACCCATTTTTGAAGATCATCTTTAGCCTCGCCCTTCCTTATTTTGGCCGCATCACTTCCAACCTCCCCAAACAACCCACTATCATATGAAGCAGCTATCTGAGTCTTAACAGAACTAACACCCATTTTGGCATTATTATTTATTGCTCTTTTATTATAAGCCCTCACTTGCCTACTAGCCGCACCACTTAGGCCATAATCATAATCTAGCCTTATCTGTTCATCAGTTAGAGGTATCCCTTTCTCAATAGCGTTATCTATAGCTTCCATAGCACTGTCTAATACGGTCTGGTCTGTTTCTCTTCCTTCAGCTTTAAACTGAGCGGCTATCATTTTCTTCATCTTCAGCCTATCCCCACCATCTTCTATCTGGGGAAGTATCTCGTCCTCAACTACTGTTTGGCTTGCTTGACCTTTGATCATGTCCAGTGTTTCATTTGTCAGACTACTGATATGTGCAGCGTTAGCCTCTTTCTTAAACTTCTTAGCCTCGGTGTCTCTGGTCTTCAGGTTGCTTTCTGTCTTGGCCAAGATATCAGCATCAAAAATAGTCTCTCGCGCAAATGCAAGTTGAGCTTTTAAATCGTCTGGATGGGTTGTCGCAACAAGATTAGTCTCGGCAAGTGCTTTCTGGTTAACATCCTTGACCGTGAACTTTGATTTTAATGTATTATAGGTCTTGGAGCCAAGAGGTTTTTTATAGTCTTCTATTACCTTAAAAGCTCCTTCCATGTCACCAGTTTCGGCATAGGCAAGAGCGGCAGTAGTGGCAAGACCGGCTGTATTGCTAAGTTTGGCGGCCCTACTGTCAAGCCCCGCAAACTGCTTGTCAATCTTCGCGCCAGCTTCTTTTATATATTCATCAACAAGGCTAGGGTAAACACCAACCTCAGCGTTGATCGTTGCCATATCACCTTCAAATACTGTTTTCTGATACGCTCGTGCCTGAGTAGCTTGGTGAGTGGTTAGACTGTTTACACTGCCCCTCTTGGCCCGTTCTGCCATATCCTGGAAAGCTTTCTTCTGTGGCCCGTTCTCAAGGCTCTCTAAAGTCTTGGCTGTCTGCTCTTGATACCATTCTTCATATTTTGGTACAGAATCTACAGCGTCAGCACCTTTGAAATTCTGTGAGATACCAGAAACCGTTTGCAAGTTCATTGCTGAAAAGGTGTTGTAAGCCTCTTGGGACTTTGCTTCGTTGCGCTCGGTCTGGATCTGGTTAAGAATGCCACTAGCATTCTTTAAAAGCTGGTTGCTAGTGTCGACTACCTGAGTATTAGCTGAACCTTGCCGAGCTAAACCTGGGACGCCATCGCTTACCGTTCTCTCTCTTATAGGGATTACTGGCATTCTTTACACCCGCATCGTTGTCCCATAGGGCAGCCGCAATACTTTTTCATATTTTCATAAGTTTCTTTCGCGGCATCGCTTAACACATGATTCACAGTACCACCTTTAGAGGCTTGAGACTTATTGCTCCACTTACCAACATCAGCCAGCTCTTCTTTGCTCATTCGTGCCATTATATCCCATCCAATATGTTTTTGGTAGTCGATAACAGTGTGCTAATGTTCTGTAGATTGCTGCTGTTTTCTTCGGCAGAAGCGGCAGCCAGAGAGGCCGAAGCCTCGGAGGACAGATTAAAAGCCTCAACCTCCCCAGCTATTTTAAGTGCCGCAACATCTTGCTCAACTGAACGGATAGTAGCTGATTCTATGTTCTGCTGTGATACCGAGTCAAGCGCAAATCCAGAGGAAGCACCGGCGACCCTAGCAGTGCCTAATATCTGCCGACCCTGTTCTCTTACCGTGGCGACATCTGCGGCTACCGCTCTATCAATCCAGTATTTAGCATGTTCGGCCATTATTGCGTTATGCTCATACGTCAACTGCCTAATCTTTGAGGCTTGTGACGTTACATACATACTAGCCAGAGAGGTTATCCCCTGCGAGGCTGTCAACAATGAACTCAAATTAAAACTCGTGGTTGTGCTTGGTGTTGCATCGGTAGCGGGATTTCTAGCCAACCCAAGTGTATCAAAGTCAATATCAAAGGCATCTTCTACGTTTAGTACCATCAGTCTTTCTCACTCTCAACTTCTTGATAAACAGCTAGAATAGTGCATGGCAAAGGCTGGTCACTTCTTATGCAGAGATTAACACCTCTCTCGGTGTCACACTCCATTTCATATTCATCGGTTAAACCATCTTGTAACGGAGCAGAACGGCCTAAATTGGTGTCGTTACTATCACCAAACGGAATGTCGTATAACCCACTAGCAAATCTCTGCCCAAACTTGAGGCCAAGTGTTTTGTATAACTGGAATATTACTCCCTTGATTGTTTTCTTAGCCGCAGGTATTGCTCTTTGCTGATCGGAATATCCTGGGGTAAATAGCTGTGCGTCGGCCTCGTAGGTCTTCCCAACACAAACCAAACTAGCACTAGACCCTAGAGTTATACTACCATTAGACACGGTGTATTCGCCATCGTCGGCACCGTCTGCCAAACAGCCTACAGTCTCGCCCTCTAAATGGTCTAATCCTGTAATTAAAGTAACCTTCTTAGCTACCGTTATTGTCAAAGTTTGTGCTGGTGTTCTGCTGGCCGGGTTAAATGACGTTAGGTCAACGTCATTGCCTTCTGAATCATGTAGCTGAAATGTATTCGTCGCTTTATGTGCAACGGTATAGTCTTCGTAATGTAAGCTAGTGGTATAATCAAATAGTCTATCAGAGGTGCGGAATGTTACCGTATCTCCGTCGGTATAACCATGAGCGGCTAATGTGATAACGCCTGGGTCAGCATATGATATGCTAGTTACCGTTTGTCGGTTATCTAATGTCAGGTAAGAGTCAAGGAAAGTTGCATCATCGGTATCAGCTCCGGTAAATACATCAGCAAGCCTTTCAATATAACGCACTGTACTGCCGTTTATAGTTCTCTTTATCACGGCAAAAAGCTCGTCGTAAGTGGTGCCAGGGACTACAGTTATACGCTCTATATCTGCATCAGTTCCAACCGCTGGATGAACGTGCCACCCAAATACATCATGTTCAGGGTAGTAAGTCAGACCTAGTAATGTCCCATCGTCTCGCCTGCACCATAGCACCCTGTAAGGTTCACTCTGAAAGGCCATTTCTGTTATGGTGTTGTCTCTTGTAAGATGCTCCGCTAATGCCGTTAATATCTCGCCTGCATACGAATCCGATTCAAGAGAATATCTCAGCTCTTTTAACGCCTTGTTATGCTTCATCATGAAAAGGAGAGTGCTTCCGGCCATTATCGGCTTGGTTGTCCCAGCCCCGTCCCGCGACCCTACTACCGCCTGTCTGCTCGTGTTAGTGATTGCACCACCACCAGACGAGTCGGCAAGCCAATACTCGGCTCCGTTAGTACCGACCGCAAACTTGCCACCGCTTAACAGCCATTCAATCTCATTGGCCTGTCTGCCGCCAAGTTCAACGTCAATAGCGTCATCATCGGCAGGAACAGCGTTTATTTCATGAGTGTAATATAGACCGGTAGCTGATAACCATATTCTCAAGGGCCATGTAGCTGTTTTAGCGAAACATAACCTCTCGTTGTTCAGTTCTACTTGTTCTGGCCAACCGTCAGCAGCTCTCCAAGCACCTAAACGCCATGCGGTTGATCCTGAATCCCAATACTTTAAAAAGTCTTTTGTTACTGTTACACCAACATTAACAGTGCTTGAGATAGAAGTAATTTCAGCAACACCTATCTCCGATTCTGTGCCTTCTGTATGGTATATAGAAATCAATCTTCCGACATCACTTGCAGTAAAACCAGACCCGCCGTTGATACCGGTTGTAGATGTGGCTATTATTATCCCTAATGGATAGGTTGTCGCTTCGGCAAAGCCTCCGCTAGTCCACGCCGTGTAACCTCTTGCATCTATCCCTTCAAGCTCGAACGAATTTGCGGCGACATCTCCAACTATATAATGTGTCGTTATGTTTAGTTCATCGGTGCCGACAATATCATATAGATAAACAGAGTTACCTTTAACCAGCCCGTGAGCTGTAGTGGTATTGATTACACATGGATTTGTTAATGATATACCGTTGATTGCTTTTGCAGAACCGGATAGAACAAGAGTAGATTTAAGCTGTGTATCTGTAGCGTTTTCTTTATTAAGCGGCCCGTTAGTAAATGTTAAATACGAAAAGGCCCATGACGCGTCACTTGTCCTCAATAACTGTGCTGGCTTATGGCTGCCGTGTGCTATCCACAGAGTATCACCAGAGGTTTCAAAATCAAGATCATCCAATTGCGCTTCAGTGTAAGGGGTAGAAATCGAATAAGGCTCTTGCGTTGTTCCTCCGCTTGTATAAGCAGTGTAAGCAGTACCATCAACGCCAGACAATTCAAATGTATTGGTGGCCTTGTTTGCTACTGTGTATTCATTACCGTTTAACTCGGTCATTCCTAAAACATTCTGGATAAAGACAATATCGCCATCGGAATAACCATGAGCTCCGGCAGTAATAACAACCGGATTTGCCTTGGTTGCTGCGGTTATATTGGTCGGCCCGTTTGCGACAATCTGACCACTAGGCTTATGAAATCGAACATATAAATCGCCAAACTCTAATATATAGGAATTTGTCGCGCTGTGGTCAAACCCAAACAACCTAACTTTTTTGCTGTGGTCTTTTACCCTAATGCGATGTTCCCACCCGCCACGCTTAGTTAAAGGCCCGTGGACTAGTGGGATAAAACCTTGACACTTCTGTAATCCTGACTGATATTTTGCCAGGTCAGACCGGCCATAGGCTTGTGGGGATAACTCCCCTGCGCTAAATGAGGTTTGTACGACTTTCATCGAGACTGCAACCAAGTATCATTTGATTCAACGTGCTTGCCTTTGTCAATGTCGCTCTCTCCGTAGCCCTCTTCACCATCCCTTGACTTAGCTTTTGGCAAGATAACCTCAAGATAGATAGCTAGAAAATCTTCGTTTGTTTTATTGCCACGCTTAACCACTAATGGAGTTGCAATTATAGATTTGAGCTTACCGATAATAGCGTTGATAAAATGCTGCGGCCATTTGGTGGTATCGGTCAGGTTGTATATATACTCAAAGTTCAGCGGTGAGCTTAGATTAGACATTATGTACTCGCCACGGATAGCGAAGTTTGACGTTCGTTCTTCGAGCTTGCTCATCCTGACATAATCAGACGGCTTCGCATAAGCATAGTCCCAATCCTCGTCTATAAAGGTATAGGAGGCATCAACGGCAACAGCTACCCACTTTTTAGCAAAACTCCACCGGTGGGATTCAAGAACCTCAATTACCATATCATCCCATACCTCATTGATGAGGTTAGCTGATTTACTGCCATCGGTCACAGATGATATTAACGTGATGCCAAGTTCTGCTAATGCCCTGTTAGCTATGCTTGTTTGACTAGCCATTTACTGCCCCTTTTGTTCCTCAATAGCACACACCTTAATGATAAGGTCGGCTTTTGATATGCCGGTATGTGGCACTTTCTCGCCATACTTAGCCATGCAATGCTCGGCAATTTCCTTACAGGTTTTCCCTTGTAGCTCGTCAGGTGTCATTTCACCGAATGGCTTGAGAGTTGATGGGTCAACATCATCCCCAAGTTCTTCAAGTGTAACAGTAGGTTTAACGAAGGTCTGGCCCTTCAGGAACTTCTCTCGCGCCCACATGACTTTCCGGCTCGTCCCTTCCTTGACTTTCTCGCCAAGTTCTTTAAGGCTGGCCCTGATCTCATCAGTTGACCTAATATCGTCACCGGCTGTAATAGCTGGCCTATCCTCTGCAATTACCTCGCCAAGCCTCTTGAAATGCTTGTTTGGCTCAAGGCCACCTGGTAATGGGTCACCCGCTTTGAAATGCGTTTCCATGTAATAACATTCCTTATGACATACATATTCACTCATTGGTTCCTGCCTCCTCGTGGTAAGTTACGCACTGAGTATAAAACGGTTTTCCGTTGTTAAATTCAATTGCGGTTTTGTCGCCCCTATCCCAAGCAAATAAAAGCCATTCTTTAAGGATATGCTTGATTAGATAGGGTGGTTGCTCTACATTTATATTCCTATAATCAAAAGCCTCGTCAATATGCCGTTCAATTTCTTCGGCGTAGGCTGGTTTTTCATCGGTTTTAGTGGACCCGTTCTTAATCTCCATCTCGGTACAGCCACGTTTAAGCGTTACTTCAATGGTTGGGTCGATCTTGTTAACTGCGTCACGAACTTCTTTGTAACGTTTCTGCCCCTGGTCGAGTGAGTCGCAGTAGAAATACCCGCCGTATTGGTAATGAACATAGGCCCTTTGTTCTATCCCACACTTACAGAACCGAGCTGACCCTTTACTCTTCTTCGTAAATTCCTTCTGGAACTCATACAGGGCAAGAAGCTGTTTAACCGTCTGCATCTTAACAACGACTTTCCAGCATTCACGGCAGCGTGAGGGGGTGAATCCTAGCCTGTTAAATATCTCCATCATCATACCGCAATCACGGTTAGGGTCTGGATTGGTGTATATCCACTTCCGATTATGGTCAATAGCCGTTGATCTAGCTGTAATCTTGCCGGTATCTTTCGATATTACCCAACCCCTCTCGAATAAATCACCGAACGTATCAATGACATCAAAGGCGTTTAAGCTATCTAAAAATGATGGTTGTTCCATGTTACCTCGCTATAGATCAAGGGGCAGCCCGTTAAGGCCACCCCCCATCATGATTAATCAGTTACTTCGTTGTCCAGGCTGATCCACGCATTCACGTTGCCGGCACTAATGGTAGCTCCACCGGTATAACCAAGCCCCAAATAACGCAGGCAAGTAAACCCTACAGGGAACTTATACTGACGAACTGTACCGATAGCGGCAGTTGCAGCAATAGTCTCAAGGGTAACTAAGGTGGTAGCACCTGAACTCAAGGAAGCATCAGCCGCCTTGGTTAACAGCGCAGGGGTGAGAGTACCACCAGCACCAACCAAAGCAGTACTCACCTCAACATTGAGGACCATATTCCCCATATCGGGAGATATGGCAGTACCCCAGCCATCAGTCTGACCGGTACGCATGTCAATTACATCTGTTGAATACACTGTAGCAGTAGAACTAAGTGCTACTGACTGTGCATCGGATAATTCTAAAGCTCTATCTAATACGGACATGATTTACCTCCATCATGTTATTTAATAAAAAAACAAGTGCCACCAGTCAAGATGGTACTCTAGGTCAATGCAGCCTCGGTATCAAGAATCTGGTCAACCTGACGAATAGGAGTCTTCTTGAAGTTCATATTCATACCTGGCGCCAATCCTTGGTCAAAAGTAAAGTTGACGTTGGACTTGTCTTTCAACCTAATCTCCATCTGGGTCATGATGGTTTCATTGCAATAGATTTTACGGCCCATGCCCTTAGTCATCCGGTTAAGGAGAGTAATCAGGTTATCTTCATCAAAGATGTTGGTTGAACCAGAAGTCTCAATATTAGCCAAACGACCAATACTCTTGTTGTTCTTAACCGCAAGACCAGCTTTCCAGGTGAATTTATCAACATAAGCCTCAAACTCGTTGCTACCGATATCAGTCACAAGCAGAGTACCAAGATCTTTATGCTCCAAACCTACCTTGGAGTTCCTTGGGTAGAGCATGTGGCAAGTATTCACACCCCAATCAACCACATATATACTGGTTAAGTCTGAACCGGTTCCACCTTCGTTCAGTACGTTGGTAGTTGCGCTGATAGATGAAAGCCGTGGAGCCAAACCAGTAAACCGCTCTGGGTTGGTGTTGGTGTTGCCATAGATCTGGGTAGATGCCATAGTCTTACCAAGACCGGACACAAAAGCCATTGCCTCATCAGAACGGGCCTGTGCAGGGTTCTTGAAAGCCTTGATAGCCTCAACATCATTCTTGGCAAGAGTCTCTAGAATACCGATTACATCCTTGACCTGGGTAGTATCGCTCTTTTCAGTAGCAACACCGGCATTCAACTTACGCCATGAACCGGCAGGCTCGGACGAACGCCTGGTGGTCGTATGGCTAAAAGTATCGTTTGCTTCGCGCCATTGCGAGTCCTGCAGAATATAGTTCTCTTCTGCGAGAGCCTCAACGATGGTAAGCATGTTACCGTCTGGCCCATGCCGTTTCGCGACCTCTACTAATGTTAAACTATTTGCTGTTTGAGTTGTCATAATTTACTCCCTTTAATTAAGGGGGAGTGAGCCTACATATTTTCGTAAGCGATGACCTTCTGGCCATCTGCGCCTACGTTATTGTTTTTCTGTGGGCCTGAACCCCCAAGTATAATACTATCCTCGGAAATTGAGTCCGCCAGTTTAGCAAGAACCCTAAACAGTTTAGGATTGTTGCCTAATTCAAAATCATTCATTAACTCTTCCCCGCCTACTGCCTTGACCAGCTTGTCTACTTTAGCGTGGGTTTCATCATATTTGTCGCCGAGTTCCGCTTTCATAGCGTCAATAGACTCAGAAGTTACCTGTTTCATATCAGCTGTGATTTTAGCCAACCTTGCCTGGTCAAACTCAATCAACTTATTGTAAGTCTCTTGCGGCAAGTTGTTTTCATGGGCGAATGATTTTAAGTCGTTATAACCTTGCACCATTGCTTCGTGCATACCTTCAGGTGCTTCAAACTCGTAAGCTTCGGCACTCTCTGGTATTACTGGCTGACCGTTCTTCATTTCAATGAAATCACTTGCGAGTTTATCAAGACCACCACCTTCGTCACTGGTATAACCCTGCAACATTTCGTTGGCTCTTAACTCCTCGTTTTCGATTCCACTGAGAAAAGATTCGTTAGTCCCAGCATCATCACCGCTGTTAAGCTGGATGTTCTGTTCATCACTCATCTGTATCTCCATTCTCTTTCTTTACTGCTATTAATGATGCTAATAATTGCTCAGTCCCTATGATTGAGGCAATATCATTACCTATCTGTTGTTTGGCTAATACTGCATATGCACCAGCGTTGAACTGAGTGCAGCTTCTAAACATATGCGTCTCGTGAATTAACCACCATAAAACACGCCTACCATGTGCTGTAGTGGTAAAGGTGTCTTTAAAGTCTTCTTTCCACCTTCTCAGCTCTATCTTGTGTTTCTCTGCCTCTTCAGCATTCAACTTAGCGAAGTCAGCTTGGAACAATGGCTCACCGTCTGAGTCAAACATGAAATCCATTCCGTTATTCATTAAACACCTAACTGTTGGCTAAGGTTTTCAAGTTGTGCTGATTGGTCGCCAGGGGTAGCCGCTCCAACTTTAGCCGCCTCTAGTGCTTGCTGCTGTTCCGCTGCCTTTTTCTCTGCCGCCTGGATCCCGGCTAAATACTCTTCAGCCTCTTTCGATGTTCTTATGATATCAGCAGGCATACCAACCACCCGGCCATGCTCTGAAAGCATCTCAATAAAGTCGGTTGTGGCTT
>Ga0316189_10001178_pt1 | contig 25926 bp, 28 predicted proteins | sample LowCovwburrow_MG_FD_204930 | JGI IMG/M metagenome (GOLD analysis project Ga0316189, IMG submission 204930) | Coastal sediment microbial communities from Maine, United States - Lowes Cove worm burrow | ecosystem: Environmental > Aquatic > Marine > Coastal > Sediment | place: USA: Maine... | reverse complement strand
ATCGCGATTTCTTGGACCGTGTCGCAACGTCCGTTTTGGCCTTTGAAGGCAATGGAACGTGGACGGAATACCCCGGCGGCTATTCCGATATGGTTGATCAACGTGGGCGCGGTGTTGACGCCAAGGCGAAAGCCCAAGTCGTATCTAAGCCTAAAAAAACCAGCAAAGCGGCGGCCCCAAAATCGTCGGCTAAAAAACTCAGCTACAAAGACAAATACGCCCTGGAAACCTTGCCCGGTGAAATCGACCAGTTGGACAAAGACATCGAAGCCCTTCAACAAAAAATGTCCGACCCGGATTTGTATACAAAAGACCCCGATACCTTCAACGCCCTGGTCCAACAAATCGGCGACAAACAAGCCAAGCGCGATGGGGCAGAAGAAAAGTGGCTAGAGCTGGAAATGTTGAAGGAAGAGATTGAGGGTTAGACTGAACGACAGGCGAGCCCTGTCAGATAACCTTGAACTTGTTTCACCTTGCGGCCCATTTCCATCTCTTTATACAACACCAAGGACTCGCGATATAATTGACAAGATTTGCCTAAATTCCCACGTTGTTTTGCGATAAGTGCCAAATTGCTGAGTTGTAAAGCCACCCCCATTTTGTCGTAGATCTCTTTGTGCATATCGAGGGCTTTTTGGTAGAACTCTTGGGCGCGGTCCGTGTCCCCTATGGCGTTATAGCCGATGGCTAAATTTCCCGCTGCGACGGCAATGATTCTTTTGTCGCCCGTAGACAGTCCGATTTCCAAAACTTTCAAATAGGCATTTTGTGCGTCATATGATTTCCCTATGCGCATGAAGAAGGTTCCCAAGCGATTCCAAATGGTGTGCTCTTTGGGGGCGAGGGTGGTGGCTCTTTCTAGGGCTTTGCGGGTGGCGGAAATATTATTGAGATAGTTCAGAGCCGCGATGTGCGTCAAGATTGTGGCCGCTTCAACCTGCGCAGAGTCGCCTTCGGATTCTTTGCTTTTAAGAAGCACATTAAAAACATCCTCGGCTTCGCGGATGTCGCCAGACTCAAGTTGTGTGAGGGCGGACTTGATTGTTTTGCGGTCAACAGGCGAGCCATAATTGTCGTACTCATCTGTCAAAGCCTTCACCGCCCATTCTAAATGATCGATGGCAACGTTATGCAGATATTTGGATTTATATTGCCCTTGATAGCCTTCTTTAAAGGCTGACGCCGCAATATGTCGAATGTCTTTATAGGAATGTGATGGCAGTGTCGTGAAAAGATAAGCGGCGAGAAAAACAAGGCCAATCCCCCATTCAAGCCCCGTAAACCACAGCCAAGTCTTCTGACGTGCCATTACATACTTCCACATACAAAGATAGCAACGCGATCCTATCTATACAGGCATTAATTGTTATCAAAAGAAGCGGGAAGTGTCGAGAGTAGAATGACGGCCTATTGGTGAGGCGCGCTCAGAAAGCGGAGCCGATACGTGAGGGCAGGGTGACGGCTAGCCGCGCACCTCACTCACGCTCCGCTTCGTCTAGCCAGCCTTGAACAAGCTCGATCTGAGGTTTCATGCCAATCTCTTCAAACAAAGCCAAAGCCTCCCGCCATAAACGACGGGCCTCGGGCATATTTTCACGTTGTTTGGCCACGTTGCCTAGGTTGCCCAACTGGTTCGCCATGCCTTCCTTGCGACCAAGCTCTTTCTCAATCGCCAGAGATTTCTTAAGGTAATCCTCGGCCCTGTCCAAATCCCCTCCGGCTTTGGCGACGAGGCCCAAGTTGCCCAACTGGTTCGCTATGCCTTCCTTGCGACCAAGGTCTTCGTTAATGGTGAGGGCTTGTTGATGGTAATCCTCGGCTTTATCCAAATCACCCTGCCTTCGGGCGATGAGGCCGAGGTTGCCCAATTGGCTCGCCATGCCTTCCTTGCGACCAAGGTCTTCGTTGATGGCGAGGGATCGCTGATGATAATCCTCGGCTTGATCCAAATCCCCTCGGGTTAGGGCGATGAGGCCGAGGTTGCCTAAATCGCTCGCCATGCCTTCCTTGCGACCAAGCTCTTTCTCAATTGCAAGAGATCGCTGATGATAATCCTCGGCTTGACCTAAACCCCCTCGGGTTTGGGCGATGAGGCCGAGGTTGCCTAAATCGCTCGCCATGCCTTCCTTGCAACCAAGCTCTTTGTTGATGGCGAGGGCTTGTTGGTGGTAATTCTCGGCTTGATCCAAATCACCCTGCCTTCGGGCGATGAGGCCGAGGTTTCCGGTGGCGGCGGCGATGATTTGTTTATCAGCCGTTGAATTGCCAAGTGCTAGGACTTTTCCATAGGCTCGTTCGGCCCCCTGTAGGTCGCCGATGCGCCTGAGGAGATGGCCCAATTCATTCCAAGAATCGGCATCGTCAGGTGTTAGCTGGGTGGCTTTTTTGTAGGCGTTGCGGGCTTTCTCGGTGTCGTGAAGGAAGGCCAAGGCACCGATGTGTTTGGCGGCTTGGGCAGCCTCAACAAGGGACGCCTGACCCTCGGCTTCTTTGGCTTCGAGGATGGTTTGGAAAATGTCTTCGGCTTTTTGTGTGTCGCCATCTTCTAAGCAGGCCAAGGCCTCATCGAAACCTTCTGGTTTTTGAGTGATGAGGTCGGTGACGGCTTCACCCACGGCTTTTTTCGTGGTGTCATCAATTTGTTGGGGCTGCTCGGATGGGGAATCATGGGCTTTTTTAGCCTGAATAGCTGCGATGATGTCGGCTAATTGTTCGGGGGAAATGCCGTTACTTTTGCTAAAGCTTCTGACGGTAGCAATGCCGATAAGAATAGTGACAACCGCGCCAATGAATTTGTAAAAATCTTCCATACACGTAGCCTACAAAATAAATATACTTTTTGCACGGTAAAATTTCAGAGGGCTTTGAGGTTCGGCTTATGTTGCTTGCCTTCACCCGCCATCGGTTTAAAATATTGCGGTGTTCCTTTTATCAGCAGGAAAAATGTCATGACCGATACTTCAAATTTAAAGGCTTCTAAGTCCGTTCTTTTCACGCGCCGGCGCTTTTTGATGGGGCTTGGGCTTGGTGCGGTTGCGGTGATTGTTGGGGGCGGGCTGTTGCTTTTACCGTCCACGCCGACCATGGCTGAGGACGTGGTGGTTTATAAAGATCCGTCTTGTGAATGCTGTGGCAATTGGGTGCAGCATATGCGCCAGAACGGTTTTTCTGTGACCGTGCACAATGTCGACGACATGGACCCCATCAAGCTGAAGGCCGGAGTTTTTGAACCCTTGCAATCGTGTCACACGGCATCCGTTGGCGGCTATACGGTCGAAGGCCACGTTCCGGCGGACGATATTAAAAGGATGCTTGCCGACGGTCCTCAGATCAAGGGTCTCACCGTACCCGGTATGCCGATGAGTGCGCCCGGTATGGACAGCCCCGGCGAGCCTTATAACGTGTTGGCTTTTGACGATCAGGGTAACATCAGCCTTTACGCAGCACACTGATGTGACGAGACGTGACGTTTTCGCCGATCAAGGATGCTTGTGTTCCCAGATGGTCATTTGTATAAACACCTGTGCTTTGGCGACTTGTTCAGAACAACACGTCATTCATCACGGTGAATTTAAGATATTTCTTTAGCGAAGGGGTCTAAGCGTGACCACATTTCAAAAAATAAGACTGTATGCGATCATTACGATTGGGTTGCTGGCTTTCGGTGCGGTGATCTTTGCGGCCCTGATGCACGGCCTTAAAGCCTAAGACCTTAAGCCTTAGCTCGTCCATCCCTTAGGCTTTGATCCTTTGGCATAGAGCCGATTGATGTGGCCCATTTTGCGACCCGGGCGGGCTTCTTTTTTGCCGTACAGGTGTAGCTTGTCGTCTGGGTTAGCCAAGATGTCGGCCCACGGATCAACATCATCACCGATCAGGTTCTTCATCACCGCGTCTGAATGACGCCGTGTGGTGCCAAGGGGCAGACCCGTAACCGCACGCACGAACTGTTCGTATTGGCTGGTGACACAACCGTCTTGGGTCCAGTGACCGGAATTGTGCGGGCGGGGCGCCATTTCATTCATGATCAAACGCCCGTCTTTGCCGACAAACAATTCAACCGCCAAAAGCCCCACCATATCCATGGCTTCGGCTAATTTTTGACCGATGGCGCGGGCTTCGTCGGCGAAATCGTCGTGAATATCAGCCGGGGCGATGGTGACGTCCAAAATGCCATTCTTGTGACGATTTTCCACCACGTCAAAGGTCGCCATGGCCCCCGATGGGCGGCGCGCGGTGATCACGGAAACTTCCATGGAAAAGTCGACGAAGCCTTCCAAGATTCCGACCTTGTCCCCCAGTTCGGCCCAAGCGGTAGCCGGGTCGGTGTCGGCGTGGATGCGCACTTGCCCTTTGCCGTCATAGCCCATGGTGGTGGTCTTTAAGATTGCGGGTGTGCCGATGGCTTTGATGGCGGCGTTTAAGTCGTCAACGCTTTCAACCAACTTCCAAGGGGCCGTTTCGATACCAAGCTCGGCGGCAAAGGTTTTTTCTTTGGCGCGGTCTTGGCAAATCGCCAAGCAATTGCGTCCCGGACGCACGGGGGCGTGTTTGCCAAGTTTGTTGGCGATCTCGGCCGGGATGTTTTCAAATTCAAAGGTGATGACGTCAACGCTTTCGCCAAACGCGCGGATGGCATCGTCGTCGTCATAGTCGGCGATAAAGGCGCGCTCACACACCTGTTCGGTGGGGCTGTTTGTTTCCGGCGTAAAGACATGTACGCGATAGCCAAGCTCGGCTGCGGCCACCGCTGTCATACGTCCAAGCTGTCCTCCACCGACAATGCCGATGACAGATCCGGGGGCGATGGCTGTATTGTCTTGATCGGTCATCTTAATTTGTTGGCTCTTCGCCAACGGCGGCGGTCTGTGCCGCGCGCCAATCATCAAGGGCTTTTGCGACCATGTCGTCATTCAACGCCACGATGGACCCCGCATAAAGCCCGGCGTTGATCGCGCCGGGTTTACCAATCGCAAACGTGCCCACGGGAACGCCGCCGGGCATTTGCACGATGGATAATAGAGAATCCATGCCTTTTAAGGATTTGCTTTCCACCGGAACGCCCAACACCGGAAGCGGCGTCATGCTGGCCACCATACCCGGGAGATGAGCCGCACCACCAGCGCCGGCGATGATGGCCTGAAGGCCACGGTCTTTGGCAGACTTAGCATAGGCGATCAAGCGGTCAGGTGTGCGGTGCGCGGAAACAATTTTAGTTTCAAACGCGACCCCAAGTTTTTCAAGCGTATCGGCGGCATTCTTCATGGTCTCCCAGTCGGACTGGCTGCCCATGATGATCCCGACAACGGGTTGAGTGGTGGTCATTTTATTTTGCTCCTATGGGGGACACGGTTGTCCCCAAGAAAGCGGGCAATTATAGGCATAGCGTGGGCGATAGCAAGCCTTGGAGGCTGTTCATGTTCCTCTTTCAAAAAAAACACGTTATATGCTAAATTTTAAGGAAATCTGTGGTGTTCTTATAGGGTCTATCTTTGGAGAGCGTTATGGTCGATGAAGCGTTGGGGGCAACGGTACCAGTAATTTCAGTCAGACCCGGCCGTAATCGGTTGGCGGACGAAGATCGTGCGCTGTTGGAAGAAAAGCGCAAACGCCAAAAGCACGAAGCGCAAAAACAGGGTGTTTCTGGGGAAGGTTCGAGCGGATCATCGTCTCACAGCCCTGAAGATTTTCAAGATGACGTGACGGTGTTTGGCATTCCTAAAGAAGACATGACCGAACCCGTTCGCAAAGCGATTGAACTTTTGCTTGGTCAAATCAACGACCTGCGGGCGGAATTGATCAGTGCCCATGGCCACGAAGCTTACCTAGAAGAACGGGTCGAAAAGGATCGCTTGCTTCAGATCATGCGGCGAAAGCCTTTTACGGCGCGCTTAGGCCTAGCCGCCCGCCGTGTCGAAGAAGAACATGTTCTGTTCTGTGTGTTGTATTTTAACATTGTAAATGCCGAAGCCGTGCGCGATGAACACGGAAATGGGGCCTTGGAAAGCATGATGGTGCACACAGCAGACCTGATGCGCGAAAGGTTAGATGCCGGTGATATCATCGGAAATCTTGAACATTCGGACTTTGGCATTGTCCTTCCCGGCACATCACCTGTTGATGCGGCCCAAAAGGGTCATGACCTTGTTGCTGATATGGCTGGCCATACGTTTGTTTGGCAGGGCAAAAGCTTAAATATTCAAGCTCGATTTGGCATGACGGAAATCGCCCCCGGAGATACGGGTGATGAAATCATTGATCGTGCCAGACGGGTTATGAATATTTCTGATAAACCTTAAGCGATGATGTCGGGGATTGACCCACTTTTTAGACGGGTGATTTGATCCTTAAGGCCCAATTTGCGCTTTTTAAGACGTTGAATTTGCAAACGATCCGGCGCGGTATCCTTGATAAGACGTTGAATCACATCATCTAAGTCCCTGTGCTCAAGGCGCAAGGTTTCCAAGCGAGTCTTGTTGTCTTTTTCATTGGTCATTGAGAATCCACTTTTGTTCGTATGAACATTTTACACCTCACGTTCAGGAACGGAAGGGCGCAGTGCTATATTTAAAGCGTTGTGCTCAATCCAATTGTCATTTTGCCGAAGGTGTTCAAAAAGAGAAAGGGCTGTTTGAAGGCTATGATGGACAAGTATTTGATCTTTCAAAGTGATTGAGAGACCCTTGATTTTATCAAAAGAGCGGGTAAGATTGTTGCGTAGAATTTATAAAAACATGGGAGATATTACAATGGGCCTTGAAAACAGAATCGATGCATTAAAGAGTCGTCATCATAAATTGGATGAAGCCATCGAACTGGAAGAAACACGAGCCTGTCCCGACGAGCATGAAATCCACGCCCTTAAGAAAGAAAAATTGCGCATAAAAGACGAACTATCCGCCATTGCTTAAGGCGCGCTTCGCGTTCAAATCATAAGATATCATTGTTGAGCCGGCTCTCTGAAATAGGAGGGCCGGTTTTAATTTTAAAGGCCTATTTTACACGCGATTATCGTATGAATTACAGATGCTTGTGTGTTATGATATGGGTCTAAATTTCAGGGACAGGAGGTCCGTCATGCAAGCTATATCTTCCGAAAAAGTATGCTTCATTATTGTCAAAGCGCGCGAGTTCGATGCCAAGAACGCCCCTGTGCTTCAAGACCTTAGCGGCGCACCGACTGATGATGACGGCCTTCAGCCCTCTTCTGATCAAGCCGATGAAACCGCCTACGAAGAGCTTATGACGTTTATGGGGGCTCTCAGTGACGAGGAAATGATTGAGCTGCATTCTATGATCATGTTGGGCCGTGGGGATGTGGACTTAGATGGTTGGCTAGACGCCGTACAAACCGCGACGGATGATCTTGATGAAAATTTACCACATCGTTTGTTGGAAATTCCCCTGATCAGTGATTATTTGGCCGATGCGTTGAGCCAGTTCGGACATCGCGCAGACCAATAACCAATAGGCTGAACGCTTATCTTTAAAACAAAGGGGCCTCCTTAAGTGGAAGCCCCTTTGTTTATCATGATTGTCTAGATCAGCAGTAACTTGGCTTAAGCCTTACTGTCATCTTTATTGCTGTCGTCTGCAGGACCAAAGACAGATTCAACGGTGTGTTCGGGCTCTTGCGGGGCAGGAGGCGTCGCATCCATCGTTGGCAGTGTCGGTTCTTTGGGGGCCGGAGCCGCAACGCTTTCGACTTGTGCTGGGGCATGGGTCGTTCCGGCTTTTGCACGGGCAACGGCAACCATTTTTTCCAGATCAGCTTCGGAACATAGACCCAGACCAACCGGACTTTGCGGTTTGATCTTAGAGATGTTCCAGTGGGACCGTTCGCGGATGGTCTTAATGGTCGGTTTTGTTGTCCCGATCAGGCGCGAAATTTGCGGGTCCTTCATTTCTGGATGGTGCTTTAAAATCCACGCGATTGCATCAGGACGATCCTGGCGTTTTGAAACAGGGGTGTAACGCGCACCTTTGCCACGAGCTTTAGGCTCGGGCAGAGTTCCCTTGGAAATTTTCAAAACAGCATTTGGATCTTCTTGGCAACGGTCGATTTCTTCTTTCGTAAGTGCTCCAGAAGCGACGGGGTCGGCACCTTGCATGCCAACAGCGACTTCGCCGTCAGCGATGGCTTGAACTTCTAATTCGTGCAGACCAACAAATTCAGCGATCTGGTCGAAAGAGAGCGCGGTGTTTTCTACGAGCCACACCGTCGTCGCCTTGGGCATCAAAGGCTTCGCCATATTTGGTATCCTTATCCTTAAATGGGGCAGACACTCTCATATAGAGTGCTGAGGCCCCCTTTTTATTCCATATTTCCAAGCGGGTAAACCGCCGAAATCCGAAGATTGGAAAAGATTTTACTGATATCCATGGTATTTGCCTATAATTTCACTGTTTCAAGCCTAAAAAACCTTTTTTGAACCGTGGAGAAGCCATTTATGGATACTGATGATCTAGAACCCCTAAAAGAAAATCGTCAAGCCAAAGACCTAGATGAACTGTCCATCGAAGCCATTGAGGATTATATCAAAGACCTTCAGGCTGAAATTAAGCGTGCACAATCGGCCATAGAGTCTAAAAAGGCTGCGCGGGCAGGTGCGGATGCTTTTTTTAAATCCTAACGTAAAAATCACAACCAATAGATTTGCCCTGCACCATTAACGCCTCTTTAACTGCGGGTCTTGTAAGATGAAAACTCGGATATGTATGCACACAGCATCCGAACCTCCCTGTTAAACTTGCGTCACCTTTTTAAGGTGACGCTTTTTTTACATCTATACCCATTAGAGTGGTTGATCGTTTTTGACTTCGTGATAGTCTCAAAATGTCTAAAAAAGACAGCGGGTTTAACAGGGCTCGGTCTACAAAAAAAGGCTGCCACCTCGAATGAGGGGCAGCCTTTTTTTTGTTTGTTGTGTTTAGCCTTCGTGTAGAGATTTCTCTTGAGCGGCTTGAGCGGGCTCTGGGACAGGCTTTGGCTGTTGTGCATATGCCTTTGCAGCTTGGGCCTGTGCGGGCTGTCCTTCATGCGGTTGTTGGACTTGAGGAGAAGGCTGGGCGACGGCGCCAGGCGCTGGTGTGGCTGCGGGCGTTTCTGCTGGTGCGGCTGCGGGAGCAGCGGCTGGCTGTTCGCCTTGGGCTTGGGGGGCTGCAAGATCAGCTTGTTCTTGCGTCGGTTTGGGTTCGACGGCGACTTGACCAGAGGCCGCCGCATAAGTTTGCTCAAGGGTCGGGCGTTCGGCTTCGGCTTCGGCAGCAATCGCATTGATATCGGCTTTGTCATCCCAGACCAGTTCTTGAAGATAGGCGGGGCCATTGATGCCCTTCATATAAAACGGTCCGCGTTTCACAAAACGCCATTGTCCGCCTTGGGCCATGCCATAAACGGTGTCAGAGACCAAAATTTGGTCATCTGTGGCTTTGTCAACGATTCGGGCTGCCATTTGTACGGTCACGCCATACAGGTCTTGTTCTTCCATGACCACGCGACCTGCATTAATGCCGATTTTCACTTTCAAGGGCAGGGTCGGGCCTTGCTCATTGTGCATGCGGATCATCATTTGCATTTGCTGGGTCGCCAACAGGCTGCTGGTGACATTTTCAAAGGATGCCATGATTCCGTCGCCAGTGTGTTTGATCTCTTTGCCACCTGTTTTGGCCAAAGCATCGCGAACCACACGGTTATGGGCGCGCACGACTTCTTGGGCCGCCATGTTACCTTGTTCATGGGTCATTGCGGTGGAACCAACAATATCGGTAAACATCACCACGACTTCTTTTTCGGGGTCTTCTGCGGTCTTGGGTTTGTTCCATTCGTCCAAAGAGCCGCCTAATTCATCGGTAGCTTCTTTTTTGCCGCCCATGAAATCGGAAATTGAGCGACGACCGGATTGGAACATTTCCATGTAGCGCGCATCTTGAAGCAGATAATCTTCATAACGTCGAGCAAAGGATTCGGCGTGTTCTTCCTTGAGGCCCATCGTTTGCAGGGCATCGGAAAGGATTAAGGTGGTGGTTTCCCCATCGAGGTTTTTCTCACCACCCAAGGCTTCCGCACACCCAGCAAGATAGAGGTTCAAGCCAAAGCGATTATAGTTATCCATCTTTTTGCGTTCAGCGGGCAAATTGCGGACAGCTTCGCCGAAAAAGGTCATAAGATTGGCTTTGTGCTTTTCAGCCATCGGCGATAGCCTGGAATAGCCGTCCTCGCCTTCTTCGTCTTCTTTAGTCGAATCGTCTTCGGCCTCAGCTTCGGGCTCTTCTGGGGCCTGTGGTTCTTGGGCTTCTTCGGCTTCTTGCTGTGCTTTGAGAGCCTCTTCCTCGGCCTGTTTTTCTTTTTCGCGTTTGATCCGCGCCATTTCCTTCTTGGCGACTTCTTCTTCTTGTTCTTTTAATTTTTTTGCTTTTTGTCGGTTTTGCGCAGCCTTTTGCTTTTTGCGTTTCGCTTCGCGTTCAAAATCGGGCACGTCTAATTCATCGCGCCCCATGAAGGATATAAAGGACACGGTGACAGAAATCAGGAAGAAAACGATGGCAGAACCGATGATGACATTCGCCCGCATGGTGCCAATCAGCCGGATGTCGCCGAGACGGGTTGGTAAGAATGCAGAAATAAGCCCTGTTAGGACAGCCGATAAGGCGATTGAGAACAGTAAAACCATGAGCATTTTAACGATAACGCCCATGCCCGAAGAGGGTTTTTTATCTGGATCCTCTGCAAATGGATCATCGATTTGAGAGGCCCTGTTTGCATTTGCTCGGTTTTGATATTTTGCATATTTGTTGCCCGCTGCGGGTTTGCGAGCTGATTTTTTGGGTGTGTGTTTATGCACAACATGGGATTTGTGCAGACCTGTGCGATCGTCGTAGTCATCGCGCACAACTTTAATCCCTGCAATACCCGGCAAGGACTCTAGTGTCTTGGCTTCCTCAATAGCGTCTGCTTGTCCATTTTCAGGGAATTGGGCATGGATGCGCCAACGATCTCCCTGCATAACTTGGACTTCGTAACTTTTTTGTCCCATATCGTCCCAAAGCCGTTCATCAGGTCATACATAACCCGAGTCCAAACGTACCCAGTGTATTCTAGCTTTATGATACTAAAGAAAAAATGAAGGACTGTGAACGCTTTTACGCAGATTCTCAGTCCGACCAATTATAATATGCGTTAAGTGTACAACAAAGGGGCATCTACAAATATGCAGACGCCCCTCGTGTAAATCGCAGACAAACGTTTCAAATCGAGCTGAAACTGGACGTGCCAGAATTAGCCTTTAAGGCCGAAGCCACTGAAACGCTTGTTGAATTTTGCCAGCTGGCCACCACTGTCAAGAAGACGGTGAACACCGGTCCAAGCAGGATGAGTCTTAGGATCAATGTCGAGTTTCATAACATCGCCTTCTTTGCCCCATGTTGAACGGGTTTCAAAAGTGCTGCCATCGGTCATTTCGACGGTGATCGTGTGGTATTCAGGGTGAATGTCTTGTTTCATCAGTCGGCTCCAAAAATAAGAGCGTCTGTATACCTAAGCCTTGCCCTAGACGCAAGGGGCTTGAAGGGTTTTCGTGAATTATTTTCCACAGTCCTTAAATGAGTCCTGTATAACGTCTTGTGATTGGCTCATATGGAGAAGACCTAAATGGATGCGCATGAATTTGAAAATCTGGCTGAACAAACCCTAGATGCCCTGTTCGAGGCCTTAGATGCAGCCATTGGCGGTGATATTGACGTTGATTTTGACAATGGGCTTTTGACCTTGGAATTGGACGATGGTCGCGCATATATTCTCAACAAACACGCCCCTAACCAAGAATTATGGTTGAGTTCTCCGCTGGGTGGGGCTTCGCATTATGCCTATGATCAAGATGCCCAAATGTGGACCTCAACACGCGGTGAAGAGACCTTATATGCCGTATTAGCGAAAGAACTTTCTCAGATTATAGGCCGTGACGTGGCGCTTGGATAATTAGTCAATCGGTGCTTCGTGATCGTCAACGGGTGCTTCTTTAGAAACGGTCTTCGCTTGTTTAAGAGCAGTGGCCTTTGCGGCTTCGTTGTCTTTTAACGATCGCAAAGCTAAGACGGCGACCACCAACATCAGAAAGGTGCCGCCGTAGTACGGCCATTCTTTACCCAATTGAGCAAACAAGATGCCCGCAAAAGCAGGGCCGACGACACGGGCCATGGTTGTCGCAGAACGCGCGACGCCCATCATTTGGCCTTGGTTAGCCGCATCTGTGCGCAACGAGATTAAGCTGTTCAGCGCAGGGTTAATCACGCTAAAGCCATAAGCCACCACGATCATGGCCAACAGTAAAATTTCCAAAGACGAACTGAACGGGATTAAGGCCATGCCGAGCGCAAGCGCCAAGGCACCTTGGACGATCAGGTTGGCTTCGCCGAATCTCTTGGTCAAACGGCCAATGGCTCCGCCTTGGATCAGGGCGGCAATGACGCCGATGAAAGCGAATAGATAGCCGTTTTGTTCCGGCCCCCATTCAAATTGACGCCACGACCACATGGCAAAGGTGGTTTCCATACCAGCGAAAACAAAGGTGGCAAGGAAGCTTAACGTGACCAAAAGACCGATGCCCGGACGACCCATGGCTTCGCTGAACTGTTTGAGGCGGTTTTGTTTGGGTTTTGCGGCCATTTCGGCACGCACTTCGTCGGATAGAGATTCTTTAAGGCGCAAGATGGTCAACACCAAAGCAAGGCAGGATAAGCCCGCAGCGGCAAAGGCCGGCGTTTGGTAGTCGGCGGTTAAGGGGTCTGAACCTGCCAACACACCACCGATGACTGGCCCTGCAATAAACCCAAGTCCAAATGCAGCGCCCACGACGCCCATGCCTTTGGCGCGGTTTTCAGGTGTCGTGATATCGGCAATATAGGCAAAAGCTGTGGCAATGTTACCGGCCATCAGTCCGCCAAGAATACGGGCTCCAAAGAGCATCCACAACGTCGTCGCAAACCCGAGCCAGACATAGGATAAAACGGCACCAAAAAGGCTTACGATAAGCACTGGACGGCGACCAATCTTGTCGCTTAAGCGTCCCCAAAAAGGGGCCGCAGCAAATTGACCCAAAGAATAAGAGGCCATCATCAAGGTGACAATAAAGGGGTCAGCCTGGAAATGTTCGCCGTAAAAAGGAAGAAGGGGGATAACGATGCCAAAACCGACCAAGTCGATAAAGACGATGAGAAACAGAGTAAACATTCTTATTATTCTTTTCGTTTTGTCCGAGTACTGGGGTGCGAGATTGGAAATAACCGCTTCTATATAACGCCAACTGGCGTTCACGTCTAACGTTGAGTGAGTTTTAGTTCGATACGTCTGTTGCGATCAAGGGCGGCTTTTGTTTTGCCCTTCGCTAACGGGCGTTGTTCGCCAAACCCTGCGGCAACCAGACGATTGGCGGGAACGCCTTGGTCGATCAAGTATTTCACCACCGAAATTGATCGACCTGCACTGAGTTCCCAGTTCGAGGCAAATTTAGGCGTTTTGATCGGAACGCTGTCAGTATGTCCGTCAACGCGCAGCACCCAGTCAATGTCCGCCGGAATTTGAGCACTTAAGACCTTGAGGTTTTCCGCAAGGCTGCGCAATTGTTCGAAAGCCCCAACATTGATTTCGGCGGCGCCACTGGCAAACAGAACTTCGGACTGAAAGACAAAACGATCGCCGACGATCTCAATACCCGGCTGTGCGCCCAATATTTTAACGAGTCGGCCAAAGAATTCGGAACGATACCCTGAAAGTTCCATGACTTTAGACGCCAGCGCAGAATTGAGACGCTTGCCCAGCGACACGATTTGCGCTCCTTGGTCTTTGGCTTTCTTTTCCGCCGCATCTAAGGCTCCGTTTAGGGTGGCGATTTGGTCTTTAAATGCAGCCATTTGCTGATTGAGCAGAGCGACTTCGGCTCGTGCACTGTCGGAAAGCTCTTGTTCTGACAAAAGTGCTTTGTCTTTGTCTTCAAGTACAGAGGCCAACTTGCCAATGTCGTTTTCCAGTTGGGCTTTGAGAGCCTCTAACTTCGTAATGTTGCCCGTAAGATTAGCGATTTCACCGTGGAGTTCATCGCCTTGCGCGATCGAGGTTTGCAATTCGCTGGACAAGCGCCCAACGTCCGCGCGAAGCGTGTCATTGGCGGATTTTTCAAGGGACAACAAGTCCGCCATTTCAGCCATTTGTTTGTCGAGTTTTTGCAACGCCGTTTCGCGCCCAGACAAGGCATCGCCAAGGAAAAATTGCGCCAGTACAAAGACCAGCAACAAGAAGATAATCACCATTAAAAGAGAGGCCAAGGCATCGACAAAGCCAGGCCAGATGTCGGCACGGTTACGAGAACGGCGTGCAAGTGAAGCCATCGGTTAGCCCTCGCCCCGTCCCGCGACGGTACGGGCTAAGAGCTTGATTTCACTGCGCAGTTGGCTGACGGTTTCTTCGCGTCCGGTGCGGGATTCTTCGACCATGCGCGACACGGCCAAATCGATGTTGCGGATGTGACCGCGGGTCGCATCATCCATAGATGATCCACCGGACATGGCACCGCCGCTCGCGATGGTTTCAAGTGCGGGTTTCAGTTCCATATGCGTTTCCGCAAGCGTCTTCATGATCACTTGTTCGGTGCGCATGAAGTCGGTGATGGTGCTCATTTGGTCAGAAAGTTGACCCAAAGCTTCCGAGGTGTGGATACGGGTCTCTTCGCCCTTTGCCATGGTGCGTTGAAGATTTTCAAGGCTTTCCGCGGTTTGTTCCAGCAAAGCTTCGACATAGGCGGGGATGGTTTGTTCGCCTTCAACGCTGATGGTGCCAGCCGATAGGCGGGCTTGGCTCGATAGCCAATCTTCTAATTCCGTGTAAAAACGATTTTGCGCCTGACCCGTTTGGAGATCTAAAAAGCCAAGAATCAAGGACCCTGCCAAACCGAATAGGGAACTGGAAAAGGCCGTGCCCATACCCGTTAAAGGCTTTTCAAGACCCGTTTTCAGATCGTCAAACACGGCGCCGATGTTGGCCCCACCAACTTGGATGTTCGAAATCACGCTGCGGATGGAATCCAAAGTGTCCAAAAGCCCCCAGAAGGTGCCCAACAGGCCCAAAAACACCAACAGACTGATGGTGTAGCGTGAAATGTCACGTTGTTCGTCTAGACGCCCGGCAATGCCATCAAGAACCGAGCGCAAGGCCATGGCGCTGAGCTTGATTTCAGCGCGATCCCCAACCATGGCGGCCAGCGGGGACAGCAGTTTGGCTTTTGGCTTTGACGCAGCACTGACAGAACCACCGTAAGAGGTGTCCGAAGCCCGGGCGCGGAAGTCTTCAATCCACGTGAGTTCAGGCCCCAATTGAATGACTTGGCGCACGTTGTAGGCCATGCCTAAGACGAATACACCTAAGATCAAACCGTTCAATGGCGCATTGGCCAAAAAAGCCATCGACAACGGCACGTAAACCATAACAATAGCCGCGACCACAATGGAGATAAACAGAGCCATGCGAACCAAAAAACGGCGCGGATTGGACATCTGATGAGCTTCCATAGTGGGCTACCTGAGGTTTGGTCGTTGTAAAATTATGTTTAGCGTTCAACCACGGTGATATCAACGCGTTCGGTGATTTCGTCAGAAGACTTGTTGCCCAAGGCCCGAACGTCAATGCGTGTTGAACGTACACCACTTTCAATCAGGTGAGAGCGAACGGCCAAGGCGCGCGACAAGGATAAACGTCGAGCCGCACTGGCTGATGTATCCGCCGTGCCAGCATAGGCCAACAATTGCAGGCGCAGACCGTCTTGGCTTTTCAGTTGTTCGGAAAGCGCTTTCAAAGCATCACGGGCATCTTGTGGCAGTTTTGAAGACTCTGTGTCGAACACGATACGCATGTTATCGCCATCGGTAAGCGGACCTGATGGGGACGACAGCGAGGCGACACCGGGTTGAGCCGCAGTGTTTTTAGGGGGCAAGTCAACAACCGTGGTCGTCGAAGTTGTTTCGGGAGCCTTTGCAATAGCCTGAGGTGGCGGTGCCATTGTTTTTTCAGCTTTTGGCGTGCTCGATTGGGTTAAAGGCATAGGTGCAGGCGCAGGTGGTGGCGGTGGTGTAACCGCTTTTGCCACACGAGCAGGTGTAGGAGCGGGCGCAGGAACAGGCTTTGCTTCAACCACTTTAACAACAGGAGCCGCAACAGGAGCCTTCGGTGCGGGGGCGGCTTCAACTTTAACCGGAGCCTCGACCTTTGTTACAGGCTTTGCTTTGACGATCGGAGCTTTGACAACGGCAGCAGGTGGCGGCGTTGGGGTCGAGGCAACAACGTCGACCTTTTTCAACGTAGGTTGAACAACAGGAACCATGGCTTCGGCTTTTACAATTTTTTGACCCGGAGCGCGCAAAACAAGAAGAGGCTTGGTTTGCGGCGGCAGGTTTAAGCTTCTGGACGGCTGAATGTACAGCGTCGATACAGGCACGTTATTTTTGCTGGGTTGTTGCATAGATGTTCGTGCGGTTGCGTTCGTGGACCGAATAGGTGTCGGTGTGTTGTTCGGTGCGACGTTTGGCAGAGCAGAACGGGCCCCTTGTCCACCATCGTCTAGAACGGAAAGGTCAATGGTGATGTTCGGGTCAGACACGTCAACATACACAGAGTCTTGTGCACCCTGAGCCATCGCAGAACCAGAAAGACAGAGCCCAATCAGGGAAACGCCAATCAAACCTTTTGCAAATGGTTTGATCAAACGAGGGGCTGAATGCAAATCCATTGTGGATTTCACAGTAAAATTGCGGCGCATATTACTTCGTCTCCCCCCCAATAATGGGGCGTTTTTGTTCGCGAATCTTAAGTTCCAATGGCAAACACCATATCAATGCGTTCGGGTCCAGACAACTGATTTGGTAATTGAGGTGTTTGTTACTTCACTAGTTTGAGTAAATTTGCGTGAAGTTTATCCGTTCCGGCAACAATATCGCCGGTTTCTAACATTTTGCGCTTGCCTTGAATGTCGGTGACAAAACCACCGGCTTCGCGGACCAAAACAACCCCAGCGGCCATATCCCAAGACTTCAAGCCACATTCCCAAAACCCATCATAACGGGCGGCAGCAACGTAAGCTAAATCCAAAGCGGCAGATCCAAAACGGCGAATACCTGACGAGATACGCATGACGCTGTTTAAGCGTTCCAAAAAGCGTTCATCTTTTTCCATGCCCAAAAACGGCATGCCCGTGGAAAATAGCGCGTCTGCCATATCGGTCCGGGCGGAAACGCGCAGGCGACGACCGTTGAGGTAAGCACCTTGGCCTTTTTCTGCCCAAAACATTTCATCGCTAATCGGGTTATAGACCACGCCTGCAAACACTTCGTTGTCACGGACCAAAGCAATGGAAATCGCAAAGTGGGGAATGCCATGTAAGAAGTTTGTGGTGCCATCCAAAGGATCAATGACCCACGTGTTGGATGAATCTTTGCCTTCGATATTACCGCCTTCTTCAAGAATAAAGCCAAAATCAGGGCGGGCTTTTTGCAGTTCTCGAACCAAAGTTTCTTCGGCCTTTTTGTCGGCAATCGAAACAAAGTCCGCAGGACCCTTGCGTGAGACTTGTAGATTTTCAACTTCGCCAAAGTCCCGCACCATGCGTTTGGATGCTTTTTGTGCGGCGGCGGTCATGACGTTCAAAAGAGCCGAACGGGGATGTGCCATGTCTTGATATCCTTAAAAAAGATCGAGTTAGTCTTTGGCGCGTTCAACGTAAGAAGCGTCTTCGGTGTTCACAACAATCCGTGTGCCTGTGCCGATGAACGGGGGCACTTGGGTGCGGATGCCGTTTTCGAGCACTGCGGGCTTGTAGCTAGATGAGGCCGTTTGACCTTTGACCACGGCATCGGCTTCGGTGACTTCTAAAATCACCGTGTTCGGCAAAGCAACGCCCAGAGGCCTTTCTTCATAGCTTTCAACGACGACCTTCATGTTTTCTTGAAGGAATGGAACCTTTTCCTCGCCGATATCTTCACCGCTGAGCTCGATTTGCTCATAGTCTTCTATGTTCATGAAGGTGAAGGTGTCGCCATCTGAATACAGGTATTGGTAATCGTTTTGTTCCAAGGTGGCACGTTCAACGGATTCAGAAGCCCGAAAACGTTCGTTCAACTTTGAACCCGATTGCAGATCTTTCAGTTCGACCTGAAGATAAGCGCCGCCTTTACCAGGCTGGGTGTGTTGTGTTTTTACCGCGCGCCACAGGCGATCTTTGTGTTCGATAACCATACCCGGGCGGATGGTGTTGCCGTTGATTTTCATGAAACTTCACCGTCAAAAAGAACAAAATACAAAGGGGCGTATGCCCCCGAATTGCGCGGAAACTAACACTCGGGCGCGATTGAGGCAACGGATTAGTTAGCCCATCAATTGTGTGAATTTAGCAATGGCATGTGCCGGGCCTTGTTCATGGTCCCAAACCGAAGACACAACGGCAATAAAGTCAGCCCCCGCATCAATGAGCTTTGGGGCATTTTCAAGTGTTATGCCGCCAATGGCCACGCAGGGAACATTGGTTGTGTTTGACCAGATCTCTAAAATTTCAGGCTCTGGATGACCTTTGGCGGCTTTAGTTTTGGTCGGAAAAAAGGCCCCAAAGGCCACGTAGTCGGCACCATTTTCAGCAGCCTCGACCGCCAAGTGGCGTAAATCGTGACACGTCACCCCGACAATGGCATCCGCACCGACGATGGCTCGGGCTTCTTTAAGGCTGATGTCCTTTTGCCCAATATGGACGCCATCAGCCCCCAGTTCTTTAGCAAGTTGAGCATCGTCATTGATGATAAAGGCAATGTCTCGGTCTTGAACGTCTTGCATCAAGACTTCAGCCGCCGCGCGCACCACGTCTTGGGGCGCAGGGGAGCCATCCCCATTTTTGAGCCGCAACTGCAAACACGCGACATCGCCAGCATCCAAGGCTTCTAAAAGGACGGGCTTAAATTCTTGTGCGTCAAAGGCGGGTGGGGTGATGAGGTAAAGTTGACAGGTCATGGTATTAACGGCGTTTAAGCCCCAGCTTGCTTTCGACTTCTTTAAGCTGTTCGACCAAAGGCTCGATCTTTTCACAGCTGCACCCCGATGCGATGGGGTCGTCATAGCGCATGATCTTGCCCGTTTTGATCGGGTTGGTGCAAGGCCAGCACGTCGCTCTTGATGCTTTCGTGATGATCTCGCTTCTCAACTTCATTAATGCTTCACGATCACTCATGCCCGTTCCTTTTCTTATATGTTGACCTTGCTTTCAAGGGTTACATGTTTAGTCCGCTTCTATACGGCAAGTAAACCCTGCTAAAGGTTGCTTTCGTCCCCAAAGGGCATGCTGCGCCTTTTGAGTATAGCCCCAAAAGACGCAGCATGATCATCCTCTTAATGTCTTAAGCGTTTTTAATATCCGCTAAGAAGGTGTCAACCTCACTACGAAGCGTCTCTGATTGTTGGCTCAGTTCGTTCGCAGCATTGAGAACTTCAGATGCCGAAGATCCGGTTTCTGAAGCTGCTTGGCTCACTTGCTCGATGGTTCCAGAGACCTCTGTCGTGCCAGAGGCAGCCTGTTCCGCGTTACGCGCAATCTCTTGGGTTGCTGCGCCTTGTTCCTCGACGGCTGCGGCGATCGTTGCTGCGATCTCATTGATCTTGCTAATCGTTGAACCGATGGAACTGATGACTTCAACGGCTTCTTTTGTGGCGCCTTGAATGCCACCGATTTGAGCCGAGATTTCATCCGTTGCTTTGGCGGTTTGATTGGCTAGGTTTTTCACTTCCGATGCCACAACAGCAAAGCCCTTGCCGGCATCACCGGCACGTGCCGCTTCGATGGTTGCGTTCAAAGCCAACAGGTTGGTCTGATCAGCAATGTCCGTGATCAAAGCTACCACGTCACCGATTTTTTGCACGGCGGTCACCAGACCTTGAACTTTCTCATTCGCACCATCGACTTCATCGACCGCCTCACCCGTAATTTGTGTGGACTGGGCAACTTGACGTGAAATTTCAGAAACAGAACTCGAGAGTTCTTCTGATGCTGAGGCCACAGTTTGCACATTGGTTGATGCATCGTCTGAAGCCGTCGCCACGGTGTTGGCTTGTTGGGTGGTTTCTTCAGCTGTTGCCGACATTGACTGGGCCGTGGATTGAAGCTCGGTCGATGCCGAGGAAACCGTATTAAGCATGCCGCTGACGCTTTGATCGAAGTTTGCGGTGAGGGTTTCAATTTTCTTTGTGCGCACTTCACGGGCTTCTTGTTCGGCTTCTTGTTCGGCAGCCATTTGTTCTGTTCTTATCATGCTGTCTTTAAACACACCCAGAGCCGAGGCCATTTCACCCACTTCATTACCGTAGTCTTGAGCCGGAATTTCGACTTGAAGATTGCCACCGGCAAGGGTGCCCATGGCGTTGGTCATATCGGTGATGGGTTTGGAAATGCCACGTCCGATCAACACGGCCAATCCAAAGACAACAAGGGTAACAGTGATCATTGAGATCAGGATGAAACGGAAGGCGCTTTTTGCATTGGCTTGCAAAGCTTCGGTGGCTGCCGCAGCGTCAGTGCTGCCTTTTTCATCCAAGAACTCAAGCATAGGAACAACTTTTAGGTACGTTTCGGCCATCAAAGCTTTATCATCAATTTCTTCAAGATAAAGATCAGCCATTTTCTTAAAAATCTCTAAATAAGAATCTAATGTTACCTCAATGGTATGTTTGGCCTCTGCTGGGATATTTGACGCTGCAAGCAGATTGTCAAATTCGCTCATCCGCAAATCCATACGCTTGATGTATTTGGGGTCTTTGCGCAACAAGAAATCTTTTTCATGGCGGCGCATCATCAGCATAACCACGGTCAGTTCGGCATTATTGTATTTTTTCAGTTCGCCTTCGACCTTGGATACGGCCCCGCGTAATTCACCCATCATCCCATCGGTTGGGGTCAGGCCGATGGCCTTCCACATGCTCACGATTTCATCGAATTGCGCGTCATAGGCCTCGAAACCTTTGTGCATATCGTCGATTAATTTTTGTTCATCAGGCTCACCGTGAATGTCTTTTAGCTTGTCAAAGTAGGGCATGACTTCAACGGCCGTCGCTTTATGCAAGTCAGCGTATTTCAGATCTTTTGTGTCCAAGAATTCTTTTTCGTATTGCCGCGCGAGAAGGAAGTCTGCTGAGATGAAGTTGACATATCCGACCCCCTTTGTTTCGGTGAGCTGGGTGTCTAAATAGGCTTCCTGCGTGTTGCTGCTGTTAAAATAGAGCACGCCAACAATAAGAAACCCCAAAAACGCTAAGAGACCTATCAATAGGATTTGTAAATTGATTTTGAGATTTTGCATGACGGTCCCCATTCTTTACTAAGATGTACTAACCCTGCAATCACATAGATTTAGGGGTCAAAATTTAACCGCTCAATTTTAACACAAAATTTTTAGGGAATGTGTTTTTTTAAATGGGTTTGCGATGTTTTTTTTCACCTCATTTATATGATGAGTTTAACCAATCCTTGGACAGCCCATTTCGGGTCATTTTGAACAAAAAAAGGGCGACCCGTGAAGGCCGCCCTTTTTCGTCTTGTGAGGCTTACTTTAAGTTAGCCAGCAACGTGCTTAACAAAGCGCATCATGTTGCAGGTGTAGCCATATTCGTTATCGTACCAAGAAACCAATTTAACGAACGTGCCGTCCAATTGGATGCCGGCGTCTGCATCATAGATGGAAGATGCTGAGCAATCACGGAAGTCGGTAGAAACAACAGCGTCTTCGGTGTAACCCAAAGTGCCTTTCATTTCGCCTTCAGAAGCAGCCTTCATCGCAGCATTGATGTCTGCCATGGTTGCTTCTTTATCCAACTCAACGGTCAGATCAACAACAGAAACGTCAGATGTTGGGACGCGGAAGGCCATGCCCGTAAGCTTGCCATTAAGTTCTGGAAGAACAACGCCAACAGCTTTAGCAGCACCCGTGGAAGACGGGATGATGTTTTCCAAGATGCCACGTCCGCCGCGCCAATCTTTAGCAGATGGACCGTCAACGGTTTTTTGTGTGGCTGTTGCTGCGTGAACGGTGGTCATAAGACCGCGTTTGAGGCCCCAGTTGTCGTTGATCACTTTAGCGATAGGTGCCAAGCAGTTTGTGGTGCAAGACGCCGCAGAAACGATAGCTTGACCCGCATAGTCGTTGTGGTTCACGCCGTAAACGAACATTGGTGTCGCGTCTTTAGACGGAGCAGATTGAACAACTTTGTTTGCGCCAGCGTCGATGTGAGCTTGGCAGCTTTCTTCGGTCAAGAAGAAGCCTGTTGATTCGATAACGATGTCAACGTCGACTTCGTTCCATTTGAGATCAGCAGGGTTGCGTTCAGCAGTCAGGCGGATGGTTTTGCCATCAACAACCAAGTTGCCGTCTTTGTGACCAACATCACCGCCGAAACGACCGTGAACAGAATCATATTTCAGCATGTATGCAAGATAGTCAGCTTCCAACAAATCGTTGATTGCGACCACTTCAAAGTCGTTGCTGAAGTCTTGTGCAATTGCACGAAAGACCATACGACCAATACGACCAAAGCCGTTGATACCAATACGTGTTGCCATGAATAGTTCCTCCCAAAAGGCTTATTATATGTATGGATTGAATTGAATCTTGGGCATTTTTTAACATAAAGGCTTCAAATCCGCTAACACCCCGGCGGGTTGCGCGTTTCCAACCCCTTGGAGTGGTATAGACGTTGGAAATTCCGCTAGAGTCTTGAAAAGGTTGAAAACCCTGTCCTTGTGCTTGTCCACAGCTTTTCGATTCATTTAGGGAACAAAAGAAACCCGTTTGTGTGGGTATTCAATGTCTTTTGTGAAGTTTTTTCGATAAGTGCTTGTTGTGGTTGACTGTTGGCCTGTCCGGGTCTTATTGTCTGATCAAATAAAGGTCCTATGGGGAGCTCTTGAAAAAGATGGACGGACAAGATCAAGATATCCAAAAACGCTTAGAAGCCGCAGAATTGCGTCTTGCGAAGGCTGTTGATCGTCTTGAAACCGCTTTGGACAAGCGGTCCGCATCCGATGCTGGCGTTGAGTCCGACCTTGCAAGTGAACTCAGTCGACTGCAAACGGAAAATGCCGAATTGAAGGGCCTTGCTCAACAAACGTCCGTGCGTTTAGACGCCACCATCGTCAAACTTAAAGACCACATGGGCGCGCAAACAGAAGGGCAGGCTTAAGCTATGGCACAGGTTTCCATCACGGTGAATGCCAATACTTATAAAGTTGCCTGCGCGGATGGCGAAGAGCAGCATATTCAAAATCTAGCGGCCATATTAGATGCCAAAGTTGCCGAATTGGTGGGCGCCATTGGTCAAGCTGGCGAAGCCCGTTTGTTGGCGATGGCGGGTTTGCTGATGGCTGATGAGCTTAGCGAGGCCAAAAGCAAAGCGTCTCAAACGGCGAATGTTGAAACGGTCTCTTCTTCTGTTGATGAAGAAAAGCTGATTGAACGCATAGAAACCTTGGCAACCCACATGGAAACCATTGCGCAGAGCGTCGAAGAAGCCTAAATTAGATATGGACGGTGGCTGCCCGATTTGTGCAGGCATCGACATTCCCTGGGGCTATAAGTCTTTCTCGGGAGCTGTCCCTGTTGAACCCGTGGGTTCATTACACGGTGCCCACCTGCACCAGCAGGCCACAGAGGATTGCAACCAGCCCACGGTTGGCGCGGCACCGTCCACTTTATCTTAGATCTCTGTATCTTAGAGCTCTGTTTCTTGGAGATCTGTTTCCTTCATGTCCCAACACCGATCAAAATCTTATTTTCGAAAACGCGCAAAAAAAATAAGGTCTAAGGCTGCAACTCGCCTTGGCGATGAGGGAACACGCGGGTTTTTTGAAAATTTGCTCGAAACGTGGACGACCGTAAGCGAAGACTATGAAGGCTTGGATGCGATCTTGGCGGGCTATCACCCCTTGGGGGATGAATTGGATGTTCGTCCGGCCATGGTGGCGTTGGATTGTATCGGCGTGCTCCAGTGCTTGCCGGAAATCGTCGAAAAAGAACGCCCCTTGCGGTTTCGGGCTTGGCTTCCCCATGAAGACCTCACCGAAGGCCTGCATGGCACGTTACATCCGTTGCCCACAGAACCTTTGATGCGCCCTGATGTCGTGTTGGTGCCCATGTTGACCTTTGATCGACGTGGATATCGTTTGGGTTGGGGCGGCGGTTATTATGATCGCACCCTAGAACTTTTGCGCAAAACCGGAAAAGTCACCGCCATTGGTGTCGCTTATGGGGACCTAGAAGTTGACGAGGTCCCAACGGATGACTATGACCAGCCTGTCGATTGGATCATTACAGAAGAACAGGTGATAAAAGTTTGAAGGCTCTCTATATAGGCGACGTGGTTGGGAAGTCTGGACGCAAAGCGGTCATGGACCATTTGGGGCGTCTGCAAGATCAACTGTCTTTGGATTTCATTGTCTTAAATGGCGAAAATTCGGCTCATGGATTTGGCATTACGGCGGCTATTTGCGAGACCTTCTTTGATCTTGGCGTTGACGTGATTACCACCGGAAACCACGCTTGGGATCAACGGGAAATCGTCGATTACATTCAAACGGAACCGCGTTTGCTGCGTCCCGTCAATTACCCCGAAGGCACACCGGGCCAAGGCGTTGGTGTGTATGAGGCCAAAAACGGTCAAAAAGTCTGTGTGATCCAAGCCATGGGACGCCTGTTTATGGACCCCTTGGACGATCCCTTCATGGGCATTCAAAAGGCGTTGCTCAATAAAAAGCTTGGTGAAAAAACGGATTTCATCTTGATCGATATTCACGCCGAAGCGACCAGTGAAAAAATGGCGGTTGGTCAGCATTTTGATGGTCAAGCGTCCATGGTGGTCGGCACCCACAGCCATATTCCAACAGCTGATGCACAAATTTTGTCAGGCGGCACCGCTTATCAAACAGATGCGGGCATGTGCGGCGATTATGATTCCGTCATCGGGATGACCAAGGGGCCTGCGATTGGGCGCTTTATCTCAAAAATGCGCGGCGAGCGTTTAGCCCCAGCCTCAGGCGAAGGCACACTGTGCGCCGTCTATGTCGAAACCGACGACGCCACAGGCCTCGCCACCCAAGTCAGCCCGGTGCGGGTGGGTGGAAAGTTGATTGAAATCATTCCAGAAAATTAAGTTTCTAAGTGAATAATAAACATTAAATGATTGCACAAATTAGGTGTAGTCTTAATTAATTATCTTAAATATCGAGATACTATCGTATGATGCTAACACTTTAGTCTATGGGGTGAGGCGGAGATCGGTATCGATCAAGATCTGAACAGGACGCGTTTTTTACCGCTTGTCACCGTATTGGTGGTGGTGAGCTTGGTGGTGACGCTTGTCTCTGTTGGTGCCGTTTATCAAATTTCTTTAAATACGGAAAAGTCCCGACTGAATGACATGGTCAAAAGCCAGATGCATTTGATTGATGCTGTTGTTCATTATGAAAAACAGTTGAGCGGGAAAGCTCTAACGGACACTGAAATCACGCAAACCTTATTTCAAATTGTTGAGACGTTAGACCAACAGAACGGCTTTGGGAAAACGGGTGAGTTTGTGTTGGGCAAGCGCTTGGGCGAAAACATTGTTTTTCTAACCATGCCCCGCCATTTGGATCATTCCATCGATCCGACCCCCATTCAGTCTGATGCCGCAGAGCCCATGCGCCGTGCGCTTTTGGGCCAATCTGGAATGTTAACGGGCTTTGATTATCGATCAGAAGCCGTGATTGCGGCCCATGAACTGATCCCTCAGTTAAGCGTTGGCTTGGTCGCAAAAATTGATCTTGCGGAATTTAGAGCGCCCTTCATCAAAGCGAGTATCGTCGCTTGTTTTGTTGCGGT
>Ga0316189_10001177_pt1 | contig 25932 bp, 18 predicted proteins | sample LowCovwburrow_MG_FD_204930 | JGI IMG/M metagenome (GOLD analysis project Ga0316189, IMG submission 204930) | Coastal sediment microbial communities from Maine, United States - Lowes Cove worm burrow | ecosystem: Environmental > Aquatic > Marine > Coastal > Sediment | place: USA: Maine... | reverse complement strand
CGCTTTCGACATTGGTATCGCTGAGCAGAATGAGAAATTCCTCCCCGCCCCAGCGAGCCAACACGTCTTTCTCCCGCATCCAGCTCCCCATTTTTTCCGCGACGGCGACCAGAATTTCATCGCCACCGTCATGGCCGAATGAGTCATTGATGTATTTGAAATTATCAATATCCAGCAGCACGAGCGAGAAGGGGTGCTCCGATCGCTGGAAGCGGGCAGCTTCCTTGTCCAGCAACTGGATCATGGCGCGTCTGTTTGGCAGGCCGGTCAGGTAGTCGGTCAAAGCGCTTTGTTGCAACACGCGCTCAATACGCTCGCGCTCCTTGATTTCATCACGCAGTTTGTCATTGGTCTTGAGCAGCTCCTGGGTGCGTTGTTTTACCCGGTCCTCCAGTTCGTCCCTGGATTTTTGCAGGGCCTGCCGGGCGCTGTCACTTTCGGTCTGACTCTGCTCCAGGTGCGTTGCCATGGCTTCGATGGTATACCCCAGGTGGTCCAGTTCGTCGCCGGTCTGTTTCGCAGAACCGGTATCGAGCCGGGCACGTGCGATTTCACCACAGCGTTTCACCAGCTGCTCAATACGTTGTGTAAAGTTCCTGGATAAAATGATCGAGAAAATCACCGCCAGCAGGACTGATACGCTTAGTGAGATCAGGCCGGCCTGCCTTAGTTGCACCATTTTTCTTTCAACCTCGTCGGCGAACATATCGATGCCAATAAGATAATTGCCAGCACCGTCATGCAGGGGGGCGTAGCCGGACAGAAAACTGCCCCATTTATCTGATGTAATCTCGCTATCGACAGACGGGCCTTCGAAGCCTTGCATCAGCTCGGGAATGAATACGTCATAAGGTTCACCGGGTGACGCCGGTTCATCGGGGTCCGAGTCCAGAACGAAAACAGCCTGATTGTTCTGTTTGCGCATAATATAGATAAAGGCGATATCTTTGTTTGAGTCTGCATAGCTCTGAATTAATGTGCGCAAATCACGGTATGTATCTGTCGCCACGTCATCAGGGCTGTCCAGTTGACCAAGCTGGCTGGAGGAAAACACCTTGCTGAGAATGGCAGCACTATTGAGCAGGCGGGATTGCAGGCTGCGCTTCAGGTTGTCGACGGCAGAAGTATAGAAATAGGTCCCAATGCTGCCCGAAACCAGCACTATGGCAAGAAAATGGCTGAGAAAAAGCTTGCTGCGGGTTGAGAACTGCATACTATCGGGCGACCGTGCAATCTGGTAAGAGGCGCGGATTCTATAATAATTCAGTACGTTGCGCTTTTAGTAATTTGCTTTAGTTTTAGGAACTTGCCTAAGTTATTGATTGCCGGTAAAGGCTCAAGCACAATAGCCGGCTTGATGTGGCCCCGTGGACACGGTCGCCCCGGAATTTTCAGACCAGATTTATCAGATCAAATCAGAGGAGTAGGTTACGTGAAATTGATACTTTTAGGTGCGCCAGGTGCGGGCAAAGGTACTGTTGCAAAGATGCTGACCGACGTGGATGGCTCGGTACAGATTTCAACCGGCGACATCCTGCGTGCTGCCGTGGCAGCCGGTACTGAACTGGGTAAGCAGGCCAAGGCAGCAATGGATGCGGGTGACCTGGTATCAGACGACCTGATCATGGGCATTATGGGCGAACGCTTGCAGGAACCGGACTGTGAAAAAGGCTTCCTGCTGGACGGGTTCCCGCGCACCATTCCCCAGGCAGAAGCGCTGGACGGACTGCTCGACAAACTGGGCATCAAGCTGGATATGGCGGTGGAACTCGATGTGCCGCGCGATGTGATCCTCGATCGATTGACTACACGCCGTACCTGTACCGGTTGTGGTGCCATTTATAATGTAAAGAGCAAGCCGCCGAAAACAGAAGGTGTGTGTGATGAGTGCGGCGCCAGCGTCGTGCAGCGTGATGACGAGACGGTTGAAGCTATTTCGAATCGCCTGGATGTTTATAACGAAAAGACAGCACCACTGGCGGGTTTCTACAAGGATGCCGGTAAGCTTGTAAGCATTAACGCCACTTCCAGTGACGTTGTCGTACAGACCATCAAGGACAACCTGCCTGGATAATCATCACTGCCAGCTTTGTTGGTAAATGGAAAAAGCCCCTGCAGTGTTTGCTGGGGCTTTTTTATGCCTGCCAATCAGGTAGAGTTTGCGGGCCAGAGTAACTGGCTCAACACTTGCCAAATCGGTTGATGATAAACATCGCTAGCATTGTGCTGAACTTGTGTGCGGCCCTGTTGCTGCTATCCGGGTGCAGTCAAATTCGCTACTACCAGCAATCCGCTGGTGGTCAGCTGGACATCATCGACAGAAGGACACCAATAGAAGAACTGTTAGAGGACAAAACCCGGGATCCGCAGCTGCGTGCAAGACTGCAGCGCGTCGCGGAGTTCCGCAGCTTCGCCATCGAACAACTGCGTTTGCCAGAGACCGGCAGCTACACTGTTTACGCTGACCTGGAAAGAGACTATGTGGTGAAGAGTCTTTTTGCAGCCCCTGAGTTTTCAGTTCAGCTTCATCAGTGGTGCTATCCCGTAGTAGGTTGCGCTTCTTACCGTGGCTACTTTGATACAGAACTTCTGGCAAGTGACGAGGAACTGTTCCGGACGCAGGGTTTTGATACCTATATCGCCCTGGTTCCGGCCTACTCGACACTGGGCTGGTTCGATGACCCGGTTTTAAACACGGTAATTGAGTGGCCGGATCCACAGCTGGCGGGCCTGGTTTTCCACGAACTGGCTCATCAGAAGCTGTACGTGGAAGGAGACACGGTGTTTAACGAGTCGTTTGCTACAGCAGTCGAACAGGCGGGTGTCGAGCTTTGGCTCGCGGAGCAGGGTAATAGGGAGCTTCTGTCCCGATATCAAGTGCGTCGCGCCCGACAACGCAAGGTGGTTGAGTTAATCCAACAGATTCGCAGCGAACTGGATGAACTGTATCGGCAGGATATGAACCGGGACGCAATGCGGCATGCCAAGCAACAACAGCTGGAGATGGCGCAGAAGCGTTACCGGGCATTGCGAGGCAAGTGGGAAAATGATCCCGGTTATGACGACTGGTTTGCTGGTGAAATGAATAACGCCAGGCTGGGTTCAGTGTCTGCCTACCACGCCTGTGTTGATGCATTTCTCACCTTGCTTGGCGAGGAAAAACATAACTTCGATAAGTTCTACCAGCGTGCAGCCATAATTGGCGCGCTGGCCCCCCCGGCACGACGTGAGCGTATGGCATGTTTATCTGTCAACTAGGCAGGCAGCCATGCGATTAATCAAGCTCCGGACGTAAATCGCTGCTGGATGTTACCGGTTTTTGTACTAGATTGAGTTATGCTAACCGTGGTTTTATGAGGCAGGGCTGGTAATGAGCTAGCCCGGTTCCAGGATGAAAGAAGACAGGCATCAGGCCAGACAAATGACATCTGCGCAGGCTGATGTTCCTTCGAAACGCAGCCAGCGAAAGAGCAAAAGCATGCACGATGGTGTTCCCGTCTGGTATGACTGCTGCTCGTGTGAGGCCGAACCCTATTGGCTTGAATTGGCTGATGGAACTGGCACTGAGGTTGAGGACTGAGGGTCTCTGGAGTCATCCGCTTAAGTACAAACAGGGGCTGCAAGCCGCTCGAAAAATAATAATATCCTGTTTTTCCTGAAATTAATTTCTCCTTGACAGTGTTTAGAATAAGTCTAAACTACGTTTGGAATCTTTCTAACCAACCAGGAGCCTGCGGATTTTCCTGGCGATACGGTGTATTTCTCAATCCATGGAGGTGGCTTCAATGCTTAAAAAAACGATTTCCTTACTTTCCGCTTTAGCGGTAACCATGGCGCTGGTAGCGCCATTAAGCTCTGCTGCTGGTCAGGGTGAGCCGAAGTCGAACCAGTTCTGGTGGCCCGAGATGCTGGATCTGGAAAAACTGCGTTCGCACGATACCAGGTCCAACCCCTATGGTGACGATTTTGATTACGCCAAGGCGTTTAACAGCGTCGACCTCAAGGCCCTGAAAGCAGACATCGAGAAGACACTGAAAACGTCGCAGGACTGGTGGCCGGCGGACTGGGGTCACTACGGTGGCCTGATGATTCGCATGGCCTGGCACAGCGCGGGAACCTATCGTACGCTTGACGGCCGCGGCGGCGCCGATGGCGGTCAACAGCGCTTCGAGCCGCTCAACAGCTGGCCGGATAACGCCAACCTGGACAAGGCGCGCCGTGTGCTGTGGCCGGTCAAGCAGAAATACGGACGTAATGTCTCCTGGGCTGACCTGATGATCCTGGCCGGTAATGTCTCGCTGGAATCGATGGGCTTCGAGACCCTCGGCTTCGCTGGTGGTCGCGTGGACGACTGGGAAGCTGACCTGGTGTACTGGGGTCCCGAGACCAAGATGCTCGGAAACGACAAGCGCTACGGCAAGGACGGCGAACTGGAAAACCCGCTGGCGGCAGTGCAGATGGGGCTGATCTACGTGAACCCGGAAGGGCCCGGCGGCAATCTCGACCCTATCTCTGCCGCAGCAGATATCCGTGAATCCTTCGGTCGCATGGCGATGAACGATGAAGAGATCGTTGCGCTGATCGCGGGTGGCCACACCCTGGGCAAGGTCCATGGCGCCACGAAAGCGGACTGTGTGGGCCCGGAACCCGCCGCCGCAGCTATCGAAGAGCAAGGCCTTGGCTGGAAGAACAAGTGTGGCAAGGGCAATGCGGAAGACACCATGACCAGCGGCCTGGAAGGCGCCTGGACCCAGACGCCGACCGCATGGTCCATCCTGTACCTCAATAACCTGTTCAGCTTCGAATGGGAAAAGCAGAAGTCGCCCGCGGGTGGAACAGTGTGGGTACCGACCGATAAGTCGGCACATACAGCGGTACCGGATGCACACGTCAAAGGAAAACGCAATCCGCCGATCATGCTAACCACGGATCTCTCGCTCAAGGAAGACCCGGGTTTCCGCAAGATCGCCGAGCGTTTTCTGAAGAACCCGAAGGAGTTCGATCTCGCGTTTGCCAAGGCCTGGTTCAAGCTGACGCATCGTGATCTGGGCCCGCGTGCTCGCTACGAGGGCAGTGAAATCCCTGAGGAAGTATTCATCTGGCAGGATCCGGTTCCGGCTGTCGACCACAAGTTGATTGACGCCAACGACGCTACCGATCTGAAAGCGAAGATTCTGAAATCAGGGTTGACCGTGCCTCAACTGGTCAGAACGGCCTGGGCATCCGCTTCTACGTACCGCGGATCGGACATGCGCGGTGGCGCCAACGGTGCACGCGTCCGCCTGGCCCCGCAGAATGGCTGGGCGGTCAACGACCCGAAAGAACTGGCCGGGGTGTTGAAGAAGCTGGAGCCGATCCAGAAAAACTTCAACGACAAAGCTTCCGGTGGCAAAAAAGTCTCCATGGCAGACCTGGTCGTACTGGGTGGTGCCGCAGCGATCGAGAAAGCAGCCAGTGACGCCGGTCACAAGGTCAAGGTTCCGTTCAAACCGGGACGCACGGACGCATCGCAGAAGATGACCGATGTGAATTCGTTTGCCGTACTGGAGCCGACCGCAGACGCTTTCCGTAATTACTACAGCGACAGAAGTTACGGCTCACCGACAAATATGCTTGTTGAAAAGGCCGACCTGTTGACCCTTACCGTGCCGCAAATGACTGCGCTGGTCGGCGGCATGCGATCTCTGAACGCCAATACCGGTCAATCGGCACACGGTGTCTTCACCGATCAGCCTGGTACGTTGAGCAACGATTTCTTCGTGAACCTGCTCGACATGTCCACCAATTGGTCGAAGTCATCAAAATCCGAAGGCGTTTTCGAGGGTCGTGATCGTGCGACAGGTAAGGTTAAATGGACGGCCACCCCCGTCGACCTTATCTTCGGGTCCAACTCCGAGTTGCGTGCTGTGGCGGAAGTCTACGCTTCCAACGACGGAGAAGAGGAGTTTGTGAGTGACTTTGTTGATGCATGGACCAAGGTGATGACCCTGGACCGCTTTGACATGCAAGGTACTTGAAAGCCGCTGATCCGTGGCTCAAATTGAGCCACGGATCAGATCCTGACACGAACGGCGGCGTTTAATACGCCGCCGTTCTGCCATACAGACTCCTCACCTTCGAACAGCCAGTGTATCCAGTGGCTGCTTTCGCGCAGCATGAACATATTGCCATAGTCATTCAGGCCGCGCACAGGTGGCTGGCCATGCGCGTCAGGAATTCCGTCGCCGTGTAGCTGGCTCCCTGAATATATGAACTGGCAGAGTCGCTAGCTGATATCGATGTGCCTTACCGGTGTCGAATATGTCATAGCTTTGGCCAGACTGTCGAAATAAATTCTTCAATGATGCTGTTGTTAACGGATAACAATGGTTTCACATCCACAGCGTTCAGATTTTGCCATGACAGACGCTGGCCCTCGAGTCCTTGTGGTTCACCATGCCAGTCTGTAACCCGGAAAATATGTAACCTTGCCGTCAGGGTGGAGTAGGGGTGCTCCCGGGTCATCCAGAGTTGTGCAGTTACGATATCAATGCCGATTTCTTCGTGGAGTTCACGCACGAGTGCCTGGTGCGGGCTTTCGTTGTGTTCAATCTTTCCGCCCGGAAACTCCCAGCGGCCGGCTGACGGTTTACCTGCGGGACGTTTGGCCATTAAAACGCAGCCATCCTTGCGTTGCAGCATGCCGATGGCTACGTCGACCACAGGATTGTGTCTGGAAGAGTTTGTCACCATTGATAATTGAACCGTATTAAAGTCGATTATCCGGCAAGCGGATAAAGCGCGCGGCCCTGCGTCACTCAGGCGCCCATTTGCTGGAACAGAATGCCAGCAAGCGCCTGGTGTTGCTGGTGACGGATGGTGAGCCGGCTGATATCGATGAGCGTGATCCTCAGTACCTGCGTCATGATGCAAAGAAAGCCGTCGAGGACCTTGCGATGAAGGGTGTTTATACTTATTGCCTGACGCTTGATCCGGAAGCAGACCGTTATGTGGCCCGTATCTTTGGCGAAAATAACTATTCCATTGTTGATAATGTCGAACGTTTGCCGGAGCGCTTGCCCGACGTATTCGCCGCTATTACCGGTTAGCCTTTTACGTCGTCAGCTTAAGTATTTTCGCGCCTTTTACGGGTAGCTCGGTGTCCCGGTAACGCTGGTCCACCAGTTCCAGTGCCTGCTTGAATTCGGCAATCAGGCGCAGCTGGAGATCGGTGTTTTTCCGTCCATAGAACACCACCTCGCAGGGCATGGGTGAAGACAGGCTGTCACGGTCATGCGAACCCGGGAACTGCCAGGCAAGCAGAATCAGCCGGCCGCCTTCGTTGTCGGACACGGCATAGGACTGGCTATCGACAAAGATAATTTCGTTCCTGTCCATGACCGCCAGGAACTGCATGCTGCGAATCGGCACGAATACGTGTTCGGTTGTGCTGCGAGTTAGCAGCGAGTGACAGAGATTGTAAATGTCAGCGGTGACTGACCAGTCCTTGCGGTGGACCTCGTCGGGCAGGAAAAAGGTTTCTGTTACGGTAGTCGTCACGTCAGAGAGTCGAAATCTTCAGTCGCTATCTTCAAGTTCAGGATTCCAGCCCATTTTGCGCGCACTATCCATAGTGCGCTGAAAAATTTCGGTATGGCGCTGGCGCAGCTCATCGGGCAGGTTCGAAACCAGGCAGCCGTACTTGTCCCATTCCGCCTTGGTCTTGTCGTGAATAATCTGCAGCCTGTCGTGTGACCAGTCTTCGCAGGTTTCAGTTTCCGGCAGAATGCCAAAAACCCAGGCATCGCGAATAATTGTGCCGATGGGTGTCATGCCACCATAGTAATCGTTGGTAATTCCGCAGTAGGTTTTGCCAGCCATCTTTTGTATCTCAAGGATATGTTATAGATTATTGAATTACACATAAGTAATACGTGTTGCAGGCGGCTTTCTAAACTACCTGATCAGTCGAAACAGAGTGAGCATACCGCAGTCTCCGATGCATAATCCAGCGCCACCCGGAGCCGCCCAATATCAATTATTTGCGCGCGAGGCACATTGCCCGCTGAACTGTTCCAGTCAGTGCAGCGATGGTAACAAAAGGCTGGTGCCACCCGCCGCATTTGAGCCGGCGGAGGGGTGCGATCCACGGCCCTGAGCGTAACGCCGCAACGCATTTTTCCGGGTTTTTGCTGCGGCGGTGATATCAGGGCAGGGCGCCGGTACCGGTTTCCCCTTCCCGGATTCGGTTTTTCGACACTGAACATCAAGTTTTTCATACAGTTTGTCCGAAATCCGGTATTATACGCACCCATTTCCGCGAAGTAGCGATTTCGGCACTGGATGAGCCTGGAAGCTGCGATGTAACTGGTTGTAATTTAATAGAGATTCTTTACGGCGCCGGCTTCTCCAAAGGCGGCGCCAGAGCGTTATTTTTTGAGATTAATGAGCTGATACCATGACTGACCTGACCAACTACCGCAATATAGGTATTTTTGCCCACGTCGACGCGGGCAAGACCACGACCACCGAACGTATTCTGAAGCTCACCGGCAAGATCCACAAAATTGGTGAGGTGCACGATGGTGCCGCTACCACCGACTTCATGGAACAGGAGCAGGAGCGTGGTATTACTATCCAGTCCGCGGCGACTACCTGTGTATGGGACAATCACCAGCTGAACATCATCGACACCCCCGGGCACGTCGACTTCACCATCGAAGTCTACCGTTCGCTGAAAGTGCTCGATGGCGGCGTGGGTGTGTTCTGTGCCTCCGGTGGTGTGGAGCCGCAGTCAGAAACCAACTGGCGTTACGCCAACGAATCCGAAGTTGCACGAATCATTTACGTCAACAAGCTGGACCGTGTCGGCGCTGACTTCTACCGCGTCGTTAAACAGGTGGAAGACGTGCTCGGTGCCAACCCGCTGGTGATGGTGCTGCCAATCGGTGTCGAAGAAAATCTGAAGGGTGTTGTCGATCTGCTTACTCGCAAGGCCTGGGTATGGGATGAATCAGGTGATCCGCTCAATTACACGCTCGAAGACGTGCCTGCGGACATGGTCGACCAGGTCGAAGAGTGGCGCGAGAAGCTGATTGAAACAGCTGTCGAGCAGGACGATGACCTGATGGAAAAATACCTGGATGGTGAAGAGCCTTCCATCGAGGATGTAAAGCGCTGTATCCGCAAGGGTACTATCGCACTGGACTTCTTCCCGACCTACACCGGCTCATCCTTCAAGAACAAGGGCGTGCAGCTGGTACTGGATGCCGTGGTTGATTACCTGCCGAGCCCGACGGAAGTCAAGCCACAGCCTGAAGTCGATATCGAAGGTAACGAGACCGGTGAGTTCGCCATTGTCGACCCTGACAAGCCACTGCGCGCATTGGCGTTCAAGATTATGGATGACCGCTTCGGTGCGCTGACCTTTGTTCGCATCTACTCGGGCCGCCTGAACAAGGGCGACACCATACTCAATACCTTTACCGGTAAAACCGAGCGCATCGGTCGCATGGTGGTCATGCATGCCGACGACCGTGAGGAAATCAGTTCCGCGCAGGCCGGTGACATCATCGCCATAGTCGGCATGAAGAACGTGCAGACCGGTCATACCCTGGCCGATCAGAAGAATCCGGCCACACTCGAACCCATGGTCTTCCCGGACCCGGTTATTTCCATTGCCATCGCCCCGAAAGACAAGGCTGGCGCTGAAAAGATGGGTATTGCACTGGGCAAGATGATTCAGGAAGATCCGTCATTTCGTGTCGAGACCGACGAGGACTCGGGCGAGACCATCATGCAAGGCATGGGCGAGCTTCACCTCGATATCAAGGTCGATATTCTCAAGCGTACCCACGGTATCGATGTGGAAGTCGGCAAGCCGCAGGTGGCCTATCGTGAAACGATCACCCAGCGTGTTGAAGACAGCTATACACACAAGAAACAGACAGGTGGTTCCGGTCAGTTCGCCAAGATCGAGTACGTGGTCGAGCCGGGCGAAACCAACAGCGGTTTCGAGTTCGTGTCGACTGTAACCGGTGGTAACGTGCCGCGTGAATTCTGGCCGGCGGTTGAAAAGGGTTTCCGTACCAGTATGGAGACCGGCACCCTGGCGGGCTTCCCGCTGCTCGACGTGAAAGTCACCCTCACCGACGGTGGCTACCACCCGGTTGACTCCTCGGCCGTGGCGTATGAAATTGCCGCAAAATCTGCCTATCGTCAGACCGTGCCGAAGGCATCTCCACAGTTGCTGGAACCGATCATGAAGATTGACGTGTTTACTCCTGACGATCATGTGGGTGATGTAATCGGCGACCTTAACCGCCGCCGTGGCATGATCAAGGCCCAGGAATCCGGTCCTACCGGTGTACGTGTCAAGGCCGACGCACCGCTGAGTGAGATGTTTGGCTACATTGGCGATCTGCGTACCATGACCTCCGGTCGTGGCCAGTTCTCCATGGAGTTCTCGCATTATGCTCCGTGCCCGAACAACGTGGCTGAATCTGTCATCAAGGAAGTGAAGGACCGCGAAGCCAATAAATAAGGCTTCATTGAGCCTGGCCGGGCATCATGCCCGACCAGGCTCAGTCTCTCAGGTAAACACAATACAATGAAAGCAACGGCCGAGCTGCAAGTGGTGCCCATAGGCGAGGGTGTCTCTGTGCGTGAAGAGATCAGGCAGGTCATTGACCTGCTTGATGGTCATGATTTCCTGGTTGAGACACACGCGTCCGGCACTAATATCGAAGGCGAGTTGACAGAAATTTTATCCGTTGTCGAAGAGATCCATACCCGGCTGCATGCCTCGGGTAGCGTGCGTCTGCTCAGCTATCTGAAAATCGAAACCCGTACTGATAAAACACCGACATTAGCCGGCAAGCGGCTGTAGCTAAATTGATTAAAATCTTTATCAATTAAAGTCGCTACTGTTATCGATTGGTATCATTACGGAACGTAGGGACTCAGCAATTCAGGGTCTGCGTTAATTGGGCTATCAAGTGTAAGTAGAAACGCTTCCAATTGAACCAGGTCTTTATCATCCAGCTCAACTGGCAACAAATCGCTCATACCAATTTTGGTACTGGGTGGATCTGCATAATGCTTTAACACATCAGGCAATGTCTTATATTGGCCTGCATGCATATAGGGAGCTGTTTTGGTTACATTGCGAAGACTGGGGGTTTTAAACGCTCCATAGGTTTCCTCTCGGTGGGTTACTAAATATTTTAGTTCATCACAATTCTTTTCTTTTGCATCATTATATTCGCCAAGGCAGTTAAATTTGCTTTTCTTTAATTTATTAACCCCTTTATATCGGCCAAAATCATAGGGTTTTACGGATCTTGGTGGTGTGGCGGTGTTATGAAAACCATAATCTGTGAACAGAGGGCCATTATGGCAAATCATGCAGTTGCCTTTGGACATAAATACCCGCAGACCGGCTAAATCTTTATCAGAAAAAAGGCTTTTCATTTTAGCCTTGTCTTTATTGATGGCGGCTTCAACATAGCGATCAAATTTACTCGGCCCTGGATTTAACTTTCTCTCATAAGCCTCAATAGTCTTGCCAATATTGACAAACACTTGCGTTACAGCTTTACGGTCCGCGGGTTTCATATTATTCCAGGCGCTTTTCGCCGAGCTGTTTTCTCGAACAGGCGCCGCATCTACCGGGAAGCGACTCTTATCAGATAGATCAGGCATAGCACCGAACAGCTTTTTATAAAGCTGGCGCAAGGTTTTATCGGAATAAACAAGATGTGCGTATTTAGAACGGGTGCCTCCATGTTCCAACGGATTTTCCAGCGGTCCTAATGCCTGGGACCATAAACTGTCTGCGCGCCCATCGTGGAAAAACCAGGCATTATAGCTTGCTCCCACCACGGTCGGTGTATTACGGGTTACCGTGCCGATCCCCTTTGCTACTTGTAAACCGTCGGTGAAATATAATTCCGGTTTGTGACAACTGGCGCAGGACACTTTTCCATTTGCGCTAAAACGTTTGTCAAAAAATATTCGCTGGCCCAACTCCACGGCATCGGGATTATCTGCTACGGCATTGGAATTTCCTGGCGGAGTATCCGGCAAACTTCCAATCCAGAGGCGGCGCAAAACCCGTATATCATCTTCACTCCAGTCATGACCGGTAGAGGTACTGCCATGCATAGACATTGCATTGTCCATAGCCGCAGATTTATCCATGCTATTCTGTTGTTCCTGGTCCGCTGACGCACCTGAAGAACTGTGTGCTTTATTATTAATACAGCCAGCAACAGAAAAAACAATACTGATTACTAACCAGGGTATTACTTTTGCCATCAATTCAACCTGTCGCACAGTTTAATATTTAGTAATTGCATTCAAGTTTTATCTGGTCAAATCTATTCAAGATGTATCTTGAAAACCACTCTATCTTCATTCCCACGCCCTGCAGGCTTACCTTTTTCCGTGATGTTAAATCGCATTTCCCAATGACCGGCCATATTAAACTTGATGCCATTGACCCTGTAGTCGCCGCCACCAAGATGGTCGGACACTTTAGGCCGGGTGGGAAATCCATGTCGATGCATGGGCATACCACCATTCACATATATTTTTAAATTATCGGCCGGTTTGCCATCTGCTGTTTCAACGTGCAACGTCCAGCTGTGAATTATCTGTAGCGGAATGGGTGACTGGTTACTAAATAGAGACAACTTGTATAAACCATCTCTCGAGGGCTGTGTCACTGCATTTTCACGGTCAGCAAAACTCATTTTGCCATGATGGCTATCCCCCTGCTCAGAGTGAGATTCATGGCCTGATTGATGATCCTGATGTTGCGGTGAACCCGCAAATACCTCACCCATAAATAAAAGGGACAGAAAAATTACTGAAATTATTTTCAAAACCGGCCAACCACTATTTAATATTGTCATTGATTTTATTCCTGGCGCCACATACTTCTACTGGTTTCCTGCCTGTTGATTTCCACTCAGTTACAACTAATTAGTTATCGAAATTCATAACGTAATCAACGATTCAGTATACTTCACCCCGTGTCATCCAGGCAATAATATCTCTTGGCGTAAATAGAAAAATGAAACTGGATTGATTTCCAGGTTTGAGACAACAACTTCAGGAAAAACATAAAAAGACCCGCTCCGAAGAGCGGGTCAGTTTTTACATTGTTACTATTTTGGTTAAGCTTGTAACTGTTTAGAACTCACCTTCGTCAGACGGTGTGTCAGCAGTACCCTTGATGTAGCCAGCAGGCAGGCTGGTGTTAATGCCCAGGCCAGCTTCTGCACCACGGAAAGGCTGGATACATGGTGAACCAAACTCGATAGTACAGTCAGTCAGGTCATTACCGGGTGTACCGTCAGCCTTGATGAGGTTCGCGCGAGGATAAGTGAAGTCATTACCTTCGAACGTACCATTCAGGCCTGCCACTGTATGCAGCAATGCATCTTTAGCGCCGCCGACCCAGTCGAATACATCGATGGAATCAGCGCTGATGTAACGACCCAACGCTTCAGTCGCATCAAGCACCTCAAGGTCGCCGCTGGCAATACCCGCATCGTACTCAATACCGTCGACCATGACATAGTCACCGCCAGGTGTCTTGGCCAGGATCTGAATACCACCTTTCTCAGCCGCACACTTGGTCATTTCCGCAGGCCATGCATAACCGTTCTTGGTACATAAGCCTCTAGTTACGATCTGGTTACGATTGATGCGGTTTGAGTCTGGGTGGTAGTAGTAGGAAGCGTATTTAACTTTAGCACCGGCTGATTGATCGATGGGACCATTGTTTGCACCATCATAAAGCTCAATGTTGCTAATGCGCGCGCTTTCTTTCTGACCAAATCTGGCGAACTGCTGACCGGCTGGTTGTGAACCCCAGGTAATACCGGAGTACTGCCAGGACCAACCACCGCCCCATGCAGGAACGTTCGGGTTATGGCTTGAGTTCATACCCAGTTCCATTTCCTGCTGCAAGCTGCGTGGGAATCCAACAAAGTGACGCTTGTTATCGGCCTGGTCAAACAGCACAACACCGTTACAGTTCGAGTCAATGGCAGTTTGACAACCCGCACTTACGTCATAGTACTGAACGGTTGGCAGTGCTTTTTCAGAAGCAGGTGTCGTTGGAATTGCAGCAACTGCAACCTGCGCACCAATCGGGAACATGTGGTACATCGATGCGTAAGTGATGTCATCACCATCCAGTACACTGTTGGTATAGCGGAAACCACGTAAACCACCGACATCAGCACCCGTCAGTTTGCGGAACATGTCAGTGACCAGCGCATGGCCTGTACCTTCGATCACACCTGGCATGATCTTGTTAGCAGGATCATGTTCAGTCGTGAAGCGGTTACGTTCCAGCACGATGTTACTGGTTTGACCGACCACTTCATCCAACTGATTTGTGATCACGTTGTTGTTGTATGGATTCGATGCATCACCCGCGGCGATCTTGTCAGCAATTTCCTGGTCGATCTGATCAGCCAGGTCAGCCATGTCAGCGTCTTCCGCGATGCTTTCATCGATATCAATACCTTTGTATTCCCACTCAGTAATGCGACCTTTCTTTACTTTGATTTCAAGCTTACCGATCTGGGCGATATCTTCCGGGTTCTCAATGATGATGACCTTCTTGCCACGTGGGTCAGTCACAACAACCGGGAAGTTAGTTTCCTCGTGCATGTCAGAAGAGAAGTAAATGTCAGGACCGTTCTCCATGCCAGTCAGGTTTTCAGCCGCATAAATGTTTTCAGCAATACCGGCTTCAGACATGACTGCAACCAGGTCTACACCTTCAACTTCACGTAAGTGGTTCGTCCATTTCTCGATTTCGCTGACAACCTTGTAGCCATAAATACCACCCCAGTGAGGCATGTTGTCCCAACCGGTAGGCTCGAAAGGTTGAGCGGCTGCATCATCTGCTGCTTCAGCAGCTGCGTTGCGAAGACCAGCCTGTGTTCCTGCACTGGCAGGGTTACCTTTGACCTGTCCACCTGGATTGGCTTTTGTGCCGCCGTGTGAGTAACTGAGGTCGTCCCAGTCGATCGGACGGTTTTGTGGGAACTTGATGTCCCCTTTACAGCTGGAGAAGGTCACGCCTGTGGTAATCGTTGAACTCACGACCTGTGGACCACGGTTAGTGGTACAGCCGATGAAACCGATCTTTACACCATCTTTTTTGATGATACGGTATGGAGGCGTGATGTTCATGCCGGTTCCTTTTTCTGCGACACCGTGGTCGAGTCTCCAGGTACCGTTCCGATATGCATTGGCTGCAACCATGCCCCAACGGTTATAACCGGTGGCCATGTTAGGTGTGCCGTCTTCATTGTAACTTTCTACATATTTAACTTTGCGGAAACGGGTACCGAATGTGGGTACGTCTCCTATGTTGTCTTCTGCATAAGGTGAATCTTTCTGGTACTTAACGGCTTTACTTGCATTTACATCAAAGTCATCGTCCGCAATGATGTCCAGGTTGATTCCACCATTTTTCTTATTATGTACACCAAAGAACTGCATGTAACGATATGGGGTGTAGGCCCATTCCCAGTTACCTGGCGTGGATACGTCGATACCCAGCTGGTCAACCATGCGTACCATGTTCATACCCTTGGTGATAGACGCTTCACCACTACCGTGAATGGTGTCACCGGTATGTACGTGAATTACGTTATCTTCTTTTTTACGAATTTTATTGATGACGGTTACTGCACGCGCCATACCACCTTCAAGACTACCGGCTGCATCGCCGCGACCATTAGTATGTGGATGGTAATCACCGTGGAAATCACCGGAATGGATGAAGGTGATTTCCGCACCATCATCGTCGTCATCACCGTGACCACCGTGACCACCGTGACCACCGTGACCACCGTGACCACGGTGACCACCGTCATCATCATCGTCATAACCAGCGACTACAGCTGATGATAAGGCAAACATACTGGCTAACATTGTCGCCAGCAGTGCCTTTTTCTTAATTTCAATCATTTTATTGCTCCCATTAAGTTGTTGGCTGTGCTATTGCGTTGGGCGATCCTTTATGGATACACAAGCGTAATAACTGCGCTTAATTTATTTCGATTGAACATGGTGGTTTCCTCGTGTGATTTCATAATTATTAATTGCTGCACGGTATAGTCTATGAATGGCCTGTCGTTGACATAACTGGGTTTTACCCGATCCTGCCCTAGGGTTTACCCTAGGACATACGAAAAAAAAGGCGCTATCCCGTATCAAACGAGAGTAGCGCCTTAAAGGGGAGCGGTTTTGACATGAGGATATGACCGGACTCCCTTAATCGTCACTTCATTGCCGCTAACAACCATCCGAGCTATTTCTGGACCGCGCCAATAACGCGGGCTATGAGGTGCTCACTCAAGACCTGGTCAGGTACCCGGAAGTCGTTTGATGCAACTCGTAAAACCGCGGGTCTGCGATACCTTCCGTTCTGATTTATTCTCCTTCCGGGTCATAACGACTCTGAGGATTTTAATGAATGCGCCGGGAAACAATAACTGGTGCGAACCCTGCCCCTGGCTAGGGCTTGCCCTAGTCCAGCCCCGCCATCATTGCCAGCCTGACAAGTTCAGTAGGGGAGGTCACATTCATTTTCGCCATGAGGTTTGCGCGATGAAGCTCCACTGTCTTGATGCTGATACCCAGTTCGAAAGCAATCACCTTGTTCTGTGTGGAGCGAAGCACAAAATCCATTACTTCCTGCTCACGTGGAGTTAACCGGGATACCCGGTAGCGAACATCATCTACTTTTTCCTGGCTTTCACGTCTGTCACGATCATAGGTAATGGCGCTCTGTAGCAGCTCCAGCATCAAGGCGTCGTTATAGGGTTTTTCAATGAAGTCGTAGGCACCGGCCTTCATCGCTCTGACTGCCATGGCGACATCCGCGTGACCGGTTACGATAATGACCGGAATGGTAGCGCCGGTTTCCTTGATTCTTGCGTACAGTTCCATGCCGCTAATGTCTGGCATACGCACATCCAGGACTACGCAGCCGGGTGAATCGTGGTCAAAATTATCGAGGAACTGCTTGCCGCACTCGAATTCACGTACTGACAGGTGGGCGGATTCGGCGAGCCATTTCAGCGATTCTCTGGCAAGACGGTCATCGTCTACTATATAGATGGTCGGATCCATGGTTAGCCGGCCTTCAGTATCGGGATCTCGAAAAAGAACTCGGTGCCACCGCCTGAAAGCGACCTGGCCCTGATGCTGCCCTGATGAGATTCAATGATCGACCGGCTTATCGACAGGCCTATGCCCATGCCCTCCGGCTTGGTCGTGTAAAATGCATCAAAGATTTTTGGCATAGCCTCTTCCGTAATGCCTTCTCCGTTGTCCGCTGCACTTACCATTACCCTTTCCCCCTCCATGCATTGTGTTGTAATCTTGAGGATGCGGCTCTCTGCATTGATGGCATCCATTGCGTCGATTCCATTACGTATAAAATTCAGTACAACCTGTTCAAGCTGAATCATGTCGCCCTCGACAAGTGGCAGGTTTTCAGCCAGGTCAAGCCTGACTTCTACATCGTGGCGGCTGGCTTCATGCATCACCAGCGTCGCAACATTGCGTACTGCCTGGTTCAGATCCACCGCGCTTTTTTGTGTATCACCTTTCTGAACAAATACGCGAATACGCCGGATGATATTGGCAGCCAGTGTTGCCCCTTCCACTGCGCTCTCCATACCCCGGGTAAGCTTCTCTGTGTTTGTATTGCCTTCGCGCAGCAGGCGTAAACATCCGTTGCAGTAGTTGATTGCGCCTGTCAGCGGCTGGTTGAGTTCATGCGCCAGGCTGGCTGCCATTTCGCCAATGGTGCTCATGCGCGATACGCGTGCGAACTCGGACTGATGACGTTGCCGGGATTCGTGTGCAATCTGCAGTTCGACTTCATCACCTATCCACTGGGCCATAACCTTCAGCAGCTCGTGATCCCATTTGCTGAATTCATGAGTACGGGCATCGGTGCCTGCAAATTCCAGCGTGCAGTGGGTATGACCGTCGACCATCACGGCGGCACCGAGATAGTTGTTCCAGCCCTGCTGCCGACATCCGCAGTCAGTCTCCATCGCTGCGCCAAGATCAGGTATGTCCAGCGGCTCACCATTGCGTTCAACGAGCAGGGCGATACACTTTTCGTTCAGTGGTCCGGAGTGATCCGGCACCATTCCTGTGTCGGTTGAGATTCTGCAGATGCGTCGTCCTTCTGCTTCAATGCTCGCGAGCACGGCGACCGGCAAGTTGAAGTATTCGCGCCCGGTATCCAGCAATCGGGCAAGTTTTTCGTTATGTGATAAATCCGGGGCACTGGTAATTCTTACCAGTTCGCGCAGGGCCATGCGGCTTTTTTCCAGTGACCGGTTGGTTTGTTTCAGATCTTCGGTGCGTTCTGCGACCTGTTCTTCAAGCGTATCCCGATAGCGTGCAAGCGCTTCCTGTGAGCGTTTGCGCTCGGATATTTCATTTTCCAGAACGGATTGTGCATGTTTGAGTTTCCGGTTGGTGCCGGATATATAGCCGTTCACAACAATCAGGAAAAGCATGAGTAGTGCGGCGGCTACAAACAAGCCGGCATAGCGCTTTAACAGAGCGGTAAAGGAGGTCTGGCGCAATACCTGGTAAGGACCGATTTTCAGTGTTTTCATCAGCCGGTGTACCGGCGAGTAATCCAGTGGTACGGTCCACCCGGCCGTACGTGATGCATGTGCTGCCGGGTGATCGGCCGGCATTGAAAGCAGCGCCTGTGCAACCCGGGTTGCCAGCTCCCGCGGTGTGGCCTTCAGTGTGGCAAACGGCCATTCAGGATAAAGCCGGGTGCTCAGGGGGAGTGCGCTGTCATTCCGGTGTTGTGGGTTAAGGATTCGAAAATCTTCCAGCTTTACCGTTCCCGCCTCGACCATGCGCATCAATGTTTCGGAGCGCACTGTCGCCGCATCGACCAGGCTGTTTTTTACGGCATGGATTATCTTGTCCTGCGGGAACCCGGAAAACTGCAAATCGCTGAAGTCGCTGAAAGGGTCGATGCCACTCTCGATCAACTCGCGCCAGGCCATCTGAAAACCACCGAAGGCGACAGCGCTGACCGCCATAAATGATTTTCCCTTCAGGTCCCTGAGTGAATTGATGTTGGGGTTGGTTGCCTGGGTAATAATCACGGCACCATAGCGAACATGGATCTGGTTTTTATCCCGGGTTTGCATGGTTGCGATACGCGATACACCGAAACGTGCCTCAAGGTCCACGTAGTTACCGGGGTTCGTCAGCGTAAAGTGAATGGTTCCCGCATTGATTGCATCGGCTATTTCGTCGAGGTTTACCGGAACGATCTCGAAGCGGCGACCGACATGCGCAGCAAGGTATGCCGCCGTAGGTGACCAGCGTTCCATCGCCGGCATCTTGCCTCGGTAGGCGAGGACACCGATACGGATGACTTCATTCTCATCGGCAGCCAAAATATTGGCGGAAACAGGACTGCAGATGACCGCCAGCAGTAAAATTACGAACAACAGAGAGTTACTGAAGTGTTGCACGTCCCCATCCACCAAATTCGGGCTTTACCCAGCTGGAAAAGCATCCTCGGTCTACAGCAATACGGTGCGTACACCCCGGATTTGTCTTTTCAGGTCAGAATGGCTGACCCTCTTCATCCGGTGAATGCTGTAACTGTACTTTGGTCTAGATACGTTAGGGGGTCATTCTATTCCGTATTTCAGCAAGCCTAGTCTTCGAGATCGATTTCATCGGCAATGCCATCACCAGGCTGATCGTCTTTTATTTTTATACGGTCACCGGTCCTGTCGACCGAATAGAACGTGGCTGAACCACCAGGCAAGGGATTATCATCGCTGCCCTCGAACTGAGTGCCGCCATCGGTCGAAAAGGTAACGCCGAGCACAGTTATCGAGCTTCCGCTCACCACGCTGTCGACCGGACCCTGAAGAATTATGTCGTCCGGTAACTTACGGTGGATTTCCGACCCACTTACTGTGGCGCCGTTCAGGAAACCACTGAGTTCGAGAAAATCGCCGCTGTTGATTTCGTTCAGCTTCAACGGCGGGCTGGTATCCACACCCGTTTCATCCTCAAATGTCGTCTGGCTATCAGTTACGATAAGCAGGGTATCTCCGGCCAGGTTAAGGGTTATGGAACCCTCATTGTTCGAGGCATTGGTCACGGCGATGCTGTTGACTGTCGCGTGCACCTTGATCTCGCCGCTGCGCGCTTCAACTTCATCAGCGATCAGTGTTGAACCTGAAATGCGTCCCTCGACTTCCACTTTAAGGCCGTTTTCGAGCTGCAGGTTGGACGGTTCGAAGCTGGCGGAGGAAGCATCAACTGGCTGGCCGGCAACAAGAAAGCTGCCCAGGTTGCCGCTGAACCCAGACACCAGGCCTTCAAGGTTTATCTCGTCACCGTCTTCACCGATGTCCTCGCTTTCGATTTCGACAACGCTCGCCTCTATCTGATTCGCAGAAACCAGGCTTCCCTTAACTTCGACAAACATGCCGTTGGTCACCAGCATACCGGGTATGTCCGAAAGGTCGGCACCGGCAAGAATGGTGACAATGATACCGTTCACCGTAAAGTTATCACCCAGGCCTGCACCGCCGCCGGCATTCGACACGATACCCTTGACTTCTACCTGCGAAAAACCCGGGTAGATTCCTTCAATGTCAATATAACTGGCATTTAGAACGCCGTTGCCGTCGAAGAAACCGCTGATGGAAACGACGTCGTTGTTCGCGATCGAGTCAAAAGAAAATCCCGGTGTGCTATCGTCGAAGACAGTGCCGGTAGCGTCTATCGATACATCAACACCCAGTACGCTGAATGTTCTGATCAGGCCATCGGCGCCGTTCATAATGGCAGTAACAGGTCCTTCAACCGCATGGTCATAGGTGACAGCGCTTGCCGTACCGGTAACGCCGCTGACCTCACTATCAAGCGTCACCACCATGCCGATACGTAATTCATTTTCTGACGCAATAGTGTCGTCGATTTCGATGCTTGCCGAATCGAGGAAGTGTTCCACACCGTTGACATAGATACTGCCGAATCCGGTAATGGCCCCGCTGATGGTTTTCCCCGTGCCGCCGATGCCGGCAATCGAGTCGCCACCGCCGCCTCCGCCACCACAGCCACTGAGTGCTACAAGTGCGACTGCCGCCAGGCTGGCGGTCAAATATCTGCAGACCCTGTTCATGACTGCTCCTCATTCTCGGATGAACTTTCGTAGTAGTAGATACCAATGCTGACGTACCGACTTTCATCCGCATCCGGATCGTCGGGATCGATTTCGTATTCAGTCAGCAAGGCATCGAACTTTTCCAGCAGTGCCTGCGAGCGTTTTGCCGCAAGCGCCTGAAACCGGGGGATAGCATCAACACGCACATACCTGTTGGATACCTTGCGCTGGAAGCGTAGCTCGTCGTCAGGTCTGACCAGGTTGTGGTCAATAGTCGCGATGAGCTCAGCGGTATCCGTACCCAGGATGGTGATCTTGTCGACCGGGTCATTACCCGGTATGTAGGCGTGCGCAACCAGGCGTACCTTGTTGTCTGTAGTTTCGACAGAGCGTGCGGTATCGAGTACGGCAAGCATCGCCCTGGGCGTGATGTCGCCACTGTATTTTTTCACCAGTGCGGCAAAGGAGGCTTTCTCGCCTTCCAGGGGCAACGTTGCGGGTTTGCCGCGCTTGTTGAGAAAATCGGCATCGTTGAGCCAGCCGGAGATAACCCGTATGGCCCGGTTGTAACGTTGCTCGCTGTCGTTCTGATCGGTTTGTTCGAGTTCGTGCAAGCGTTTTGCTTCCTTGCGGGTCAGCCCGGTCATGGCGGATACATGACTGATTGACTGCTTCTTGCCATCAGGTGCGAAATCCTCAAACGCCACATCTACGTAGACTTTTTTGGCAAGCTCGGCGAAGCTGCCGTAGGCAATGCCGTTACGCAGCAGAATTCTCACCAGCGGTTTGAGTATGGCGAGGACCGAGCGCGACAGCGTCTGTTGAATATCTTTCGGCATAATATTGGGAATATCATCCCAACCATGCCGGTGTCAAGAGAATGACGCAATCAGGCATCAGAAATCTGCCCGGTAGCCCATAGACACGAAGTAGGACGAGGTATCCTGGGTATCGGTGACCAGTTCCTGGGTTGACCATTCACCCCCGCCTTCGAGCTCGAACCGGTAGCGCTTCCGCCAGCGGTAATCCACGCGCAGCGACGGTGCCGCAATCCATTGGGTAGAGTCGTTGTTGCTGTTATCCCGGTAGTCGACCCTCATTCTGGGATTTATCCGCCATACGGTCATGACCGGGTAGCGGATATCCATGTTGACGGAACTGATGTTACTGGTGCTGGTATCAGAGTAGCGCAGTCCCAGGACGCTGATATCGCCGGTTTTAATCAGGTTACTGCCGATAAATTGCAGATTGTAGAAGTACTCGTTGCCAGTGCCGGGTATTGCCTCGACGCCGCCGGAAGCGTTTGTTCCCGATAGTTGGGAAGTCGTAACGTCGCCGCTCATCTGGAACCGGTCTGAAAATGGATGAGAAGCACCCAGCGTAAAGGTCGTCACGTCCGCCGTGCGGTCTTCGGCGAGTTGCCGGATCTCGTCTTCGCTCAATGAATTCAGCAGCTCGTCAATATCCGGCAGGGTCTGACCCTGCAGGGCATTGGTGGTAGTCAGAACCGGGCTGTTGCGGTAGTCAATCGAGGCATTAATAGTGGTACGGTCCGGTAGCGTCCAGGTACCAAGAAACACCATGGTGTTTAATGAGTCGTAGGAGATGTCGTAGTCTACGAAAGCCAGCAGGGAACGGACGGGGTCGAAGTAGCGCGCTTCGCCACCGATCGCACGCCGATCCAGTATGCCGTCGTTCTGTTGTTCAATAATGAAAGCATTGAAGTCCCAGGCGTTCGCAAACGTGCCCAGGTCGGCACTAAGGCCATACAGGTAACGATCCGTCTTGACAGCATCGCGGGTGGAAAAAACCGGGAAGCCGGCAACCAGGTTGACGGTCATCCAGTCGGTTGCCTGGTAACCGGTCAGCAGTCCGTCAAAACGTCCAAGCACACCGCCTGTATTACGCGATTGCCTGCCCAGGCGTGCTGACAAACCATACTGTTTCTGGTTTGCGTCGAAATACAGGCTGCTGACGCTGCTGCTGTTTCCGGTGCCGTCACCGAGAAAGTCGTACAGGTAAGAGCCGGTGAAGCGGGACTGCAGGTCATAGTTATTCGAGCGCTGGCGCGCAGTCAGGTCAAGATCGTTGGACAGGGCAGACCGGGTGACATTGCTGCCACCAACCTCGGTACGGATTTCATCGCGCCGGTAGAACTGTGAAAACCCGCCGTAGAATTCCCAGGGTTTTGCATCAGACGTTGCCGACCTGGTGGTCGATAGCTGACGAGGCTTGCTTGATGCGGTAGTCAGTCCGGCCAGCCGTTGCCTGACACTGTCGGCGCCTTCACTCTCGGGATAAAGTTTAAGGTAGCGCTTGTATTCATTAATAGCGTGCGCGTACTGCTGGTTGCGCTCGCGAGCCAGCCCGAGAAACTCCAGTGCATCCTGGCTGTAAGGGTTGTCCGGGTACTGCAGTACCTTGGTATACAGGCGAATGGCGCGGCTGTTTTCATTTGTCGCAATAGCGGTACGCGCTTCCTCCATCAGCTTGTAGATCTTGTCTTCGTCTGCCCGCGGCAGGCCGGGTGCGGGTCTGCGCGGGGGAGAGGTGACCGGCGTGGCAAGAATATCGCTCTGTTCCAGCGCCGCGTTGATCTCTTCTGCACTGGCATAAGCTACCCAGGCGCCGGGATATTGCGAGGCGATAAGCGTTTTTACCTGCTCCGCCTCCTTTCGGGTCGAGAAAAACCCGATACGCAAGCGGTTCCATATACGCCCGTCAATCGGAAACTTTGTAGTATAGAGAATGTATTTTTCGCGATTCGGGATGTCTTTAAGGGCTGGCATGTCCTTGCCTTCGAGGAAAGATTCCAGGCTGATGACATAGTGCTGTGTCAGGTTGTAGGCCGGCTTTTTCTTTTTCCCGGTTTTCTCCGGTGTCTTTGTTTTTGGCGGAGCAGTGAACAGGCTCTGCTTGTCTTCTAGCGGATTGTTTGCGGTGACAACCTTGATCAGGATATGCCGTCTGTCCGCGCCGGGATAAATTTCATAGTCGACCTGTCGGGAAAAGCGCAGCGTCAGCACACCACGCTCCACGCCAATACTCTGGTAGCGGGCATCGATAAGCGGTACATAGCGACTGCTGGCCGCCGTCACGGTTTGTTGATCACTGGCTGACGATTCCAGTGAGAAAAGATTGTTACTCACCGGCCGGAACTGGATGTTCAGTTCATCGCCTTGCCGTTCAGGTGCATGGTTTATGTATTGCAGCGGGACCGTGAAGTCGATGCGAATAGTCGCAGGATTATCGCGGTCATCGATGTCTACAGTGTCGATAACGCCTGCGGCATGAGCCATAGTGCTTATCAGGAGAAGGCACAGTAGAGTTACAAATTGTCGTGCCCTGAGGGATGTATACATGTTGATACGGAAATTCATTTTCGATGGGCGGCCCTATTTGAGTTCCAGTATCGCGATCGTCACACTGCGGTAATCACCGCCAGGTATGACTTGATAGCGAACCGGTCGCGTAAAACGTATGGTGAGCCAGGGACCGCTGGCACTGTCGCCTTCGTAAATCACTTCGTCGATTGCCGCGATGTCAGCATCGGGAGGCACGGTACCTTCGCGCAGAAAAGCGGCGTTGAGATCGGAGCTGGGCACGCGCACGGGCTGTATCCTGATGCGCAGTTCCTCCCCGGTCTCCTGGGGGAAGTGAGACAGGTAACGGAACGGAAACGTCAGGTGGACATCGAGGAGGGTATTGTCCCCCTCAACTCTAAGCAGGGCGCTGGCAATGATTTTGTCCCTGGCGGGTTCCGCCTGTATCAGCCAGCCTGCTGCCAGACACACGACGACAATGATCGCCTTGAGCGGCAGGCGTGTTGCAGTTTTTGGTATCAGGTGTTTCATAAGGTCCCTGTCAGAAGTCGCCGGAATTGACGCTGTGTTCACCACTTCTGGCGTCCTTGATGGTTGTCATCGTGCTGTTTGTATAGACATGGCAACTGCCCGTGCAGTCGCGCAGGTCGCCGACGGAGTAACTTGCATCCGGGTTTTCGTGCTTTTTATGCGGTCCGGGCTTGAAATCACCGGCATGACAGCCTGCGCAATCTGGCTGGTACTGCGGTGCGGTCCAGGTGACCGTCTGGGAATTACCCTGGTGGCACGCTGTGCAGGCCAGGTTGCCGCGATGGTCACCTGGATAGGCCCCGGAGGTATGCCGGAAGGTGTCCGGTGTCCAGCGGTTGGTGTCATGGCAGGTATCGCACTGCAGGCTGGTGACGAAATGATTGCCCGGTTTCCCGGTCGCCTGGGTGCCGTTGTGGCAGCTCGAACAGGAACCGGTCACGCTGTTGTGGTCGAAGGTGGCCGGCAACCATGCACGCGTCGAGTGACAGGTATCGCACTGCGCACTGGTCTGGATATGATTGACGGGCTTGCCTGTTGCGGTCGACCCGTTATGGCAGCTGGAGCAACTGCCGGGTGATACGCTGTTGTGATCGAACACGGCAGGTGTCCAGCCATTGGTTGTGTGGCAATCGTCACAAGTGTTACCGGAGGTAATATGGTTCGGTGTCTTGCCGGCCGCGGTTGTTCCATTGTGGCAGGCGAAGCAGGTGCCAATGACATCGGCATGATCGACACGTATGACCGGTGTCCAGCCGGTACTGCGGTGACAGTCTTCACACAGGGTGTTGGTCTGGATATGGGTCGGGTGTTTGCCGGTGGCGGTGGTGCCGTTGTGACAACTGGCGCAACTGCCGGTGACACTGTTGTGGTCGAAGACCG
>Ga0316189_10001176_pt1 | contig 25974 bp, 21 predicted proteins | sample LowCovwburrow_MG_FD_204930 | JGI IMG/M metagenome (GOLD analysis project Ga0316189, IMG submission 204930) | Coastal sediment microbial communities from Maine, United States - Lowes Cove worm burrow | ecosystem: Environmental > Aquatic > Marine > Coastal > Sediment | place: USA: Maine... | reverse complement strand
TTGTCCATAGGCGTCCAGAGTTTCGATCCAGAGATGTTGAAGCGACTTGGCCGGATTCACGATGGCCGGGACGCCCACAGGGCGGTAACAGCCGCGCGGTCTGCCGGATTCGAGAACTTCAATCTTGACCTGATGTTCGGGTTGCCTGGACAGACGCTGGAACAGGCTGTGAACGACGTCGTCCTGGCCTGCCGACACGATCCGACCCACATCTCGCATTACCAGCTCACGATAGAACCCAATACCCTGTTCGCCGCCTATCCTCCACCCCTGCCGGACGATGACATCACTTGGGCCATGTTCGAGGCGTGCCAATCCGTGCTGCTGCGCGCCGGCTATACTCAGTATGAGGTCTCCGCCCACGCCCGAGCGGGCCGGCGCTGTCGCCACAACCTGAACTACTGGCAGTTCGGGGACTATCTGGGCATCGGGGCCGGCGCGCATGGCAAAGTGACCGATTGGGACGCGAACGCCATCACGCGTCGCGCACGGGTTCGCCAACCACGACAGTACCTGGACACGGCAGGGCAGCGGGCTTCCATTATCGGCGAGCGACGCCTGGACACGGAGGATCGAATCGTCGAGTACATGATGAATGCGTTGCGATTGGTGGACGGTGTCGATCCGCACCAGGTGCCCCAGCGAACCGGACTTCGAGCAGATCAGTTCGACCCGGGAATCGAGCGGGCGCGGGCGCGGGATCTGATGAGCACGGACACCAATCGAATTCAGGCAACCCCGCTGGGTATGCGGTTTCTCAATGATCTGGTGGCGGGATTCGTGGCGGATGGACCGGCTTGATCAACACCAGGTGAGCTGCCCGTATTGCGGCGTGCCGGTATCGGTACTGCTGGAGCCGGTGGAGGAGGGTCAGGACATGATCCAGGACTGCGGTGTCTGTTGCCGGCCCATCCGCTTGATCAGCGACTACGAACCACAGCTCGGCACACAAACATTGCGGGCGCTCAGGGATGATGACTGACTATAAGCCAATCTCCTGCGCGCTTTACGCACAGTTTGAACACTGGATCATTCGCCGCCGGACGCTACGTGTGGTCTGGCGTGAGCCCCGAAGCATAAACCGTCTTGAACAGCTCAAACCTCTGGACCTGCAAACCCGGAATCACGAGGAGTTTCTGATCGCCCGGCGCGACAACGGGGAAACTGTTGAACTGCGGCTGGACCGCATTGTGCGGGCGGAACCGATTTAGAAGCGGAAACCGAGGCCGAACTGCCACCCCGAAACATTCTCAGCCAGCATGTTCAAGCCGCTCGGCCGCAGCGCTAAACTGCGCTTTCTCCGTCATTTTCGCCTCGCCTCGCACTCGACCAAGACGCTTTCAAAACGCTCCTGGGCACACACGCAGGGCATGCGTCTTGCGAAACCGGCTGTCGCACACCAAACGCTCCCAATGCCCGAAACTGAAACAGCGACCGTGTGATGATCGGATCCTGGCAGTCTAAGCTTTCCGGGCCACGGCTGGCATGGCCCAACTAGTGCAGTGTCTCCCACACACTTAACACCTGCGCTGGCCCTCGCGGTCCCTGACGGCGTTGCGGATCGTCGCAATAGCGCTGGCTATTCCTCCTCACCGCGCCTTGTCAGTAACCACGATGCCTAACCAAAACCATCAAGTTATTTGGAAGACACTACACTAGCTCGGCGGGAAAATTGCTAACGAAAGTGGGCAGAATGATTGAGGCGATCTGAACAAGCCCAACTTGGAGACCTATTCGTGAGCACCCGTCGATGCCCGAGCCAGCGTATGGCTCGCCGTCCCAAACTGGAACCACGATCCGGCAGTCGTGCCCAAGGCTGTCTTGCACTCTTCCTGGCCGCGGGACTCGTGGCCGGACCCGGTTTAGCGGAAACCGTCTACAAGTCGGTGGATCCGCAGGGGGAAGTCAGTTACTCCGATCAGCCCAGTGCCAATTCAGTGGCCGTGGAATCCATCCCGCGGAGCAATCCGTCGGACGGGGCTGAGGGAAAGGATGAACTCAAGCGGGTTCAGGGCCTTGCCGACGAACTGGAAAGCGAACGCAAAGCCCGGGAGGCAGAAGCAAGGCCGCAGCCACAAACGGCGTCAGCACCTATAGAAGAACCCCCGGATCGCAAGATTATAGTCAACCGGGAACAGCCCTACGGAGAGGGCGCGGTTCCCATGCCACTCCCCGCACATGGTATCGGCGATGGAGCGGTGGGCGGATTGGGTGGACCTGCCGGTGGCCAACCGGGTGGCGCCGGACACTTTGGCGGTGCGCACATCGGCGGTGGACATCGGGGTGGCGGCGGATAAACCCACAAATACCATGCGGCCATGGTCCGCATAGCGAAGGGCAGATACACGCAGAACTTTCTGTTGGGATAGACTTCAGGGTCTGAATTCCCACGTAGGCTGGCTGCCGTGACCGATCTGTGGTTGATTCTGGCCCCGATTCTGCTGGCCGATGTGCTCAATCCGGTGCTGTTCGCGCTGCTGGTTTTCGCCGCCGGAACGGCACGGCCTGTGCTGACGAGCTGTGCCGCACTCCTGGGACACACCCTCGCCTATCTGGCTGTGGGCGTGGTCCTGGCGCTGGGACTGGAACAGATTTCAGGCCTGCTTGCCAATCCGTCGACACTGGATTTCGTGGTTGAGCTGATCATCGGGCTCTTCATCATTGGAATCGCGCTTTGGACCGGAAAAAGCAGCAGCGAGAGCACTGAAACCGCCGACCAAGGCATGAGTCCCGCCAAGGCGCTCGGGATGGGCGCGGTGATCAACCTGATAGGTTTACCGTTTGCCGTGCCGTACGTGGGCGCGATCAGCCAAATTCTGAAAGTTCACCTCGACCCCTGGGCCGCCTTCTTTGCCTTGCTCAGCTACAACCTGCTGTACGCACTGCCGTTTACGGTGGTACCGCTGCTGGTGCTGATAATGGGAAAGCGAAGCCGGCCGATATTGGAGAAGATCAACGGTTTCCTGACCAAGGCAGCCGACTCCGTATTGCCGTGGCTGATCGGATTGCTGGGACTGGCTTTGGTAGCCGATGCGCTGGCCTTTTTGTTGACCGGAACACCCTTGATTGCGGTCTGACCCGCGGCTGCGTGGCTGCACTTGGGAGCCTTTATCGCGGGTCCTAGGAGTTTGCGCGGTAGAAACGGAACGGTCTGCGGCACAGCCATTTCGGCCCGGAATCGTTCTCGAACTGAACAGCACCTCGCCTCATTCATTTCTACCGCGCACACTCCTAGCCTTTCTACCGCACACACTCCTAGCCTTCCGTAACCAGCACCCATTCACCGTTGTCCAGTTTGCAGAGGTCCACGGTAGTTTCCTCGACCATGCCCTTGGCCCGCTCCACCACTTTCAATTTGCGGCAGGGTTGACCGTCGGCAGACTTATAGGATTTCACCGGGGTTATGCTCCCGGAGTTGCCCGACTCGGGATTCTCCCACTCGCCCATCTCACCGTCCTGCTGTTGCTCCAGGGCGCCTTCCCCAAGGACGGAGATCAGACGCCAGTCTTCGTCGGTGAAGTAGGCCGCAGGCGAGTCCTCCAGAAACATCCAATTGACGGCATACACGCCGGGGGTGGTCAGGGTCAGAACTGCGAAAAGGGGCAGAATTAGAGCGAAAATGCGCATGGGTTCAGAACTCCTGCGGTACTCGTATGGCTTGAAAGTCTAACGACATCGCCCGATGTGAGAGCGCAGTTCGATACCGCATGCGCACCTCCGTATCACGGGAATCGGATCAAGAAACCAGCAGTGACAGCCTGCCCGACCCAAGTGAACTGCACCCCCACCTGCTTGTAAGCCACATCTGCATAAAACTGAAGCAATGGAAACAGTTTAGAGTTGCCAATCGAAAATTCGTCGTAGCCGTGCATGATGCCGAATCGGTATCCGACGTCCAGGCGCAGATCCTCGCGCGTCCGAGTGTAGAAATCTCGTTGCCACCCGATTGATGTGGTGCGGTCATCGTGGGAGTTTATGAAGGTTCCCGCATAGCAACCGCGGTATACCCCACCGATAAGCTGGTTATCGGTGCGATAGTCACTGTCACCCCAGAGATGATACGACCACATGCCAAGGTAGATTGAGTTCCGCGCGGGTTCGCCAGGCAGTAACCCCCACTTACACACCGTGTCAATGGGCCTGACATCGGCGGCCTCGTCGGGCTTGGTGGATTCATCGTCCGTAGCGGAATCAGCGGCCCAAGCGTGTGTACTCGTGCCTGCGGCAAATACGAAGCCCAGGAGCAACAAAGTCCTTCCGGTCGCGATCGAGATCAACCCGCACCGGGCAATTCGTCCAAACAGACTAGAGCCGTCGACCGGCAAGTGATCTGATCCGCCGTACGCCATGTACCTGCTCGCTACCGGTATTGCCCGAAGTCGGCGTGGATGCCGCCTTGCCTGGCGGCTCACTCCTGATTCCAAATGAGGTCCGCTCCTGGCCCCACGAAAGCAGCCGGCCAAGTACGATCGAGTGCTACAGCCACCAAGACGCAATCGGATCCGGATCGACCAACGATAGAGCACACCGTTCGCAGAAACAAACGGGCAGAAATCGGGGGCAGAAACAACGCACTCAAGGCAAGACGCATCCTGACCGCAGGTCGCGCCAAGGGGCTTGATTTCCACCCCGGGTTTCCGCTAGGGTGCGCGATCGCGCCGGTAAGGCATACCGTTTAGACATTCGAGCCCGAAGCATGAAAAAAGGCATCCACCCCGAGTACCGACAGGTTGTGTTCCAGGACGTATCCTCGGATTTCGCATTCCTGACCCGCTCCACCATGGACTCCAAGGAGTCCATCAGCTGGGAAGACGGCAACGAGTACCCCTTGGTCAAGGTTGAGATATCCAGCAAGTCGCATCCGTTCTACACAGGTAAACAGAAGATCATGGATACAGCCGGGCGAGTGGATCGGTTCCGACGTAAGTACGGCTTGTCCTGAGTCCCAATCTAGGTGCGCAGCCCGAGAGTGGCTGCGCCGCCTGCGTCACCGCTGCTTGGGTTATGCTCATCCGCTTTTCACATTGGAAAACGGAAAGGGCGGGACAAAGCCGCGCGTTTTCAGTATCATCCGCTCCGCTTCGATGTAAAATGCTGCAAGGCAGCATGTCAAATTTGACGGCGCAACCGCCGTTCTCCTAATCCCTCCGGCTGGGTTCGGTCCACTTCTCAGTCCATCACTGCAGGCGGGATAGCAACGCCTCGAACGCGATGTGGATTACTTTGTTCTTGAGGGGGCAGCCGAATGTCGGATTCCAGCATCACCCTGACTGATCCGAGCACGGGGAAACAGATCGAACTCCCGATCATACGAGGCACAGAGGGCGCCCCGGTGCTCGACATCGGGAAGCTACATAAAGAATTCGGTTATTTCACCTACGATCCTGGGTTCGTCTCCACCGCCAGTTGCCAGAGTACGATCACTTACCTCGACGGCAATGAGGGCACTCTGATGTATCGGGGATACCCGATCGAGCAGCTCGCGGACCGCTGCAACTATCTGGAGGTGTGCCACCTCATTCTGACCGGCGAACTGCCGAATGCCGCCCAGAAAACCGCATTCGAGCATACGATCCGCAACCATACGATGATCAACGAGAACCTGAAGGGGTTCTTCGACGGCTTTCGCTACGATGCCCATCCCATGGCGATGATGACCGGCGTGGTTGGCTCACTGTCAGCGTTCTATCACGACAAACTGGACATTCGCGATCCGGAACATCGCATGCACACGGCCTACCGTCTGATCGCAAAGATCCCGACCATCGCCGCCGCCGCATACAAACACTCAATCGGAGAACCATTCATCTATCCGCGCAGCGATCTAAGCTACACCGGCAATCTGCTGCACATGATGTATGCCCGCCCCACCCAGGAATACCGGTTGGATCCGGTAGCCGAAAAGGCCCTCGACGTCCTGTTCACCCTGCATGCGGACCACGAACAAAACGCCTCCACGTCCACCGTCCGATTGGCGGGCTCTTCAGGCGCCAATCCGTATGCCGCGATCGCAGCGGGCATAGCGAGCCTTTGGGGGCCGGCGCACGGAGGTGCCAACGAGGCGGTTCTCCGAATGCTGAATGAGATCGGCGATGTCTCCAATATCGAAACGTACATTGCCAAGGCGAAAGACAAGGATGACCCGTTCCGGCTGATGGGCTTTGGTCACCGTGTGTATCGGAATTTCGACCCTCGAGCACAGATTATTAAAGAGATCTGTCACGAGGTGCTGAAAACCTACGGCAACGATCCGCGGATGGAACTGGCAATGCGACTGGAAGAAATCGCGTTGGAGGACGCCTATTTCGTCGAGCGAAAACTCTATCCCAACGTAGACTTTTACTCAGGCATCATTTACGCAGCGCTGGGGCTGCCGGTGGAAATGTTCACCGTCATGTTCGCCATCGGCCGCACTGTAGGTTGGATTGCCCACTGGATGGAAATGATATCCGAGCCGGGACAGAAAATCGGGCGACCACGTCAGCTTTATACCGGACCGGCGCGACGGGATGTGTTGGCGCTGGAGCAGCGGTAAGCTCAGGGTCTGGAGCGCGTTTGGCCGCGCTGCTTCTGAATGACGCAAGTGACGGAATAGGCCCGGGCGCCGGCAGTCAGAATCAAAACAGGGTTCGGAATTCAGGACTCGACGGAGAAAGCGCAGCCTACACCCAGCCAACGAACATTTCGAGGCCGTTCTCAAGGCCTTATCGTGACGAGTGAGGCTGTTTCGACACGCTGCTGGACCGCGCTGCTAGACCGGATCTGAATCCAGCGCCAATAAAGCCTGTATCTCCCCGCGCCCGGCGCGGCGCATGGGTTTTGCGTCCACCGGACTCCATGGCGGTCTGCGCTCGTACTTCTCGGGGAACACCACCAGGTCCATTGGCGCATCGCCTGCGGCGAACTGATACACCGGAAACCATTGGTACTCGTCTGAGCCCACGCGCATCCTGCGCTCAGTGGTCTCGAACGGAATATCATGCTCGATCAAGAACAACACCACATCTTCCGCCGTGTCTGCGAACAGGTGCAGATCCACCGACGAGTGTCTTCCTGCGGTGCCGGACAATACAGACCCCACCATACGTGGGCGAAACCGCGCAAAAAAATCGAGCGCCTCGAGTGCCGCTTCGCGCAGCAATCGAAGATGTTGTGAATGCCCCGCGCCATTGAACAGGCGCTGGTGATCGATCAAGGCCTGTTCAATTTCGGTGTTGCGCGGCATCAAAGTGCCATTTACCGGAAGACCCAGTCGCTCAGCCGCCTTGCGCTTAGCGAGACGAAAATCCCGTACACCCTCGTCCGCCATGATTCGTGCGGCCTCCTGTGCCAGGAGTATCCGGTGACGATCCTGATGACGCACCGCCATTGGCTTTCCTCAATTCAGAACAGCGATTCCTCGCTGGCTTGGGGTGCAGTACCCTCGGTTGCGGTGGTGGCCGCGCTTCCGGTCACGGTGGCGGTATCGGGCAGACTGTCGGCGGCGAACAGTTCAGTGGAGGTGCCCTCACCTCGGTTGTTGGATGCCACTATGCGTCCCGTCTTGAGTTCGATCCGTCGCTCAACCACACTTTCCGGCTTTGATGGCTCCATCTCCGGAACATCATTCAAGGCGGTTTCCATGAAGTACATCCACATGGGCAATGCAGCAACGCTGCCGGCCTCGCGTCGACCGAGCGGTTTGAGTTGGTCGAAACCGACCCAGGCCGTTGCCACCAAGCGGCTGTTGAACCCGCTGAACCAGGCGTCCATCTGATCGTTGGTCGTTCCGGTTTTACCCCCGATATCCTTGCGGCCCAGCTTCTGGGCCTTGGTGGCGGTTCCGCGGCGCACCACGTCCTTGAGGATGGATCGCATGATGTAGGCAACCGGCTCCGACAGCGCCCGCTCCGCGGGTGCGCTGTTCGGTTCCGTGCCGCCAACGGAATAAACCAACGGTTGATCCAGCACCTTCCCATCTGCGGTTTCGATTCTCTGAATCAAATGGGCATGCACGCGGTAGCCGCCGTTTGCGAACACGGCGAATCCGGTTGCGACCTGCATCGGCGTCAAAGCGCCCGACCCCAGGGCCATCGATAGATTGGCCGGCAGCGCGTCAGGCGGAAATCCGAAGCGGGTCACATAGGTCCGCGCGTAATCGATCCCGATATCCCGCAGTAGACGAATCGAGACCAGATTGCGGGAGCGATACAGCGCTTCCCGCAGACGCGTCGGGCCATAGAATTTACGCGAGTAATTCTGGGGCTTCCAGTCGCCTTCAAGGCTGGCGTCTTCCACAACGATGGGCGTGTCACTGATCAAAGTGGCTGCGGTATAGCCGGCATCCAAGGCCGCGCTGTAGAGAAAAGGTTTGAAACTCGATCCCGGCTGCCGCTGCGCTTGCACAACCCGATTAAACTTGCTGGCAAAAAAGTCGAACCCACCCACCAGCGCCCGGATTGCGCCCTGCTCGGGATCGAGCGCCACGAATCCCCCCTGGACTTCCGGCAGCTGGCTGAGCTCCAAAATGTCGCCGTTTGCCAACACCCGCACGATGTCACCGCGCTGGACTATATCCTCGGCCCGTTCCGGCTTCGGCCCAAGCGCATTTTCAGTCCGATAGGGCTGAGCCCAGGACAAGCCCTCCCACGGTATGCTTCCGCGCTCACCCGAGGGGAACACCACCGTAACCGACTTCTCCTGCAGCTCGACCACCATGGCAGGCCGGAGGCCACCAATCGCATCCAGGGCCGACAAAGACGCGATCTGTTCCGCCAACGGCATGCCGTCGGGATCGAGTTTTGCCTCCGCACCCCGCCATCCGTGTCGTCGATCGTATTCCAGCAGCGCCCGTCGCAGGGCCAGGTCGGCGGCCGCCTGCATTCGGCTGTCCACGGTTGTTTTGACCACCAGCCCCATGGTGTACGCGTCGTCGCCGAAACGCTCGAGCATGTCGGCTCTCACCATCTCAGCCACATAGGGCGCGTCGATCTCACTGGGCGCGGCATGCAATCGTGCGCTGATACCCTCGGCGCGGGCGGAGACGTACTCGGACTCATCGATGTAGCCAAGCGTCTTCATCCGGTTGAGGACGTAGTTGCGCCGCTGCAGCGCTCGTTCTGGGTTTGCGATCGGATTGGAGGTTGAGGGCGCTTTGGGCAGCCCGGCCAGCATCGCCACCTGAGCCAAGGTGAGCTCGTCCAGCGGCACGCCATAGTAGACCTGGGCTGCGGCACCAACACCGTAGGCGCGGTTGCCCAGGTAGATCTTGTTCAGATAGAGCTCAAGAATCTCTTCCTTGCTCAACTCCCGCTCCATTTTGAGCGCCAACACGATTTCGTTGAGCTTCCGCTGGTAGGTCTTTTCACGGCTTAGAAAGAAGTTGCGAGCCACCTGCATGGTGATGGTGCTGCCACCCTGGGTTCGCTCGCCAGTGGATGCCAAAGACCAGGCCGCGCGCATAAGCCCCTGATAATCGACCCCGGGATGTTCAAAAAAACGATCATCCTCCGCAGCCAGATAAGCTTGCACCACCCGGTCAGGAACTTGCTTGAAGGAAACCGGAATGCGGCGTTTTTCGCCGAACTCGGCGATCAACAACCCGTCCTGGCTGTAGACCCGCAACGGAACCTGGAATTGTACATCCCGAAGCGCGCTGCTGTTTGGCAGTTTTGGCGCCAGATAAGCGTAGGTTCCGAACGCCGCCGCGACACCCGCCAGCACGCAGAAGATGCCCAAGTACAAGCCGTAACGCACAAGTCGAAGGATTAGTCTCATGATCGTCCGAATAATCTTACAAAAGCAGTCTTACAAGTTACGGCGCAGTATAAACGATTGCGCTGTTACGCTGCGCAAAATCCGCCATGCAAACGAATACGGCTTGTTATAGCCTTTCGATGGTGAGCTAAAACAGCTTCACAGCAAGCGGCAAACATTGGCTTTAGCGGGAATCCTCCGTTGTTTCTAAAGAATCGATCCAGCATCCTCGGGGTGGATATCAGCACCTCGGCCGTCAAAGTCCTGCAACTGGGCGGCAACGCCGACCGGTTCCAGGTCGAAGCACGCGCACTGGAGCCGTTGCCTCCAGGCGCGGTAACCGACCGCAACATCGCAGATCCGGACGAGGTGGGCAATGCTATTCGGCGGGCCGTCAAAGCAAGCGGCAGTTCGGCAAAGAGCGCGGCCGTAGCGGTGCCAACGTCTTCGGTGATTACCCGCACGGTGCCGATGCCTTCTGACCGCAGCACCGACGAGATCGAGACCGAGATCCGCATGGAGGCGCCCAAGTACATTCCTTATCCGCTGGACGAAGTCTATCTGGACTTCGAAGTGCGGGGCGTATCGGACTCCAACCCGGATACGCTGGATGTAACCATCGTCGCATCTCGCCGGGAGAATGTGGAGATTCGCCAGGAGGCTCTGGAAGCCGCCGGTTTGAAGGCAACTATAGTCGATGTGGATGCCTACGCGGTAGAGAACGCGTTCGGAGTATTGGCCGAGCGGCACCCTTCCATACGGCCCGAGCATCGAGTAGCTGTGGTTGATATAGGTGCGGCACTCACCACACTCACCGTGATTCAGAACGGGACGACTCTTTATACCCGGGATCAGACCTTCGGTTGCGATCAGCTGACCAACAACATTGGTGAAACCTACGGGCTTTCGCGGGAGCAAGCTGAGGTGGCCCGCCGAAGCGGCGATCTGCCGGAGGATTACGGTTCAACCATTCTTGCGCCTTTTCAACAGTCGGTGCTTGATCAGATCAACCATTCCCTCCAGTTCTTTACCTCCGCCAGCCACTACAGCTCGGTGGATTGCCTGCTCCTGATCGGGGGTGGATCGCTGCTGCCCGGTCTCGATGCATTCATCATGGAACACACCGGCATTCCCACTTTCATGGGCAATCCATTCGAGCAGATGTCAGCGGCCCGCAGGGTGAATCGCAATACATTGATGCAGGAAGGCCCACTGTTTTTTGTGGCTTGCGGGCTGGCGCTGAGGAGCTTTGACCACTCATGAGGCAAATCAATTTACTTCCATGGCGCGAGGCACAGCGCAAACAGCGACAGCGGGAATTTGGAATACTGGCGCTAATGAGCCTGGTGGCCGCAGCTGTAATTGTCGGAGGGGTCCATTTGTTCTTCGACAACCGCATCGAGTATCAGACGGCACGCAACGACTTTCTCCAAGACGAGATTCAAAAACAAAAACTGGTGGAGAAAGAAATAAAGGCAATGGAAAACACCAAGACCCGGATATTGGGTCGTATGGAAGTCATCCAAAACCTGCAAACCAGCCGGCCCGAGATGGTCCACGTGTTCGATGAGATGGTGCGCGTTCTGCCCGAAGAGGTTTACCTGACCCGGGTGCAACGGTCTGGCGAGGCGCTCGCCCTGGTAGGCGTGGCACGCTCCAACAATCTGGTGTCGGATTTCATGCGCAACCTGCGTGACTCCGGCTGGTTCGGCGAACCCAGTCTTCAAATCATTAACAACAAGGAAGTGCTGGGCATACGGGCAAGCTTCTTCGAACTGAAAGTCGCGAAGAAGCGCCTGACCGCAAAGGCGGAGGACCAGGCGTCATGAATATTTCCGAACTCAACGATCTCGACCTGACGGACATCGGCAATTGGCCCGCCGTCGGCAAGGCCGCGATACTGGCGCTGATCATGGCGGCGGTGATCGGCGCCGGATACTACTTCGACACGCAGCACATGCGCATGCAACTCCAGCAGGTGCAGGGCGAAGAGCAAAAACTCCTCAAGGAGTTCCACAAACGCCAGCGTGTGATTGCGAACCTAGAGGCTTATCGCGCCCAGCTGGCCGAGATGGAGAAATCGCTTGCTTCAATGCTGCGACAACTCCCGACCCGGACCGAGATGCCCGACCTTCTTGAGGACATTTCCAACACTGGGCTGATCAACGGTCTGGTATTCGACCGATTCAAACCAGAGTCGGAACGTCCGCAGGAATTCTACGCCACCCAACCGATCTCCATCCGTGCCCGGGGGACCTACCACCAATTCGGCGCATTTCTAAGCGGCGTTTCCGCGCTGCCCAGAATTGTCACGGTGGGTAATCTCAAAATCGGCAACGGGAAGAAAGGTGCCGGTAACGAGAAAGACGACCGGGAGACCGAAGAACTGGTGCTCGAAGCCAGCCTGAACACATACCGCTATCTGGACGAAGACGAGGAGTCGTGAGAATGAGCATGACCCCGAACATGCGGCCGCTGATCATCGCCACCAGTGTACTGATGCTGAGCGGTTGTCTGAGCACCGACATGACCGATTTGCATGAAGAAGTCGCCCGCATAAAACGGACGACGCCGGGCGAGCAACTCGATCCGCCGCCCAAGCTTGAGCCTTACAGACCGTTCGCCTATGCGGCTTATGGATTGCGCAACCCGTTCGAAGAAGCCTCGTTCCTGCAGGACATCCCTGCTCCGGTGGCCAATTCGGGGGTACAGCCAAACCTGGATCGCCCTCGCGAGCTGCTGGAAGCCTATTCATTGGAGTCCATAAAGATGGTCGGCACCATCAACAAGGATGGCCTCTGGGCCCTGATGGAGGCGCCGGATGACGTGGTTCATCGGATAACGGTGGGCAACTACATGGGCACCAATCATGGCCAGGTAATCGGCGTATCCGATCAACGGATCGATTTAATCGAGATCGTCCCGGACGGCTTGGGCGGTTGGGAGAAGCGTGAGTCCTTTCTCACGCTTGCTGAGTAATGGACATGCACCGAGAACACAAAGAACGAGGAGCGTTTCGCATGATCGGAATCGGGCAGGCCCTGGCATCCAGCCGGGCCATTGGCAGAACGCTGGCAGCCCTCCTGGTGCTGGCAACCGTTCTACCGGGTCACGTCGCCGCTCAGGGGTCGACGTTGCAGAATGTGGACGTGTCTTCGATGCCGGGCAATCAAGTACGCCTTGGCTTTCGTGTGGATGGGTCCATTCCCGGCTATGACAGCTTCACCATCAGCGATCCCGCTCGGATTGTGGTGGACTTTCCTGAGGTTCGTAACGGAATCAGCCAACGGTATCGACGCATAGGCGTTGGCATGCTGGAAAGCATGACCGTGTCGGAGGCACAGGACCGAACCCGGGCAACCATCAAACTGAGCCGGATGGTGCCGTACAACCTTGAGCAGCAGGGGGATACGGTTTATCTGACCCTTGATGCCGGTGGTGCCGGCGCGGCTGCGGCTGTACCGGCGTCATTGACCGGCTCCGGTACCGACGCCAAGGTAGACTTCCGTCGCGGAACTGAGGGGCAGGGTGTTTTGAACCTCACCCTTCCGGGCCCGGCGGTATCGGTGGACGTTCGCCAGGAAGGCAACCGTGTGGTGGCCGACCTGAGCGGCATGCAATTGACCCCGGCCCAGGAGCGACGCCTGGACGTGGTGGACTTCGCGACGCCGGTCAGGACTGTGGATTTGTTCAACTACTCAGGCGGCGCACGAATCGTAGTCGATACTGTGGGGCCGTTTGAGTACCTCGCCTACCAGGCCGGCTCGGACTACACGCTGGAGGTGAAACCGCTGCAGCCCGAGCAGAGCGCCGAAGCGCTGGAGGCACGGAAACGCACATTCGCTGGCGAGCCGCTGTCTCTCAACTTCCAAGACATTGAAGTGCGGGCAGTGCTTCAGATTCTGGCCGATTTCACCGGCCTGAATGTGGTGGTCAGCGATTCTGTAGGGGGCAACCTGACGCTGCGGCTTAAGAACGTACCGTGGGATCAGGCTCTGGACATCATCCTGAAGACCAAGGGACTGAGCATGCGAGAGAACGGCAACGTCGTACTCATTGCACCCACTGAAGAGATTGCGGCCCGGGAGAAGTTGGAGCTCGAGGCCCAGAAGCAGACGGCTGAGTTGGAGCCGCTTCGCTCCGAGATGATCCAGGTCAACTACGCCAAAGCCGGCGAAGTGGGCGCCCTGCTGAAATCCAGTGAATCGTCGATGCTGTCCGATCGCGGTTCCATCACCATCGATGACCGAACCAACACCATTCTGGTGCAGGACATCAACAGCAAGATCACGCAGATTCGGAATCTGGTTACAACGCTGGATGTCCCGGTGCGGCAGGTAATGATCGATTCCCGGGTGGTGATCGCGAACGACGACTTCACCAAGGAACTGGGCGTGCGGTTCGGTGGCGGGCTGAGGGTTACCTCGGGCGACTCAGGCCGAGGCGGGTTGTCCGGCTCCCAACTGGGCGCCACCCAGACAGCGATCGCGGACGGCGATCTGTCGCAGAGCCCGCTTGCGCTCACCGGCATCGCCAATCGTATCGGCGTCAACCTGCCGACGACCAACACACCGTTCGGGCGACTCGGCCTTGCGATTCTGGGCGCCGATTTTCTCCTGGACCTGGAACTGTCGGCCCTGCAGGCGGAAGGCCGCGGCGAAGTGCTGTCAAACCCGCGGGTGGTCACAACCAACCGCAAGCAGGCGCGGATCGAGCAGGGCACGGAGATCCCGTACCTGGAGCAGAGTTCCAGTGGCGCAACCAGTGTCAGCTTCAAGAAGGCGGTGCTGAGCCTGGATGTGACGCCACAGATCACGCCCAACGACAACATCATCATGGACCTGACGGTCAACAAGGATGCCATCGGCGAGTTGGTTCCGTCGGGCCTCGCCGGAGGGTTTGTGCCTTCCATCGACACCCGGGCCGTGGAAACACAGGTGCTGGTCGAGGATGGCGAGACTGTGGTGCTGGGTGGTATCTACGAACGCAGCCAGATCGCAACCGTGGACAAAGTCCCGCTGCTGGGCGACATTCCAGGGGTTGGCCGGCTGTTTCGTCGAAATCTCGATCAGGACGAGAAGGCTGAGCTGCTGATCTTCGTCACGCCCCGTATCGTTCGGGAATCTGCCCTGCTGCAATAGCACGTGGGCTGAGCGCCAAACGAGCGAAGGCCGGGCAATGATCGCCCGGCCTTCGCTCGTTTGGCGCCTTGATTTTGTCTGCTTAGCTGTGCCAGCCTCCGGCCCATGCCCTTACTCAATCTGTTCCTGGTGGGACCCATGGGTGCCGGGAAGTCCACCATCGGACGGCGGCTGGCCAAGCGTCTGCGCTACCCCTTCCTCGATTCCGATCGGGCGCTGGAGGACCAGACGGGCGCCGACATCCCGCTGATATTTGAACTTGAAGGCGAGGAAGGTTTCCGACGAAGGGAGAAATCCATACTGGATGAACTCACTCAGCAACACGGCATTGTGCTGGCCACCGGTGGCGGCGCGGTGTTGGATCGGGAGAATCGGGCCCATCTGATCTGCCGAGGCTTCGTCGTCTACCTCAGAACCTCGGTTGATGAACAACTGAGGCGCACCGCCCAGGACAAGCGCCGGCCGCTGCTCCAGACACCCGATCGTCGAGCTAAGCTGGAGACCCTGAAACAGATCCGGGACCCTCTTTACCGCGAGGTAGCGGATATGGTGGTGGATACCGACGGGCGCCATGTGCAGCGCGTGGTGCACCTCATAGCCACGCATTTCGCCAAGCAGACGACCCACCACACACCGAATAGTGAGTGACCCGCTGATGCAAACACTCCATGTCGATCTGGGCCAGCGCAGCTACCCGATACACATTGGCCCAGGGCTGCTGAGCAGGGCTGACCTGCTGCTACCCCACCTGTCCGGGCGCCAGGTAATGGTGGTTACCAATGAGACCGTCGCACCGCTTTATCTTGCGCCGGTGCGCGACGCGCTGGCAGACCGGACTGTCGAAGTCGTGGTGCTCCCGGACGGCGAGCGATTCAAGACCATCGCAACGACACAGACCATCTTCGACCATCTGCTGAATGCCCGCTTCGGTCGGACCGCCACGCTGGTGGCCTTGGGCGGTGGCGTTGTGGGCGACATAACCGGCTTCGCGGCAGCTTGCTACCAGCGCGGCATCGACTTCGTCCAGATTCCCACCACTCTATTGGCGCAAGTGGACTCTTCCGTGGGCGGCAAGACCGGGGTCAACCACCCGCAGGGCAAAAACATGATTGGCGCCTTCCATCAGCCTCGCTGTGTGATCGCAGACACCGATACGCTATCGACCCTGCCCGATCGCGAACTGGCCGCCGGTGCCGCCGAGGCCATCAAATACGGCCTGATCGACGATCGGGCCTTTTTCGATTGGCTCGAGCAAAACATCGATCGGCTGCTCGCACGCGATCCCGATGCACTTACCTGGGCCATTGAGCGCGCCTGCCGCAACAAGGCGGCGGTCGTGGCCAGGGACGAGCGCGAACAGGGCGCCCGCGCCCTGCTCAACCTGGGCCACACCTTTGGCCATGCCATCGAAGCGACTACAGGCTACGACTCATGGCTGCACGGCGAGGCAGTGGCGACAGGCATGCTGATGGCCGCCGACCTGTCGGAGAGACTGGGCTGGCTGGCGCCAGAGGCGACCGTACGCCTGCGTGACCTGCTGCAACGGGCACGCCTGCCCGAGTCACCACCGGACGGCATGACCGCCGCGGATTTCGCCGCCAAGATGGCCATCGACAAAAAGGTTACCGACGGCAGACTCAAACTGATTCTGTTGCGCGGCATTGGTCAGGGCGTGATCAGCGACAGTTTTGACCGCGCCGCGCTGGAATCCACCTTGAGCCATTTTACCGGGACCAACCTTTAAGGATCCTCTGATCTATTCGTGAACGTGCATCTTGGGACTGAAATGCACAGCTTCATCGTTGCAGATCTTGGCAATAGAACAACTATTACCCGCGATCCGCCCCTTGAATCCGCATATTTCACCCTCCAATCTGCTCCGTCCAGAATAAATCAGAAGGCTCCTTAACCCCTGCAATTTCACGGGTATAGGGCGGCTCAATTGATCGTGTTGCAGTGCATGGTTATACTCGGCCGCCGCTCTGTCGATCGAAATGCACGCCTGTGCGTCACCCGAGCGGCGTGGGACGGGAACCCCACTCGGGGTTAAGCGGTCTCGCGTAATTAAGGCTCCCGATCGATCAGTAGATGTCCGACCCTCCCGTTGGCGTTGACGGGGTTGGTCAACACCTGCCCGATCGCAACGTTCAACGATCCAGGGTGATAGCCCGTGATGCAAAGAATGCAACAGCCCAGGGGCCTCTATCGGCCTGAGTTCGAGAAAGACAACTGCGGTTTCGGGCTGATCGCGAACATGGACGGCAAACCCAGCCACTGGCTGCTGCAGACTGCCGTAACCGCCCTCACCCGGATGACCCACAGGGGTGCCGTTGCCGCAGACGGAAAATCAGGCGACGGCTGCGGCCTGCTGATCAAGCTGCCCGAGAAATTTGCCCGGTCCAAGGCCGCGGAAGCCGGTATCGCGCTGGACACGCGCTTCGCGCTGGGCATGGTTTTTCTGAATCAGGATCAAAGCCTCGCCGCGACCGCGAAAGTGCGCCTGCACGCCGAGCTGGAACAGAGCGGTCTCAGTGTGGCCGGTTGGCGCAACGTTCCCGTCAACGTAGCCGCGTGCGGTGAGGAGTCGCTCAAAAGCGTCCCCCGGATCGAGCAAATCTACGTCAATGCACCCGAGGACATGAGCTCGGAAGCGCTTGAACGGGTGTTGTATCTGGCACGGCGTCGAACCGAGAAAGCGGTGGAGTCGGACGATGCGACATTCTACATTCCCAGTTTGTCGGGACGGGTAATTTCTTATAAAGGGCTGGTCATGCCGGCCAACCTGCCGGTTTTCTATCAAGACCTTCAGGACCCCTCGCTGGAAACCGCGCTGGCAGTGTTTCATCAGCGGTTTTCCACCAACACGCTACCCCAGTGGCGATTGGCGCAACCGTTCCGGTTTCTGGCCCATAACGGCGAAATAAACACCATCCAGGGCAACCGCTATTGGTCGGTTGCGCGCAGCCACAAATTCCACAGCCCCTTGATCCCCGACCTGGATGACGCGCGGCCACTGGTCTCGATGAGCGGCTCCGACTCCAGCAGCCTGGACAACATGCTGGAATGCCTGCTTGCCGGAGGCATGGACATCTTCAGGGCCATGCGCCTGCTGATCCCTCCGGCCTGGCAGAACCTGCAGTCGATCGACCCGGACTTGCGAGCGTTCTACGAGTACAACTCCATGCATATGGAGCCCTGGGACGGCCCTGCCGGCATCGTTCTTACAGACGGCCGCCATGCCGCCTGTGCGCTGGATAGAAATGGGCTCCGGCCGGCACGCTACGTGATCACCCGTGATCGGCATATCACCCTGGCGTCGGAAATCGGCGTCTACGACTACGATCCTCAGGATGTGGTCACCAAAGGCCGCCTGAAACCCGGGCAAATGCTGGCCGCCGATACAGAAACCGGCCGGCTTCTGCTGCCGGATGATGTGGATACGCTGCTCAAGAACCGGCACCCCTATCGGCACTGGATGAAGCGCTACAACCGCCAACTGGGTACCTTGCTGCCGGCCACGGTGCTCACCAGCGAGCCCATGGACGGCGAGACGCTGAACACCTACCAAAAGTTGTTTCAGGTTTCGTTCGAGGAACGCGACCAGGTGCTCCGCCCGCTGGCCGAGGCGGGCCAGGAAGCTGTGGGGTCTATGGGTGACGACGCCCCGTTCCCTGTGCTTTCGAATCAGATCCGATCCCTGTATGACTACTTCCGCCAACAGTTTGCACAGGTCACCAACCCACCGATCGATCCGCTGCGGGAAAGCATCGTTATGTCGCTGGAGACCTGTCTCGGGGCCGAACTGAACATGTTCGACGAGACCCCTGAGCACGCTTCGCGACTGGTCATACGCAGTCCCGTGCTGTCGGAAGGCAAGTTCCGCGCTCTGGTGGCCATTCCCAAGCCGGGCTACGAAACCCAAACAATAGATCTGAACTTCGCCCCGGACCACGAGACCCTGGAACAGGCGATCGTTCGAATCACTGACGAAGCGGTGGCGGCGATCCGGGCAGGGAAGGTCATTCTGGTGCTTTCCGATCGTGCAATCCGCCGCGGTTTACTGCCGGCGCATGCGTTGCTGGCCACCGGCGCCGTGCATCACCGCCTGGTGAAGGAAGGATTGCGATGTGATGCCAACATCGTGGTGGAAACCGGCACCGCGCGGGATCCTCACCAGTTCGCAGTGCTGATCGGCTACGGCGCCAGCGCCATTTACCCCTATCTAGCCTACGAGTGTCTGCACGACTTGGCACGCAGCGGTGAGATCCCGGCTGAACTGGAGGACACACTGTCCGAGCAGTACCGCAAGGGCATCAACAAGGGGCTGTTCAAGATCATCTCCAAAATGGGGATATCAACCATCACCAGCTATCGCGGTGCGCAGCTGTTTGAGATCGTCGGTCTCGGAGACGAGGTGGTTTCATTTTGCTTCACCGGGACCACCAGCCGGGTTCAGGGGACCCGGTTTAGCGACCTGCAGGCAGACATCGCCGCTCTGGCACTCAGTGCTTACAGCCGCCGGGCCCAGACCGAGCAGGGCGGGCTGCTGAAGTTCGTACACGGCAGCGAGTACCACGCGTTTAACCCGGATGTGGTGACGACGCTGCAGGAAGCAGTTAACAGTGGCCGCTATGAAGACTATGGCCGCTTCGCCGCGCTGGTAAATGAACGACCGGTCACCACGCTGAGGGACCTACTGCGGATTCGCGATGACCAACAGTCGATCCCTCTGGACGAAGTGCAGAGCGAGCAGGAGATCGTCAGGCGGTTCGACTCCGCCGGCATGTCCCTCGGAGCGCTGTCGCCGGAGGCTCATGAAGCATTGGCCACGGCGATGAACCGCCTGGGGGGCCGATCAAATTCCGGTGAAGGCGGAGAGGATCCAGCTCGGTATGGAACCGAGCGGGTGTCCAAAATCAAACAGGTCGCCTCTGGAAGGTTCGGCGTCACGCCGCACTACCTGGTCAATGCCGAGGTGCTCCAGATCAAGGTGGCCCAAGGCGCCAAACCGGGCGAAGGTGGGCAATTGCCGGGGCACAAGGTCAACGAGATGATCGCGACCCTGAGGTTTTCGCGCCCCGGCGTCGCCCTGATCTCACCGCCTCCGCATCATGATATTTACTCGATCGAGGATCTGGCCCAATTGATTTTCGACCTCAAGCAGGTCAACCCCAGGGCGCTGGTGTCCGTCAAGCTGGTGGCGGAAGCAGGCGTCGGTACCATTGCGGCGGGGGTGGCCAAAGCCTATGCCGACCTGATTACCATTTCCGGGTACGACGGCGGCACCGGCGCCTCGCCACTCACCAGCGTAAAGTACGCCGGCTCACCCTGGGAGCTGGGTCTGACTGAGGCGCACCAGACGCTGCGGGCAAACAATCTGCGAGACAAGGTTCGACTGCAGACCGATGGCGGGCTCAAGACCGGCGTTGATGTGATCAAGGCCGCCATTCTGGGTGCCGAGAGCTTCGGTTTTGGCACTGCGCCCATGGTGGCGCTGGGCTGCAAGTACCTGCGCATCTGTCATCTCAACAACTGCGCCACGGGCGTTGCGACGCAGAACAACGTGCTGCGCATGCATCATTTCCGCGGCACGGCGGAAAAAGTGATGTGCTACTTCCAATTTGTCGCCCGTGAAACACGGGAGTTGATGGCGGGCCTCGGTGTGCGTTCGCTCAACGAACTGATTGGTCGAACCGATCTGCTTGAGCGCCTGCCGGGCGAGACCGAAAAACAGCGTCAGCTCGATCTGTCGCAGATTCTGTCTGACGGCGGTGTGTCCGAAGACAAACCCCGGTTCTGCCAGACCAGCAGGAACGATCCTTTCGATCGCGGCGAATTGGCGGAAACAATGGTGGCGGATATTTTGCCCAGCATCGAAGCCGGTTCCGGCGGCGAGTTCCATTACTCGGTCAAGAACAACAACCGATCCATTGGCGCCCGGCTGTCCGGCGAGATCGCACTACGCCATGGCAACTATGGCATGGCCGACCGCCCCGTCACGGTGCGCCTGCAGGGCACCGCCGGGCAGAGCTTCGGCGTTTGGAACGCGGGCGGCCTGCACATGACCCTGACCGGAGATGCAAACGACTATGTGGGTAAAGGCATGGCCGGTGGTCAGCTCGTGATCCATCCGCCTCCGGGTAGCAGCTTCGCCAGCCAGGAAACCACAATCATCGGGAACACCTGCCTGTATGGCGCCACCGGGGGTACGCTCTATGCCGCCGGCGTCGCAGGCGAACGGTTTGCGGTCCGAAATTCCGGCGCGGTGGCGCTGGTGGAAGGCATCGGCGATCACGGCTGCGAATATATGACCGGTGGCGTGGTCATCGTGCTCGGGCGCACCGGAATCAATTTCGGTGCCGGCATGACCGGTGGATTCGGTTACGTGCTGGATCTCGAGAACGCCTTTGTCGATCGATACAATCATGAGCTGATCGACATTCACCGAATCGTCACGGAAGACATGGAGCCACAGCGCGATTATCTACTGAATCAGTTGCAGACCTTCGTGGACCTTACCGACAGCGATTGGGGGCGAGAACTGCTGGAAGATTTCAGTATGTATGTAGGTCGATTCTGGTTGGTAAAACCGAAAGCGGCCGATCTGGCATCGCTGATGGATACGCTACGCCGCGCGGCTTGACCGAGTGCGGGGCGAATTGCCGCACCACACCATGGAGCGGCCACATCTTTAATCAGAACGCGGATCGAACAGCCCATGTCCAAGACCAACGCCCTGCAGTTTCTCGACCTGCCCCGTCGGGACCCGGTCAAAGCGCCGGTTCAAGAGCGCGTGATCCAGTTCAAGGAAATCTACGGCCACTACGATGCGGGCAACGCGGAGCAACAGGCGGGCCGCTGCCTGCATTGCGGAAACCCCTATTGCGAGTGGAAGTGCCCGGTCCACAACTACATCCCGAACTGGCTGCAGTTGATAGACGAAGGCAATCTGTTCGAAGCCGCAGAGCTGTCGCATCGGACCAACTCGCTGCCGGAGATGTGCGGTCGGGTTTGCCCCCAGGACAGGCTGTGCGAGGGGGCCTGCACCCTCAATGACGGCTTTGGCGCGGTGACCATTGGCTCGATCGAGAAGTACATTACGGACGAAGCGATCAAACGCGGCTGGCGGCCGGATATGTCCGCGGTCCGCGCCACCGGCAAGCGGGTCGCCATCGTTGGTGCCGGACCCGCCGGCCTGGCCTGTGCCGACGTTCTGGTGCGCAACGGCGTTGAGGCCGTCGTCTATGACCGGCATCCTCAAATCGGCGGCTTGCTGACGTTTGGAATTCCGCCCTTCAAGCTGGAAAAGGAAGTGGTCCAGACCCGCCGGGAGATTATGGAGGGTATGGGTGTGGAGTTCGTGCTCAATACCGAGATCGGGGAGTCGCTGCCGTTTTCGACACTGCTGGAACAGCACGATGCGGTATTTCTCGGCATGGGCACCTATACCTCAATGAAAGGGGGATTCCCGGGCGAGGATCTGCCCGGTGTCTACGACGCGCTTCCGTACTTGATCTCCAACGTCAATCGGGTGATGGATCTGGCACAAAGCCCATCGGACTTCATTGACATGCACGGCAAGCGGGTGGTGGTCCTGGGTGGCGGCGATACCGCCATGGACTGCAACCGCACCGGCATACGCCAGGGCGCGGCCAGCGTCACCTGCGCCTATCGCAGGGATGAAGCCAACATGCCCGGGTCCAGGAAGGAGGTAGGCAATGCCCGCGAAGAAGGCGTGCGTTTTCTGTGGAACCGTCAACCCATCGAAATTGTCGGCTCCGACCGGGTGGAGGGCGTGAAAGTCATCCAGACCCAGCTCGGCCCGCCTGACCTCCGGGGTCGCCGCACGCCAGAGCCGGTGCCCGGAACCGAGCAGATCATTCCGGCCGACCGGGTTTTGATTGCTTTCGGCTTTCGTCCAAGCCCGCCGGATTGGTTCAGCGAATTTGCCATCGGCCTGGACGCGCGCGGTCGGGTGCTCGCCAACGGCGGGCCAGGCCCGAAGTTTCAGACCTCCAATCCCAAGGTCTTTGCCGGCGGCGACATGGTGCGCGGTTCGGATCTGGTGGTAACGGCAGTGTTCGAGGGCCGGGAAGCCGCGGAAGGGGTTCTTGACTACCTGGGCGTGTAGTCCGACCCGACTTACGGAATTTGATGAGACAGTCTGGAGTCCCAAGCGGCATGTCCGATCTCAAGAACGACCGTTTTCTAAGAGCACTTTTGCGACAGCCGGTGGATGTGACGCCGGTGTGGATGATGCGGCAGGCCGGCCGCTATCTTCCCGAGTACCGGGCCACCCGCGCCCGCGCCGGCAGTTTCCTGGATCTGTGCAAGAACCCGGACCTTGCCTGCGAGGTCACCCTGCAACCGCTGGATCGATACCCGCTTGATGCGGCGATATTATTCTCCGACATCCTGACCGTACCCGATGCCATGGGTCTGGGTTTGTACTTCGCGGAAGGGGAAGGCCCCAAGTTCGAGCGCCCCCTGCGCTCCGAGGCCGACATTCGACGTCTGGCGGCGCCGGATCCGGAACAGGCACTGGGTTACGTCAGCGCGGCGGTGCGGGTGATTCGCAAAGCACTCGACGGCCGAGTTCCATTGATTGGTTTTGCCGGCAGCCCATGGACCTTGGCCACCTATATGGTGGAAGGCGGCGCCAGCAAAGAGTACGCCCATGTGAAGGGCATGCTTTTCGATCGGCCCGACCTGTTGCACCAAGTGCTGGCAGTCACCGCGGATGCGGTAACCGCCTACCTCAATGCCCAGGTATCCGCCGGTGCTCAGGCGCTGATGGTTTTCGACACCTGGGGCGGCATTCTCTCGCCCCAGTGCTATCGCGAGTTTTCATTGCAGTACATGGCCCGCATCGTGGACGGCCTGACCCGCGAGGCGCAGGGGCGCAAAGTGCCTGTGGTCTTGTTCACCAAAGGGGGCGGACAGTGGTTGGAGGCAATGGCTGAAACCGGCTGCGACGCGCTGGGCCTGGACTGGACCACGTCGCTGACGGACGCCCGCCGACGGGTCGGCCATCAAGTGGCCTTACAAGGGAATCTGGACCCCTGTGTGTTGTATGCCTCGCCCGAGCGGATTCGCGTGGAGGTGGCCAGGGTGCTGGATGAGTTTGGCGCCGGGCCCGGCCATGTGTTCAATCTGGGACACGGCATCCACCAGCATGTGGATCCCAGCCATGCCGGTGCCATGATCGAGGCAGTGCATGATTTGAGCCCCGCCTATCACACCTGAGTGCGCCAGAGCGTCCCTGTAGCAGGTGGGTTAGAATAAGGCGCTTAGGCCCGGCCTGTACGGGTCATCAAATGGTTCAAGTTCGGGGGACAGCAACATGGCCACGGTGATCAAACAGGCCGACCTCATTCAGAGTGTGGCAGACGCGCTGCAATACATCTCCTACTACCATCCAAAAGACTACCTGGATGCTCTGGCCGAAGCATACGAACGCGAGCAGTCGTCGGCCGCGAAGGACGCCATGGCACAGATCCTGATCAACTCGCGCATGTGCGCCGAAGGACACCGGCCGATTTGCCAGGACACCGGCATCGTGGTGGTTTTCCTCAAGATCGGCATGTCGGTGTCCTGGGACGCGGACATGAGCGTGGCTGATATGATCAACGAGGGCGTGCGTCAGGCCTATCTCCACCCGGACAACAAACTGCGGGCCTCCATCCTCAGTGACCCCGCCGGCGCACGCAAAAATACCGGTGACAACACACCGGCGGTGATACACATGCAGGTGGTACCCGGGGACACGGTGGAGGTCACCCTTGCCGCCAAGGGTGGAGGATCGGAGAACAAATCGAAGTTCGCAATGCTCAACCCGTCCGACAGCATCGTCGACTGGGTTCTGAAGACCGTCCCCACCATGGGCGCGGGCTGGTGCCCGCCGGGCATGCTTGGAATCGGAATCGGTGGTACTGCCGAGAAGGCCATGGTCATGGCCAAAGAGGCGTTGATGGAGCCGATTGACATCCATGAGTTGAAGGCCCGCGGCGCCGAAACGGAGTTGGAAGCATTGCGCCTCGAGTTGTTTGAGAAAGTGAATGCACTGGGCATCGGAGCGCAGGGACTGGGCGGCCTGACCACTGTACTCGACGTCAAGATTCTGGATTATCCCACTCACGCGGCATCCAAGCCGGTGGCGTTGATACCAAACTGTGCGGCCACGCGGCACGCACATTTCGTTCTGGACGGCAGCGGCGTAGCCGATCTGCCCGCGCCCAGATTGGCCGACTGGCCTGATATCAGCTGGGATCCGGGTGCCGGCGCCCGACGCGTCAACCTGGACTCGGTGACACCGGCGGAAGTGGCCGACTGGAAACCCGGCGAGACCATATTGTTGTCCGGCAAATTGCTTACCGGCCGCGATGCGGCGCACAAGCGGCTGGTTGATATGCTGTCCCGGGGCGAAGCCCTGCCGGTGGATTTCACCAACCGATTCATCTACTACGTCGGGCCGGTGGATCCGGTGCGCGACGAAGTCGTTGGTCCGGCTGGCCCGACCACCGCCACCCGTATGGACAAATTCACCCGGACCATGCTCGAACAAACCGGCCTGCTCGGCATGGTCGGCAAAGCAGAGCGTGGACCCGTGGCCATCGAGGCGATACGAGACAACAAGGCGGTCTACTTGATGGCGGTGGGAGGCGCCGCCTACCTGGTTTCCAAGGCGATTCGCACCTCCCGTGTGGTGGCTTTTGAAGACCTGGGAATGGAAGCAATCTATGAGTTTGGGGTCGAGGACATGCCTGTGACGGTAGCCGTTGATGCCACCGGGCAATCCGTGCACCAAATCGGGCCGGCGGAGTGGCGAGACAGGATTGCCGGGATTCCGGTGGTGGAGGCCTAGTGTCCCGTCCCACAAGTTCGTTGCATATCAGCAAGGCGAGAAGCGCCCAGGCGCTAGACGGGCGGGCGCAAGACTAGCCTGCGCTCATTCAAGCGCGCCCAACACCGCGGATGGGCGCTTATCGCCTTGCCCCGTCGGGAGCGCCCCAGATACGCCACTGCGGCGTTGCAGCTGCTTGACAGAGCTGGCTATGCCTTCGCACCTGCGCCTTGCATTGGCGTATCTGGGGCGCTC
>Ga0316189_10001175_pt1 | contig 25984 bp, 22 predicted proteins | sample LowCovwburrow_MG_FD_204930 | JGI IMG/M metagenome (GOLD analysis project Ga0316189, IMG submission 204930) | Coastal sediment microbial communities from Maine, United States - Lowes Cove worm burrow | ecosystem: Environmental > Aquatic > Marine > Coastal > Sediment | place: USA: Maine... | reverse complement strand
CCCAAATAGCATCCCAAAGCCCCACACCTCTCATGGGTACGATATAGAATTTTTCACCATCTTTTTCACCAATGAATAAGGGTAATTTTCTAGTATAATCAGCATTTGCTTTTACCTGATCACTTTCTTTTTTAATATCAATTAAATAAGCTTCCTTATTTTCAGTTGCTTTATCTCCTTCAATTACGAATTGAGTAGTGATATATTTATCAAATTCTGCAGTTACTTTATCTGTAGTTACGAAGCTTGTAATGTCGTCAGCATTCCCCGAAAGGGTAGCTTCATTCACGCCCATTGCAAATAAAATATTCTGTTGTTTCTCTAATTTTTTATTTAAGGTAATTGTAGGATTAAAGTAAGATGCTGTAAATGCTAACAACGAACCTACCACCAATACCATACCAATGGCAAATAAAACGGTATAAACATTACTATCTGTATTCTTAGCCATAACTTATGCTGTTTTAACTTTTAAACGTTTTAATCTTCTCTTTACATTACCCTGAACCACATAGTGATCAATAGTTGGAGCAAATACATTCATTAGTAAGATTGCTAACATTACTCCTTCCGGATAAGCCGGATTGAACACACGAATAGCTATTGATATAAATCCTATTAAGAATCCGTAAATCCACTTTCCTCTATTTGTTTGTGATCCTGTTACCGGATCAGTCGCCATATAGACAACCCCAAAAGCAAAACCACCTACTAATAAGTGTTTCCAAAAGTCTAAACTCATTAAACCATAAAATTTACTTCCTCCAGTAATAATTTCAGCATCCACAATTTGATTAAATAAGAAGCCCATAACTAAAGCTCCAATCACTGCACTTAACATAATTCTCCAACTTCCTATTTTCGTAAAAATCAAGAATAAACCTCCTAATAATATCAATAAAGTTGAAGTTTCACCTACAGAACCAGGTATAAATCCAAAGAACATATCGCTTAAAGAATAATCAAAGGGTTGTGTTTTAGCAAGACTTCCCAAGATAGTTTCGCCAGAAATGGCATCTAAATTTTCACCGGCTGCAATTAATTGATCTCTTTGAACTGCTCCTTCTACCCAAACTTTATCACCACTCATCCATGTAGGATATGCAAAGAATAAAAAGGCTCTAATCGTTAAGGCAGGATTTAGAATGTTCATTCCTGTACCTCCAAAAACTTCCTTACCTATTACCACGCCAAATATCACTGCAACTGATAACATCCATAAAGGGGTGTCAATTGGAACAATTAGCGGAACCAGCATCCCGGTTACCAGATAACCCTCCTCTACCTCATGACCTTTGATAATAGCAAAGATAAATTCAACACCAAGACCTACTCCATAAGATATAATTACTAACGGAATTATTTTCCAAAAGCCAACCATGAAATTTTGTATAGTCCAGAATTCTCCACTAAAGAATCCACTGGAAGCTGCTTGAATATCACCTAATGCTAAGTGATGCTGATAACCTGCATTGAACATACCAAAGAGTAAACATGGTATTAATGACAAGATAACAGTATTCATAGTACGCTTTAGATCATCTGCAGCCTTTATATGTGTACCGTTACGTGTAGTATCATTTGGTAAATACAAAAAAGTATGGATTGCATTAAACGCAGGAGCCATCTTTGTGCCTTTGTATTTTTCTTTTAAATTATGTAAGTTCTCTTTTAAACCCATTATATTTATTTTCTTAACCTATTTCTTCTAACATTAAATCTAACCCTTCTCTAATAATTTGCTGATGTGGTTGTTTAGAAACACAAATAAATTCTGTCAACGCAAAATCCTCAGGTGCAACTTCATACATTCCTAAAGCTTCCATTTCATCCAGGTCTTTATATAAGCATGCTTTTAAGATCTGCATTGGATAAATATCAAGTGGAAATACCTCTTCATATGCACCGGTAAGTACAAAAGCTCTGTGTTCTCCATTTGTATTTGTATTTAGATCGAATTTCTTATTTGGTGTCAGCCATGAAAAAGTCAAAGCTCTAGAGTTAGAGATCTTATTAAAAACTGGCATGGTCCAACCAAAAAATTCATAGTCATCTCCTTCTGGAATTGCAGTAATTTGATTGTCATAATATCCTAAAAAACCACTTTCATTCACCTGAGTACCAGACAATACATTACCACTTATTATTCTCTCATTTGTATTATCTAAATTACCTTTCACTATATCGCCAATATTAGCTCCAATAATGATTTCAACATATGATGGTTTAATAAATTTAGATCCTGTTAAAGCAATTGTTCTTTTAGCATTGAAGTGACCTGTTAATAATAATTCACCTATAATGACTAGGTCTTGAGGCGTAACTACCCAAACAATTTCACCCTTATTTACAGGGTCAATCTTATTAATTTGAGTACCTACATTTCCACTTGGATGTGGACCTGAAACTTTATGCAACGTAATTCCGGTAAGACCAGCTAGTGGAGAATTTCCATTTTTTGCCACACTTACGTGAACTTTACCTTCAGTTAATTTACTTAATGCACTAACGCCGGCTTGTAATTCAGCTTCCTTACCACTTAAGGTATAATCGAGATTGGCGGCTAAAGGCGCACTAGCATATGCCGAAATAAAAATTGCTTTTGGTTGATTATCAGGATTTGCAACAACATCATAAGGGCGTTGTTTTATAAAAGGCCAACACCCAGAGGCTAATAAATGCGCTTTTACTTCATCACCAGACAAAGAAGAAATATCTTTTTTACCAAAATCTTGAAATTGTTGTTGCTTATCTGCCAACACTTTTATTTCCAAAACTTTACGTTTAGCACCTCTTACAATTTCTACAACTTCACCACTAACAGACGACGGAAATAATACTTGATCATTGGCTTTATTATAAAAAATTGCTTCGCCAGCTTTTACTTCAGCCCCAACTTTTATTAATAATTTCGGTGTTACTTTATGAAAATCATCGGGTTTTATTGCATAGACACTACTTAAAGGAATTGTAGTTGATGTTTTGTCTGCCTCACCCACCAGCTTAACATCTAAGCCTTTTTTGATACGAATGTCTTTTGACATATTAAAGATTTGAGTTTATTGTCTTTTAAAACGCACCAAATTTAAAAATTTTGACTGTGTTTTTGATGTATTTACGCACTTTGATTTGTTATTTATAATCATTCTAAATTATACTTTATCTATGTCTATTTCTGTTTTAGTATTTTTACACACAAAATCGGTATGACATTTGTTAAATTAACATAAAAACAATTAATGCAATTTTACAAAAGAGTTATTTCACTTTTAATTTTATCTCTATTTTTGAATGACGATATTGTGGCTCAACAAAATGCCACAGTTCAACCCCCAAGGCATATTAAATCAATAATATTGAAGCCTCTTCGTACGAATGAATATGCCCCAATTATTCGCTTAGGCGAACCTTTTATCTTGGAATTTGATGATCTGGAAGCCGACCAAAAGAGTTATAGTTATAAAATTGAGCATTTCGATTATAACTGGGAAAGTTCTAATTTGAATTCTACCGAATTTTTAAACGGTTTTAATGATGATTTAATTCGTGATTTCGAAAACTCATTTAACACTATTCAAAGTTATACACACTATAAATTAAGGCTACCAAATGATAATATAAGTATAAAAATAAGCGGTAATTATATTATTTCTGTTATTGATGAAGAAGATAAAATTGTATTTACCCGACCGTTTATTATCTATCAACCTAAGGTTGATGTAGGAGTGAGTGCTCATAGAAATAGAGATATTGCAACTATTAACACGAAACAAAATGTACAGTTTGTCATTAATCATCCTAATTTATTAGTCAATAATCCCAGCTTGGAAATTAAAACAGCCATTTATCAGAATAACGATTGGAATACGGTCATTAAAAATGCGAAACCACAATTTATAAGAGGTTCACAATTACTTTATAAATACAATTCTAATATTAATTTTTGGGCGGGAAATGAGTATTTATTTTTCGACACTAAAGAGATCAGAAGCGCTACAAATAACGTGGCACAAAGTGAGTTAAAAGATATTTTTCATACTTATTTGTATCTCGATGAAGAAAGGCTAAATAAAACCTATACATTAAACCCTGACATCAACGGAAATTTCGTTTTAAGAACAGTTGATAATGACGATATTAATACTGAGGGCGATTATTCAAAAGTATATTTCAGTTTAGAAAGCTTTGAAGATATTGGTGACAGTAGCATTTATATTTATGGCAATTTTAACGGCTGGCAATTAACAGATGAAAATAAAATGATCTACGATCAAAATACAAAACAATATCATGGCAATATATTTTTGAAACAAGGATTCTATAATTATCAATATATAACTGCCAACAAAGAAGGAAAAATAAACAATCATGCTATTGAAGGTTCATTTTATCAAACCGAGAATAACTATACTGTTATAATTTATCATAGACCTTATGGAACTCGTTATGATCAAGTTATAGGTGTAGGAAACGCAAATTCAGAAAATTTACGCAACTGATAATAAAATCTTGCATCTATAAAATATATAAGATTGTAAATTATAAAACAATTCTTATCTTTGTCAAGTATTTTTTATAGTATCTAACTATGGTTCAACAAGTAACAAATGGAATTAAAATTTCTGTGAAGACAAATTTTGAGGGCACTGGCTATCGAAATCACAGACTATATTTCTCTTTTAGTTATAGTGTAACAATTGAGAATCAAAGTAACGACTCTGTACAGTTAATCAGTCGTCATTGGAAAATATTCGATTCTCTAAAAAGTCTAGAAATTGTTGAAGGAGAAGGTGTTATTGGTAAAAAACCAGTACTTAAGCCTAAAAAAAGTTATACATATAGTTCTTATTGCAATCTCACATCAGCTAATGGCTCAATGCGTGGCTTCTTTAATATGATCAATTTTACTTCAACTAAAAAATTTAAAGTAAACATTCCATCTTTTCAATTGAATGTTCCTGCTATTTTAAATTAATTTTCATTTGTTATATATCTAAAAAATAACCTATTTTTAACCAATGTTACAATTGTTTAAAAAGAAGAATAAAGAAAAACTTCCTGCAAGATTAAGAGGTAATTCTTGTTTGAATTGCAATGTTCCTTTAGTTGGTGAAGAAAAATATTGTCCGGAATGTGGGCAAAGAAATAATATAAAACAATTAAATTTTAAACTTGTTTTAGATGAGTTTTTTGGCGATATCTTTTCATATGATTCTCGCTTATGGAGAACTGTTGTTCCGTTAATTTTGAAACCTGGTAAAGTAGCTTATGAATTTATTATTGGTAAACGGAAACACTTTGTAAACCCTTTTAGAGCTTATCTTACAACTTCACTTATCTTCTTTTTGATTTATGGACTCCTAAATACAATTAATGAATACAAAGGTGAGGACATTAAAACACTTATAAATTTCAATGAAAGCGAAAATGATTCCATTTCAAAGTCTGAAAAAGATTCAATATTAAATAAAGCTTTCACAGAAGTTCAAAAAGAAATTCCTGTAGATCTTGATTCAATTTTAAAAGCAGAAAATGTCAATTTAGATAGTATTAATACCGATAAGGTCTTAGTAGATTCCCTAAAAAATAAAATAGCTGATCAAAATGTATTTGGCAAAAAACTGAAATCTTTTTACGATCATTATGAAAAAAACAAAGAGGATCCCATAGAGAAAGCCTTGGATACGCTGGGTTATGAAAATACCTTTTGGAATAGATTCTATTATGATAAAGCTGCTAGTGTTAATAAAATTATAGAAGATAAAGGTGAAGGAATAAGCAGTAAAATAATTTCAGGACTTTCTATAACAATATTTCTATTTTTACCAATATTTGCTTTGTTTTTGAAACTTATTTATATCAGGCGAAAATACACCTATATGGAGCATTTGGTATTTGTATTTTATACACAGACTGTCTTTTTTCTATTGTTTCTCCTATTTGTGATCATCGAGTTTTTCGTGAAGGATAAATCAGGCTCTATGAGTTTAATTTCAGTATTGTTATTTTCAATCTATTTACTAATAGCAATGAAAAAATTCTACAACCAAGGTTGGTTTAAAACGTTTTTTAAATTTTTATTAGCGAACTTGTCATTTTTAATTTTGTCAACTATTGGGCTTTCTATTCTGGCAGTAGTTTCATTTGTATTTTATTGATCAAGGTTTAACAAACTGAGTTATAAAATTACGCTCACGGTTTTTTAGTACAACCTTAACAGATAGTTTATCATTAGCAGCATATTTGATCGAAGTATCTTTTATTAATTGCCAATAGCCATTTTTAGTTGGTAAAAAAGAAAACTCCAAAGGTTTTTGCAAATACTCTTCGATATTTAAATACGCCTTCAACTTTATTTTATTTTCTTTTACTGAAAAGCCTGAAAAATCTGCTTGTGAAGATATGTTTAGGGTTGATGCAGTAGGTTTAGCATACAATTTATATAAAGGAATGCTTGCAAAAAGAGTATCCTTTTCAACTATTTGAATTGCATTTTCTTTTGACAAATAATCAAACAATTTTATATCTACATCGAAGCTAATATCTATTGCAGGCACAGTGAGTTCTTGTTCAGCAACTTTTTCTATTTTATTAAAGTCATCATCGTATTCATATGTAATAATTGTATCTGTTTTCCTTTGGATAGATTTCAAATTAAAAGCGAAGCTACCACTCCATCTACATATAATTGAATCTAAAGAAAGTTTTGTGAAGTCATTAAATTTACGCTTGTTTTCTTCCGTTATAAGCAGCTGAAACAACTTATGTTCTTTGTTTATTTTTGTATTGATATACCCTAGAGATTTTTCAGAAAAATCACGATTCTTGCTAACCAAAAACAAGTCAGAATTTAAGGTACCCAACACTTCAAAGAGACCATTCTTAAAATTAGCTTCTAAAAAATTACTTGTTAATGTAGCATAGCTGATATCGCTCTTTGAGGCTATTACTGGTTTTAAAACCTCCGATGTTATCGAAAGGAAGGTATTCTCTTCAAAAATTTCTTTTACAAAGGCCCTAAGTGTTGCTTGATTAGATTTCTTAAAAGCAACAACTAATCGTTTATCTTTCATTGCCAGCACTAAATTATGTTTATGAAACAGCATAATATCTTCTTCATTAGATTTTACAAAACCATCTCGAATTAAATAATCAGACAGCATGTCTTGCTTTTTTACTTTTATAATGCTACTAAGCCATATATCATTAAACTTCTTATCATTTGTATAAAAAAAAATATTTCTAGGTATAGAAATTGTCTTTTTCAGTAGTAAAGAATCCTTCTCAGTTGTAGGAAACTTAAAATCAATATATTTTAACGGGTTCTTTATGACATCAACCAAAATATGATGTTCTATTTGCCGCAAATTCACATTAATTATTTCAGTAGCTGAATTAGGTACCATATCTTCAAAAACTAAGGCTCGCTTATATCGTAAAAGATATACTACACTAAATAGTATAAGTATCCCTAAAAAAATAAATGCAAGCCTTTTTTTCATGAACAATTTACTGTGCTAAAACCTCAATAAAATCTAGCATTAATTTTAATGAGTTCCCTTTAGAAGTAGTCGTATTGATCTTTATTTCTGAATGCATCTTATTTCCTTTCATTTTAGAAGACTTAAAATACGCTTCCGTAAAATTTTGTTGTGCAAATTGTAGATAATCTCTCTCTTTTCTACTCAATTCAGATGCAGGAACTTTAGAAAATAGTTGCTGTCCGTTTATATAAAAAGTAGAAATATTATTCTTAATTAATTTTTGATGCTCTCCTACATTATTTACATAATTACCTTTTACTATTTTCGAAATATTATCTTCAGAAGTCGTAAAGAATAAAATATTATTTTTAACTGCAGTATACAATTCGAAAGGCATTTCGCTTTTAGGAGCAAGTACCCTAAAATAACCTGCTTTATTTTCAGCTAGCTTGTGTTTTACACCTAAAAGTGCAGCTTTCGTTAAAAATTTACCTTTTTTAGAACCTATCATCAAGGTAAAATCAGGTAGAATATCCTTTTTAGTTTTTATAACTTCTTTTCTTTTATAATCTTCATCATAATCGTATGAAGTATACGTCACTTCTTTTTCTCCAAAATCATTCAAAACAAAAAGCATATCACCTGTTAGTAGCTCACCTATCGCCTCCTCGTCTAATAATATAGATACTAATTCGCTACCAACTTGTATTTCTTCTCTAGATTCTGGTAACATACCCCCATACATATTAGCCATCATTGTAGGATATTCTTCAAAAACAGCTTCCATATCCATTGAAAAACTCATATAAGCTAAGGCTTTATTTTCGTTAAAATAATTAAAGAAGTTACTATTCATTTTAGACTTGTAAATTTTCTTAAAAATCTTTTTCCAATCTTCACTTACTTCCATTTCGGTTGACATTCTCATGCCATCTTCTTCAAAGTATAAATTTGCTACGACACTTTTAAAACCATATAAACTTGATTTTAGCCCTGTACCTGAAAGCGTTTTCATACCTGCCATGCCGTACATACTAGACATCGCTCCACTAATTAACTCACCATAATTATTTATCCATGCAGACGACACTGCTTTTGCATCTTTACTTGCTAAATAGCTTTTATTAGTTACGATTGAAGCGCTAGAATTAAGATTATAAATTGATAGAATATGTTCTTTAGTCCATCCTTCTTTAATTTCCTTTTGAATTTGATAATACGATCTTTCTTCACCTTCTACCTGCGGTTTAAAACGTTCTTCATGAAAATCCACATTTTTCTTCTTATCTCCCATTGATGCTATAAGCATATTATCATTCCAAGTAGTCGTACTACTATTATTAGCAAGAATATTTATATCTCCAATTTTTTCAATTCTTTCCTTATCTCTTTCTGATATTAATCTCTCAAACTTAACTCTATCAGTTATATTTATAAGCATGGTATGATAGTTAATACTATCGGTAGTTTTGTAAAAATAATAAGCTTTAGAATTTATATCGAAGCCAAAATCTTTAATACTATGTATAACAGCTGTACTATCTTTTTTACCTACTTCTTTAAAAAGCATTTTAGCAAAACTGTAATTATCAAATTCTGATGCAGAAATTAGCTCTAGTAACCTGTCTCCATTAATAGAAACTACAGCTTTAGCGTCATCTGGTATTTTACTCTCAAGATTTTGAGCTGTACTTATATATGAAATACAAATAGCAATAATGAATAATATCTTTTTCATAGTTTTTAAGGTTGTAATTTTATTTGATTTTTAATTGAATTTTTGTTCTGAATAATATCTTGCGCACTCACTTTTAACATGATCGCTTTTTTGCTTCCAGCAACTTTTGCCATCAGGTTTTCTGATGAAACTATAGGTGTTTCAAAACGATAGATTGTGGTGAAAGAAGCCGTTTCAAAGACTTTTCTATCTTCCATCTTTGTTTTTTTAAATTCTTTTGCAATATCATAATGATAATTTCTGGTAAAGGTATTTTTACTTTTATCGAAATTGAAATGTTTATTTTGCTGTATAAGAGCGGCCTCTTTTTTACCGCTAAAATTTGAAACAACTGTATTCAAAGCGTCTGTATCTGCAAAATCACATGAAAATGTAAATATAAAATCGTTGAAATTTATTGTATTTTTAAGATTAGAAATTCCTTCAATTTGCTTCACCCTATTAAGCGTCTCCGCTATTTGTTTTTTTATTTCAACTTCAGAAGGAACATGGTAATCATTAATACTATCTAATAGCATTATTGAATTTAATTTCGTTTTACTTTTACTTAAATTTAGAGTAAGTGTAATATGACCGGAACCATCTTTGTTAAAGCTAACTTCTTCAACAATTTCAAAACAACTAGTACAAAGAAATAGTAATCCTAAAAAAATAAATATGATCCCCTTTTTATGCATAGCAACTATTAATTGCAAATTAAACGAAAATAGTTGAACAAAAGTATATTTAATAGATTTGTACTGCCGATTTCTCTTTTGTAAAAACATCTTCATAATGCATCGAAAGTTGTTTGTTTTCTTTCTTTATAGATGTTATGCTTACCGTACCACCCAAACCCCGATTCATCATTACATCAATAAAAGCATCACCTATACCAGCATTATGGTGAAAATCTAAGATACTTTTTTGAGAAATTTCATTCTTTTTTTGCCATTTTAAAAACCATTCACGTCGAAGTTTCTTTACGCTTTTATCATACAATGTAGATGAAGACCAAATATGAGGTTCTTGTGACATTAATTTAATATGTTTCTTTGTTCCATCCCAAACAAATTCTATGAGCTCTAATTCCTTATGCCAATCAACAATTGTTAAGGTAAATTGCTCTACATTTTCAAGATCTACTGTCTGAAATCCTTTGTGGAGATCATCAGCTTTCAATAATTCCTTTACAATTAAACCTCTGCTTTTTGCATAATTTGTCCTTGAAGTATGGTAATCAAACCCACCATTTAATAAGCAAATCAATCTTTTCTTATCACTCAAGCCTATCCATGTTCCTCCGGCTTTCCCATCTTTAGGGTAGCTTAATTCTACACCATCTTCTACAATTTTTTTAGGATGCTCTGCCCTTTTCCGTGAAAACGGAATATCTCTGTTTGATGTTAATATAAAATCAGAATTTCCTAAAGGAATATAGGTAACTGTGCACATAATTTTTATTGAATTATTCAATCATTTATTTGTGTAATTGTTATCACAAAAACTATATAAATAAATTGTAACTTTGAGGCTCAAAAATAGTCAAATTACACAAAACAAATAAAATAATGGCAAGCGGATTTTATAACGTACCTAAAGCAGTTAACGAACCTGTAAAATCGTTCAAACCAAATAGCCCGGAGCGTAACGAGTTATTGGCAACCTATAAAAAAATGTACAATGAACAAGTTGATATTCCTTTTTATATAGGAGGCAAAGAAATTAGAACAGGTGATACCGCTTCTATACATCCGCCACATGATCATAAACATACAGTTGGTCAATATCATAAAGCAGAAAAAAAACATATAGAACAAGCTATTGCAAATGCTTTGGAAGCTAGAAAGGAATGGTCAAATACTTCATGGGAACACCGTGCAGCCATATTTTTGAAAGCTGCTGAATTATTAGCCGGACCATATAGAGCCAGAATGAATGCGGCCACTATGATCGGGCAATCTAAAAATGTATATCAGGCGGAAATTGACGCTGCCTGTGAATTAATAGATTTCTTTAGATTCAATGTTCAATTTATGACAGAAATTTACGCGAATCAACCTATTTCCAGCCCTGGAATTTGGAATAGAATGGAGTACAGGGCCTTAGAGGGTTTTGTATACGCCATAACACCATTTAACTTCACTTCTATTGCTGCAAATTTACCTGCTGCTCCTGCAATGATGGGTAATGTGGTAATCTGGAAACCTGCTCGTTCTCAAGTTTATTCTGCAAAAATTATTATGGATTTATTTAAGGAAGCCGGTCTTCCTGATGGTGTTATTAATATGGTTACAGGTAATTCAGGTATGATCACAGATGTTTTGTTAGATAGCAAGGATTTTACCGGCATTCATTTTACAGGTTCTACTCCTGTTTTTAATAGTTTTTGGGAACAAATTGGAAAAAATGTTGGTAAATACAAAAGCTATCCCAGAATTGTTGGAGAAACAGGTGGTAAAGATTTTGTTTGGATGCACGCTTCCGCGGATGCCAAGCAAGTTGCAACAGCACTTTCCAGAGGAGCATTTGAATACCAAGGACAAAAATGTTCGGCAGCATCAAGAGCATATATTCCAAAAAGTAAATGGAGCGATGTTAAAAAATATTTACAGGCAGATTTAAAGTCGATGAAAATGGGAAGTCCAGATGATACGTCAAACTTTATAAATGCGGTAATTGATGATAGGGCTTTTGATAAGCTATCAAGCTATATCGATGGTGCAAAAAAAGATGCTGATGCCGAAATTATTGCTGGTGGTAATTATGACAATTCTAAGGGTTACTTTATTGAACCTACTGTCATTTTAACAACAAACCCTAAATACACAACTATGTGCACTGAGCTTTTTGGGCCGGTACTTACAATTTATGTGTATGAAGATGCTGATTGGAAAGAATCTTTGAAAGTTTTAGATGACACATCAGAATTTGCATTAACAGGGGCTATTTTTAGTGGTGACCGTTATATTATTGATTATGCTACAGATGTTCTAGAAAATGCCGCGGGTAATTTTTATATAAATGACAAGCCTACAGGTGCTGTTGTTGGTCAACAACCATTTGGAGGCGCAAGAGGTTCTGGTACTAATGATAAAGCAGGTTCGGTATGGAACTTATTACGTTGGACATCGAACAGAACAATCAAAGAAACTTTTGTGCCACCCACGGATTATAAATACCCGTTTTTGGAACAATAAAGACAATTACAAACCCTTATCAATTGATAGGGGTTTTTTATTTGCCTCATTTTCTAATAATTTTAAAGAGCAACTAAAGAATAAAGTGTAATGATAAAATTCTTTAGACTATCTCAACAGGCAGGAGCGTTTAAAGTAGGTTTTGTAAACGCTTTTAGTGAACGATCCAGACTGCCGCGCTGGAAAAAGTAAAATTAAAGGTCTAATAGACTTTTGGTGAGGATACAAATAGTAACTCAAACATAAAATATTATGCTTAATTTTTTTTGAAAATACGCTATTACCTTATAAAAAAAACGAAAATGGAAAGTATCTCAATTGTACCAATGGCTAAATTCTAACAGTTATATTTAGGGCTTAAACTTCAATGGTATATGCACCACTTTTTTAGTTTCAAAAAAATCCTCATCAAAGTAATCTGATAAATTAAAAATTGTCGCTTTCGGGAAATTGGCTAGCTCTTCGGTCAAGTCACCACCTTTTAAATATAGAATTCCGTTTGACAACTTATGATTTTGCTTTTTTACAACTTTTTTACGCACCCATTTTACAAAATCATCCATATTGGTTACAGCACGACTTACAATAAAATCGAACTCACCTTTTACTTTTTCTGCTCTAAGATGTTCAGCTCTAACATTTTTTAATCCCAAAACATTTACAACTTCTTTTACCACTTTTATCTTTTTACCAATTGAATCCACTAAATAAAAATTGCTTTCAGGAAACAAAATAGCTAAAGGTATTCCTGGAAAACCACCACCCGTCCCGACATCTAATACACGAGACTTAGGTTTAAATGGCTGTACTTTGGCAATGGCCAATGAGTGCAATACATGTCTCACATATAACTCATCAATATCTTTACGAGAAATCACATTAATCTGTGCATTCCATTCCTTATACAAACCCTCTAATTGCTCAAATTGATGCAATTTCTGCTCGGTTAGTTCGTTAAAATACTTGGTAATTGTTTTCATAAATTGAATTGCAAAACTAAACTATATTGTTAAAAAATGATTAAATTAGTCGCTTAAACATATAACGGCACGAAAAATGAATTACTTTTGCCAATTATAAAGATAACAACTCTTATGTCAAAAAATATAACAATAAAATTTTCCAGGCAGGATTCTGCAAAATTTTTCAAAACACTAAATCAACGTATAAATAATTACTTTAAAGAGAAAAAAGTTAAAAAAACAGGCAATTGGAAATTGTATTTTAAAACAATTATAATGTTTGCTTTACTATTGACTCCTCTTGCACTATTACTAACGCTTAACTTACCTGCATGGACACAAATTTTATTCATGATAATTACTGGAATTGGTATTGCGGGTGTTGGCATGAATGTAATGCATGATGCGAATCATGAGTCTTTTTCAAGTAAAAAATGGATAAATAAATTAATGGGTAGTAGTATTCATATCCTTGCCGGAAATGATTATAACTGGAAAGTTCAACACAATGTTCTACATCACACCTATACCAATATTCAAGGGCATGATGAAGATATTGATGCAGGAAGAGTTATTCGTTTTTCAAAAAATGCTGAATGGCACAAAATGCATAAATACCAACAATATTATTCAATTTTCTTGTATGGTTTGTTAACTATAAATTGGGCAATTACTACTGATTTTAAGCAAACATATTTGTATTTGAAAAGAAAATTATCTTATGGCAAAATGCCCAGTCCAGCTACACAATGGACAAAATTAATTATAGGTAAAATTATTTATTATTCTCTTTGGGTTGTTTTACCGTTAGCGGTTGGCGGTTATACTTGGTGGCAAGTATTAATTGGTTTCGTTATTATGCATTATACTGCAGGTATTATTTTAAGTGTTGTTTTTCAATTAGCACATGTGATGCCAAGTACTGAAACACCATTACCGGATAGTGAAGGTAATATGAAAAATACTTGGGCGATACACCAATTATTTACTACAGCTAATTTTGCTCCTAAAAACAAAGTTGTAGGTTGGTTTACCGGTGGCTTAAACAGGCAAATAGAACATCACTTATTTTCGAATATAAGCCATGTACATTATAAAGATCTGGCAAAGATTGTTAAGAAAACTGCCGAAGAATTTAATTTACCATATAATGAATATAAATCCTTCAGGTCTGCTATAATCTCACACTTTCAACAATTAAAAGAATTAGGCAAAAAGCCTGTAATGGCTTAATGTAAGTTTAGTTAGGTGAATTTATTTTTCACTTTATCATAAAATGCGTTTAAAATTTAACCTTTTGTTATGAAAAGGATTTTAAACGCATTATTTATTGCATTATAATCTCTATTTTTGAGGCTTAATTTTAGGATATAAAAAATGCAACAACTTTCTGACAGGATTAACAATTTACCAGTTTCGCAAACTCTTGCCATGGCCGCAAAAGCCAGAGAACTAAAAAGTCAGGGGAAAGATATCATCAGCTTAAGTTTAGGTGAGCCCGATTTTAATACACCAGATTTTATTAAAGATGCTGCTAAGCAAGCTATAGATGAAAATTACAATTCATATACACCCGTTAATGGATATCTAGAATTACGTGAAGCGATTTGCAGAAAGTTTAAAAGAGACAATGGCTTAAGCTATGATGAAAGTCAAATAGTTGTATCGACAGGTGCAAAACAATCAATTGCCAATGTTGCTCAAGTATTGTTAAATCCCGGTGATGAAGTTTTATTACCTGCACCTTATTGGGTTAGTTATTCGGCTATTGCAATACTATCGGAAGCTACCTATGTTGAGATACCATCTTCTATAGAAACAGATTTTAAAATTAGCCCCGAACAATTAGAAGCTGCAATTACCCCTAAAACAAAGATGATCTTCTTTAATTCGCCTAATAACCCAAGCGGATCTTCATATTCCGAAAGTGAATACAGAGCCTTGGCGAAAGTTTTAGAGAAACATCCAAATATATACATCTTATCAGATGAAATTTATGAACATATTAATTATGGTGAGCCGAATTTTAGTATTGCTAAAATTGAAAGTTTGTATGATAGAACGATTACGGTAAATGGTGTTGCTAAAGCCTTTGCCATGACTGGATGGCGTATTGGTTATATTGGTGCCCCGGCTTGGATCGCCAAGGCTTGTACCAAAATGCAAGGTCAAATTACCTCTGGTGCCAATTGTATTGCCCAAAGAGCAACAATAACTGCTTTGGATGCCCCTGTTTCTAAAATTCAATATATGGTTGACGAGTTTAAAACACGCAGAGATTTAGTACTTGATATGATAAAAGATATTAATGGAATGACGGCAAATACACCAAGTGGTGCTTTTTATGTGTTTCCTGATGTTTCTTCTTTTTTTGGAAAAACCCTTGACGGATATACTATCAATAATGCTTCCGATTTCGCTTTATTTTTATTAGACAGAGCTAATGTTGCGACAGTAACCGGTGACGCATTTGGAGCGCCAAAGAATATTAGAATATCTTATGCTGCATCTACTGAAGAATTGAAAGAAGCTTTTAAACGAATCAAATCTGTTTTAAACTAAAATACTTTTTTAAGAAACTCTCTAATTGAAAAATAGAAAAACTATCTATGCGTTACTAATAGTCATCATTACAATTGGCTTTTATATTTTTGAGTTATATACGCCTGAAAATACACAGGAAAATCAAAATGTAACAATTTCAGAGTTCAACTTTCTGCCATCATCAACAACTGGTCATATTGTAAAACATGATTTTTTAACCTTATCATATAATGAAGAATATGAACAAGCTGAATGGGTAGCATATGAACTTAGGGCCTCACATATTTCCCGGACGAATAGAAAACGTCCTTATTTTATATATGATCCAAAGGTAAAGACTAAATCTGCTAATTATCGAAATTATAAGGATTCTGGTTTTGACAGAGGTCATTTATGCCCTGCCGGTGACAGAAAGTTCTCAGAAAAGGCATTTAATGAAACCTTCTTTACTTCAAATATTTCTCCGCAAAAGCGTGATTTCAACTCTGGTGTTTGGAACAGATTAGAGCAAAAAACGCGCTATTGGGTGAATAAGGAAAAACAGCTATATGTCATTACTGGTGGTATTTTGGAAGATGGATTAAAAACCATAGGGCAAGAAAAAGTTGCTATTCCAAAACAGTTTTATAAAATTTTACTAGACTATTCAAAGCCTGAAATAAAAGCCATAGCATTTTTAGTCCCACATCAAGATTCGAATTTACCTCTATATAAATTTGTAGTTTCTATTGATGAAATAGAGCGTTTAAGTTCTATAGATTTCTTCCCTAACTTACCAGATAATTTAGAAGATCAGTTAGAAAAATCGTCAGATTATAAAAATTGGAGTTTCTAATCAATCACATAAGTTGTTAACTTTTAAGTAGTTAATTTAGTTTTATGATTATTTTGGTGTCATATTAACCAATTAACTTTATAAAATTATGTTTTCAAAAACCAATTTAATTTCAACGCTTATTACGGGGTTATGGGCGTTTTTTGGAGGTTATTTACTATGGGGATTCATAGGTGAACCTTTGCTGGCAGATCATATGATGCCCGGTCTGATGAAAGACCCTCCTGATTTCCTACATTTAGCACTAGGTTGTTTAATTATGGCTTTTGCGTTTTCAGTAATTTACTCTAAATGGGCTAGAGGTGCACATAGTATTTCCCAAGGCATTCAATTCGGAATTTGGCTAGGTATCCTAATCGGTCTTGGTAGTGGATTAATAGATTACGCTACCGGAAATATGGACGATATAACAGGCACGCTTGGAAATGCAGTTATTTACATAGTCTTTTTTGCAGTTATGGGTGCCCTTGTCAGTTTAATTTATAGTAAGATAAAATCTGGAGAATAGTAATTTCAATAATAGTATAAAAAAAAGCATCTCGACGAGATGCTTTTTTTTATACTATTATTGAAATTTGTGTTTAGTTATTACAGCTTCCAAAATAATCTTCGCTATGGTGTGCCATATGGCCCCAAATTGCATTTATACTTATACATATTGTTTGACCCTTGTGACAAATTACAACTTTCGCATTAGGATTATTACCGTTACCACAGTATTCGTAGTCAATGTCGTCGTGATCTCCGTCATCATTGTCTGAATCATCACCTCCATCAGAATCATCATCTCCATTATTATCTCCATCGTCATCTCCTGTACATGCATCCACCAACATGGTCAATATCCCTTCTAAGTCAGGATAATCGGTAATTATTGTATAATTATTATCAATATCTACTAAAGTAACATCATATATTATAAAAAACTGTTCTCCGCTAGTCAGATCTGTTAAAAATTCCACAAACTCTTCGTCATTATTAACTACAAATGCTGTTGGTTCAGTATCATCATCGGTATACGTATAGAACATCATAGGATATAAAAATTCTGTACATTGCTGATCTTCTGTGGTACTTTTAGCAAATGACTTTGTCGATGCCGGGTCTTCACCCAAAGCTTTTAAAAATAATAGAACAATATTAGAGTCTTTAGTAAAAAGTTGTTCTGAACTAAAAACAATATCATTCTCTGAAGTCTGACATGAGTTTAAAAATACCAAAGAGACACATAATAGTGTAGCTAAAAATGCCGACTGAATTTGATTTCTTAATGATTTCATACTGTTGATTTTTTAAATTAAGTTTTGCATTTAAAACCATATTTTTAATACTCAATGGGACGAGAATTGAGTTTATAACAATTACTTTATTGTGAATCACTATATATATAACAACTCAACTAGTAAAATTCCTCAATAAATATAAAATAAAGTTTTTTATTTTAATAATTGACGCTTGTTCTAATAACTGTTAATAGCTTATCCATTTCTTTACTTTGATTCGTAAATAATAAAAAACACATCAATGGTAAAATTGATATGTAGCTAATAACAAATAAACTGATCTTGTTTAATTTTGTCTTCATAATGTTAGATTTGTATAGATTAAACAACTTAAGAAAAGAAATTCCTACCCTACACTATTTTAAAAGGGCAAATAAAACAAAAAAACCTCTCAATTATGAGAGGCTCTTTACATAGTACAGACCCTTCAGGAATGTTCAGGATAAACTCCGAGACTCTTTCTCGTTTCTCCCAAAAATATTTTATCTTTTAAAACAAAAAAACCTCTCAATTATGAGAGGCTCTTTACATAGTACAGGCGGAGAGACTCGAACTCTCACACCTTGCGGCACTAGATCCTAAGTCTAGCGTGTCTACCAATTCCACCACGCCTGCATTCAAACACCAAAATTATTTAGTATTGGGCTGCAAATATAATCAATCTTGCTAAATACCAAAGGTGTTCATACATATTTTTAGTATTTTTGAAATGAAATAAATTAGTAATGATGAATAACATAAAAACATATATAGACCAACATAAAGATCGCTTTATAAACGAGCTTATTGAAATCTTAAAAATACCATCAATAAGTGCTGATTCGGCATTTAGTCAAGATGTAATTAATACTTCTGAAGCTGTTAAAATTGCTCTAGAAAAAGCTGGTTGTGATCTTGTAGAAATATGTGAAACGCCCGGATATCCGATAGTTTATGGAGAAAAAATAGTTGATCCTAAGTTACCTACGGTCTTAGTATATGGTCATTATGACGTACAACCTCCTGATCCTATGAATTTATGGAATTCTCCTCCATTTGAGCCTGTCATTAAAAAAACTGAAATTCATCCTGAAGGTGCAATTTTCGCTCGAGGTGCATCTGATGATAAAGGACAAATGTTTATGCATATAAAAGCATTAGAATATATGATTTCGAACAAAAATTTGCCTTGCAATGTAAAATTTATGATTGAAGGTGAAGAAGAAGTAGGTTCTGAAAGTTTATCTTGGTTTGTCAAGCAACATCAAGAAAAATTAGCAAATGATGTGATATTGATTTCAGATACAGGAATGATCAGTAATACACAACCATCAATTACAACCGGCTTAAGAGGCTTGAGTTATGTGGAAGTAGAGGTGACAGGGCCAAATCGTGATTTACATTCAGGCCTGTACGGTGGTGCAGTTGCAAACCCAATCAATGTTTTAACAAAAATGATTGCTTCACTACATGATGAAGATAATCATATTAGTATTCCGGGGTTTTATGATAAAGTAGAAAATCTATCTGCTGCTGAGCGTGCAGAAATGGCAAAGGCCCCTTTTTCATTAGACGCTTATAAAAAATCAATAGACATTGACTCTGTATACGGTGAAAAAGGATATACAACAAACGAGCGAAATTCCATAAGACCTACATTAGACGTAAATGGTATTTGGGGCGGTTATACTGGTGAAGGCGCCAAAACCGTCATTGCAAGTAAAGCTTATGCAAAAATTTCAATGCGCCTTGTACCCCATCAAGATTGGCAAGACATAACAAAGCTTTTTAAATCTCATTTTGAAAGTATTGCTCCAAAAGGAGTTAGCGTGAAAGTGACACCCCATCACGGAGGACAAGGATATGTAACACCAATTGACAATATTGCATATAAAGCTGCTGCAAAAGCATATCAAAATACTTTTGGTAAAAGCCCAATTCCGCAACGAAGTGGTGGAAGTATACCTATTGTTGCTTTGTTTGAACAAGAATTGAAAAGTAAAACCATTTTGATGGGTTTTGGTCTAGACAGCGATGCTATTCATTCACCTAATGAACATTTCGGAATTTTCAATTACCTTAAAGGAATTGAAACCATTCCGTTATTTTATAAATACTTTACAGAGATGAAATCTTAAAGTTCAATTTTTGGTTAATTAACCAAACTCATCATTTATACGCTTATTGATCGAGCGAATTTTTTCTATCCTGAAAATTTTATTTTTAGATGGTGTTATTCTTTAGATGGTATTATTATTTTGAGATTTTTAATTAGTAGTGATGAAATAAAATTTTAACGCAAACATTAACACTTCATTCACACTTCTCAAGCAACATAAAGTCGTTTTTTACCGTTAGTTATGTTTAATCTTCTCTACAATGCTTAAAAAATTCTTTTGGATGTGCTCCGGCGCAGACACCGACCTACTAAATGAAAGCCCAAAATCTGAACAAATAAAATACGCCGGAATCGGTGGAACCGTATTTTTTACAGCCGTAATGGCCTTTATTTCTGGTTCTTACGCCTTGTTTACAGTATTTGATAACATATATATGGCTGTTGTCTTTGGTATTGTTTGGGGCTTATTAATATTTAATTTAGACCGATTTATAGTTTCTACTATTAAAAAACAGGATAATGTTTGGAAAGAATTAATACAAGCTTCACCTAGAATAGTTTTAGCAATTATTATAGCTGTAGTTATTTCGAAGCCCTTAGAAATGAAAATTTTCGAAAAGGAAATCAATCAAGTTTTACTGGAACATAAAAATGAATTGACATTACAAAATCAGAACCAAATTGCACAACAATATACACCGGAGATCAATAGAATTCAGTCGGAAATTCAGTCTTTGCAAAATGCTGTAGATGCTAAAGAAAAAGAAACTAATAATTTGTATGACACTTATATTGCTGAAGCAGAAGGTACCGCTGGTACTATGAAATTAGGTAAAGGCCCTGTATATAAAGAAAAGAGAGAAAAACACGATGCCTTATTACAAGAATTACAGCTGCTAAAAGAAGAAAATAAGGCTCAGGTAATTGAAAAAGAAACTACACTTAGCCTTTTACGCGCCAAACAAGAAAATCAGATAACAACAAGTCAACCTATTATTGATGGTTTTGATGGCTTGATGGCACGAATTAATGCTCTTGGCGAATTGGCTTGGTTTCCTTCATTCTTTATTCTACTTCTATTTTTAGCCATAGAAACTGCCCCAGTCTTAGCTAAAGTAATGGCTCCTAAGGGAGCATACGATATGAAATTTGATGAACAAGAAGATGCCATTGCAACTTGGGTGACTCAACAAAAGAACCAACGCTCTGTTATGCTCTCAACTGACACATCATTAAATGAAAAAGTATATTATGACGTTTCGGAGGATGCAGAAATATATGATTATAAGAAACAGAAAGCAAAAGATCTGTTAAAGTTACAATCTGATACCTTTTATAAAAAGCAGAGTGATCTAATAAGTTAGGAACATTTACCAGGTCTCCTTATTTATCAAAACAATTCCAACTAAACGCGATCATGCGTAATGACATTTTTAGATTATTTTATTTCAAGTGAGGTAAATTTAAAAGTATTTCCATCAAACAAGCCTTTATCACTTAATTTTAGAGAAGGGATTACCAGTAGTGCCATAAAAGACAAAGTCATGTATGGTGCCCTTAAGGTACTACCCATTTTTTTTGCTAATCGATCTAATTCGGCATAGGCACTTCCAACTTCTACTGCAGATCTATCGCTCATAATTCCAGCGACTGGTAACGAGACTGTTTTTTCTTCATTGTTTGACACAGCACAAATACCACCTTTATTTTCTATGATTAAATTTACTGCTTTGCAAATCTCTTTATCGGAAACTCCCACAGCAATAATATTATGAGAATCATGTCCAACCGAACTCGCAATAGCCCCTTCTTTTAATCCGAAATTCTTGATGAAAGCAATCGAAGGTCTAGCGTTTTTATAACGATTGACAACAGTCATTTTTAGAATATCTGTTTCAGTATTTGATATTAAATTTCCATCCTTTATCAAACTTTCGGTTTCAATTTCGTTTGTAATGAGTTCGCCATCTAAAGCCTCAATAACTCGTATTTTTTCTGAAGCTGAATGAAACTCGAAATCTGATGCTCTTTTAAAATCTGTACTGAAATTATTCAGTACTTCAAAGTCAACAGATTTCACAAATGAGACTCCGTTATCGGCTACCAAATTTCCATCAATATACGTTTGTAATACTTTAAAATTTTTCAAATCTTCAACAAAAATAAAATCTGCAGGATCGCCGGTTTTGAGCAAACCAACATCTAAGTCATAATGCTTTACCGGGTTGATACAAGCTGCTTGTAATACTTTAAAAACATCTATTCCTTTTGTAACTGCTCTAGCGCATAATTGATCGATATGACCTACTAATAAATCATCAGGATGCTTATCATCAGAGCAAAACATCATATTTTCATAATACTCAGGAAGTAGATCAATTAAAGCTTCAAAATTCTTTGCTGCACTTCCTTCCCTTATAATAATTTTCATCCCTTTTTGGAGTTTTTCTAATGCCTCATCATAGGTGAAACATTCGTGATCTGTAGAAATACCGGCAGCGATATATTCTGTAATATCATCACCTCTTAAGCCGGGCGCATGACCATCAACCGGTTTATTATACTTTTCTGCAAAAGCGATCTTTTTCAAAACTTCTTCATCATTAAAAAGTACACCTGGATAATTCATCATCTCGGCCAAATACTTAATATCAGGATTTTCAAGTAAGCTTTTAATATCATTTGAATCAATAATTGCTCCCGAACTTTCAAAAGAAGTTGCGGGCACACATGAAGGTGCTCCGAAGTTGAACTTAAGTGGGACTTTTTTCCCATTCTCAATCATAAAATCAATTCCTTTTAACCCTAGAACATTTGCAATTTCATGAGGATCTGAAACGGTTGCGACCGTGCCATGTAATACTGCCATTTTTGCAAATTCAGAAGGAACCAACATAGAACTTTCTATATGGATGTGTGCATCTATAAAGCCTGGTAATATGAAGGTATCTACCGTATGATCCTTTTCTGTAATGGAGGTAATTTTACCTTGGTTGACAATAATTTCGCCTTTGAAGATTCGTTTGTTTAGAATATCGACAATATTTCCTTGTATAACCATTTGCTTTATCTGATAAAGCGAATTTACAAAGAATCAACTTATTATAATCAAATAATAATTCGTAATAAAGTAGTAAATTTTAGTTTAGAATTGTTTCGTAAGTAACCCCTAATTCTAACATTGATGTTTGTAGTCTTGATATTGTAGATTCGGCAAATTGATAATCTAATTTTCTAAATCTATCTGCTCTATAAGCATGATAACCACTACTTGGTGATTTTGTCTCTTTAAGAATTAATCCTCCGTCATAAGGATTAAAACCTGCAATTGTATACATTTCATTCTTTTCTAAACCACCTAGTTTATACCATCTTCTCTTGGCATTAACACATACTACAACTTCTCCTATCTCAAAATCGTCATTCATAATTATTCGGGTTTAAATTTAAACTTTGGGTGCTTAAAGGATACAATTTATGACATGAATCTAAAGAAAATCTAAAGATTTAAAATCAAGGTTGTTATTATCGGCTTTGAGGATGACTAAAATTTATAAGTAATTTAAAATAGCTCTAAAAGAAAATTTCAAGTTATAGTAAAATTAATTGAGGTTTGTGAACGCCAACTTTTCAAGTTTGATAGTTATTGGCTCTTTTTTCTTTGCAGGAATGGGTTGAAAATTTCTTAATAGTGTTTCTGCAAAAGTGTAATCAACCTTTCTAAATCTATCTGCTCTGTAGGCATTACAACCACTTCTGGGTGATTTAGACTCGGTAAGAATAAGACCTCCGTCATATGAATTGAATCCTTCAATAGTATACATTTCATGTTTTTTCAAACCTCCTAGTCTAAACCATCTTTTACGGTCATTTACACAAACTACAATTTCTCCTATTTTAAAATTACTATCCATAACTAACTATTATTTTTATATAAAACAATTTAAACTAGAAAACTCCTAAAAAATTATTTTAATATTCCTGATTACACTTATTTATTTCTTCTATTGACATAATGTAAAGGTCAATTGAAAAAGAAATCTAAAGATTTGAATATCAGTTATTTTTTATGAAATTCTTAACAATAAAATTTAAAATAAAGTTGGGTAGAATTTTATCTCAATCGTGTAAAATAAAAAATAAATTTTAGAAGGGAATGTAATACTAGTTAACTACTAAAAGTTAATAATGTAGTTTATGGCTAGGCATCGTTTCGGTTTCGGTTTCAATATCTACCGGCTGAATTTTTTCGATAACCTGCTTCACGAATAAATAGTCTATTTTTCGAAACCTATCTGCAGCATAGGCATTAAAACCACTCCTTTTTGATTTAACCTCTTTAAGAATCAAACCTCCATCATATGGGTTAAATCCAGTCACGGTATACATTTCATTTTCTTTAAGACCCCCTAGCTTGTACCATCTTTTTCTAGCGTTGATACAAACGACTGTCTCGCCAATCTTAAAATTCCCCATGCTTTCTTTAAAGCTTCCCATATTTTCAAGATATTAAATTTTCAAAATAGTTAGATCCGTTTTTGGATGTTTTTATTCTTGTTTTTAATCTTTAATCTAACGGTGCAAATGTTGTATTCTTGTTTTATTTTCCAAACAAAGATGACAAACATAAAGTTATAGTCTATACAAGTCAATAGCGAAAACCATGATTTTTGAAACTCATGGTTTCTGGGTAGTTGTTTTCTAAAGCCTTTATCTATAGGGATTGTAGCGTCTTTTTATTAAAATTTAACAACATAAGTTCATAGTTGTTATTATCCATTTTGGGGTTAAAATTTTCTGTCAGGACTAAAATTTACAGAATTTATTGAAGTTTTTTGCCCTGATATAATTTCTGAGACCATCTTTCCCGTAACCGTTGCCATGCTCCAACCCATCATGGCATGTCCTGTGGCAATGGTTAAATTATTACATTTATCAGACTTTCCTATGTATGGAAGGCCATCAGGAGAAATAGGTCTTAAACCCGAAGTAGCTTCTTCTTTTTCTTTTTTAGAAATTACAATCCCAGGGTAATATTTAGATACCTCGTTTGCTATGGCCTCAACACGTGTTTTATTAATTGATTGATTAATTCCTGCAATTTCCATAGTCCCTGCAAATCTTGTAAAGCCATTCATAGGCGTTACTCCCACTTTTGCTTCGGCTAATATTGCTGGTATTGTAATATTTGTATTCTTACAACTATTTATCCGATATCCTTTACCTGCTTGCAATAGCATGTTCAATCCAATTTTTTTACTAAGCAAAGAACTCCAAGAACCGGCCGTTAAAACAAATTCGTCCGCCTTTATTTCCTGCTTATTTGTTATAATTGAAGCTATTTTTTTATTCATAATAACAATATCTTCTACGCTTTCATTTTTATAAAACTGCACCCCAACAGTTTTTAAATAGGTCTTCATTTCTTCCATGAACTCATGAGGTGTTGTATGGTGATCACATTTATAATAAGTTGCTCCAATAATGTTCATATTAATATTTGGCTCCATGTTTTTTACTGCTTCACAGGTTAAAACTTCTGCCTTTAATCCCTCCTTTTTAGCCAAATTAGCAACCTTAACTTCTGCGTCAAGCGCTTTATTAGATCGACAAAGCATAAACAATCCTTTCTTTTCATAATGATAGGTAAAATTTTCATGCTGTTTTATATCGTTGTATAAATTTTGACTCAATACAGCCATATTTTTAATAATCGGTATTGATTTTTGTACATTTTTAGCATTACATGATCTGTTAAAAGCCCATACCCATTTTAAAAACTCTATATCGAAACGAGGTTTTATATATAATGGACTTGAAGAATTGAACATCCATTTCAAACCCTTTTTAATAACACCTGG
>Ga0316189_10001174_pt1 | contig 25994 bp, 24 predicted proteins | sample LowCovwburrow_MG_FD_204930 | JGI IMG/M metagenome (GOLD analysis project Ga0316189, IMG submission 204930) | Coastal sediment microbial communities from Maine, United States - Lowes Cove worm burrow | ecosystem: Environmental > Aquatic > Marine > Coastal > Sediment | place: USA: Maine... | reverse complement strand
AAAGAGCGGCATCCGGTGCCCCGCCGTCATGGCGGTATATGCTATCCATGACGAAATCGCCTTCAACCAAAATATAATCGGCTTCATTCGACATATTCAGTTTTCCTGAGCTGAAGGTGTAGCCGTCTGTCGTTTTTTCTTGTATACGGTAATCCCCTTTGACAATCAGCTTTCCGCCGTTCACATTCAGTGTTCCGCCGGAGTGGAGAAAATTGCTTTCTGTAGTTGCTTCTCCGCTATTCAGATTAATCGTTCCATTAGAACAACGTAACTCACCTTTAACGAAAAGCTGTCCTCCATTTATGTCCAATATTCCGCCTGACATGACAAGATCGCCCATAATAATCAAGGTGCGTCCGTTCAAATCCAGTGTCCCAGATTCAAGAGAGAAGCCACCCTGTACAACAGTCTTATCCTCATAAATTGTGAGCGTGACGTTCTTTTGGATGATATTTTTCCAATATATTCCAGATAATGAAAAGTCGTATTGCCTATCACCGGAGGAAAGCTCAAGAGGCTCAAATAGTTTAGATTCGATTATCCCTGCCGCTCCCGGCTTTGTCGGATCAGTGTTGTATTGATACTCAAAAAGATTATCTGCACCGTCAGCATCCGGGTCATCAGCAGCGGAATATACAAATCTGTCACCGAAAAATCCTTCCTCCCATGAGTCCGGTAAGTTGTCGTTATCAAGATCATTGAGATTAACCAAATATTTTGTGACGTCCTCAGAGTATCTGTCACTGTCTGCAACGGAGGTGCCGTATGCCCTTATCAGCAAGGTCACATCTCTGTTGCCGCCCAAAAGGTACATCAGTTCCCAGCCATCCACAGTAACACTGTACGTGCGGCAGTCGCCGTCAACATCGGTCGGACCAGGAAGGTCGAAAGAGGTATAGTCGTATAAAAGAAAGCCACTATCTTCCGATTTTTTATAGAAGATATCAACAGTTGAAGTCTCGTCACCGCAAATCTCCACATCCAGCAAAAAATCTTCAGAAATCCACTGGTCGGGCGAAGTCAGGACAGCGACAGATGTTATTTCCGGGCGGAACAAGAGATAATCAGCAGCATACTTGCGATTATCATTTCCGTAGTCCACAGTGACATGAAACGCTCCCGAGTTTTTCAGTGACGGGTATGCGGAAAGATTCAGAGTGAAACTTTTTGGAATCTGTGTTCCAGCAATATTTGTTCGGTTGCTGATCGCATCGGGATATGAGGCAAAAATATCAACTCCGTCATGGTTGAACGTGATGCTTTGCGGCTGGCCGAATTTCGCATCATTCTGTATTTCTTCAGGAATAATAATTCTATACAGGTTCAGTGAGGTACGATTTATTTCTGTTTCAAAGTCATACAGCGGTTCATGAGGAACGGCAAGATCATCATCCATCATCAAATCGTAAGACTGATATGCTCTAAGAAGTTTTCGGACAACGGGCGTAGGGTACAATAGAACGTAATCGGTGCCTTTTGAATATATATTGAGATTTTTGAAGTCATTGTATGTAGTTTCGTTAATTATATTTTCTTCTACCCATTTTTTAACTATGAAATCTTGAAGAGAAATTTTTGCCCATACCCTGTTGCGCAAATTCTCGGCCTGTTCGTCAGCCACTTCTTTTTGCAGCACATAGAGCACAGATTCAAAGGCTTTTGCCGCTGTTTCGTGTTTGCCGGAAAGGTAGGTGTCGTTGATCGCCTTTGATATTTTCCAGATATGGCCGAATTCGGCCTCATTAATCTGGTCAAGCATGGTCTGAAGACTGTTCGCCCGTCTGCCGGAACCGAAGAGAAGTGCGTTTTTGATGATTTTAGCTTTTTTATCGCCTTTTATCAGTGCGGAGAGTTCCTCTGCCGCTTGGGGCAGGTCTTTTGCCACATCCGCAAGCTCACCGCTCAGTTTAGCCATAGCTAGAGCGGCCCTCCCCACATCAACGACCTTGACGATTCCGCTGAGTGAGCTTGCCACCCCGAGAGGAGAGTTAATGGAAGGATGTTCATACATCTCATCCACCAGATCCGTCAAAGCATCCGGGTTTGAAAAGTCCACTATACCGGGATGCTCTGCATCAATGAGGCTATACACATTTTCAAAGTCACTGAATGCTTTGTTAGAAAGGTTCGAGATTGTCGGCTCAGACACATCATGCAGTGCTTCCAGATTCATATCTAGGTAATCAAGAGCAACACCTGTGAGTGTTTTGCCAGCTGCCGCCGGAAGCACACTTGAGAAAAGAAAGAACAGCGCAAGGGGAATGAGCTTTTTATGGGCAATCATATTGGAGTCCTCGGCGTGATAAAGCGAGTTGTCGGGAGAATGTTGAAGATATTAGGAAAGAAATGTAAAACGAAATCAATCAGAATGCAACCGTTACGCCGTAAACATCTTCCGAACCTCTTTAAGATAATCAGAATTGCAGATCACAATGGCCCGGTTGCCTTCCTGAATATGGGTTGATCCCACCGCTGTATGCCAGGAACCTTCGCGAAAGACAGAGCCGATAATGATATGACCGGTAAAGGAAGAGTCCAACGCGGCCAAGGGCTTACGGGTGATGGGAGAGCCCGGTGCTGCGATGAGGTCAACTACTTCTGCATCAAACCCGTGCATATGCATCACCGAAAGCAGTTCACTGCGGCTGATATAGGTGAGGATCTCATTGCCAGCCAGGATTTTTTTATTCAGGACAATGTCGGAACCACTGGTGGAGGCCAGGACCATATAATCTGTATTATTGACCATGCAGATGGTTTTCTTCAGATTACGGAGGGAGGTTTCTGTTTCCATATCCATGAGCTGTTTTGCCAGCAGGCAGCTCATAATATTGGTCTCATTCTGGCCGGTAGTGGCGATAAAGGTATCCATGTCCAGCAGCCCAGCCTCTTCTAAGACGTGCTTGTCCGACCCGTTTCCGTGCAGTACCTCGGTATGAGGGAGTGCGGAAGAGAGTTCTGTAGCCCGCTGTTCATCCTTTTCAATCAGGCGGACCTGAATATCTTTGTCGAGTAATTCAGCAAGTCGGCTACCGACCAACCCGCCGCCGAGGATCATGATTCGGTTTCTCCGCTGCTGTTGAAGACCTGTCAGTTCAATGAGCCGGGGAAGATCGTCTTTATTGGCCATGATCAGGACTTGGTCATGGGGCAAAATTTCGTGCTTACCTCCGGGGATGATAGTGGTGATTCCCCGTGATATAGCGACAACTCGAAAGGGAAATTCGTTGTAGGCTTTTGCTATATCAATCAGGCTTTTATTGGCAAGTGGCGAATCGTCACGGATGCGAGCTGCCAGTACCTGCATCTGTCCCAGAGCAATATCAATGATTTCATCGCCGGAGGTTCGTTTGATCAGGCGGGCAATCTCCTGTGCTGCCAGCTCCTCGGGATGGATAAACAGGTTGATTTTTAAATCCTTGCCCTGAAGAACAGCTTCATTATGACCGAAGTCTAAAGAACGAACTCTGGCTATTTTGCAGGCAATGCCGAATTTATCAGCAATCATGGAGGTCATCATGTTGACTGCATCGTTGTCAGTTACCGCGATCATGTAATCCATCTGATCAGCAGCGGCTTCCTGCCAGCAGGCAATACTCATTGCGCTTCCGTTGATAATACGAGCATCCAGATTGTCATCAGCATGACGCACCAAATCCGGGTTTGCTTCAATGGCAGTGACGGAGTAATCTTCATCCAGCAGCCGTTTTGCCAGATGGTAACCGATTCCCCCGAGTCCGAGAATGAGGAAATTTTTTGATTTTTTCTGGTTCTTTTTCAGCTTTTTCAGGGCGTTCAGCATGGTAAAGGAAGATGGGTCGAGATTAAGCGCTCGGTTGTCGGAGTCGCTGTGCACAGCACCCGGTATCAGGATGCTGCTGCCGGATAATTTGCATGCTTCTGCTGTTCCGGCGGGAAATGATTTGACAGCAGAGGGGCCTGTGATTAAAATACCTTCTTTTTGGAAATAAATGGCCGGCTTTCATTTATCTCTGTTTTGTCCGTGTCCGTATATGTACTGTACGGTCTGTACCGTCGGAATCCGTTCCGCTGTCCTGTGATTTTTTAATTATCATGTCCTGAATACCAGACAGATGAGTATACGCAAAGGGAAAACATTGATAAAATTCCGGTTTAACTGGTTTACAACACGATCGATAAAGGAATTATACCATGAGCAAGAGAACATTTCAGCCCAGTAATCTGAAGCGTAAACGCAGCCACGGATTTCGGGTCCGCATGAAGACCGCTTCAGGGCAGGCTATCATTAAGCGTCGCCGGGCCAAGGGACGGAAACGCCTTTCAGCGTAATTTGTCTGATTCGTATGCAACGGTCCGGGCAGCGGAACTCTGAACGCCTCGGAAAAACCGGGGAGTTCAACAAAGTTTACCGAAACGGTGCGCGGTTGTACGGAAAAGGTTTCATTCTTGTGTATCTGCGTGATGAGCAATCCGACAACCGCCTCTCCGGGAGCCGATTAGGAATCTCTGTGCCGCGTAAGGTCGGTAATGCCGTGCAGCGCAACAGGATTAAACGGATTATTCGTGAAGCTTTTCGCCTGCACAGGGAGGTTTTCCCGCGATGCAGCGATATTGTTTTCGCTGTGCGGCCGGGCTTCCCTTTAACCGGGATGCAGGCTGTTCGCGATGCGGTTGCCGTACTCGTACCGGCCGGGTCCGGAGGCATGAAGTGATGTGCGGTCGAGCGCACGGACATTCCCGGCATTCCGGACATTACGGGCAACCGGATCCTCCGGAAGAGTCTCCGGGGGAATCGGACAGGATTCCATCGAAAAAAAAGAAAGGTATTGCGGTGATGGTTCTCCTTCTGCTGATTAAAGGATACCGGTACGGTATCTCGCCGCTCTTTCCCGCCAGCTGCCGATATGTACCGACCTGTTCGCAATATGCTGCAGAGGCGATTGCCCGATACGGTGCTCTGCGCGGGGGCCGGCTCTCCCTGTATCGTCTTCTGCGTTGTCATCCCTTTGCCGCAGGCGGCTACGATCCGGTTGAGTAGTTTCCTGTACGGTTTTTTGTACGCACCGTTCTCAAAAGTTTCCTCTCCCGGAGACCCCACCAATTCAAGGAAAAGATTTTCATGGACATGCAACGGGCCTTTCTGGCTATAATGATTTCATTTGTCATCCTCATAGGGTATCAAAAATATTTTGTACCCCCTGTTCTCCCGGTGGCTCCGGGACAGGTTGAGCAGATGGGGGGCGCAACAACCGGTACCTCGGTACAACAAAACGGGGGCGTAGCTGCACCGTCGGCCCTGCCGAAGACATCCGCTCAGGCAGGCCAAGTTGGGCAGGCAGGGCAGGTCGGGCAACCTGCGGTAATGCAGCCACCAGCGATACAACCTGTGGCTGTGGATCAGAATGCCCGTGAAATTACGGTTGACACCCCTCTCTACACGGCGATTTTTTTTGAACAGGGTGGTGGTCTGAAAAGCTTTACCTTGAAAAAATATCGGACGGCAAAAGAGAAAGATGCCCCGGCGATGGAGATGATCACCGCCACGAATCCGGCAGAGTTTCCCATGCTTTTTTCTCTTGATAACGGGGCCGGGGGGGAGCTGCCGCGTTTTCAGGCGGAGGCGACTTCAGTTCATGTCAAGGAAGGAGGAAAGGCCGAGTTAAAGATGACCGCAGTGCAGGCGGAGGAGGGGCTGCGGATTGAACGGTATCTCACTTTCACCTCGGATACTTATCTTATAGACAGCAGGTATGCGGTGAGCAATACCGGTGCTGTTCCTTTACAGATCAGCCCGGCCATGATGATGACCAACGGCCCTTTTACCTCCGGGGCTGCCGGCGGAGGCTATCTGTCAGGCGGGGCTGCCGGGATGTTCAGCGGACCTGCCGCGTACATGAACGGCAAGCTGGAAGAAATCAAAGTGAAAAAGCTGGCGGACGGTCCTTTTATGCTGCAAGGTGCAGTCCGGTGGGCCGCCCATGTGGATAATTATTTTATGTGCGCCCTGATTCCAGGTAAAGGAAACACCGGTACCTTCAGTGCGGTCGGGGACAACAAGGTTCGTACGGTCTTGACCGGCGGTATTCTGAAGATGGCTCCGGGTGAAACCAAGGAGTTTCGCTATGAGGGCTTTTTCGGCCCCAAAAAATTGGCCTATTTAAAGGAAACCGGCTATGATCTTGCCGAGGCGATCAACTTCGGCTGGTTCGATATCCTGGCCAAACCCATGCTGTACCTGTTGAACTTTTTTTATTCTGTTGTGGGCAACTACGGTATCGCCATCATTCTGGTGACCTGTCTGGTCAAAGGCTCCTTCTGGCCGATCACCCAGAAGGGAATGAAGTCCATGAAGAATATGCAGAAACTGCAACCCAAGGTCGCAAAACTTCGGGAGAAGTATAAAGAAGATCCGGCAAAGATGAATCAGGAGATGATGGCTCTGTACAAGACATATAAAGTCAATCCTATAGGCGGCTGTCTTCCCATGCTGATCCAGATCCCGTTCTTTTTTGCTCTGTATCGGGTACTCATGGCGGCTATTGAGCTGCGTCATGCTCCCTTTATGCTCTGGATCAATGATCTGTCCGCGCCGGATCGTTTGATGATCGGCTTTGATCTTCCCTATCTGCACGGAATACCGGTGTTGACCGTCCTGATGGGCGCGTCCATGTACTTTCAGCAGAAGATGACACCGACAACAGCGGACCCGACCCAGGCCAAGGTCATGCAGTTTTTGCCGATTATTTTTACAGTAATGTTTGTTAATTTTGCATCCGGGCTGGTTTTGTACTGGTTTGTTAACAACCTGCTTTCCATTCTTCAGCAGCAGCTTATCAACCGGCAGACAGGCAGAGGAGCAGCAACTGCCTGAGAGAATATTATCCAAAGGAACTGTGTAGATGGTAAAAGGAAAAGATTTTTACGGCGGCACCGTCACCGATGCCATTGCCGAGGCTTGTCAAACACTCTCGACTTCACAGCAAGGTCTGGATATTGAAATCCTGGAGACCGGGTCGTCGGGAATTTTCGGGTTATGTCGAAAAAAAGCGCATATCCGAGTAACAAAGAAAGAAGAGGAAGGTTGTTCCGCCCAGGGGCGGGGCAAGACGGAAGAAACCGCTCAACGCGGCAAAAAGACCGAGGCCGGGAAGAAGGCAACAGTACCTGAAAACGATGATACTGATACAGCGGAAAAAACGGCTCCGAAAACTGAACAACGCACTGAACGACGATCTGATCGACGTACAGGGGCTGAGTTGCCCCCGCCGGAACCCCCTTCCGACGAGGTCTTAGCGGAAATTCAGGAAGACATCACGGCCATGCTCAAGATCATGGGCTTTCCGTCAACAGTGACGGTTACGATGAAAAATCATGCTGTTGCCTGTCATATCAGCGACGAATACGAGGAAGAGCTTGTCGGCAGAGAGGGCAGGACCCTGGACAGCCTGCAATACCTGCTGCGCAAAATCACATCAAGGCGTCTGCCGGACCGGATCATGCTCTCGCTTGACGTAGGGACGTACCGGGAACGGCGGGCTGAGGAACTGAAAACACTGGCTCTGGAGCTTGCCGCCCGAGTCCGGGAAGAAGGGAAAACCCAGGCGATTCCGGCGTTGAATCCCTCGGAGCGGCGGGTCGTTCATATGGTTTTGCAGGATGATAACACCATACGCAGCCGTTCTGTGGGAGCAGGGTTATTTAAGAAGGTCCTGATCTATAAGCCGGGCAGAAAGAAACCTTCGTTTCGTAAGGGAAAGGGGAAAAAGGGGCAACAGACTGACAGCGGTGACAGTGCGTCCGACAGTTGATTACCTGATGATGATACCTGATGATACTATAGCCGCTATTGCCACGGCTCCGGGTATCGGCGGCATCGGTGTTATTCGTATCAGCGGTGCGGATGCCGCTGTTGTTCTGCGCAGGCTTTTTGAGCCCCATAGACCGGAGAACCTGCATCCCGACGGTTCCTTTCCAAGTCACAGGCTCTGTTACGGCACGGTGAGAAATAGTCACGGGGCTGTTCTTGACGAGGTCATGGCCGTGTTTATGCGGGCTCCGCATACCTATACACGGGAAGATGTGGCTGAAATACAGTGTCACGGCAGTTATCTGGTGCTGCAGGCGATTTTAGCGGAGATTCTCGCTGCCGGAGTTCGGGCTGCCGAGCCCGGTGAATTCACCAAACGGGCCTTTCTTGCCGGTCGTATTGATTTGACTCGGGCCGAGGCTGTTATTGATCTTCTTCAGGCCCAAAGCATGGGCGGGGTTGAATTGGCTGTGGGCCAGCTGCGGGGTGAACTGTACGAGCGCATTGCCGTCATTCGGGATGCGCTTGTCGAGGTCTTGGCAATCGTTGAACTGGCCCTTGATTTCCCTGATGATGAAACGGATATCCTGGTTGCTGATCATCTCCTCGGCCGATTACAGGAGCAGGTCGAACAGCCCCTGCAGTTCCTGCTCGCCCTGGCGGATCAGGGCAGAGTGATTCGCGAGGGAGTAAAGGCGGTTATCGCGGGACGACCCAATGTGGGAAAATCAAGTCTGCTGAATCAGCTGCTTCAGGAAGAACGCGCTCTGGTTACCGAGATTCCCGGAACAACACGGGATACCATTGAAGAACTTATTTCTGTGCATGGAATTCCTGTTCATCTTGTTGATACCGCCGGTATTCGGGATCATGAGGATGCGGTCGAGGAGCTGGGAATTGAGCGGGCCCGTCAGAAAATGCGGGAAGCGGACTTGGTCCTCTTTGTTGTTGATGCCAGTCAGGGGCTGAATGAGATCGACCGAAGTTTATACGCCTCGCTGGATGATCGCAAGAGGATCGTGATCCTTAATAAGATGGATAAGATAGATATCGCGGATGAAAATGCGAATGAGGGTGCGGATGAAAGCCTGTTGCAGGAATTGAGCAGCTTTTTCGGTGCAGTCCCGCAGGTCCGGACAGCAGCAAAAAAAGGTGTCGGGATCGCGCGATTGCGGGAAACGCTCTATCAGACCATAATCGGTGAGCAGGAGGAGATGAGCGAGCGGATTTCCTGTGCGCCGAATCTTCGTCATAAAATGATACTGGAAAAGACGCTGGCCGCCTGTTCCCAGGTCAGGGAAACCCTGTTGGCCGGAGCCCCTGCTGATCTGTTGGCTGTTGATCTGCGGGCCGCCTTGGACCATCTTGCTGAGATCGTCGGATTGACCACACCTGATGATGTCCTTGATGTTCTTTTCAGTCGGTTTTGTCTTGGAAAATAACCTCGGCAGGTTTACTTCAAAATATCGTATTCCGAGCAAAATGGAGTAAAAAAAGTTGAACCGATATGGAGCGGAATACGCTTTTCTGCTTGACATTTATGCCTGTCGCATTGTAGTAAGTATTATATGGCTCTGTATATCTGTGAAGTTCACTTCTTTGTAATTATACAGAAAAATGGGTTGGATTTTGCGATAAAACCATAAGTTTTTTGGAGGAGAAATTATGGAGATCAGATTGAACGGAGAATCTCGTTTTATCGATCAGGTAACAAAGATGAGTGTTGCCGGTCTGCTTGAAATGGAGCAGGTGGCATCCCCTGAAATGGTGGCGGTGCAGCTGAACGGTGAGATTGTTGATCGGGGCACCTATCACCATACCATGATTGTGGACAGGAACGAGGTTGATTTTTTGTATTTTATGGCAGGCGGTTGATTGGACTTCCCGGTAGCAATTATAGGGGCGAACACTGTGTTCGCCCTTTTATACCGGAGAGGAGCCATGGCCCGCATCGAAAATCGGGATCTTTTTTGAAGAATTTGCTAGATGATAACCCATTGATATTTATATAATTATGGTGCAGTTAACCGACAAGCAGCAGGAGCGGTACAGTCGTCATATCGTTCTTCAGGAAGTAGGGCCGGAAGGACAGGAAAAATTACTGAATGCCAAGGTACTGGTTGTCGGCACAGGAGGACTGGGTTCTCCTAATTCGTTGTATCTGACGGCCGCCGGAGTCGGCACTGTCGGTATTGTTGATGCTGATGTGGTTGATGTTTCCAACCTGCAACGGCAGATAGCGCACTCGACCAATGACCTGGACCGTGCCAAGGTTGAATCTGCGGCCGAGAAAATGCGTGCGCTCAACCCTGATGTCGAGGTGAGGCCGTACCTCCTCTATTTGGATGCCTCCAACATTGACGAGATCATCCGGGAATATGATTTTATCATAGACGGCAGTGATAATTTTGCAACCAAATTTCTTGTGAACGATGCCTGTGTTCTGGCCGGTATCCCTTTTTCACATGGCGGTATTCTTCGTTTTAACGGCCAGACCATGACCGTGCTGCCCGGTCGGACGGCCTGCTACCGCTGTTCGTTCAGAGAGCCGCCGCCGAATCCGGTCGGATGCTCACGGGCCGGGGTGCTGGGTGCTGTTGCCGGCATGCTGGGCACGATTCAGGCTGCCGAGGCCCTTAAATTTATAACCGGTGCCGGTACCCTGCTCACCGATGCTCTGCTTACCTTTGATGCCGCAACAATGAATTTCAGACGGGTGCCCCTGAAAAAACGTTCTGACTGTCCCGTCTGCGGAAAAAATCCTACGATCCGCAGTCTTGAGGAACATACCCGGGCGGCCTGCGATCTTTCCGTCTAATCAGTCCAAAGCAGTCTGAGCAGTCCAGGTATTTTTATGCCGCGCCCGCAGCCTTTCTTATGGAATTGAAAATAACTCGGCAGGTTCTCGCCGGAATGGTGGCACACAGCAGAGAAGCGGCCCCCTGTGAGGCCTGCGGTTATTTGGCAGAGCAAGATGGTTTGGCGGAGCACATGTTCCGCCTGACCAATGTGGATCAGGCTCCTGACCACTTCAGTATGGACCCGGCTGAGCAGTTCAGAACTGTCAGGGAAATTCGGAACCGGGGCCTGAGACTCCGGGCTGTCTATCATTCACACCCTGAGACCCCGGCCCGCCCTTCAGCGGAAGACATCCGTCATGCTGTTGATCCTCATCTCAGCTATCTTATTATCTCTCTTTCGGCCTGTAAGCGATCGGTCCGTTCTTTTCGGATGCAACAGGGGATTCTTCAAGAGGAAACAATAATTATCGTTTAACCTGTTATCGCCTGAACAGCGAGAGAAAAAGATCTTGCCGTAAAGAAGCCGCAGTATGCGTTTTTCTGTTCCGTACTGTTACGATCTTGAATGCATGAGAATACATCAGAATATATCAGAATGAGGGGATCATGAGACATTATGCGTTGCCGCCGTCCTTGGATAACGATATTTTTCGTTTTGAACAGGAGTTTGCAGAGTTCAGGGCCGGACGACTTCATGACACCGCATTCAGGGCCAAGCGAGTGAAAATGGGGGTGTACCTGGAAAGGAATCGTTCCACCTATATGTGCCGTATTCGCTGCAGCGGAAATATAATCACCCCGAAACAGCTTGCCGGTGTTGCCGCTCTTGCCCGGACATACGGTAACGGCAAGGTCCATGTGACCACAAGGGCTGAAGTGCAATTATACGGAATTGAGGAGCAGGATGTCATCCCGGTTCTACGGAAACTGCAAGAGATCGGCCTGTCCTGTAAAGGCGGCGGCGGGAACTCCGTCCGCAATATTATTGCCAATTATGATTCGGGCATCAGCACCAAGGAAGTATTTGATGTGCAGCCCTGTCTGCTGGCTCTGGCGGAACGTTTGCTGAGGGAATCCGACAGCTGGGAACTTCCGAGAAAAATGAAGATCGCCTTCAGCTCCCTTGCCGAGGAGACTGCCTTTGGATTTATTCAGGACATCGGTTTTATTGCCCACCTGAATGCCGAAGGAAAACAGGGGTTCAGGGTCTATATCGGGGGCGGCCTGGGGGCGCATCCCAAGGTCGGTGTGCAGCTGCATGAATTTGTCCATCAGGAAGAAGTCTATAATGTGGTGAGAGCGGTTAAAAATATGTTCCATCTTTATGGAAACCGCAGGAATAAGTACCGTAACCGAATGAAATTTCTTCTTCATGATGATCTCGGCACCCCCGCCTTTCGTACCTATTATCGCCAGGAACTGAATAAGGTGCTTGAACGCGGGTATGCGAAGTTGGATGTCGCAGCTGTCGGTAACGCGGAAGTCGGTAATGCGGAAAACGCTGAGAGAGACATTGCCTTGGCACCTCGGAACGAGGACTCGGATGATTTTCGAACCTGGAAAAAAAGGCATGTTGTCAGGCAGCGGCAGAAGGGATTATGTCGGATTAAATTATCGCTTTTTTCAGGAAATCTGCATGCGGAAGATTGTACGGCATTGGAAAAATTTCTCCGTCCTTTTGGTGAGAATACCTTGCGGTTCGGTACGGATCATAACCTTTATCTTGTTAATATCCCGGAGATCTTTCTGGGGAATGTGTACAGAGAAATAATAGGGTACAGCACCTTGAGCGACAGACCCATGCTCTACAGCAATCTGGTTGCCTGTGCCGGCAGCCAGGGCTGTCAGGTCGGTATTACAGCGCCCAAAGCGGTTGCAGAGGCTGTTTTTAAATATCTGGATACCGTTGCGGCAGCGGATTTCTGTCCTCCGGCTGATATTATGATACGTATCAGCGGGTGTCCGAATGCATGTACCAATCACTGGATAGCTGATCTCGGTTTTTACGGCAAGGTACGAAGGGTGGGGGGACATCTGATTCCCACCTATAATGTACTCGGTAACGGAGGAATGTACAGGGGAACGCTGAGAATCGCCGAGGAAGCAGGCTGGGTCCATGCTTATGATCTGCCACGCTTTATCACCGAAGTCATGCGTCGTTATGCCAACTTCAAAGAGCAGTCCGAACGCGTTGCGGACTTTCACGATTATTGGCGCAGCGGAGGCAAAGATATTATCACTCAATTATGCACCTCCGGCTATAATGATATTCCCGCCTTTGCCGAAGATAAAAATTATTATTTTGATCACGGCGCTGACCGGCTCTTTTCTCTGAAGGATATCGGTCATGAGGAATGTTCCGCCGGAATCTATGATATCATTGATGTTGATGACAAGATTGTCAGGAAAAATCTCCTCCGGCTGGCGGCAGAGAAAAATTTGAGTGATACTTCTTTGGATACTTTGCTCCGCAGTACCCTGTTCCATGCAGCTCGGATGCTTCTCGTAACCAGGGGCGAAGAACCGAAAAAAGAGACAGAGGTCTACAGCTTATTCACGCGGCATTTCCTTGATACCGGCCTTGTCGCAGAGGCTCACCGCCCTCTTATTGCCTCGGCCGGTCAGGCTCAGGCTCAAACCAAGGCCGAGCCTCTCTGCGGACAAAAGGAGCGGATTATCGCTTTCGGCGAGGACATCACGGCATTGTATAAGAATATGGATAACACCATGCGCTTTCCCGGTGAGCGCGAAAATATGGTGATCAAGGCTGCGAATCAGCAGGACGAGTCCAATGTTACCTCTGTTGGGCAAAGGAAGAGACCGGACAGGTTTAAAAATTTGAGCGGTGTCAAATGTCCATTGAATTTTGCTCAGATCAAGGTGCAGCTCTTTGCCATGAACTCCGGCGAAACCTTGGAGGTTGTTCTGGACGACGGGGCACCTATTGAGAATGTTCCTGAATCGGTGAAATCAGAAGGGCACAGCATCCTTTGCCAGGAAAAAAACGGAGAACAGTGGACGGTTTTGATCCGAAAAGCCTGATCAGGGATCAGAAATGCATCCGGATGCCTGTAGGGGCACGGCATGCCGTTGCCCCTACAGGAACAGCAGAATTTTCTGGCAATCACGGGGATTGCCCCGGCAGGCCGGCACCTGAACAGGGGATTTGTTTTTTGGAGACAAAGAAAGATGCTTCTCCTTTTTCCTCATTGAGAACCGACGAATTATGAAACTGCACGAATATCAGGCAAAAGAGCTTTTCAGTCGTTATGACCTGCCGATACCGGAAGGTCGCTTGGTGAAAACACCTGAAAAAGCTATGGAGCATGTGGGGAGGCGCGGCTTTCCCATAGCCATCAAGGCGCAGGTGCATGCGGGCGGGCGGGGAAAATCCGGCGGCATCCTTATTGCGGCGAACATGGATGATGCCCGTGAGGCTGTGTACGCGATTCACGGCATGACCCTGAACACGCCGCAGACTCAAGGGAACGGCACAAAAGTGACTAAGCTCCTTTTGGAAAAGGGTGTTGATATTGCCAGCGAATTCTATCTTTCCATCCTGCCCGATCCGTCAACGGCCTCCTTTCTTATTATCGCCTCAACAGAAGGGGGGATGGATATTGAGGAGGCGGCGACAACCCGGCCTGAGAAAATTATCAGGGTACGGGTTAATCCTCTGTTAGGACTCCAGGCATATCAGCAGCGTCGAATCGCTTACGCCCTTGGTTTGACCGGTGCGCTCTGCGCGTCCTTTTCCTCCATTCTTACAGGTCTGTATCAGGCAGTGGCGGAGAATGACCTGCTGTTGGCTGAAATCAATCCCCTTGCTCTGACTGCAGACGGTGAGTTTTTTTTGATTGATGCCAAGGCGGAGGTGGATTCCAACGCCCTGTTTCGCCAAAAGAAGTTGTCGGATCTCTATGACAGTTCCGAGTATGATCCTCTGGAGGTGGAGGCGCGAAAGCATAAATTAAACTACATCAGGCTGCACGGAAATATCGGCACCATTGTCAACGGTGCCGGTCTGGCTATGGCAAGCATGGACATTATTCAGCAGGCCGGAGCGGAACCGGCCAACTTCCTTGATGTGGGGGGCGGGGCCAACCAAGCCATGATTGAAAACGGCTTCCGTATCCTGCTCTCGGACCCGCAGGTGGAGGCAATCCTGATCAACATCTTCGGGGGAATTCTGCGCTGCGATATTTTGGCTGTCGGTGTTGTGGAGGCGGCCAGGAAAGTAGGTCTCCGGATCCCTGTGGTTGTTCGCATGGAAGGAACCAATGCTGAACAAGGGAGGAATATATTGGCCGAATCCGGACTTGACTTGATAACAGCAAAGGATCTTGATGATGCGTCAGCAAAGCTCAAGGGCTTGTGCCTGACCTGATGCCGCAACAAAACAGGGAGAAGGGAATGAGAAAATATATTAAACCGGTCACCGCAGGGATATTACTGACAGGACTGTTTCTGACAACAGATGGATTCGGGGTGAGAAATTCTGAAGCAGCAGGAAACTCCGAAGCTGCGGCAGTGCAGAGTGCGCTCTCCCTGCTGCACCTGAACGGTTCGTCAGCAACAGAAACAACGCTGGATTATCCGATTGTGGATACAGGAGTCAGTAATTATTACAGTAACAACTCTCTTTTAACCTCCGCACCGATGACCGGTGAAGCCTTTTACGGCCAGGACGCCCACTACAACGGCAATCAGCCCTCGTATACGGATAACAAAGACGGAACTGTAACCGATAATGTCACCGGCCTGATGTGGCAGCAGGATATGGGGTCGAAGACGACTTGGTCCCAAGCCAATGCCTCGGCCTCCACCTCCGACCTCGGCGGCTATACTGACTGGAGATTGCCCACAATCAAGGAGCTGTATTCTTTGATTCTCTTCACCGGATCAAAAGGAGACGGCAGCAATCCGGATACTTATACCCTGTTTATCGATACCGATTTTATTCAGCCTTTCGGTGATACAGACAGCGGAGAACGGATTATGGATGCCCAGGTCTGGTCGGCCACCGAGTATGTGGGAACGACTATGGGGGGCGATGCAACCGTGTTCGGTGTCAATTTTATTGACGGCAGGATCAAAGGCTATCCGAAATATGATCCGCCTGCGAATACCGCCAGTGAAGGCACAGCGTACTTTCGTTTTGTGCGCGGCAATACCGACTACGGAACAAATAATTTTGTGGACAACGAGAACGGCACGGTTTCCGACTCGGCCACGGGACTGATGTGGCAGCAGGCGGATGACGGGACGGCACGCGACTGGGAAAATGCACTTGCCTATGCCGAAGGGCTTGAACTGGCCGGACATGATGATTGGCGGCTTCCCAATGCCAAAGAGCTGCAAAGCATTGTGGATTACAGTCGTTCGCCGGATGTAACCGGCTCTGCCGCGATTGATCCGCTGTTCTCCACAACGCAGATTCAGGACCCGGACGAAAATTCGCAATATCCGTATTTCTGGACCGGAACCACGCACATAGACAGTTATAATCCTGTGGTTTATGACAAAGCGGTGTATATCGCTTTCGGCGAGGCTCAAGGTAAAATGAACGATGTGCTCTATGATGTCCACGGTGCCGGAGCGCAGCGCAGTGATCCTAAATCCGGTGTTCCCGCTAATTTTCCGGACTATCTCGGCCCCCAAGGAGATGTCCGTTATATGCTGAATTATGTGCGATGTGTCCGCGATATAGACTAACCAGGATGGAGACGGCACTAAAACTATGAGTATTTTTGTCAACCAAGACACCCGACTCCTTGTTCAAGGAATCACCGGCCAAGAAGGACAGTTTCATGCCCTGCAATGTTTGAAATACGGCACCAAGGTAGTGGCAGGTGTCACGCCGGGAAAGGCAGGTCAGGAGGTTGCCGGTATTCCGGTCTTCAACACGGTGCATGATGCGGTGCAGAAAACCGGGGCCGATGCTTCAATGATTTTTGTCCCGCCTGCGTTTGCCCCTGATGCGATCCTGGAGGCTGCGGATGCCGGTGTCCCTTTGATCGTCTGCATCACCGAAGGTATCCCGATTCATGATATGCTGCGGGTACGCGCCGCTCTTGAGGGAAGTCAGGGAAGCTCCAGCAGGCTGATCGGCCCCAACTGTCCCGGCATCATCACGCCGGGAGCCTGTAAGATCGGGATCATGCCCGGTGCTATCCATGCCCCCGGTTCTATCGGTGTTATTTCCCGCTCCGGTACCCTGACCTATGAATTGGTTGATCAGCTGACCAAGGTCGGGCTGGGCCAGTCCACCTGCATCGGGATCGGCGGCGATCCTGTGAACGGCACCGGTTTTATTGACTGCCTTGCCGCCTTTGTCGAGGATGAACAGACCACCGGGATTGTTATGCTGGGGGAGATCGGCGGTACTGCTGAGGAAGAGGCTGCTGCATTCATCCGGGACAGGGTTGATAAACCGGTGGTGGGTTTTATTGCCGGGCTCACTGCTCCGCCTGGACGGCATATGGGCCATGCCGGTGCTATTGTTTCCGGCTCACGGGGCAGTGCAACAACAAAGATCAAAGCCTTGGAAGAGGGCGGTGTTCATGTCTGTCAGGATCTGGGGCGATTGGGGCGATTCTGCTTAGATATTTTTTCCAGCTGAGCAATGACAGAGGGAACGGAAGATGGCTGGGTGCTTGTGGCTAAGGCCGGATCGAGAGAGATAGCGGATTGGTCCCTGGTGCTCAGCGCCGTCGGTATTGACCAGCAGATTGATCGTCATAACGGAGTGATCCTGACCAGGAAAAGGGATGCTGATCAGGCCATGAAGGAACTCCGGGCCTTTCGTGAAGAAAATCGTTACTGGCCTCCTCCTCCCTCTGCGGTTCGTCCGGCTGTGCGCACGGATAACCCTCCGACCCTGCTCATGTTCGGCGGTCTGATGATCTTTTATTGGTTGACCGGTCCTTGGGTGACTGCTAATCCCTGGTTCAAGGCCGGTGCAGTGGACAGCTCTGCGATATTAGAGCAGGGAGAATGGTGGCGTCTGATCACAGCCCTGACCCTGCATGCGGACCAGATGCATCTTGTCGGCAATTGTGTTATCGGCGGAGTGATCGTTCATCTGCTCTGCAAGGCCACAGGCTACGGCATGGGCTGGCTGGCCCTGCTGTTGGCAGCCATGACCGGGAATTTTCTCAATATCATTCTCCGTGATACCCCCCATTATTCGGTGGGTTTTTCAACGGCAGTGTTTGCCGCAGTCGGTATCCTCTGCGGGCGTCAATTGAATAATAAGGCCTCCACCATTGTCAGGCAGGTAGTTCTTCCTCTCGGGGCCGGAGCAGGCCTGCTGGCTATGCTTGGCAGCGAGGGCGAACGGACAGACTTCGGCGCCCATCTGTTCGGTCTGGCTTGCGGGCTGATTTACGGACTGCTTCTTCAGCTGACAAATTTGGATCTGCTCGGCAGCAGACGCGGGTTCCAGCTGGCCTTGTTTCTTGTTACTCTTCTCCTGATTGCCCTCTGCTGGCTTCTGGCAACCGGCGGAGAATATTCGGTTTTTCCGGTTGATGCCCTGTCCGGGATTTCGCGCTGAGCTTCCCGCCCCGAGGAGGTATCTTTCAGTACTGATCCTCCATAAGAAAAAGAAAATAAAAAACACTTGTAAGACAATCCATTACGGTTTTAAATACCGAAATAATCTGAGTTCGACGTAAAATAGTGCTCCTGCCCGGTGTTTCAACGGCGGGTGGGTACTGTTTGTGCTCTATGCGCTTAATTATATTACGTCGTTGTGTCAACTTTGTAATTTCGGCGACTCTTCATACACCCTTATTTCCATCCGCAAAGGTAAATCTATGCCCATGAACGATCAATCCCCTTGGGGGAAAAAGAAGAAACCGGGAACCCCGGAAGATTTTCTGGCCGCCCTGATCCAGAAGATCAGAGATTCATTTAATGAAGAAAGCAAAGAACGACCGCCCTCGCAGAAAGGAGAAGAACCGGAGCCGGTCGGCGTACTTGCCGGAATCGGCAAGGTGGCCCTGGTTGTGCTGGCGATTATATGCTTTCAGATTATTTACACCTCTTTTTACACCATAGAACCCGGTGAGCAGGGAATCGTCATGCGATTCGGAAAATACCAGCGCACAACCGAGCCCGGACTTCGTTTTAAGATGCCCTATATCGAAGATATGGAAAAGGTGGATGTGAAGACCGTGCGTAAGGAGGAGTTCGGTTTTCGGACCAGAACCCCGGGCCAGAACAGCACCTTCAGCAAAGAGGGCTTTGATCGGGAATCCTTGATGCTTACCGGCGATAAAAACGTTATTGATGTGGCCTGGATCGTCCAGTTCACGGTCAACGATCCGGTTCGTTTTCTCTTCAGGGTGCGCAATGTCCGGCAGGCGGTCCGTGATAATTCGGAGACCGTCATTCGTCGCATTGTCGGCAATATGGATTTTGATTACGTACTGGGGAATCGCTCTGTTCTGGCGGGAATGGCCAAACAGGAATTGCAGAAGGATCTGGATAAACTGGAAAGCGGGATCTATATAAGTACCCTCCAGCTTCTGGATATCACCCCCACTGATGCGGTTAAACCGGCATTTAACGAGGTGAACGAGGCGGATCAGGATATGAAACGTCTGGTTAACGAAGCGGAGGAAACCTATAACAGGGTGATTCCCAAGGCCCGAGGTTCCGCAAAGCAGATCATTGAAGAATCGCACGGCTATGCTGTTCAGCGCATCAATAACGCAAGGGGTGAGACCGCTCGTTTTAACGCCATTGTTACGGAGTACATGAAGGCGAAAGAAGTGACCCGAAGGCGTATGTATCTTGAAACCATGCAGGATATTCTGCCCAAGGTGAAGCAGATCTATGTGATGGACGGCAAAGAGCAGACCGTGCTTCCTTTGCTGGATTTGACCGGTAAATAACCGCCTGTGCAGTATAAGATTATCGTTTTTGCAGATGCTGCCGAGGCAGTTTGTGAACTCCCCCGGCGCATCCGGGCAGACACGCAGGTCTGCCCCTACCGAGACGGAAGAATACCTATCTCCTTTCAATAAACAGCAGGATGCAATAGATTATGAAACAGGCAATACAAATACTCACTCTTGTGCTCGTCGCCGCCGTTATAGCCACGGTCTGGGATGGATTTTATATCCTTCAGGAAGGTAAACAGGCGGTTATCACCCAATTCGGTGCTCCGGTGGGCCAATCGGAGACCACTGCCGGTTTGAAACTCAAGGTGCCGTTTATCCAGCATGTGCGCTATTTTGAAAAACGTATTCTGATCTGGGACGGAGATCCCAATCAGATTGCCACCAATGACAAGACCTTTATATTTATGGATAATACGGCACGCTGGCGGATTACTAACGCTCTCAAATTTCTTGAGGCTGTAGGGACTGAAATGCGTGCCCAGACCCTGCTTGATGATATTATCAACGGTGCGGTCCGGGACTTGGTCAACCAGAATGATCTGATTGAAATTATTCGTTCTTCGGATTGGAATAAAGACTACAGCTTTGCCCGTTCCAGGGAGGAGGAGATGAACAGGGTTCCCGAAAAAGGGCGTGACAAGATCAGTGAGATGGTCCTGCAACAGGCCTCCAAGGACACCCGGAAGTATGGCATTGAGCTGATTGATGTCATGTTTAAACGGGTCAATTATATTCAGTCTGTGCGGGAAAAGGTGTACAGCCGGATGATCTCGGAGCGCAAGCGGATCGCGGCGGAAAAGCGATCGCTGGGTGAGGGTCGCAAGGCCGAGATTCTCGGCAAGGTGGATCGTGAACTCAAGGAGATCACCTCGGAGGCCAAGCGGAAGGCCACTGAGATTCGCGGTGAGGCAGACGCTGAGGCGACCAAGCTGTACGGTGAGTCGTACAATAAGAATGTGGAATTTTATTTTTTCCAGAAAAGTCTGGAGAGCTACCGCAATATTATCGGGGCCAATACCTCGCTGATCCTTTCACCTAAATCCGAGCTGTTGCAGTATCTGGAATCGACTGGGGTGCGGTAGGGGAAAGGTTAAACGGGATAATGAACGTAGCATAAGCAAAAAGAGAAGCCCGTCATTTATGACGGGCTTTTTTGGGTTGGGGGGACGAAAGCAATGAACGTCAAGCAAGAGGAAAACGTAATGACTCCGTCGTATCATCATGCCTATTTGAGCAGTAATATGATAGTGGCTCTGCACAAGCTGAAAAAATATTCTGTGTTTTCTGAGCTGGCTCTTCAATTGGAAAAAGATTATGTTGCTGATGTGTGTATCTATCCAAAACGAAAGATACATTTTGCAGCGGGCGATATTATAAAAGTGACTGAAGCGCCGCTTATGGTGGTGGAGATTCTGTCCCCGACGCAGGGAACGCAGGAAATTCTGGAGAAATTCACCGCTTATTTTCAGGCCGGGATTCAGTCCTGCTGGTTGGTTATCCCTGTTGCCCAATCTGTTACAGTGTATTCCTCAATGGAGCAGGCGCAGACTTTTACACAGGGAGAGGTCGTTGATACTGTACTGGATATCCGTATTCCGGTTGAGGAGATTTTTTCTTCCTGATCAAGCTCCAGGAGGATTACACCTGCAACACCTCTTCAACAAAGCGGGTAAACGGGAGCACCCGCGCCCGCAGATCTGCGATTTCATAGTCATCCTGCCCGGTATGTAAGGCAAGCGTGGTCTTACCGACCTGTGTCGTGGACCGCCGATAAAGATCATCTTTCAAGCGGCCTTATCTGTTGGTTACTGATGGGAGTGCGCTTGAGGTGGTTGCTGTTGGGTAGCGTGCTTGAGTGATCATTATTTTTATAGCTTATTGATTTCCTCAAGAGAAAGCTTGGTGCATTTCTGGATGAGTTCGGTCGGAATACCTTCTTTTTTCATTGATCTCGCGGTTTCCAGTTTCCCTTTTTCCAAGCTTTTTTTCAAACCTTCCTCAAGCCCTTCACTGAATTTCGTTCGAAGCTCACTGTCTCTTCGGCGACGATTATCAATATAATTATTATAGTCGATCCGGTCTTCTTTTTTTAATTTGGTATAGGCGAGAATCCTTCCGGCCTCTTGTAGGCCTTGGGCAGTAAATTCAGGTTTTATCTCTTCATTTTTTAAAAAGTATATCCATTCATCAAGGGTGTCTTTTGCGAGATCATCAAAACGATTTATTTTTATCAGGTAATACTCCGGGAAGATATGTTGAACAGAGTCTTTGTCTACATCTTTTTTTTCATTTGCTCTGAGCTGCAACACGTCGTTTTTATGGATACCTCTAAACGAGGTGGAGCCATGATAGATATAATCTTCACCTTCCCCTAAATCGAAATAGATGAGGTTGACAGAGATCACTTTATGTACTCGGAGATAATCATCGCCCTCATGAAGATGCTCAGTCACCACCCTTGATGTACCCCGGAGGATGCGATAGGAGTAATCGCGATCATACTGTACTTCAATGATGACAATTTCATCCTTGGAGTTTTTCACCTTCAGGTCGACTATATTTTGCTTATGTTTTTTGAAGTCTTTATTGGATTCAGACTCCAGGACTTCAAGAATAGTGATGTTTTCCTTGAGGAGTTCAGATAAGAGTCCTTCCAGCACGCCAAAATTGGCTTTTGATCGTAAGAGTCGTTTGATTGCCCAATCAAAGGATACGTATTGTCTTGTTTTCATGGTATCTTTGTCAGTCTTGTTGTCGCTACTTCTTGATGTTGGGATTCCAGGCTTCAACCTCTTCAACCGATAATCCCGTCAGGTCAGCTATCATTTTTATGTCAAATCCTTGCTGAAAGGCATGGATAACGATCTCTTTATCTCTTTCCTTCATACCTTCTTCTTTCCCTTCTCTTCTTCCTTCCGCTTTGCCCTCTTGTTTGCCCTCGTCAAAGGCGGTATCAAGGGAGTTTTTCATATCGCGATAATATTTCAGGCTTTTCTCGTAGGAGCGAACCTGGTCCGGGGTAAAGCGAGCAATCTCCGCACTCTCAAAGAGCTGATCAAACACCTGTTCCCGTAGCGTGTCCGGTATTCGTTCCAGCCGGTTCAGGTTTCTGATGACGTAGAGCCACTTGTCAAAACGGGTAGTCAGTTCTTCTAGTTTTTTGGTAAACTTGGGCGTTTCCAAGTATATGAAGGTCAGTTTATCATAAAACACCCTGTTGGTTTCAACGTCTGAGAGTTTGACATCATAGCGGTATTTCTCTAGCTGACCCTTATCCTCATCAAAGACAAAATCCAGAATAGCCACAGTATAGACGGCCTTGAGTTTGAAATTCCAGTCACCCCGTTCCGCCTGTTCGCGGATGGGAAAGGTGGAGTAGTAGAGGGCGCGATCTTTAAAAAAGTTCTGTTTACTTTTCTGGAGCTCAACAATGAATTTTTCGCCCCGTTCATTCTCGCAATAGAGGTCAAAGATAGCCTTGCGATCAATATCGGTGTCGCCGAGCTGTTCAGTTTTCAGATAGGTCAGATCCCGGATCTCTCCCTGTTCCTCTTTGAGTAACTCATTGAGAAAATCGAGAAGCAGGTTTTTGTTCGGCTCTTCGCCGAAGATTTTTTTAAACCCGTAATCGGTGAACAGATTGATGTAGCGTTCTTTGGTTGCCATCAGTTTCTCCTTTTTTGACGAAAATCTGTAGAGATAAAGGTATTCAATTTTGTTTACATCGTCAAGGTGTCTCCGTAACCAGGGGGCACACAGGTATTATTCAATGTAGATTTATTGTAGTTCGTCCCCGAATTACGTCCGCCTCTCGATTACACCTGCAACACCTCTTCAACAAATCGGGTAAACGGGAGCACCCGTACACGCAGATCTGCGATTTCATAGTCATCCTGCCCGGTATGCACCTGATAAAAGCAGGGGATATCTGTCCGTTCAGCAAAATAGGCAAGATGCTTACTTAAGGATTTCGTCCCGGTCTTGCATTCCACGGCAAAAATCGGGACATTGTCCCGTAAAACCACAAAATCGACCTCTCGCTTCAGATTATCCCGCAGGAAGCATAACTCCATGCTGTCGCCAAGGGTGTCCTCCTGGAAATGGCAATACTTCAGCAGGTTGGAGGCAACTAGATTCTCAAACCTTGCTCCGGGATCAGGGCAGAGAGACCAGTCCCAGAGGTACAGCTTTTTATCTTTCTTTAAGGATTTTATCTTCTTCGCGGCAAAGGGTCTGATCCGAAAACAGTAGTAGAGGTTTTCCAGAATGCGCACCCAGCGGTCAACCGCCTCATGGGAGGCGGCTAAATCCTCCCGCAGGGAGTTGATGGACAGGAGCGAGGCCACTCGGTCTTGGAGCAGCACAGCCAGCAGGTCCAGCTGTCCCACCTCCCGGACCTGTTCCAGAGAGACCAAATCCTCATGAATTACCCTGGAGATGCGTTCCCGTTGCCAGCGTTTCCAGTCCCGTTTCGACTGAGCAAAAAAAGGCTCCGGGAAACCGCCGAATCTGAGCAACGCCTCTAAATCCTGGGATGACGGGTTTCGGCTCAGTTCGTAGAGAGACAAGGGGTGGAGGCGATAATAATGATAGCGGCCCTGGAGCGAATCCCCGCCCTTGCGGTAATAATCCAGCCGGGCCGAGCCTGTCACCAGAAAGGAGGTACGGGACTTGTTCTTGTCGTACAGGCCCTTGACGAAATTTCGCCATTGTTTGTACTTATGGATCTCATCTAGGATAATCAGGGGCTGCCCCGTCGGCAGACCGCCCTGAAGGAGTATCCTCTTGTCCTCGGCATAATCCCAGTTAAAATAGGCAGGATGCTGCTCATCACCTCCGAGAATATCCAGGGAAAGCGTCGTTTTGCCAACCTGTCGTGGGCCGCCGATGAAGACCATCTTTTTTTGCAGATCATCGATAACCGAGGGCTGAATATATCTGTTCATAGGAGGTGGTTTGGTGTGAATTTGTGAGAGATGAAGAATTTTTGGGTTAATCGAATTATATCTCGATTAATTTTCTGGTCAACCAGGAAAATCTACAAATAAGAAAGAGCATGTCAAAGTTTTCGTTTGCTGCATCAGGCGAACCGGCTTCTTTGCTCCGATAAACGGAATATGAACGGGCTTGACATCACGACCTTTCGTGACTACAATGGTTACATATGTTGTACGTATAGCATCCGAACTATAAACCCACGAGGCACTCATTATGGCAACATCTCAACGAGTAGGTATACGGGAAGCAAAGGCGAATCTAAGCAGATACCTGCACAGTGTTCGGCAGGGTAATGAGATTATTTTGACTGATCGAAATCGACCTGTGGGCAAAATTGTTCCCATCCCGGCGGAAGAACTCTCCTTGATGGACAGGCTCCGTGAATTGGAAGAGAAAGGCCTGATCGAGGCTGATACAACAGCACTCGAATCCGCCCCTTCTTCCTTGTCTTTGCCGAAAAAAAATCTTGCGCAGACTTTTCTTCAGGAGGACAGAAGCAATGGATGAAGCGAACCTGGTTGTCTATTGGGATACTTCAGCGGTACTTTCGTTGCTGTTTGACGACATCCATACAAAAAACGCCCGGAGCTGGTGGAAACGGGGTCGGACGGTTCACCTGCTTTCTTCCTTGGCCTTTGTTGAAGCGGCAGCTGTGATCGGTCGCCTGGAGCGAACTGGATCTTTGGACGCTCCTCTGACTGAGACGGCCTATGCCAACCTCGCCGCTTGGGGCTGGAGGAAAACAAGTATGTTGCCCGACTCTGAGCTTGCCGGGACGTATGCCCGACGCTGGCCGTTGCGGGGCGCAGATCTCTGGCATCTTGCCTGCGCCTGCACTCTGCGCAGGCAGTTGCCGGAACTCAGGCTGCTGACTTTTGATAACCGGCTTCATGAAGCGGCTGTTGGGGAAGAAGTGGCGGCAATATCTTGAGAAGAGCTGCGGAATTACCCTTATCGCCAACAGCCTGTGGGAGTTTTTTAATGCTTTTGGGGATCGAGCGTAGAGCTAACTAGTTGTATTTATTAATTTCTACAGCCTAGGTCAGGCCCCGATTTACCACGAACTCATGGTGCTTTCCGAACATATCAAAAGTATTATCCTCACCACCTCGGATGCCGGGCAGGTCAAACGGGAGGCAATGGCTGACCCGGAGAATCCCATGTTGACCCTGCGTATGGACGGTCTGCAAAAGGTGCTGAAGGGTGTCACCACCTTAGAAGAAGTCTTCCTGGTGACGTAACCAACCTCATTTTTTATTTTTTCTCCTTGACATGTCCCACCTTGCATGTTCTTTTTCTTTTAAAGGGTGTTGAAAAGAATATAAAATAAATACACTAATACAGTTGCTTAAAACTGAAAAAGCCTTTATAATGGTACAAAAGTCAATGAAAACAACTTGATACCCAAAAAGAGGCTTTATGAAAGAGAAAGATATCAAACGAATCATCAGGAAGCAACTGAAATCGAACCATCCGAATTGGCATCGAATTTCC
>Ga0316189_10001173_pt1 | contig 26026 bp, 27 predicted proteins | sample LowCovwburrow_MG_FD_204930 | JGI IMG/M metagenome (GOLD analysis project Ga0316189, IMG submission 204930) | Coastal sediment microbial communities from Maine, United States - Lowes Cove worm burrow | ecosystem: Environmental > Aquatic > Marine > Coastal > Sediment | place: USA: Maine... | reverse complement strand
CAGAACCGAAGAACAAGGGGCCGTTGACATCATAAATCACCGTATGTTCAGGAAGATCATACTCTTCACGACTGCTTTCAATCGTGGAGGTATGGGTCAGGCTGATCGTTCTTCGAATAAATAAGACTGCTGCCAATCCCATGCCCACGGCAACGGCAACGGTCATATCAAAAAGCACTGTCAGAAAAAAACAGGTAATGAGCACAAAAACATCCCCTCTGGGTGCTATCCTGACCGTACGAATAAAATGCCGGGCCTCACTCATATTCCAGGCAACCATGAGCAATAATGCCGCCATTGAAGACATGGGAATATAGGATAAGAGCGGAGCAAGCAGTAATATCCCGATCAGGATAAATAAACCGTGGATAACCGATGACAGCGGCAGCGTTCCGCCCGCCTTGATATTCGCCGCTGTTCGGGCGATTGCAGCCGTCGCCGGAATACCCCCGAAAAGCGGCACGAGTAAATTCCCGATCCCCTGACCGATGAGTTCATCGTTGGGATTATGCTTTTTACCGGACATCCCGTCGGCAACCACAGCGCATAAGAGTGATTCCAAGGCACCTAATATAGCTATGGTAATTGCTGACGGGAAAAGTAATCTAACCAGGTTAAAATTCAAACCTACGGGGCTTCCGTCGGCACCGGGCAGATTCCACGGCCATTCAAAGGATGGCAGGAGAGGAGGTATTCCATTACCTGTTATCCCGTTTATTTCAAAATGAAATCGACTGCCGATGGTCGCAACAGAGAAATTCGGAAGAAAACGACTGAACAGCCAGGCTGCCAAACAGCCCAGCAAAAGGGCAACCAGATGGCCTGGAACTTTTGAACGAAATCGCGGCCAGATCAACAGGATTGCCAGCGTCAAAGCGCCAATAAGTGTCTCCTGCCAGTTTATCGATGGTAAGGCATGGAGGATAAGCGACAGTTTGTCGAGATAGTGACCTCCCATTGATTCTATGTTCAGTCCCAAAAAATCTTTTATCTGAAAAGTACCGATCACCACACCGATGCCTGCGGTGAATCCCACTGTTACAGGATAAGGGACTATTTCAATCAGCCTGCCGAGCTTTCCCACACCCATAAGAATCAGAATCAGGCCTGCCATCATCCCGCTGACAAGCAGCCCCCCTATGCCGAATTTCTGCACAATGGGCAACAGGATGACCACAAAGGCTGCGGTCGGACCGGAGATGTTCACCTTGGAACCGCCGGTGAGCGCAATAATAATACCGGCAACCATTGCCGTGTACAGGCCATGCTGGGGCGGCACACCGCTGGCAATAGCCAGGGCCATTGAAAGGGGAAGCGCGATAACGCCGACCGTCAAACCTGCCAGCACATTGGACTGGATATCCAGGTACGACGGCTTACTTTGTAATGATCTTCTCAGTGCGGTGAACATACTGCCCCTTAACCTCTCGGGCGATTGCCGGCTTTTTTCTTTCTCTGAAGACAAGTCTGCACCAACCCGACAATCATCAAGGTCAGATTAACCCCGAATGCAAAACCGGTCAACGTGGTTTTGGTTAAGATTCGCGCTTTCACAGAGGGCCAGTTATTCACCCGGACTGTGACATCCCTGGAAGCAACAGGGTATGGTACCAATTCCCCGTCCGCAGCAAAAAACGTTTTTTCATCCAGATGATCCTGCAGGGGTTTTCCTCCGATAAAGACCTGGAAATTTTCTCCTGTCTTTTCAAGGGGCAGCGGCATATCCTTATGCGTCCAGTAAATCCCCTGCTCCCCGTAAAATACCTGCATGAGATCAGCAGCAAGACCGCTTCCTATGGTCAAAACGCCTATCATGCCGATAAGCAGTAATGGATTGATGAATCTCATACTGATTTCTTTGCTCCCTTGCTGTACAGTACCGTTTTCAGATAATCTTCTGTAACGATGAATTCCGGTTCTGTCTGATTAATTTTTCTCATCAAAGGCAAAACCTTTGTTCGAATCCCCATCCCTCTGTAATCCACGTACTTATAATCCCGCAGGACTTCCATAATAATCGTGTTTCTCGGTGACCGCTGACCTGCAATCATCTTGTCCACAGTCATGGAATTGGGCAGAGCACCGGGACTGATCACCTCCAGCCGATCAGAATAGATACCTATCTCTATATCCACGAACCGCGTCCAATCACGATGAGCCAAGGCATTGACAATAACTTCCCGAACAGCCTCAGCGGATATTTACGAAAGGTCTCCCGGCGAAGCTGTTCCGTGACCTCGCTTCCCTCCTCGGTGATAAACGGTGTAATTAAAGGGAGAACCCGGTCAAGCAGGCCCGGATTAATAAGCTCCGGTGAGCCGTCCCGGTTGATCCAACGGCCCGTAAGCGGTCCGTCCATAATTTCATCCAGCAGGGCTTTGTATTCCTTATCTTCTCCGGCAAAGGTAAAGACTCGGATACCGGCCTGCAATTCTTTTTTCAGCATGACTCAACAAACCCTCACGTCTCCGTCGGAGCGGATATTTCCCTGATCATCTCCGGCGTGATTTCTTCCAGGCCGGTCAACGCCTCAAGCACCTCTTCCATTTCCTTAATATTCTTCTTAATTATCCCGGTGATATCATCGCCGAATTCTTTCTGCACAGATTCCGAGGCCGATAATATAACCATACTGTTCATTAAATCCCGCATCAGCTGGTTTGCGGCTCTCATGGCGGCATTATAGGCCGCTACTTTTTCCTGTTCTTTTTTATGTTTTATACTGACGATGTAATCAATCAACAGGCCGATGACAACAAAAACAGCAACCGAAACGCATCGGTCCAGCGTACCGTTATGTAATGTGTATATAAACTCAATCAAATCAAAATCTAAAACAACCTCGCCTATGAACAGCAGGACGGATACTGCCAAAAAAAGAAGCGTAAATCGGAATTTCATTTTTTCGTACCAAAGATAATTGAAAATTGCCGGGTTGGCGTGTAATTTCAGCCAAGCCGGGCATTATAAACAAAGCCGCCGCTGTCTGAGAACTCTTGAAATACCTCAACCGCTTCATGCCGCAGGATATTCTCCTGAAGTTCTATACCTCGCTGCACCAATTCAGAACGCCAATCAGGATGAATCGGGCCTTCATCAAAACCGGTAATTATCTCCAGATCCGGACCTGGGCCTGCAAGCATCAATGAACGAATACCGGACCAAAGCACTGCACCGAAACACATACTGCAAGGTCGCCAATTCACAACAAGCTGATGAGCCGGAAGCCCGGTTGCACCAAGATCATACACACCCAACAACTTCTGGGCCAAAGAGAGAGCTGTGATTTCCGCATGAGCTGAGGAACAGATACAGGGCAAAACCCGATTCACGCCGATAACCACAAGTCGACCGGAATCCCGCTCAAAGACCCCGGCAGCAAAGGGACCACCTGTCTTGTTTCGGAAATTCATCCGGGAGAATTCGATCACCGCCTGCATACGTTCTTCATCGCTCGGCAGATATTCCGGAAGATCGTTCAAGGCGGCAACAGCCCAGGAAGGAAGACCGACGTAAAAACAGGTATTTTCCTCATCAAATCGTTGTTTTCTCTCCATCATTTTTTCGCCTCTGTGCCACTGGCCTTATCATCAGCCTTATCACGATCTTTAAGAATCACAAAGGCCCTGCCTAATTTCGGAGAAACAGACCATCTCTTTTCTGAATTTTCCGAAGGATCAACAACATCCTCCTTATGAAAAACCCCTGCCTCAATAAGGGCACGAAGGAGCTGTTCCTGCTGATCCCCTGTATTGATACAGCCGTGGGTCGGATGAAACATCGTATTGCCGATGCCGGGTTGCAGGCTCGAAGTCTGTTGCGCTTCAAAATCACCGGGCGCGATACGAAGCGCAATACGCCCCAGGCTGTAGGCCAAGGGCCATTCATTAACCCAGTAATCGTCCAGGGCGGTCTCCGGGATGATGCGGGAGAAGAGGAAGGAGTTGACAGGATACGGCTGCCCGTTTATCGGCGGCAGAGCCGCATCAAGATCAATCCGGGCCGTGCGAAACCAGGAAGAAACACCGCCCCCGATCATTGTCCCCCAGATCGTGTAGATTCCCTGGGGCGTATCATGGTTGATCCGAATTCTCCGAGTGCGACTGCTCGGTCTGCCGTTTCGGACGGAGCGGGCCAAGACCGGCAGATGAAATTGTTTCCCTGTTTTTTCGTCAAGCAGCCATGTACCGTTCCGCTTCACAGTGAGGTCGCAGAGGCTGTTCCGATCCGGCGGACAGGTTATATAAACAAGGACAAGATCAGGGTCGGTCTCGGCATTGACAATCGCCTCTGTTGCGGTCTCGCTCGCCTTTTTGACCGGGTTCAGACGACGAACGACCTTCTCGGCAATCAGACCGTAATGCTTGGCACCGTTTTTCTGTACCAAAAAAACCGCCGGTAAAAAGGTTATCTTGCGAATTCCCTCCTGGCCGCCGGAAGATTCGGATACCGAGGAGACATCCACCGGTGCAAGCCGCATGGCTTCCTGGAGATTCAGCAGGACACAATCGCCCGGCTCCATCCGGGTCATATGAAAGAGGGCATCCCCTTCCCGTCTGCTGAATAAGATCTTTCCTTCCAGCAGGGTACTGTTTCGTTGGAGGGCTGCCTGTTGGGAGCCGATATTAGAGGCAAGGAAGAGATGAAGCGACGCAGCCAGCGCCCCCTTTGGAGCACAGTATTGCCTGATATCCGTGCCTGCGGCAAAGCCGACCTGAGCCGAAACGGCTAGGCAGAGGAGAAAAACAACCGTCACGATCTTCTCCGTATAAGTACGGGCACGGCACGCCGTGCCCCTAGCGAAACCACAGAATTTTCGGGCAATCACCCCTGCGGAACCCGGCATAAGGAGACGAAATAGTTAAAGCGCAGCCGCCTTAGCCAGGGCCGCCAGCATGGTCTCCCGCTGGGTATCGCTCAGGTTGACCGGAACCTGATACACCAGGGTGCGGCTCATCAGCTCGCAGGAAGCAGGCAGGGCCTCCGGATCATAGATAAAGCGGCGTTTGCCGTGAGCGTCAAAAGGCCAGCCGTTATGGGCCAGGGTTTTGCCGCCGAGCAGGTGTTCCCAGGAGGGATAAAAATGCCAGGAGTTTTCCCCGAAGTTGATCGCGCCCGCCTTATTGTCCCGCAGCACCTGATTAACCTTGGCAGCCTGCTCCTTATCCGGCAGCATAAAGGCGAAAAAGGTGGCCGAGTCACCTGCCTCGTCCAGGATGTACCGAAAGCTGACCCCGGCGATTTTTGAGGCCGCCTCTTTCAGAATGGCCTTGTTTTTCTGCTGGGAAGCGATCATGCTGTCCAGCTTGGCCAGCTGCGCCAGTCCGATGGCCCCTTGCAGCTCCATCATCCGATAATTGAAGCCGATAAAGCGTCGGCCTTCACCGCCGCGCCCGCCCGGATTGACAGCATGGTCATGGCCGTGATCTTGATACTCAGAACAATTACGCCAGAGTTCTTCGTCATTGGTGATCACCATTCCGCCTTCACCGGTGGTCATGGTTTTGACCGAATCAAAGGAAAAGGTGCCGAAATGACCAAAGGTGCCGAGATGCCGGCCGTTGAGCCGGGCACCTGCCGCCTGGGCCGTGTCTTCAAGTATATGGACACCGTATTTACCAGCGATCTCCTTGATCTCTTTCATTCTGGCCGGAGCACCCAACATGTGAACCGGAATAATCGCCCGTGTTTTTGAGGTGATCTTTTTTTCCAAATCAGTCGGGTCCATGTTCAGGGTCTGATCCACTTCGGTGAATACGGGCACGGCACCGACATCAAGAATGGCTTCCCAGGTGGCGACAAAAGTGAAACCCTGAGTGATGACCTCGTCACCGATGCCGATACCCAAGGCAACCAAGGCCACTTTCAGTGCTGCGGTTCCCGAGGTCACGGCCTGGGCATGGGCAGCCCCGGTGTATTCGGCAAAGGCCTGCTCAAACTCACGCACCTTGTACACGCCCTTGCGCTGCTCACCGAATTCGTAGCGAAACAGGACTCCTGTGTCAAAGACTTCCAAGGCCTGTTGTTTTTCCTCTTCTCCGAATACTTCAAAACCCGGCATGGTTTTTCCTCATTTTATTTGGTTATTGTTCCTTAATCAGGCTGTTCTATTTTCAGCAGACAGTGAGGCACACGCCCTTCCCTCTCCTCTATTTATCAATCAGCTTGCGTATCCCGTTTTTTTCATCGCAAAGAATAATCTTCGGTGCAAAATCAACCAGCTCGCTGTCATCATATTGACCATAGGTGACAATGATAATCAGATCGCCTGGATGCCCTTTGCGGGCGGCGGCCCCGTTCAGCCCGATAACACCGGAGCCCCGCTCCCCTGTGATAGCGTAGGTATCAAAGCGTTCCCCGTTATTGATATTATAAACCTTAACCCGCTCAAAAGGAATAATCCCTGCGGCATCCAACAAGTCCTGGTCAATGGTTAGGCTACCGTCGTAATTGAGATCCGCCTCGGTGATGGTTGCGCGGTGGATCTTGGATTTAAGCATTGTTCGCTGCATAATACTCTACTGGTATAAAATAATTTTTCTCCTGTACAGAAGAAAAAGATGTGAATATTTCCGGCTCAGTCGGCCCGTCAAAAAAAGCCAACCTGCTGTCCGCTCACCCTTTGAAAAAATACGGAACAGCCATCAAAATGAAACCGACAAGAAGCATCAGGTATATATTGGTGATAAAATACGGTAGAATGCATAAAACCATTCCTGTACAAAGCGGGACAAAGGCATTCTGTTTTTTTCCGTAGATGAAAAAGCCAGAACCAATTGCTCCGAACATTAGTCCCCAAAAGAGTTGCGCCGGTGTGCCCATTGTATATTCTTTCCTTGTTGCCCTGTTTCTTCACTGCTTATGCAAGACCACATCTTTTACTCGCATGCTGTGATATCTTCAACAGAATAATGCACAGCCAACCAGACCGTAAGTTCTTCCGGTTCCGTCCAGACAACCTTGTGCTTTGCGTGAGCCGGGATATGAAGATAATCGCCTTTTCGTAAGGTCACCTGCCGATCACCCTCTGCAAACAAAAGGGTTCCGGCACCTTCCAGCATCAGCACCCACTCGTTCTCTTCCTGGTCATACCAACCTGTTTCCGGTGAGGTGTGTCCCTTGGAGACAATGCGTTCAATGCGGAGAGTTTGAGCATTTTCCGCCCGGAGCAGTTCGTCAAAAATTTCATGCTTCGGATCAGACGGCAAAGAGAAAAAAATATTGTTCATCAGTCGGACGAGCAGGGCAAACCGATAAGCTCCTCAATGATTCCTTTAGCCTTTTTTAACAGGATGAATATCTCGTTAATATCATCTTTCGTAGCATCATAGGCCAAACTGGTTGCATAATCCTGTCCGTCCAGGACAACAAAAAACCACAGTCGGCCCATCACGTAACAGCCGTAGACCGGTTTATCGTCGTTATTCAATTTTTGCGCCGCCACCATTGTGATGAGGAGCTGACCTAAGGGATCACCCGATGCTTCATGTTCCTTCTTAAATTCATGGATAAAAAAGTACGGATGTTTAGGGTAACGCTTGCCGTTGGCAACAAAAAAATCTACCTTGCCGGATAAAATATCTCCCTCAATCTCCACGGAGATTTCCCGCTCGATGAAGGACTGATATAGCTCCTCATCAAAATTGACTGCTGCCAGCAGCGGAAAAATAAACTTACCTTTTAATTCCCACTCATTCCAATCCCAGATATGATCCAGCAATTTGGCACGGAACTCTGTGAGCAGATGATCCTCTTCAGGTGTGAACGAAGCAGTTTCGGTTATATTCAGCCATCGGTTCAGGAATTCACAATGTTTACAGAACGTAAGATCAAATGTTTCTTCAACCTCTGCTATAGTCCATTTCGAGAATGATTTCATAATGGTTACCCACAAGTTTGACCGATTTCTCAGATGCTTACCTACTATTCCCCTTTACTTCTCGTCCCCCGCCACAAAACCATTATCAATCAGCCGCACCCTGCCATTAATCTGCACAGCCAAGGCCAGCACCGTGTCCTTATTAACCTCGACAACCGGCTGAAGAGTGAATTGATCGACAAAGCTGATATAATCTAGCTCAGTACCGGCAAAAGAGAGGATGAACTTCTGCAAAGCGGCTGTAAGCGATTCCACATGCCGCTCGCCGTCTGCGGTCATTGTCCGGGCCATTGCTAGGGCACGAGAAAGACTGAGCGCCGCCTCCCGCTCCGCTTCCTGCAGATAGGTATTGCGGGAACTCATGGCCAATCCGTCTTGTTCCCGAATAATAGGATGACCGATGATCTCCACCCCGAGATTCAAGTCCTCGGTCATGCGGCGGATCACAGCCAGCTGCTGAAAATCTTTTTCTCCGAACACCGCTAAGTCCGGGCGAACGATATTGAAGAGCTTGCTGACCACCGTGGCAACCCCGGCAAAATGGCCGGGGCGGACAGCTCCACAAAGCCGGTCGGTCAATTCTTCGCCCACAGTCACGGTGGTATTGAAACCGGTCGGATACATATCCTCTGATTCCGGGGCAAAGATCACATCCACCCCGACACCTACAGCCAGCTCCTGATCGTGATCAAAATCTCTCGGATAAGCAGCCAGATCTTCCTGCGGACCGAACTGGGTGGGATTGACAAAGAGACTCACCACCACCTGATCAGCCAATTCACCTGCCCGGCGCATTAAGGCAAGATGCCCCTCGTGGAAAAAGCCCATTGTGGGGACAAAGCCGATTGTCCCGCCCGCAACAGCCTGCTCTTTGGACCAGGCCGTCATTTGCTTCGGGTTTCGGATAATCTTCATAAACAGAATCTCTTCGGTCTATTGCAGAAGACGATTCAGGCTCGCCTGGACCATATCACGGGCCAGAGAATTCTGAGCAGGCCCCGCCTCTCCTTTCTTCTCTGTCAGACTCATATACCGCTGATACATGGCCACAGCCTGATCTTTTTTGTCCATCGTCTCATAAACCCGCCCGAGTCCGTTCAATGCCAGGGCCTCGAACCCCTCTTTCTTTTGCAGCAGCTCATAGGCGGCAACAGCCTTGTCCAACTGTTTATTCTGCTCGTACAGAGCACCCAGATTCGCCAGCACCAAGGGCCTGAGCAGATCCTCTTCCCCCAGTTCACCCTTCAGAGCTTCCAACCGCTCAACGGCCTCCTTGTACTTCCCGGCCTCCTGATCAAGACGGGACAATTGAATCTGACTCCAGCCGGCAGAGGGCGTCGAGCTGAAATCTTCTTCCACCTTTTGCAGGGCTGTTGCCCGCTGTTCCTCTTCAAGAAGCAGAGCCGCATCATAGGCCTTGGCAGCCTTGTTCAGGGTGTAGGTTCGATACGTATCATAGAGTGCGGCAATAATGATCACTGCGGCGACAATACTGACCACAGTCCAGATCTTCCGCTGATTTTTCTGCAAAAATTCAACCACGCCCGGCGGAAGGTCCAGCTGGTCCAGCATGCCGTTATGCTGCTCGACATGGGCATTTTCCCGCAAATCGTTAAGTTGAAAGGAGCTTTGTTGTTTTGACATGAAGTGTTCTCCGGTTTATGGTAATTCATCCAATCTTTTTTGTTTTTTTGTCCTGCGGCTGGCGGCATCTCGTGCCATAAGAGTGTCCGACAAGTTTCGAATCAGGTCAAGGCCAATCTCAAGACAAATCCCGCGCTGTCGCGGCTGTAACTATAGCGTGAATCCTGAAAAATGCATTAATCTTTTCCCCCCTTTTCAGGGCCGATCATGCCGTTGCTGAAATATTCTTGTGTTTTTTGGTGAAAAGCAATGAAAGAGAAGAAAAAACAAAGAGGTCGGACAGGTGCAGTCGGTTTTTGCCGGAGCTGCGAACAGGAACACATTCTCCCTGCGGCCCCGGCTGAGAAAGCCGCTCTGCAACTCATGAAAACCCTGGAGAGCGAAGGCAGGATCGACTTTGCCCTCCCCTCTCACCGGGCCGGTCCCCGTTGCTCTGCGGATTACCTTTGGGGACCGGCTCGGGGCAAGATGTTCGGAGTTCTGGTTGCGCAGGCACCGAACGGAGAACAGGTTGTTTTCCGAGCCTTTTCCGGTCAGTACAACGGGCTCTGGCAGGTTCCGGGCTGGGTCGGGCCGGTCTTTGATTGCAACGCCTTTCATCAGGTTCATGACGATGAAGAACGGGCCATAAAAAAGCTGACTCGCCAAATCGATCTACTTTTACTTGGTTGTCCAGAACGGCAAAAACTTGTTCAGCTACGCAAAAAAAAATCACAGCAGCTCATGCGGGCAATCCACAGACTCTATCAATTACGGAACTTCCAAGGCCGGGCGGCAGGCATGGGAGAAATCTTCGGCTCGGACAAGGGCGTGCCCACCGGCACCGGCGACTGCTGTGCCCCGAAGCTGCTCCAACACGCAGCCTTGCACGGATTGACCCCACTAGGGCTGGCTGAATTCTACCTGGGCAAGGAAAACGCATCAGGGTCTCGCCGACATGGCTGCTTTTACCCCTCCTGCCGAACAAAATGCTATCCGATTCTCGGTTTCATGCTCTGCGGGGCCGGGCAGTCGACAGAAGAGGTTGAAGAAGATAACCAATGAACAAGGAATTGGAAATCATTTTTGCCGATCAACAGCTGGCGGTGGTCAATAAACCCGATGGGCTCTTGGCTGTCCCCGGACGGGGGCCGGATAAACAGGATTCAGTAGTCAGCCGCTTCAAGGAGCAGTTTCCTGATGCCATCGACCAACCCGCAGTTCATCGCCTGGATATGGCCACCTCCGGCCTGATGGTCTTGGCCCTGACTACAGCGGCCCATCGCCATCTCAGCAGCCAATTTTCCCAACGGCAGGTGGACAAAATCTATATCGCCCTTCTGGACGGGGCTGTGACTGAGGAAAGCGGCGAAATCGAGCTGCGCTTTCGCCTGGATCCGGAGAATCGCCCGTATCAGGTGTACGATCCTGTGCAGGGGAAGGTCGGTATCACCCGTTGGCGTCGCCTTGCCTTCTCCGGGACGCTCTTCGGCAGCGAAGCCCGCCCCAACACCCGCATTGAATTTACTCCTCTCACCGGCAGAACCCATCAACTCCGTCTCCATGCGGCCCATCCACTGGGGCTCGGTTGCCCGATTATCGGCGACAGCCTGTACGGCAGCGGCAAGATGGGCGACCCCATGTATCTCCATGCGACCCGCTTAGCCTTTACCCATCCGCTCAGCAAGGAACGACTGGAATTCTATTCCCCTCCACCCTTTTGAGATGCAGTGGCTGAAAAAGGAGAAGGACAGGGAACCCTGCCGCAAGCCGGTATTCCGGCCCGTTCCGAGTCAAGGTAGCGGGTAAGCCCGACCCCGATACAGAGCAGGGTGAAGCTGAAGATCACCACAAGAAGAATGATAATCGGGATATGATCATAGGATCTTTGCTGCGGCCTGCGCCTTCTCCTTCCAGAAGAGCTTTTCTTTGCCGCTTTTTTCGGCGCGGTTCCTGCGGGCTTTTCCGGTGCCTTGTCCGCAGGCTTTTCGCAAATCTGTTCAGGAAGCTTTTCTTGTATTTCTTGTTCTGTGGTCAAAACCGGATTCTCGGGTCAGGGGGATTTACCGGCACCCAGACTCTGCCTGGATCTTCATGAAATTTCTCCCAATAAGTCGGGATGACGGTCAAGCAGTTTGAGCAGTTTCACCAACGACAAAGGCGGACGTGTTCTGCCGTTTTCATAACGCGAAAAGGCATTGACACCGCCGCCGAAAATTTCAGCAGCGGTACGCTGATCAAGTCCGAGTTTTTTTCGTACCTTGGTGATAAATCCGGGATCAACAACCGCCGCATTAACCTGCTTGGAAAAAGCACGCATTTCCTGCATCACCCGGTCCGATTCCGCGACATCCAAAACCGATTCCGCACAGGCCGGACAGAAATCGCCGGTTACAGCGGGAATGACTGTTGCCTCGCCTTTGTATATGTAAGACAGATCACGAGTATCATGCAGAAGTTCCGCTGCTCCGCAGACAGGACATTTCATTTTCACAACTCCTTGAAAGAAACAATCAACAGATCATCGACAACTGTAAGCTTCAAGTAGATGTCGCCCGCAGGTGTACTTGGTCGATACACATCCTGCCAAATCCTGTGATCGGCATAGGTGGTCATGCTTTTGTAAAAATCAGCCGAAGAAAGAGCTTTCACCACCTCCAGCATGTCGGAACAGTTCATTCCCAGAGCGGTCGCACCGACACGGGCTGAATTTGTTGTCCGCACCCGCCCCTGTTCCGCAAGTTTTTTTATGACACTCAGACCGCAATGCGGGGTTCGTTTTTCCATACCGTCATATTAACCTATTTGGTTAGCGCGGGCAAGATGAAATATTCCCCTGCCCCGCCAATATCCATCGACGCAGCAGCGGCACCCGGAATGCCCACCCGCTCCCCTCCTGTTCCAGAATTTCCTTACGTACCAGCAGGGAGGCCACCCGCCTCTCCTCTTCGGTCGTCTCCCGCTCCTCAGCCACGGCAAGGAGCAGGGCCTGTTGTACCTCGCTGAGTGTATTCCAGAACTCATCAAAGAAGTAATAGCCCCGTTCAAAGACCGCAGGCAGGACGGTTCCCAGGTCATCCATTTGGACGATTTTCTCTTTTTTCCTGTTCAGCTGCTCAACCAGCTCATGGCAGAGAAGTTGGGTAAAGTAAGGCTGACCACCGGTGAGATCACGGATCGCATGAGCCACAGCAGGCGGATAGATATCCGGAAAATCCTCCACCGGGCGTTGAATCAGCTCAAGGCAGTCTGCTTCGGCCAGATAGCTGACCCGCAGGGTCTCGCAGTTGATCAGGTAGTCGCTCCAGTAGGCGGGCAGCTCCTCCGGGGTTTGAGCACCGGTAAAGAGCAGGGTCCAGCAGTCGCGGTGCTGGATAAGGTGGCGAAGGAAGTTGAGCGGGGCACGGCTGTCCGTAGCACGGACGATCTCGTCCAGGCGTTCGAACTCGTCCAGGCAGAGGAGGAGGGTTTTATCCGGTACGGCCTGCTCCACCGCATCAATCCAGCGACGCAGGGTTACAAAAGGGTCGTCGGATTGGGTAACGCTCTCCAGAACAGGGAGTTTCAGGCTATGCACCTTGCGGGCTGAGCGGATAATCTGTTCAGTAAATTCCTCAGCAAAACCACCCAAGGTGCTGGTCGTCGCTAAGGACTGGCCGTCAATGAGCAGGGGCAGGATGTCCGAGGGCAGCCACTTGGGCAGGTAATTAAGGGTGGAGGTCTTGCCGCTGCGCCTGCCCCCGTGCATGACTAAGGTCGGGTGCTGGGTTGAGAGGGTCAGGGTTTCAATTTGGCGGAAGAGATCGCGGCGGCCTTTGAACAAGTGGCCTGCTTTGTTTGGGTCTAAGGCTGGGCCTGCTAAGTAGACTTGGGGGATCTCGTCGCTGTTTTTGGCCTGCTCACGCAGGGTGCGGCGGGCGGTTTCTAGGATGCGCTGCCAGTTGTCCAGCACTGAGCCGAAGGCTGTGGCCTCGCGGGCAGAGGCGGTAGCTAGAGCGTTACGATGTCGCTCGATCTTTTGGAGAATCTTGTCCAGCTGTTGGGCCTGACGATAGGGAGAACTGGCCTCCAGGGTACCGTTAACATCATGGCTGATTTCCAAGCAGGCAGCTAAGCCAGGAGATGGTTCACGGGAGAGCCAGGAGAGTTGATCTCGCAAGGCGGCAATACCTCCGGTCGTTCTGCAGCACTTGCATTCCTCGGCAGCAATGAGGGACATGGCCCGCCGGGCTGCTTTCTGTTGCTCGGTGAAAAAAATCAAGTAGTTAATAGTCTGTCGAGCAGCAGCTTGGTTTTCCTGATAAGCTACAGCTATGAGATCGGGTAAGAAAGGTAGAGGTAAAATGATAACCTGATCGAACTGCGGCGGCAGCCAAGACAACTTGGTTGAAGCTCTACTAGGCCAGAGTGCGAGCAAAAACATCCACAACAACTCCGGCAACCAGAAATAGAATCGTAGCATACCAAGGGCATAGGAAATACTGATCGCCACAGCGGTCTCCATTCCACTCTTCACACCGATCACTATACCGATTACTGTACCTATTGCCATACCGATCAACCTTTCTTTTATCCCGTTATATTCCGTACTGGATGCAATGCTCAATATCGCATAAATCAATACTATTAAGGGGATATTAATCGGCCATTCTAACGGTACGCTGAATGCAATACCTGCTATTATACCAAATATCAGAACTAAGTACTTAGAGAAGAATATGTTGAGTGATACTCCTCCCATAATTCCAGGTATCAGACCTACCGCCATTTCATATATAAAACTATCAGGGGAAAACTGTTTTCTGAATAAAATCAGTGAAGAAATACCTAAAGCCATTGTTGCCATAAACAACACTAGAGCCGAATTTTCTCCTATTTTTTTATTCACAGCTCGTATAAACAGCAGCCCTATTAACCAACCAAGGAGGAAGCTCACGCTTAACCACCACTTAAACAGTGAAACTCTAGGTTCAACAAGAAGAAGCGAGATCCCTTCTATCAAAAACGCATAAAAGCAGGTAGCTAAAATCGGCACTAATATCGTCAACCACCAACATTGATTATCATAGCGTTGCAGGTTTGGGTTGGCTTTGTCCTCTGCCGAAAGGCCCAAATATTCCTCCGTTGCTGAACGAGTAAAGATACTGTCCTCATACGGATAAACCTTGGAACAGATACCATGTACATGCCGTATCAATGTATGTGGTTTAAAGTAGATCCAATACAACAGCTGCAAGCATTCTTTCACATATTGCATGGGAAAACTTCGGTTGACTTGATGTTGTTGCGTGAGCAAACCTGCCCAGCGTTAAAACGCTGGGCTATTTCCGTGCTGTCCCTACGGGACGCTTTGCGCCCCGATAGCCCCGGAGGGGCGACAGAACATAGCCCGGTGTTTCAACACCGGGACCAAAAGTTCAATTTTCATTTCAAAAGCTTGCCGACATCAAGAAGGTCTTTCAGTTCCCATGTTCCTGTCAGCAACTTATAACCCACCAATCCCACGACCAGCAATAAGGCAAACGTCAATATTATCGTTTTCCACTTGGTCGCATCCTCAGCCGCCCCCGTAAGAGCAAGACGATAGCCCCGCACCATTACCCGCAACGACAACGAACGTTTCGGTTTGATCCGACATTGCTGCTCCTTAAACCGCTTCTTTGCCCAACGGATGCTTTTCCCGAGCTGATGCGCCTCAAATAAAACCGTTCCGGCCATCTGTAACAAGTAGGGATGCCTGCCGCCCCAAGCCAAGGCCAGCTGCCGCTCTTCCAAGTCCAGAGCCGGTTCGCCATCAACAGGCAGACGCACCAGCTCCTCCGCCTCATCCTCACTGAACTCTCCCAACGCCACCACATGGCCCAGATTAAAAAATGCCGAGGTCAGATCATGCTCCCCGGCATAAACATCCAGGGGCCTGCGACTGGAAAGAATGAACATCAGCTGACTGGCATTCATACAGCCGCGCAGCTGATCAAAAAAGATATCGGTAAACTGCTCACCACTCTTGAGCAATACCTCAAACTCATCCAGACAAAAGACCGGCAAAAGAACATGGTCGGTGAATTGCTCCAAGAGGACGGAAAAATCCTGATACGTTCGAGGAGGCGCAAGAAGGGCTCTTCGCAGGGATTCAATCCGCTGCACAGCAGGCTGCTTCACCAAAGCCCTGCCCAAAGCTTGGTAAAAGACCGTCTCGCTCGGCGGGGTTTTGGCCTGAAGATCCAGATAAACCACGACAAAACGAGACGGATGTTTGATCCGCTGCTCCCAGGTCTGAAAGAAATGATAGAGCAGGGAAGACTTGCCCATGCGCCGTTCTCCGACCACATTAACGCTGGTGGGCTGAGCCCCGTCCATCCGGCGGGCAAGGAGGGCCAGTTCCTCCCTGCGCCCGACAAAGCGGCTGGGATCGGTAATCATGGGACCGGCGACAAAGGGGCAGGAACGAGCTGAAGAGATCGGCATAATCTATGTACAATGTAAGAAAAACAACGAGACCGGGCAAGAAACCGGCCGCCTCATTAAAGGCAACCGATCAATCAGTCAGGGCATCAATACGCAGCTACGCTTCTGCGCCGGAATCATCCCTCGGCGGAGACGGCGGAGCTGTCTTAGGCCCGGTGATTTGGCGATGCCGTTTTTCTTCATAGACGGAGAGAATAAACAGGCAGGAATACGGATGGGTCAGCAGGACACCGACTCCGACGGAACTGCCGATGGAATCGAGAATAATGAGCACCAGCACCACGGCGACATGCTCGCCGAGAGGTTGTTCCAAAGCCATGCGGGCGGATTCTTTGACCGCCTCAATCAGGCCCAGTCGCTGATCCGTCATCAGGGGCAGCATATAGACAAGAAAGAAGGTGCCGGCCAGCATCACCGCGATACCCGGCAAAACCAGCATGACCAGACCGATAACAACAAGAAGCACAAAGAGAATTGTAAAGCCCAATAAGGGAATAAATAAATCCATATGGGCGAACAGATCCTTCACATCAGGCTTTCTGTTTTCGCGCAGGGCCAGCAGCAGAGACTGCATATATCCGGCGGAAACCACCGGTGCCATAATCCCGAGACTGGCAACCGACACCACGATCATCACCAGAGTGTTGACAAGTATCGGTGCGAAGTGCCCCAGCATTATCTGCCAGGACCGTTCAAAATGCTGCTTAAAATCCATACCTCCTCCTTTCCGGATAAACCGGATTTTTATAACCGGGGATCTCTTGTTTCAAGAAGAGGTTAACAGGCTGCAAGACAGGTTGGCAAGAAGTAATTCTTTCTCAAAAGCTTTCGCCTGCTCGTATCCCTTTTATTCCCGGCAGCTCATGTCGTCGCCCTTGTTCAGGAAATGCATATCGGAGACGGTCAGCTGGAAGAGAGGTACGGCATTACGGATCGGGGTTTTCTCCTCCGACGTCGCAAGGTCATCCGTAAAGCGACTGTTGACATCCTGAGAAACCTACGCACGCAAAGGGATATCCATTACGCCCTCGCGCATGGGAAGCCGCTGCTCAGGTTCGTTTTCGTCCTGCCCCTGTTTATGACGAAATACTTTAAAAATACGAAAGATGCAGTACGGGTATATCTTCCGTTCCAGAGAAAACTCGTTGTTTGAAGGCATTAAGCATTTTCAGAGGGAATTGATCTCTATCTGAAAACCTCTTTTTTTCTTCGCCAGATACATCGCCTCGTCAGCACGTTTTATCAACTCATCATGATCATGAAAGATTTCCGGCCCGGTCTGGGCAATACCCATGCTCAAGGTGATCGCTTCATGTTGACCGGAGAACTGTTCCTGTAAACGCTGGCAGAAATTTTTGGCTTCTTCGACTGCACATCCAGAGAGAATAACGCAGAACTCGTCGCCTCCATAGCGACAGGGCACATCGACTTCACGAGATATTTCAGAGAGTATCTTGCCGATGGTTTGCAAGATTTTATCTCCCATGACATGCCCTTTTTGATCATTTATCAGTTTGAACTTATCGACATCAAAATAGAGCAAAGAAAGTGGCAGGTTATTTCGATGGGCTGAGGCAATATCCCGTTTCAGAAATTCCAGAAAGGCACGATGATTATAGAGACCTGTTAAACCGTCCCTTCGGGCCAATTCGTGCAGTTCCTTGGTTCGTTCAGTAACTTGTTCTTCAAGATCGAGAGCATACCTCTCAGTTTTATCTCTTGCAGACTCCATCACCGCGACAAGACTTCGTATATAGGTATCAAAAACCAATTCAATATCAAAACAGAGCAGTTTGTCCAGCGCATTGACAGTGGCATTGCATACTTCCGCTTCGCTTATTTCATCCCGGATAATTGCTGAAAGCTTATCTTTCAGAGTTTTGACCGCTGAAAGATAGTATTTCGGCTCAACTCCGATCCGTTTATGAACCAGGCCGATCCGAAGCTTTTTGTTCGCATGTTCCAGGTCATAGGATCCGCTGAAAAGGCTCATGATATAAAGTTTTTGAGCTGATGTTAGCCGTTGCAAGGTGTCCGCATCGCCGATGATCAGTGCAACCTCGTCAAAAGCTATCTGGTGGTCATAAAATTCCGTAACAAGTTTGTCAAGATGCTCTAATATGAACCCTTGACAGTTTCTCAGCAGTTCCGCATCCTTCTCGGAAAAACCGATCAGCTCCTTACGGTGAAATATTTCCGCTTCATGAACTTTCATCTGCTCTGATAAGGTTTTATCCGTTGGTTTCATGCCTCTCCTCTTTTTCCTATAACAAATCACTCAGCGAAAAAAGGCAGCTTGAGCCGCCCCCTTTTTGCCGTTTATTGAGCCGCTGTAACTTAAGGGGGCTCGTTCATGACTGATCCGTTGGGCCACCATGTCCTTATGGACCTGCATGGCCTTTTTTTGTGCCGTGCTGCATGACCTGCTCCCGACTTTGTCCCGGGTCTGGATAATATAGTAGCGTAGTAGCGTTTATGTCCGCTTTCACTCCACTCAAGCTGACCTACTGCTACAGTCAGACTTTATTTTGGAAGCTTTATTTTATCCCAATCAAGGGTCTGTGGGTTTAACTCAAAAAGTTCAAGTGGACCATATTTGGAATTAATTGTTACGATTTTCGATTTTTCGTTGCTTGTTGCTATAGGGATGAAATCGCGAACAACAACATGAGTATCCTGCCTGCTCTTAATTTGCAGACATGCTTTGACAAGATCGTCTAGATTATGAATTACTTGTCCGTTGATTTCTGAAATGATCGCTTTAGAAGTAAAGCTGTGGGGAGTATTGCGGCGAATCTTGGTTAATTGTGAAAAGCTACTCCCTTGATCTGCGTACGGCATGTAAACACCGTTTTCGGCAAACCCAGTCATCCCTCTCAAGGGAGGAGTGATTTTGTGAAAAACAGCTCCAGCAAATCGAACAAATCGTCGAATTTTTTCTTTTTCTAGATCTTCTACAACTGTTTCAACTTGAAGTAACTTTCCATGCCTGTAAATATCTAATTTTACACTCTGTCCCACATGACTGTTAAGGATTGCATCGAAGGTGTAAAGATCATCCCGGAGGAGTTGTTCATTCAGACGATATATTATATCGCCTGGACGAAGCAATTTTTCAGCAGAAGTATTTGGAATAATTGATTCAACTAACATCACCTTTGGTATCCCTATAAATGATGTATCATAATCAGATGTAATCATTTCAGAAACATTATAATGGCGAATAGCTTTGCCAATGGAAATCAAATCAAGATCGACTCCAATATACCCTCGTTGAAGAGAAGTTCCATCTTGGATCTGCTTGAGTGCCTCGCGTACATATTCAATTGGTAATTCAAAACTTGAAACATCAGTACCCCTCGAATGGATACCCACGACTTCACCTTTTGTATTCCAAACCGGGCTCCCGCTTGACCCTCCTGCCCGATCAAAGGTTGTATGAATATAACTTGAATATGGTTGACCTTTGATGACATTCAAGTTGGCAACATAACCGAATTTAATCGAATATTCCTCACTGTCATTATTACCAATCAATAAAAGCTCGTCATCGTTTTTTAAATTACGTCCTGATCCTAAAGTAACTGCTTGCAGTTGAAATTGAATACTTGAGGGGTCGATTTTATAGAAGCCAAAATCATGAGTCGGATCATAATACAAGACTTTTGCTTCCGTAAAACTACCATTGTAAAAGTTAATTTTTACATCAGAAGGACTGATTCCAGTAACGTGTTGGTTGGTGGCGATTATACCCCTTTCGGCATCCACAATAAAACCTGTTGCTTTACCTCTTCCTTTACTTTCGGTCCCGAATGGGATTTGCGTTGAGCTTTCTATATTAACCACCATTGGTTTGAACATTGCTATTTGCTTTGTCCAATTATGTTCAGCAAAACCCGGTGTAGTAAAAAAGAGACCGATACTCAAGATAAGCCAAAATAACTTACATTTCATGATAGATATCTCCATAATTGTTTGTTCCATTTGAATACAGGATCGATAATCTAATAACTCATTCTATAACGTCAATATCATCAGGGAACAATGCCATTTGTTTCCAGTCAAGGCCTTTTTCTTTACAGATTCTGATTGCTTGTTTTGGCATATTTTGCAACGTCAAGCTATCCCAGTCAATAATAATGAGCGTTGTTCCATCCTCTTGGGGTTGTATATCACGAACTTTCCCTTGCCAGCCTGCAAGAGAAAGCACCTCAGGAATATTATGATCAAGAAATCTTCCCCTATGGCCTTCATCGGAAACAAGCAGTCCATCAGGATCAAGAACTCCTGGTTTGACTTTAACCAAATCGCCAACTTTTACTGAAGAGATCTTACTATTCATCAATAATTACCTTATGTCCGTTTTCGCTCCACTCAAGTAGACCTATTTATTCGTTACAATATTCCGCTGCAGAACGCCCAGCCAACCAGCCAGTGGAAAAGGCGGCCTGGAGATTATAGCCCCCGGTATCAGCCTGAAGATCAAGCAGTTCTCCGGCCAGATAAAGACCAGGGCAGCATTTTGAGGCCATAGTGCGGGGATCGACCTCTTTCAGCGACACACCGCCGCAGGTGATGATGGCCTCCTTGAAGCCGCGATATCCGGTGACCTGAAAGGGGATGTTTTTCAGCCAAAAGCGTAACCGTTTGCGCTCATCCGCTCGTATTTCTCCGGCAAGCCGGTCAGCGACAAGGCCGGTTTCAGCAAGACAAACCTGTACCAATTTTTCAGGCATCAGGCCGCGCAGCACCGAATGCATAGGCTCCTTATGCCGTTGCAGGAAATCACGCTGGAGGCGGGCATCCAGTTTTTGGGCATCAAGGGCGGGCTTGAGGTCCAGCACTAGGTTGACCTGTTTATCCGCCCGCAGGGCATCAACGATCTCGTTACTCAGGGTCAGGATAACCGGCCCGGACAGACCGTATTTCATGAACAGGAGTTCACCGAATGCGTTGAGTTTTTTCTGTCTTTTCTGATTTTTTTTGCCGCCGGCAGGATCGGAGACAGTGAGTCGAACCCCGACATTGCGCAGATGGAGGCCGGTGAGCCTCCGGGCAAGATCACCCTGGGTTATAACAGGGACAAGGCCGGGCCGGATCGGCTCGATGCTGTGGCCGATAGACTCGGCAAGTTTATAGCCGTCCCCGGTTGAGCCGGTTGCCGGATAAGAGGTTCCACCGGTGGCAAGAACAACGGCCTTGCCGTATACAGGATTGCCGTTACAGAGAACGCCCTCAATCTTTCCGTCTTTCAGCAGCAGCTTTTCCACGGCTGAATCAGGGCGGAGAGAAACCGAGAGGTCCTCCAGCCATTGCCGCAAGATCTTGACGACATCGGGTGCCCTGCCTTTTTCCGGGAAGATGCGCCCTCCTCGCTCGGTAATCAGCTCAAGGCCCTGTTCCTGAAAAAAACGGACAAGGTCCTGATTAAAGAAATGCTGAAAGGCCTGGCGGAGAAAGCGTCCGTTTTTACCGAAATGACTGATGAACTCCGGGAGATCCGCGCTGTTGGTCAGATTACAGCGTCCCTTGCCGGAGATGGCGATTTTGCGGCCCGGCCGCTGCATCTTTTCCAGTAAGACGACCTCTGCCCCGCTTGCTGCGGCCTGTCCTGCGGCGAGCAGCCCCGCAGCCCCGCCTCCGATAATAAGTATTCTGTTCATGAGGAAGCCTCGGTAGATTCTTTTGCCCTTCCGGGATAGACAACAAAGACCGGGTTCCTGCAATTTTCCACCACCACATTGGCTAAGGAACCGAAGATCCTCCGTTTCGTCCCCTTGAGTCGGGACGCAGTCATAATGATCAGATCATGGTGGCGGGCTTCTCTGAGGATTGATTCCAGCCGGGATTCCGAGGCCTCGGCAAGACAGCGTATTGCGTCGGCATCATAGACCGTTGCATTTGCCCAGCTCGCCAGCTCTTTTTCCCGGGCCCGTCTTTCGTCTCGTGTACTGTCGGCAAAGAGGAGATGTTGGAAGGTCAGCCGAGGATGACAGGAGGTGATCATGGCCTCGATAATGGGCAGCAGGATATCCAGCTCTTCAGGTTGGATAAAGGGGATCAGGATGCGCTTCCAGGTCATTGTCCCGACAAAGCGAACAGCAACCACCGGGCAGCTGACGGCTGACGCCACCGGATCAAGAATTTTCTGGAACTTGAGCGGATCTCTGCTGATGGGATAGCCCAGAACCAAGGCTGTGGCCTTATGTTCTTCGGTTGCCGCAATCAGGGCCGAGGCCCGTTTATCATAAAGGATTTTTGTGCGCATGGGATAACCCAGAATCGCAGCCTCATCGGTTTCCGGGAGAAAGAGATCCTGACGTTCTTCCTCGTTCAGTGTATTTTCTTTTTTTTTGAGCACCCGCACGGACAAAGGAAGTGCATCAAAATGGTGGGCAAGGATTGTCGCCACTCTGGCCAAGGCTCTGGCCGTGGCAAAATGGTAGGTACCCACCACCACCATCCCCACGGGCATGGCAGGCGCTTGCATTTCGCCTAGAGCCCAAGGCTCTAAGGCAGGGCTCCTTCCACGAGAATTTTTAGAAGTGAAAAAGCGGGTGAGGGCAGACCCGGGCTGCTTGCGTTCCAGTTTCTGGTTGATCTCCCCGGCCTTCTCCATTGTCATACGGACCAACAGGGGGCCGCAGAGTTCGGAAAGAACAACTCCGGCCAGCACCACCGGCGTGATGGTGGTCGCCCAGTCGGCAAGCTTGGGGTCTGTGCTGATCATGAAGACAAAGCCGATAGCCACACCGGCCTGGGGAATAAGAGCAAGACCGAGAAAATTGCGTACGGTTGTGTTAGCACCGGAGAGAGAGGCCCCGATCCAGCTTCCGAAGTATTTGCCTATGATTCGAGCGACAAAATAGGCCAGCCCCACCCAGCCTGCCAGCTTGAGGGCGGAGAGATCCAGATGGACTCCGGCCAGGGTAAAAAACAGGACATAGACGGGTGGCTCAAACCCGTTGATGATGCGAAAAAGACGGACATCCCGTTCAGCGCGGTTGATCATAACAAAACCGGCCATCATGCCCGCCAGCAGGGAGGAGAGGTGGAGCTGACGGGTCAGTTCGCCGCAGAGAAGCAGCAGGGCCAGGCCGGCAGTGAGCATTTCCCCGTTATTATGGAGCTTGTCCAGAACCTTGTCAATCAGCAGGCCAGTAAAAATGCCAACAAGCAGAGATCCACTGATTTCATATATGCAGACAAAAAGAGAGACCAGGGAGAGGCCATCCGTACTCACAAGGTTATGGGCAGTGGAAACCGCTATGCCAAAGATTATAATGGCTATAGCATCAGTTGCTGCAACCACGGCCATGAGCGTAGAGGTTATAGGGCCTTTGGCCCCGAGTTCACGAACAACATGCAGCGTGGTGGCTGGAGCAGTGGCAACGGAGATAGCTCCTAACAGCAGAGCAAGAACGATCTGGTGCCGGGTGATTGTTGCTGCATTGGAAAAAAGCCAGGTCATATAGAGCGTGACCAGAAAAACCAGGGTAAAACCAATCAGGGCTTGAAACAGGGCAATATAGGTCACGTTTCGTTGCATACCGTCCAGACGGCGCACCTCCACATGTTCACCGATACCAAAGGCGATCAGCATCAGGGCGATACTGGTGAAATGATCCAGCTGATGGCCCAGCAGGTCAACGGTTATAATCCCCAGACCGGATTCGCCCAGAAGCAGTCCGGCCAGGATAAAACCGGTTACCGAAGGCAGGCGCAGCATTTGGGCGAGTTTGGCAATTGCAAGCCCGGTTCCGAGCAGAACAGCTATGCCGAAGGTGGCGTCATGTATCATTTTCTTGAAAAATCATTTTGTATTCTTCCGGGTAATGCTCCTTCATGCAGGTCGGACAGACTGTATGACTGAAATCAACACCGGAATGTTTGTGGATATAAGCTTCTATCTGCTCGTAATAACCGTCATCATTTCTGATATTTTTACAAAATGAACAGATCGGGAGAATCCCGCGCAATACTTTGATCTCCGAGAGAGCCGATTGCAGGTCGTTAATCAGCTTTTCACGTTCCTCTTCAATCTTTTTTCGTTCGCTTATATTGGTTGCGACCTGTATTCGCGCAGGGCGTCCGTCCACCCAGTGTATGCCTTGATCACGGCATTCGTACCATTCACCGTTTCTGCGGTTTTGTATTTGCCAGACATGTGCTTCGCGACGAATTTTGCCGTTTTCGTAAATTTCTCGATACTTGCAGAAAAGGCACGGGGCTTTTTGCCCTTGAATGGCTTCCCAACATTTTTTTCCGATAATATTACCGAAATGTTTTTTAACGTATCTGTTTGTATGCAATATTTCATAGGTGTCTATATCTGCCACGTAAATCATAGCGTCTACGGTATCCAGCACTTTTTTCAGGCGTTGACGGGATTTTTTTCGCTCCGTCATATCACGCACGATGGCGAGAAAACAACCGTTTTTTTCTCCGGACGGCCGCACGAACTGAAGGAGAATTTCAACAGGAATACGGGTTCCGTTTTTATGTTGATGCTCTGTCTGGAAGATATGTGATTTCTTGCTGCCGTCAAGCAAGGGTTCAACTATGCGCTGGAATTTTTCCTCGGTAAATTCCGGCTTGATATCAAGAGGGGTCATGTCGGAGAATTCTTCCCGGGTAAAACCCGTCTGATTAACAGCTCCCTGGTTGACATAAAAAAACTTGAGCGTATCCGGTGCGAACATGAAGACACAATCCAGCGTTTGATCCAAGGTGAGCTTAAATTGGCTCAGTTTTTTTTCAACCTTCTTACGATATGCAATCTCTTCAGTAAGTTTATCGCGGGATACAGTAATGCTTGTAATGCGTTCAACCATTTTGTTCAATGATTGGGCCAGCGAACCGACTTCATCGTTTAAGGTTATATCTGCTCTGGCATGAAGATTGCCTTTGCCGATAAATTCAGCCGTGACAGCCAGTTCAACAATGGGCTTGGCGATTAACCTGCCCAGCATGAGTGCAACAAGAGCGATTAACAGGGTAAAGATAGTGCCGAAGAAAAGTATGTTGAGGGTCGCCTTGTGTGATGCGACCAGCGCCTTTTTTTCGCTCAGAGAAATAATAATATGCCAGGATTCACCTTTATTTCCTTTGAGGTGATCAATTGATGCTTTACTTCCCCCGAAATCGATTTTTTCCGTCCCCTGCGTCACCGTAACAGGAGAAAAGGCTACGAGCTGATTTTCATCTCCGTTTGTAATGGGTCCCGTAACGGTTGCCCCGCCCTTTGTGTCGGTTTGCAATAAAGAGATAATTTGATCCGGCACCTTTGTGGAAAGCGGCGTTATTCCTTCTTCTCTGACAATAAGCCCCCCTGTCCGTACAACCATGATCCGTCCCGGATTGCGTTGGGAAAACTCTTGAATGACATCGGTTAAAGGACCTGAAATATTGACATTGCATTTCAGGATGCCGATTATCCGGTCTCCGTCCTTGATCGGGACAACCACGCCCAGGACATAGCCCTGAGCACTGGTATCAAAACCTCGATCATCAAGGAAGACTTTTCCTCGCCCATCATGAAAGCCGGCTTGCCACCAGTATTTATGGGCATGAGCAAGGGTGGTCAGTTTGCCTGTTGTGGCAATCATGACGCCATAGGCATTAGTGAGGAAGATTTCACCGTAAGTTGCAGGGAGGAGTTCCTGCTGTTTTTTGAGATACTGTGCAGCAGGGTTGCTCATATGGGCCTGAATAAAGGGGTCATCAGTTTTTTTTGTCTTTACCCAGCGCTCATTGCGTTCGGCAATTATGGTCTTGCGTTCCGGCTCCTGCAAGGCGGAAAATTCGGCATTGCTTTTGAGAAGGATCGTTGTGATCAGAGGGGCTGAGGAAAGGGTGAGAGCGATGTTTGCTTTTTCTTTGAGGTGCGAGTTGATATGCTGAGCGATTTCATTCGAGATATTTTTGAGGTTAATCAACTCTCCGGCGATAATTGTGCGGCGGGTCAGGAATTCATAGCTTACGGAAAGCAGCACCACCAGCGTTGCACCGAACAACATCATGATTAACGAGGCTTTATTTTGTATTTTCATGATG
>Ga0316189_10001171_pt1 | contig 26047 bp, 22 predicted proteins | sample LowCovwburrow_MG_FD_204930 | JGI IMG/M metagenome (GOLD analysis project Ga0316189, IMG submission 204930) | Coastal sediment microbial communities from Maine, United States - Lowes Cove worm burrow | ecosystem: Environmental > Aquatic > Marine > Coastal > Sediment | place: USA: Maine... | reverse complement strand
ATATTTTAAGTAAGGTCTAGCCTTGCGTTTTTCAGGAGTTATAGTTAACGGAATAACTTCTTCCAGTGCTTCAACTTCTTCTTTATAAACCTCACGAGTTACGGAAGGCGCTATAAATTGTGATAATCCGAAGGCTTCAGTTAAGTAATTTAAATTATTTGAAGGCTCAAAATTTATTTTGCCTTCATTAGTAAGTACGATTTCTCCAATGTTTTTAAAAATAATAGTTTCGCCTTGTGCTAAATACGACTTTAAGTTTTTTATACGCTTTTGTACTTTTTTAACAGCAGCTTCATAAGGTACTTTCTCAACATCAGCAATATAACTAGCTAATAAACCATCATTATTTTTTAGTTGTTCGTTAAATGATACCACTTTACTTGGTGGATAAAACGTATTTGTATCGTTACTAATTTTTGCAGAAACAGCTTGTGTTAAAAAAGCTCCAAATTCAGGAATAACAACACATTCGTATCTGTAAAGTAAATCGCTTATGTAAGTCTCTAATTGCATCAAAGCAAAGTTAAAAATTTTTAGATGCAGAAAAAAAAACCAAACAACTATTTATTAACAGTACAATTTTTAGTTTCTTGTATGTTGAAATTCAGATATATAGATGTTGGACAATAACTTGCTTTATGCTCTTGCGTTACAAAACGCGCCAAATATTGGCGATATTACTGCCAAAAAGCTCATTGCGCATTGCGGTTCGCCTGAAGCTGTGCTAAATGAAAAGAAGCAAAACTTACTTAAAATTGATGGTATTGGTTCATATACCATAAGCGATTTAAATAAAAGGATCGTATTGCAAAATGCTGAAGAAGAGATAAAATTTATAAAGAATAATAATATTGTTTGTCATTATTTTATGGATGACAGCTATCCTGAACGACTCAAGCATTGTGTTGATGGACCCATTTTATTGTTTCAGAGAGGAAATATCACTATTAAAAATCACCACGTTATAAGTATTGTTGGAGCACGAAAAATTACGACTCAAGGCATTGCTAATTGTGAAGCTATAGTTGAGCGTTTAGCGCCTTATAACCCAATTATAGTTTCTGGCCTTGCTTATGGAACAGATATTACCGCACAAAAAGCAGCAATGAAACATAATTTGCAGACTATTGGTTGTTTGGCTCATGGTTTTAATCAGATATATCCCAAAGTGCATAAAAAGTATGTTACCGATATTGAAAGGCATGGAGGTTTTTTTACTGATTTTTGGAGTACAGATGAATTTGATAGAAATAACTTTTTAAAGCGAAATAGAATTATAGCAGGATTAAGTGAAGCTACCATTGTAGTTGAATCTGCTGAAAAAGGAGGAAGCTTAGTAACTGCTGATATTGCTAATTCTTATAACAGAGAAGTGTTTGCAATTCCTGGTCGTATTACTGACACTCAAAGTGTAGGCTGCAATAATTTAATAAAGCTACAACGTGCTCATTTGCTCTCTAAAGCGGAAGATATACCTTATATACTGAACTGGAAACTTGAAGATGAAAAGAAACCTATTCAAAAGCAACTATTTGTTGAACTTGATACAGATGAAAAAGTCATTTATAATTTTTTAAAAGACAACGGAAAAGAAATGCTTGATTTAATTGCCTTAAAGTGTGATATGCCAACCTTTAGGGTGGCTTCTCTGCTATTGAATATGGAACTAAAAGGTGTGGTAAGACCACTTCCGGGGAAACAGTTTGAGATTATTTAAGCTTCTTATTCATAACTATTATCCCAATAACAGAAAGTAAAATTACAAGTAAAAGAGCAATAACTATTCAATCAGGTTTTTCACTAGAAAAAATCAATATAATTGCTACTAATATGCTTAGAGATGGGTAAATTAATTGTTTTTTCATATTAAAAACCAACTTTAGTTCTTACTCTATTCAATACTTCATCAGCAACAATTTTAGCTTTTTTAGCACCAATAGCTAATGCTTTATCAATCTCGTTGAGATTTCCCATATAATAGTTATAACGCTCTCTTTCAGCAGAAAATTTATCAATTAAAAGTTCATATAATGCTTGCTTAGCATGGCCATATCCATAACCTCCTTTTTCATAATTAGCTTTCATTTCTGCAATTTGATCATCAGTTGCTACTAACTTATAAATAGCAAAACAATTGCAAGTTTTCCAGTCTTTAGGTTCTTCTAAAGGTGTGCTATCTGTAGCAATTGTCATAATTTGCTTGCGTAATTTTTTATCAGGTAAAAACAAATTGATAATATTATTTTGACTTTTACTCATTTTCCCACCATCAGTTCCAGGAACATACATCGTGTCTTTTTGAATATCTGCTTCAGGCATCACAAAGGTATCACCAACTTTTGCGTGAAAACGCGACGCTACATCACGTGTCATTTCAATATGCTGTAGTTGATCTTTACCAACAGGTATTATATTGGCATCATACAACAATATATCTGCAGCCATAAGCATTGGATACGAAAACAAACCAGCGTTGACATCTTCTAATCTATCAGCTTTATCCTTAAAGCTATGTGCTAAGGTTAGTCTTTGATATGGGAAAAAGCAACTTAAATACCAAGATAATTCGGTAACTTGAGGTACATCACTCTGACGATAAAAAACTGTTTTATCAATATTTAAGCCAAATGCCAACCAAGCAGCAGCAGTAGAGTAGGTGTTTTGTTTGAGCAATTCTGCATCTTTAATTTGTGTCAATGAGTGCATGTCTGCTATAAAAAGGAACGATTCATTATTTGGATCATCACTCATTTTTATTGCAGGAATAATTGCTCCTAAAAGATTTCCTAAATGCGGAGTTCCGGTACTTTGCACTCCAGTTAGTATTCTTGCCATCTTGGTAATTTATCAATATTCAAGCAAAGGTAATTTTTTTGATAGAATAGCTCAATTATTTTAGTAGTTTTGATGCAGATGAAATTTCTAAAGTATCCTTTCTGGATTTTATATCGTATTTGGTTTTATGTACTAGTTGCATTACCAATATTAATTTTATTTCCATTTTTAATTGTTTCAATAGCTAAAGAACAATGGTATCCGTTTTTCTTTAGGTTAGCTCGTATTTGGTCTAAAATTATATTAATTGGAATGGGTTGTTATTGGAAAATTTCCAAAGTTCAAAAAATTGAAAAAGGCAAAAGCTATATGTTTGTTGCTAATCATACCTCAATGATTGACATCATGCTTATGTTGGTTACTATAAAAGAGAATCCGTTTGTATTTGTTGGGAAAAAGGAATTGGCTAAAATACCGTTATTTGGATTTTTCTATAAAAGAACATGTATTCTAGTTGATAGAAGTAGCGCAAAAAGTAGACAAGCTGTGTTTTTGAGAGCACAACGACGTTTACAGTCTGGTGTGAGTATATGTATTTTTCCTGAAGGATTAGTGCCAGAAGATCATATTGATCTTGCGGAGTTTAAAGATGGAGCATTTAGGCTTGCTATTAACCATAAAATTCCTGTTGTACCTATTACGTTTTATGATAATAAGAAACGGTTTTCTTACAACTTTTTTAGTGGGGGACCTGGATTATTGCGTGTTAAAATTCATGAATTTTTAGAAACTTACAATCTTAAAATAGAAAATACTAAGGAATTAAATGCGAACGCTTTTGAAATTATTTCAAAATCATTGGTTGATAAATAAAGAAAGCTGTTCTAGGCACAGAACAGCTTTCTGTCATTATTGCCTTAAAGATTTGGGGCAACAATAACCAATCTAACCAACTAAAAAATCTTTAAAATTTAAAACTAAACCCAGAATAAATACCAATAAAGTATGGCTTAAAGTCGCCAGAAGTATTACTAAAGGTATTTAATTGATACTTAAACGTAGGTTCAAGATTTAATTTAAATTTTTCTGATAACTTGAAGTCTAAACCAACACCAAGGTTAGCACTAAAACTCGTTTTATTTATATTTGTTGCCTTTCCTATTAAAGTTGTTTCCCCATCAAGCGTTGAGTATACTTCATTTTCATTTAAAAATAAGGCACTAACACCACCTAGAACACGCAATCCTAATTTTTGACTAGAGATTTCATATTCTAATTCTAAAGGCACTTCAACAAAGCCTAATTTTTGATCTATAGACCCAATAATTTGACTTGATAATACGGATGGAATTTGCGCAAAATTGAACTCTTCAACACTAACAAAAGATATTGCTTGAGCATCTTCTTTTAAGTCAACGTTTCTTAATAAAAATCTATCATCTGAGGGTGTGGCAGTTACATTATTAAGAACAAATACATCATCTGTACTGTAACCTAGAGTAACTTTATTAACGCCAGCACGCACACTTAATTTCTCGGTTAAGGCATAACTACCTCGAACTCCATAACTCATATTTACATCACCAGTTTTAGAGTTTTGATTGAACTGCTCATGTATTGATGAGCCAGCACCTAAGGTGTTAAAATAAACTGGAGCAATACTTGGAGATATCTTCCAACGATCTTCAATTTTTTTTCTTTTCTTTTTTTCATCAGTATTATCATCTTGAAGTCCATTTTCAGCTATTTCATCAGCTATTGATAATTTTTCTTCTTCTTTCGTAATATCTCCTTCTTCTTTGGTTTCATCACTTACAGTTGAAACTGTATTATTTTCAGTAACTTCAGTTACAGCAACAGCATTTTTAGTGGTGTTATTTTTATTTAAAACGGTATCAAAAGCGTTTTTGTCCACAACATTGAGATTACCTTCTGACGATTTTGTAGCATTATTGTTATTATCACCGTTATTGTTTTGAGCTATAGCATCTTTCTTAGTGACTTCAATCTGGTTTTTGATTGTAGTTCTATTTTGAATAGTACTTGTTGCTTTTTTTAAATTATTATTAGAACTATTTGCAACAGCAGCATCAGATGTTGTTTTATTTGTTAACGCGCTTGATTTTGAATCATTATCTACAGATTCACTTTTCACGTTAGCTTCTAAATCTTCTGAAGCTAATTTTTCTTTCTCAGATGCGTTATTATTGTTTAAATTAATGACATCTTGCTTGTTGTCTGTGCTTATTTCGTTAGAATCTGTATTTGAGTTGTTATTAGTATCTACAATAGTCTCTTGATCTGGGTTTTCCTCAGAAGTATTAAATACTGCGTTTCCAACTGTGAATAACAGCAAGAGTGCAGCAGCAATACCAGAAAGTTTTATCCAAAATGGAATAATCTTTCTGTCTTTTTTTTCTGCTTGGAGTTCATTACTAATATTTTCCCATACAGCATTACTCGGAGTAGCTTCAAAATCTTTGAGCTTCTCTTGAAATAGCCTATCTATATGTTTTCTATCATTCATCACGATAATTGCGAATTTAAGCTCGCTTTATATGTTGTTACTTTTTCTTTTAATATCATTCTTGCTCTTGCAAGGTTTGATTTTGTTGTTCCTGTTGTTATGCTTAGCATTTCGGCTATTTCTTTATGTGAATAACCATCTAATGCATATAAGTTAAATACCATTCTGTACCTATCAGGTAATTCTTGAATACTATTCAATAAAAAATCGATACTTACATCTTCATTTTCAACATCAATAGTTACATCTTCAATTTTTTCTTCATTTACTATGTCAAAAACACCTTTGCTTCTATAGCGTTGAAGTGCTGTATTTATAGTAATCCGTTTTAACCAACCTTCAAAAGAACCTCTGCTATTGTACTGCGACATTTTTCCAAAAATAGTCACAAACGAGTCTTGCAGATTATCTTCAGCTTCTGCGCGATTTCGACAATACTTTAAACATATGGCAAACAATTTGCTCGAAAAGAGCTTGTATAGTTCACTTTGTGCTTTAGTATCATTTTTTTTACAATTTTGTATGAGTTGATCTAAACTCAATATTCTTTATGATATTAATTAATATATACTATTCAACAGGTACTTCCATTACTAAATATATATCGTCTCCATTTTCATCTTGACCTTGCCAAAATTGAAAAATATAGGTTCCGAAGTTTTTCTTACATTCAAAATATAATGTTCTCCATTCTAATTCAGAATCTAAAGGCTCACAAATAAGGCCATTAGATTCTTCAAGAACTGAGTTTATTACAGCTACCGTTCTAAAGTCACCTTCGGCCAAATAATATAACTCATTGAAGGTGTGACAAGTTGAGGGTCTGTAATAGCTGTAGTCGATTTGATAAAACTCGCCATGAACAAATGTTTCAGGCATTAATATTTCATTTATTGGGAGAATTTCAAAATGAAAATCCTGCCCTATAGAATCATCCATACTACAGGATGAAAATACCATGGCAAAAAGGCCAATAAAAAGTAGTTTTCTCATAATCTTTTCAGCTTTAATCGTAACCTTGGGTATTACTTAGATGCATAAGCACTAAAAAGGTTGCGTTTAAATATAAAAAAATCCCAATATTATTGGGATTTTAAGACTATTTATTCGATGAAATGACGACTTTAATTTTTTCTTCAAGTTCATCCATAAGTTCAGGATTATCTTTTATGATGCTTTTTACAGCATCTCTCCCTTGACCTAGCTTAGTGTCTTGGTAGCTAAACCAAGAGCCACTTTTCTTTATAATTTCATTTTCTACAGCAATATCAAGTATTTCCCCAACTTTAGAAATCCCTTCTCCATACATAATGTCAAACTCAGCAAGTTTAAAAGGAGGTGCGACTTTGTTTTTTACAACTTTAACACGTGTTTTGTTTCCTAAAACATTACCATCACTGCTTTTTATTTGTGTAGATCGTCTAATATCTAATCGTACAGAAGCATAGAATTTAAGAGCATTTCCACCAGTTGTAGTTTCTGGATTACCAAACATAACACCAATTTTTTCTCTTAATTGATTAATAAATATTACAGTACAATTGGTTTTGCTTATTGAGCCAGTTAGTTTACGTAATGCTTGAGACATTAAACGAGCGTGAAGGCCCATTTTTGAGTCTCCCATTTCACCTTCAATTTCACTTTTCGGTGTTAATGCTGCAACAGAATCTATTACAACAATATCAATAGCGCCTGAGCGAATTAAGTTATCAGTAATTTCAAGAGCTTGCTCACCATTATCTGGTTGTGAGATAATTAAATTGTCAATATCGACACCTAAATTTTGAGCATAAAAACGATCAAACGCATGTTCAGCATCAATAAATGCTGCTATTCCTCCCGCTTTTTGAGCTTCTGCAATCGCGTGTAATGTTAATGTGGTTTTTCCAGAAGATTCTGGACCATAAATTTCAATGACTCTACCTCTTGGATAACCTCCAACACCTAAAGCAATATCTAAACCTAAAGAACCGGATGGAATTGCATCAACATCAACAACTGCTTGGTCGCTCATTTTCATTACAGTTCCCTTTCCGTAGGCTTTATCTAATTTATCTAATGTAAGTTTTAATGCTTTTAATTTTGCTTCTTTTTCACTGCTCATTGCTTCTAAATTTCGTTTCTAATTGTTGCTAAAATAATACATCTTTAAGCATCTTACAATTTTATGACGCAACCTTTTTAAAGTTTTTGCATCTACTTATTAGTACTGGGAAAATTTATGCTATGAAAAGCACTTTCATTTCTAAATTGAAGATTTTAAAGTGAAATTTTATCATTCATATTGATAAAAAATAAAAGGAACCATTATTAAATTTGAGAGCACTTTAAATTAATTTTTAGAGTGTTTTTTTATGCCTTAGATTAAAAGCTTACATTTGTAAAAATTTATTTTTAACCTTAAAATATTAGTATAGTATGCAACTGTACAATACCTTAAGCGCTAAAGAAAGAGCTGCATTAATCGAACAAGCAGGGAAAGATCGATTAACACTTTCTTTTTATCAGTACGCTAAAATTGAAAACCCTCAAGAATTTAGAAATCATTTATTTATCACTTGGGACGCCTTAGATGTCTTAGGTAGAATTTATGTTGCCCACGAAGGAATTAATGGTCAATTATCACTTCCAGCTGATCAGTTTGAAGCTTTTAAAAATCATTTGGATACTATTGCTTTTTTAAAGGGAATTCGACTAAATATTGCAGTAGAGCAAGACAATATGTCATTTTTAAAACTTAAAGTTAAAGTGCGTGAAAAAATAGTAGCTGATGGATTAAATGATGAAACTTTTGATGTCACAAATAAAGGGGTTCATTTATCAGCTAAGGCATTTAATGATATGTTGGTTAATCCGAATACAGTTTGTGTAGATATGCGGAATCATTACGAAAGTGAAATTGGTCACTTCGATGGCGCTGTAACACCAGATGTTGATACCTTTAGAGAATCATTAGATATTATTGAAGCAGATTTGCGAGAGCATAAAGAGAATAAGAATTTATTGATGTATTGTACAGGAGGCATTCGTTGTGAAAAAGCAAGCGCATACTATAAGCATAAAGGGTTTAAAAATGTCTATCAACTTGAAGGCGGAATCATAGAGTATACTCGCCAAATAAAGGATCAAGGTTTAGAAAACAAATTCATTGGTAAAAACTTTGTTTTTGATGATCGTCGCGCAGAAAAAATAAGTGATGATATTATTGCACAATGTCATCAATGTGGTAATCCATTTGACGTGCACACTAATTGCGCTAATGACGCATGCCATTTGTTATTTATTCAATGTGATTCCTGTAAAGAAGACATGAATAATTGTTGTTCTACAAACTGTAGAGAAATACATGAGTTACCATTTGAAGAACAAAAAGCATTACGAAAAGGGCAAGGCAACAGCAATGATATCTTTAAAAAAGGGCGCGTAGATCATTTGCCATACAAAAAGGATTTGAGAAATATTTTTGATGTATTGGAAACAAAAAAATAAATGAACGTATACAAACTTCTTAAACTTAATAGAATTGTAAAAAATCATAGAATAAAATTTCTAGGACTTTTTATTTTACATAAATTTAAATTGCGATATCTAGCTGTTAATCTTGATCCTGTTTTGGCATGTAATCTACGTTGTAAGATGTGCTATTTTACAGATCCAGATTTTGTAAAGACACTTAAAGGTCAGTTTAAAGAGGAAGAATTAAATCAAGTTGCCAAAACCATTTTTAAACGTGCTTTAAAACTTCAAATTGGCTGTGGTACAGAACCAACTCTTTACAAGAATTTGGTAAAAATTGTAGAGCTAGGTAAGCAGTACAAAGTGCCTTATATTTCAGTTACTACAAATGCAAACTTATTAAATGAAGAAAACATAGAAGAATTACTTAAAGCAGGTTTGAATGAATTTACAATTTCATTGCATGGTGTTAATAAAGAATCTTATGAAAATTTCATGAAAAAAGCTAGTTATGAAAAATTCCATAATGCTTTCAGAGTGTTTCAAAAGCTAAAAGAAAAATATAATTTTAAAGTAAGAATCAATTATACATTTAATAAGGACAATTTTTATGAGTTAAGAGAGTTTTTTAATCATTTTAATGGTAATAGCTTTGATATACTTCAGATCAGACCAATACAAAATATTGGAAACACAGAGTACAATGATTTTGATCTAGAATCTTTAAGAATGGATTATCCTAAATTAATATCAGAAATCTGGAACAAGTGTAAACAAAATAATATTACATTATTAGCGCCGAAAAAAATTCCAAAAGCAAACGAAACTAATTCATCAAGCTTTGTTTTTGATTATACATTCTGCTATATATCACCAAATAAATTTTGGAAACCAAGCTTTGAATGGGAAACACAAACTTTTGAAGAATTTTCAAATGAAATAGGTTGGAGCAAAACATTATTCAACAACATTTTTAAATCTAAAAACGAACTTAGAAATCTTAGTAATAGATTAAATTACGAGATTGAATTTAATTAAGTTTTCGTTTTTTTAAAGTCAGTATAATAATCTTATCTTTACGTTTTAAATTAATTATAAACGCACATTCACAACACTCTAGTTGTTAGTGAATTCAATATATAAAACATATGGCTTGTAACAGTTGTACAACTGGTAAAGATGGTCAGCCAAAAGGATGCAAGAATAATGGCACATGTGGTACTGATAGTTGTAATAAATTAACGGTATTTGATTGGCTTTCTAACATGTCACTTCCAAACGGAGAAAAACCCTTTCACTTTGTAGAGGTTCGATTTAAAAACGGACGAAAAGTTTACTATAAAAATTCTGAAAATCTAACTTTAAGTATTGGCGATGTTGTTGCAACTCAAGCACAATCAGGTCATGATGTAGGTATGGTAACGCTTTTTGGTGAATTAGTTCGTATTCAAATGAAACGGAAAAATATATCTGAAGATGACCCCGAAGCTTTAAAAATTTACCGTAAAGCTTCACAAAAAGATATTGATATTTGGTCAACAGCAAGAGATAAAGAAGAACCAATGAAGGTTAAGGCTAGACAATTTGCAATAAACCTAAATCTTCAAATGAAAATTTCTGATATTGAATATCAAGGAGATGGAAGTAAAGCTACGTTTTACTATACAGCTGAAGAACGTGTAGATTTTAGAGAGTTAATAAAAGTTTTTGCCAAAGAATTTAGAACGAGAATTGAGATGAAACAAGTTGGATTCCGTCAAGAAGCTGCTCGTTTAGGAGGAATAGGTTCTTGTGGTCGCGAATTATGTTGCTCAACTTGGTTAACAGATTTTCGTTCGGTTAGTACATCAGCAGCAAGATATCAGCAACTTTCATTGAATCCACAAAAACTTGCTGGCCAATGTGGAAAGCTAAAATGCTGTTTAAACTATGAGCTAGACACCTATTTAGATGCGCTAAAAGATTTTCCAAAATCAGAGGTTAAATTAATGACAGAAAAAGGTAAAGCTGTATGTCAAAAAACGGATATTTTTAAAAGACATATGTGGTTTGCGTATGAAGGCGAATGGATGAATTGGTTTGTACTAACGGTAGAACAAGCCAATGAAATAATAGCTTTGAATGCACAAAATAAAAAAGCCCAAAGCCTTGAAGAATATGCTGAAGAACTTAAAGAAGACACTAAAGTTGAGTTTGAAAACGTTGTAGGTCAAGATAGTTTAACACGCTTTGATAGTCCAAAACGCAATAATAAACGTAGAAATAATAGGAACAGAAACAAAAGAAAACGACCAAACAATGCGAAGTAAATTTCTATTAAGTTTATGCCTGTTTGTTTTTCTACTTGTTTCTTGCGACTCAAATCGTATTTATGATGAGTATAAATCAGTTCCAAATGAATGGCAAAAAACTGATGTAATTGAATTTAATTTCGCACCAACAGATACGTTAAAAAATTATAATCTGTTCATTAACTTAAGAAATAACAATGATTATAAATTCAATAATTTATTTCTTATTGCTGAAATAAACTTCCCAAATGGGAAAAGTGTAGTTGACACTTTAGAATATAAAATGGCTAAACCTAGTGGTGAATTGTTAGGTGTTGGATTTACTGATGTAAAAGAAAATAAGCTTTGGTATAAAGAGAATTTTAAATTCGATGAAGCAGGGGTTTATAACATAAAAGTACAGCATGCAATGCGAGAAAACGGGAATGTTGTAGGTGTTGATGCTCTTCAAGGTATTACAGATATTGGGTTTAGAATAGAAAATACAATTAATAATTAGTGTTCGCATAATGTATTATTGCGAATTTTGTACAATATGGCAAAAAAGAAAAAAGTAATAGCTGATCAAGGTTTTTCAAAATATATTAAATGGTTTTGGAAACTATTTTTAGGGGGTTTCTTAGCAGTTATTTTATTGTTTTTATTGGCTTCTTGGGGAGTTTTTGGCGAATTACCAGATTATACACAATTAGAAAACCCTAAAACAAATTTAGCTACTGAAATCATTTCATCTGATGGAGAAACCTTGGGTAAATTTTATTTGGATGATAACAGAACTCCAGTTGGATATGAAGAACTTCCTCAATATTTAGTAGACGCTTTAATAGCTACTGAAGATGTACGTTTCCATTCGCATTCAGGAATAGATGCAAGAGGCACATTAAGAGCGATTGTAAATCTTGGAAAAAAAGGAGGAGCAAGTACAATTTCACAACAATTGTCAAGGCAATTGTTTGTTGGAGTAGCCTCTACAAGTACAATAAGTAGATTGACCCAAAAACTTAAAGAATGGGTTATTGCCATTAAATTGGAGCGTCAATACACCAAAGAAGAAATTATAGCTCAATACTTCAATATTTATGATTTTGGAAATAATGCAGATGGAATACGGAGTGCTTCAAGAATTTATTTTGGAAAAGAACCAATAGAATTAGATTTAAAAGAATCAGCCATGTTGGTTGGTATGTTTAAAAATTCATCTCTTTACAATCCGAGACGTAATCCTGTAGGTGTTAAAAACAGACGTAATGTTGTGTTAGCACAAATGGAAAAATACGAATATATTGATGAATCTGTTAAGGACTCACTTCAGCTTACTGACTTAGATTTAAATTATTCTCCAGAGTCACATCGTGAAGGTATTGCAACTTATTTCAGAGAGTATTTGAGAGGATTTATGAAAAATTGGGCCTCTAAAAAAGAAAACTATAAACCAGATGGCACTAAGTATAATATTTATAAAGATGGTTTAAAAATTTATACAACCATTGATTCTAGAATGCAGAAATATGCTGAAGATGCCGTTGCTCAGCACATGCCAAGATTGCAAGCAGAATTTTTTCATCAAAACAGACCAAAACGAAATGCAACGGCTCCTTTTCTTGAACTTGACAACGATGAGATTAAGAGCTTGATGAAACGCGGTATGAGACGTTCTGAGCGTTGGCGTAAAATGAAGTATGATTTAAATAAATCAGATGAAGACATCATAGCATCTTTTGAAAAGCCAGTTCAAATGGGAGTATTTTCATGGAAAGATGGCGAGTATACTGAAATAGATACAGTCATGACACCAACAGACAGTATGCGTTACTACAAATCATTTTTACGCCCAGCAATGATGTCAATGGAACCGCAAACAGGTCATGTAAAAGCATGGGTTGGCGGCATGAATTATAAGCACTTTCAATATGATATGGTAAAGCAAGGTAAGCGCCAGGTAGGTTCTACTTTTAAGCCTTTTGTATATGCTACAGCAATAGACCAATTACATTTATCTCCTTGTGATACTTTGCCTCGTTCTCAAATTACTATTGATGCATACAAATATGGAAACCCAGAACCTTGGGCACCTCGAAATGATGATGGTAATTATGAAGGGTTTTTAACCTTAAAAGCTGCACTAGCAAGTTCTGTAAATACAGTGACTGCAAGATTGATGGACAAAATTGGACCACAACCAGTTATTGATTTAGCCCAGAGCTTAGGTGTTGAACAGGATATTCCTTCTGTACCTTCAATTGCTTTGGGAACACCTGATTTAAGTGTTTATGAAATGGTAGCTGCATATTCTTCTTTTGCTAATAAAGGAGTCTACACAAAACCAGTAATGATTACAACTATTGAAGATAAAAACGGCACAATTCTTTATCAAACTGTTCCTGAAACTAAAGATGTTTTGAGTGAAGAAGCTGCTTATGTAACGGTTAATTTATTACAAGGAGTAACTCAAGGTGGTTCAGGGACTAGACTTCGTCATTCGTATGCTACAGACCCTGTTTATAAAGAAATAATTACGGGTTATCCTTATGAGTTTGATAATTCTATCCCAATTGCTGGAAAAACAGGAACAACACAAAACCAAAGTGATGGTTGGTTTATGGGAATGGTGCCAAACTTGGTTACTGGAGTTTGGGTTGGCGGTGAAGATAGAGCAACTCATTTTCCAACTATAACGTATGGACAAGGCGCTGCAATGGCCTTGCCAATTTGGGGACTTTATATGAAAAGCTGTTATGCTGATGAAACACTTAATGTATCAAAAGGAGAATTTGAGCGACCAGAAAATTTATCTATAGAAGTTGACTGTGGTAAATACAATGAAGAAAATAGGTTAAAAAAGAAAAATCCACTAGATGATATACCCGAAATAGATTTCTAAAATCTTAAACCATTCTTTTTAGAATGGTTTTTTTATTTCGTATTTTTAAATTATAAAATTATTGTAAATGATAAACAAAAAAGTTGATGATGTTTCGGTTGCTCTTGAGGGAGTAGAGAGCAATATGACATTGATGTTTGGTGGCTTTGGATTAAGCGGAATTCCTGAAAATTCAATAGCAAAACTTGTTGAGTTAGGTGTAAATGGAGTTACATGTATTTCTAATAATGCTGGAGTTGATGATTTCGGATTAGGACTTCTATTGCAACAAAAACAAATAAAGAAAATGATTTCTTCTTATGTTGGCGAAAACGATGAGTTTGAGCGTCAAATGTTGAGTGGAGAATTGGATGTAGAGTTAATTCCACAAGGGACTTTAGCAGAACGTTGTAGAGCAGCTCAAGCAGGATTTCCAGCAGTTTATACACCTGCAGGATTTGGTACAGAAGTAGCCGAAGGGAAAGAAACTAGAGAGTTTGATGGGAAAATGTATGTTTTAGAATATGCCTTTAAAGCAGATTTTGCTTTTGTAAAAGCATGGAAAGGTGATGCCGCTGGAAACTTAATATTTAAAGGTACTGCAAGAAATTTTAACCCAAACATGTGTGGTGCAGCAAAAATAACTGTTGCTGAAGTTGAAGAATTAGTTCCTGTAGGTGAGTTGGATCCTAATCAAATACACATACCTGGAATATTTATTCAAAGAATCTTTCAAGGAACCGTTTATGAAAAACGTATTGAGCAATTAACTGTTAGGCAAAAAAATTAAGATGTTAGATAAAAACGGAATTGCAAAGAGAATAGCAAAAGAAGTACAGGATGGTTATTATGTAAACTTAGGGATTGGAATTCCTACTTTGGTAGCTAACTATGTTAGAAATGATATTGAAGTAGAGTTTCAAAGTGAAAACGGAGTACTTGGAATGGGGCCTTTCCCTTTTGAAGGAGAAGAAGATGCAGACATTATTAATGCAGGCAAACAAACCATTACAACATTACCAGGAGCAAGTTTCTTTGATTCAGCTATGAGTTTTTCTATGATTAGAGGCCAGCATGTTGATCTTACTATACTTGGAGCAATGGAAGTTTCTGAGAATGGAGATATTGCTAATTGGAAAATCCCAGGCCGTATGGTTAAGGGAATGGGAGGCGCCATGGATTTAGTTGCAAGTGCAGAAAATATAATAGTCGCAATGATGCATACTAATAAAAGAGGTGAATCAAAACTACTTAAGAATTGTTCACTTCCTTTAACTGGAGTTAAATGTGTGAAAAAGATTGTAACAAACTTAGCAGTTTTAGAAGTTACAGAGCAAGGCTTTAGACTTTTGGAACGCGCTCCAGGAGTTTCAGTTGAAGATATTCAAAATGCAACAGAAGGAAGTCTTATTATTGAAGGAAAAATTCCTGAAATGGACGTTTAAACACGCTAAATGTTAAAAAAAAGTGCATTTCATCGAATAATTAAGCTTTTAAACAGATTATTTCAAAATAAGTTTCATATTAGCAGTCCCCAAAACAACCAATTAAAAATTAAGATTTGCCCCAAATCTACCATGAATTTAACTTATGAATGTAACAACAAATCTACCAGAACCTACTTATAGATTTAAAAGAGTATTCTTAAGTCTAGAAAACACAATGAAACTGATAAAGGACATTGTGTTATTTACAAAAAAACTATTGATGCTATAACCCTTTAGGTATAGCATCAATTAATTTTTGGGTATATGCTTTCTTTGGATTAGCATATATTGAGTCCGCTTCCCCTTCTTCTACAATTACACCATTATTCATTACTAATAAATTATCAGACATATATTTTACAACGGCTAAGTCATGTGAAATAAAGATATAAGTGAACCCAAATTTGTCTTTTAGTTCATTTAACAAGTTTAAAACTTGTGCCTGAACAGAAATATCAAGAGCAGACACTGATTCATCACAAACAATTAATTTTGGCTCTACTGCAATAGTTCTTGCAATACCAATACGTTGTCGTTGACCTCCAGAAAACTCATGGGGATACCTATTAAAATGATCTATAGACAACCCAACACGTTCCAAAATCTCAAGCACTTTTGATTTTCTTTCCTTATAACTATTAAATAACCTATGAACTTTCATAGGCTCTATTATTGACTCTCCAATTGTGATTCTGGGGTTTAAAGAAGAGTAAGGATCTTGAAATATAATCTGAATATCTTTTCTAAGCTTACGAAGATCTAAAGACGATAAGTTAGTAATGTCTTTCCCTTTATATATTATTGTTCCAGATGTTGCTTTATCAAGTTGTAAAATAGCATTGCCAAGAGTAGATTTTCCACAGCCAGATTCACCAACTAAACCTAATGTTTCGCCTTCATATAGTTTAAAGCTTACTTTATTAACTGCTTTAAATGACTTTGACTTATGCAATAAGCCAGCTTTAGAAATGTATTCTTTTTCTAGATTGAGAATTTCTAGTAAAGGCTCTTTACTGTAGAGCTTTTCATGATTTGCAATTCTATCTTCATTGGTAACCTCAATAGAGAGTTCTTTATTATTTATAAAGTCAGATATTGTTGGCAATTGTTTTAACCTTACACTTAGTGATGGTTTTGAACCAATCAGTGCTTTGGTATAAGAATGTTTTGGGTTTTTGAAAATGTCATGTGTACTTCCTTGTTCAACAATATTCCCTTTATACATTACGAGAATTCGATCAGCTATTTCAGAAACCAAAGACAGATCATGTGAAATAAAAATGATACTCATATCATTCTCATCTTGTAATGTTTTTAGTAATTCAATAATCTCTTTTTGAACAGTTACGTCTAATGCTGTTGTTGGTTCATCAGCTATTAGTATTTTAGGTTTACATGAAATTGCCATTGCAATCATGACACGTTGTTTTTGACCTCCAGAAATTTCATGAGGATATTTTTTATATATGGTTTTTGGTGATGGCAACTTTACTTGCTCAAATAATGAAATGACTTCCTGTTTTGCTTTTGCTTTAGATAGTGAAGTGTGCTGCAAAATAATTTCTAATACTTGCTTGCCACATGTCATTGAAGGGTTTAGAGAACTCATTGGTTCTTGAAAAATCATTGCAATGTCATTTCCTTTAATATTTTGAAACTTTCTTGAAGGTGATTTGGTTAAATCCTCAGCATTAAATAGAATCGTTCCTGAATCAATATTAGAAATGTTTTTTGGTAATAAACCCATTATTGCAAGTGAAGAAACAGATTTCCCACTGCCAGACTCACCAACGATTCCCAATACTTCATTTTTATCTAAATAATATGATATCCCATGTATAACTTCTTGTAATTTATTATTTGATCGAAACGAAAGTATTAAGTCTTTAATTTCAAGTAAATGTTTGTTTTGCATATCTAAAATTAGACTTTTCTGACAAAAAGCATGTATTATTATGGTGTGTTTACTTTTTTATATATGTAATATTTCATCATTGGTTAATATTTCATCACCACGCAATCGCAGAAATATTTGAGCTACAGCAATGGTGTCTTTTTCACAGTAGGTAATAATTCTATCAATTTCATTTTCTTCATAATAAACGCGATAAACCTCGCTTCCATCAATGTCATCCTTTGGAGACGGAATGCCTAGTACATTTGTCAGTAATTTTAAGGATGTATAGGTTTTATAATCGCCAAATTTCCATAACTCGAGAGTATCAAGATGAGGTACTTCCCAAGGTTTTTTTCCAAACAAATTAAGTTTATAAGGTAGTTCAATATTATTAATAATCATACGTCTAGCTATATACGGAAAGTCAAATTCTTTTCCATTGTGAGCACATAGTAAATGTTTAGTTTGGCTAAAATGTGAGATTAATAGATTTTTAAAATCTTTAAGAATTTTTATTTCATCACCATAAAACGAGGTTACTCTAAATTTTCTTAAGTCTCCTTGATTAGCAAAATAACCAACAGAAATACAGACTATTTTTCCAAACTCTGCCCAAATTCCAGCACGCTCATAAAACTCTTCAGCTGAATAATCTTCCTTTCGTTGGTATTGGGATTTATGTTCCCAAAGAGATTGCTTTGATTCGGTTAAATCTGAAAAGTGTTGAGTTTCAGGAACAGTCTCTATGTCTAGGAAAAGGATGTTCTCTAAATTAAGTTTTGAAATCATGATAATGATATTATACTTATAAAACTAAGCAAATAAAGTTGAATATAAAAGCTTATCTTTTGTTGTTCAGCATTTTATAAGCCTCATCAATATATGTAGATATATCTTTGGTAAATGTTGGCTTTCCTTCATCTGGTGATTTATGATGGCCTAAACGCACAATAATAACATTATCTTCTGGCTGCACAATTACATATTGACCCAAATGACCTCGCATCATAAAAAATTGCTTACCATTTTGTTCTTTTAACCACCAACCGTAACCATATTCTGGACTTTCAGTAAAGCGAGGTTGTATAGATTTTACAACAAAAGCAGAATCTAAAAGTTGTGTTCCGTTCCATTTTCCGTGGTCTTTATAAAGCCTTCCAAAACGAGCAAAATCTTTTGCATTACTAGAAATACAACAAAAAGCTTTTGCTAATTGATTTTCGTCATCATCCAATTGCCATAAAGCATCATTAACAGCTCCCATTGGTTTCCAAAAACTTTCAGAGAGGTAATTTGATAATTTTTTGCCAGAAGCTTTTTGAATTATCATTCCAAGCAATTGTGTACTACCACTTAAATATTCATATTTTACTCCAGGAGTTTTTGTTACTTTTTGATTTAAGATGACTTCAGACAAATCATCATCATAATTTGCTCTTGCAGTTACTGAAAAAGGACTCGTATAGCTTTCAACCCAATCTAAACCTGAAGCCATAGACGCTAAATCACCAACAGTCGTTTTAGCATAAGAATATTCAGGATAAAAATCACTTATAGGCTGATCTAGATTTTTAATATAACCATCCATTATTGCTTTCCCTAGCAATGAAGTGGTTATGCTTTTTGCCATTGAAAATGAATTGGTTTGAGAGTTTTCATCAAATTCATCATAATATTTTTCGAACCATATACTATCGTTTTTAATAATAACATATGCTATTGTTCCCCAATCTTTATTTGCTGTCGAGATGGTTTCAGTTTCTTTTACAGAATTATAATCTTTATGATTTGACCATGGATCTGGATTGTTACTTTTTTCAATAATGTCATTTTCAAAATATGGATAGTCATCAATAAATGCACTATTGTGACCAGTAAAATATACAACTCGTACACCTTTTAATATATAGCCATAGTCAAATAAGTATAGTAAAAGAACAATAGCAGCAATACAGATTACCACCCATTTTGAAAGTTTTTTAAATAATTTCATATTGTTTATGTATTAAAATAATAATTGTTGTTTGTTTGGGCTTTCATGATTTAGAAGCCATTGTTTTCTACCTAAACCTCCAGCATAGCCAGTTAAACTTCCATCACTTCCTATCACGCGATGACAAGGGATAATAATCCACAAAGGATTTTTCCCATTAGCACTTGCAGCAGCTCTAATGGCTTTAACGTCTCCTAATCGTTTAGATAACTCTAAATAGGATATGGTTTTACCGAATGGAATGTTCAGTAATTCAGCCCAAACACGATTTTGAAATGTTGTGCCTTTTGGATTTAGCTTGAGATCAAATTGTTGTCTTGAACCATTAAAATATTCTTGAAGTTGATAGATGCAATCTTCTAACTCTTCAGGAATAATACTAGTAATTGGAGTCTCAGAATTTAAAACTATAATTGAAGAGATGCCATCCTCATTTCCACAAACTTTTGTGATTCCTAAAGGAGTGTCTATAAAAGCCTCACTCATCATCTTTATTGTTTTGATCTTCTTCAATAAGACCTAATCGTTTAGCACGTAATTCCCAACTTTTTCGTGCTAACATTTGTAAGTCAGCTACATTATCACTTTCATCCATAATTTCGACACCAAGAAGTGTTTCAATAACATCTTCCATAGTTACTAAACCACCTGCTGTTCCGTATTCATCGACCACTAATGCCATATGATTTTTGTTTTCAACCAATTGATCTAATAATTTTTGAATGGGAAGATTTCTACTCGTAACAATAATATCTCTCTTAATCTCTTCTAATTTTTTATGACCATTGTCATTAGCCATTTCTTTATAAACATCATCTTTTAAAACAAGACCAATAATATTATCTAAAGAATCACGATATACTGGAATTCTTGAAAATCGCAAGGTTTGGTTTTCATTAAAAAAAGCCTCAACAGTCATTTTTTCATCTGCAACTTTCATTACTGTTCTTGGTGTCATTATGTCTTTTGCAGTTACATCTTTAAAGGCTAGCATGTTTTTTATGACTTTGCTCTCAGATTCATGAAACACACCTTCTTCATGTGCTATATCTGTCATAGCATGGAAATCTTCGCGGCTTAACACACTTCCTTGATGGCCTTTTCCACCAATGAGTTTAGTTGTAAGCTGTAATAACCATAATATTCCAGTCCACTTTAATGGAAAAATCAAAACATGAAGCGCTATAGTTGTGAAATTAGCAAGCTGTTTCCAATACGTTGCACCAATTGTTTTAGGAATAATTTCTGAAGCCACTAATATAAAAATCGTCATAATTGTTGATACAATTCCAACCATAAGATCTTCAGTAAAACGGATACCAAGTATAGTTCGTGAAGTAGTACCATAAATTTCGACGTAAGCAACTTTTGCCTGTACACCAACTAAAATGGCACCAACTGTATGAGCAATAGTATTTAACGTTAGAATAGCAATAAGAGGTTTGTCAACATCTTTTTTTAAGGCTTCTAAATCTTCAGCATAGGGTTTGTTTTCTTGCTTTTTGATGTTAATAAAGGTAGGTGTAATACTAAGTAAAACAGCTTCTAAAATGGAACATATAAAGGAAAAAAAGATGGAAATGATTGCGTAGAATATAAGTAAGCTCATGGAGTGCTTTTAAGAGTCCTAAAGTACTAATTATTTGTGAATTGTGGCTTGTTTTTTATAGCTTGATAAAACACTTGTTGAAGCGCAGGTCTAATGTTAAGGTTATATATATTTCTGTGAGATCTTGAAGGGTATACACGATTTGAAAGGAAGATAAAAACCATATCATGCTTTGGGTCTGCCCAAACAAAAGTTCCTGTAAAACCAGCATGACCAAAACTTTCAGCGCTTGCCTCTGGAGCTGGATATGCTTTTTTAATACTTAGTGTATCATTCCCAATTAATGGTTTATCAAAACCCAAACCTCTTCTATTTTCATTTTCAGGATATTGGATTTTTGTAAACTCTTCAACTGTTGAAGGTTTAAAAAATTGTTTTCCATCATAAACTCCTTTTTGTAACAACATTTGCATGTATTTGGCTAAATCTAATGCAGTTCCAAACAATCCAGCATTACCAGAAATACCACCCAAAAGCGCTGCGTTTTCATCATGAACCCAAGCTTTTGTAAGCTCTTTTCTAAATATTGTATCTACTTCTGTTGGTACAATACTATTGTTATAATTCTTTAACTCTGGATTGTAACTTAAGGTTTCACAACCAAGAGGTTTATAAAAGTATTCGTCAAGGTAATCAATATAGTTTTTACCAAAATGAGTTTCAATTAATGTTGGATAAATTAAAGAAGCCAGACCAGAATAGTTATAAACTTTATCTTCACTAACCCTCGATTTTGAAATAGAACGAAAGACACGATTTTTAAATCGTTTGTTTACGTATAAGTTTGAGTAGGCTTGTTTATAAAAACGTTTACTTGGTGTTGTTCTTACAAAACGATTTTTAAGTTTCCCTTTTTTCATTGCTTTAGCCAAAAAGACAATATAAGGTTGCAAACCAGATTGATGCGCTAAAAGCTCTCGGAGAGTAATGCTCTTTTTATCTTTTTTATTTCTCCAATGCTTCCAATACCTACTGAAAGGAGCATCTAAATTAACTTTTCCTTCATCATATAATTTCATTAAAATGGGTAATGGTCCAGCAATTTTTGTCACTGAGGCTAAATCATAAATATCATCTTGTGCTACTTTTTGAATACTATCATAAGTGTGAAAACCATATGCCTGATGAAAGATGATTTTGCCCTTATGAGCTACTAATAGTTGAGCACCTGGGAATGCATTCTCTTTAATTCCAAGATGCATAATTGAGTCAACTTTTGGTTGAATAAAATTTAGATTTAAAGCAATTTCATTTGGGTTTGCATATATTAATTTGTCATTATTATTTTGAGAAATTAATACATTGCAACATAATGAAGCAAAAAGAAAAGTAATAGAAAAGTAACGATTCATGGATGACTAATTATTCGCTTAAAGTTAAGAAAGCGATATTAAATTTAGCGTTTTAAAGCAAAATGCGCTTTAAAGGTTCGCCTACTACCATTATCATCGTCAAAAGTAATATTGAACCAATAATCTGAAGAGGGCATTATTTTTCCATTAAATGTACCATCCCAACCTCTACCATAAGGGCTAAGTTCTTTTAAAAGTTTTCCATATCTATCAAATATTTGGATACGAACATTATTCAATTCATTTATACCAACTATTTGCCAATAGTCCTTGTAAGAATCTTCATTTGGTGTAAAAAACTTCATGTAATCAATAACCATTTTATCAATTGTAACAGTGCCACAGCCTATTAAATCTATAATATGAAATTCATGATAGCCAGCAGATATACCTGTAAAAATAGGAGATGTTTGATAAGGCTCATTATCAATAGCGTAAACATAATCACCATGACCACTAGCATTGATTTCTACCACATGATTTTCAGCAAATGGTATAGATGTAATATTCACTTCAAGTATTTGAGGAGGACCAGATGGGTATACGAGAGCACTTTTTTTAATACCACATCCTGTTGCATTTATTGTTGCCTCAACTGAATATGTTCCTAAAGCATCAACGGTTAACTCATTTGATATTTCACCAAGAATTACAACACCTTCGTGAGACCATTCAAAGGTATGTTCAGCATTTGATAATCCGGTAGTTATAACAGGAAGTGTATAATCATAATTAGTAGTATCATCACTATTTACACATAATAATACGTCATCTATTTCAAAAGGTGGAGGTAATTGAATGTTTATAGTAAAGGCAACATAATCATAGCAAGAAAAAACAGTTTCTGTTTTTTTTGCATAGACGGTATAACTTGCAGTTCCGTTAGTTGTATAATTAGTTTTAGATATACTTATATTATTAGAAACATCAAGTTCTGTTGCATGATAAGTTATTTCAAAATCAGTAGGATTATCTGCTCCAAGAATAAAGGAATCCAATGTTGAAAAATCTATCGTAGTAATAAAATCATAATCTTCATCGCAATAAAATTGATCTGGAATAGGATTCGCAACAGGTATGTCTGGTCCAACGATCTCAATAACCTCAACACTTGTCGTAATACATTCATATTGCTCTAAAACAAAATCAGCATAAAACCCTCTGTCAATACCTGAGAATATAATATTTCCGTTAATGTCAGCCATTAAATCTAAAGGCCCATTAGTAACTCCGTTATAAGTGTATGATACAGAATAACGAGTAAATGGTGTTAAACCATGTATTGTAATTTTGCCATCTAAAGTTCCACAATCTGTCAAATCTTCTTTTGAGAATGTGTAATTTGGAACCTCTGGATCTTTTAATTCATAAACGGTATCAACAAATGTATCACAACCAGAAAAGGTGATTTTTATGTTGGAATATGTTCCTGCATCTAAATTGTCAAGTATAACTTCAGCTTCATCATCTGCAACATATGTTATTTCAGGTACAAATATGCCATTGTCAAAGTAACTAATTGTATATGATTCTCCTGTTGTTAACCCAGAGAACGTAATTTTTCCATCTTCACCATCACAAATTGTTGGATTTTCCTGAAATGCATTAACAATAAAAGGAATGAAAGATGAGTCAACTTCTTTAAGAATGTAATAATAAGTAAATTTTTCAACTTCATTTGGTTCAATGTCATCTAACCGAAATGCTATAGATATAGCTTCATCAATGAAAGGACGAGAACCTCCTTCAGTATTCACATATTCTGTAGAAGAACCATTCCAAATCGCACTTGCATTTCTGTTTGCAAAACCACCTAGAGTTACTCTTGCGTTTTCTTCTCTTGAGTAAAAACTCACATAAGATCCATCCATGTCTGTAGCTATTCCCATTCCACTTTGAGACGCAGTTACTAGACTAATATTGTCAGTAGGAGAACTTGCTTGTGAATTAAGGTGTAAGTCTGTTTCAAATGAACCACTTAGTGTCTGATTGTTGTCAGGATCAACATTGTGCATGAAGAACACATTGTTTTTGGTTTCATTTGTTACATTTTTTATAACTGTTGTCATCTGGATAAATAAACCATCTTTGGTGACACTATAATAACGTTTTATGTTTAATCCTTGTATATTTCCTTCCCATGAAATTTGCGCAGTGTCTTCAAAACAATCTGAAGATAAAACGGTTACTCCTTTTACCTCTCCTGGGATTTGAGAAACTGGAATTTCGTTATTATTGTTATAGTTAATACCATTTATTTCAATGGCAAAACCTTCTTCAGGGCTTCCAGGCGTAAAAAAATCACCATCATAATCTATCCAGCCATCTGCTAGTGGATTAGCAACAAAACCAAAAAGGAAATTGTTCAATTCTCTATTATCATGAAAGGATATTGGCGTATTTGTTGTTTTAGCACCATATACACCTTTGGAGTTAATGCCTATTTCAACAAAATCACCTTTCGCCCAACCTTCTCCATCAACCTCATGTGCTTCTAACTGTGCAAATGCAAAACTTGAAAGAAGAAAAAATAATATAAGAAGAATATTTTGGGACAACCTTTTCATGCTATTTGTAAGTTAATATATACAATTATAAGCATAAATATTTAATACACTATAAAATAAGAGTCATCAATAGATGAATGGAAATAAACAACTATGAAATAAGTTTAACTACATCTTTAGCAAAATAAGACGCAATAATATCTGCACCAGCTCTTTTAATGGCAATGATTTGCTCCATCATAACAGCATCGTGTTCTAACCACCCTTTCTCGGCTGCAGCTTTTATCATGGCATATTCACCAGAAACTTGATAAACAGCCACTGGAACATCGACTTCATTTTTAATTTCACGAACAATATCTAAATACGCAATTCCAGGTTTCACCATAACAATATCTGCACCTTCATCAATGTCCATTTCAGTTTCCCGAATGGCTTCAAAGCGGTTGGCATAGTCCATTTGATAAGTTTTTTTATCCTTGGGAATATCAATTAAATCAACTGGAGCTGAATCTAAGGCGTCACGAAATGGACCATAAAAAGCCGATGCGTATTTAGCAGAATAACTCATGATTCCAGTATCAGTAAAACCCTCATTTTCAAGTGTTTCGCGAATTGATAAAATACGACCATCCATCATGTCGCTTGGTGCTACAAAATTTGCTCCTGCTTGTGCATGAGACACACTTATTTCAGCTAAAATATCAGCTGTCTCGTCATTTAGAATTAAACCATTTTCAACAATGCCATCATGCCCATAAGAAGAATAAGGATCTAATGCAACATCTGTCATCACCAACATATCAGGACAAGCATTTTTAACTGTTTTTATTGAACGTTGCATTAATCCGTTTGGATTTAATGCTTCTGTTCCTTTATTGTCTTTTAAATTATCAGGTACTTTTACAAAAAGCAAGACTGACTTTAGTCCTAATTTCCAAAGATCTTTGACTTCGTTTTCCAATAAATCTAAACTAAACCTAAAGTAGTTTGGCATAGAGGCAATTTCTTCTTTAATCCCTTTGCCTTCAACCACAAATAGTGGTACTAAAAAATCATTCGGTGTAATAACCGTTTCTCTAACTAATGATCGAATCGCTTCGCTGGTTCTTAATCGTCTATTTCGTCTTAATGGATACATTTCTAAGTTGTTTTTTACTCATTAATCCAATCAATTGGATTTTTTAATATGTTTATTAACTTCTCCTCCTCACTTCCAGTTTCTGGATGATGATTGTATTGCCATTGCACATGAGGTGGTAAACTCATTAAAATACTTTCAATTCTACCATT
>Ga0316189_10001169_pt1 | contig 26055 bp, 24 predicted proteins | sample LowCovwburrow_MG_FD_204930 | JGI IMG/M metagenome (GOLD analysis project Ga0316189, IMG submission 204930) | Coastal sediment microbial communities from Maine, United States - Lowes Cove worm burrow | ecosystem: Environmental > Aquatic > Marine > Coastal > Sediment | place: USA: Maine... | reverse complement strand
CCCATATCTACTCGGTTTTGAGCGAGCTGCCCTGCAATCGGAGCGCGATGCAGCTAAGGTCTTGTCCAATTTAGTGAAAAGCATGGAGATCGAGGGGAAGCAGTGCAGCTTCGTCCTGAACCGAAAAGATTACAACCTGCATCTGGTGGAGGCGCCAGAGGTTGAATCTAGTGAGCTTAGAGCCGCAGTGCGCTGGAAGATCAAAGACCTGTTGGACATGAAGGTAGAAGACGCGGCAATTGATGTTTTTCAGGTTCCTGACGATGCCTATCGCGGGCGTGAGATGGTGTACGTGGTCGCAGCGCTGAATTCCAAGATCAAGAGCATTGTCAGCACGGTCACCGATAGTGGCCTGGAATTGGCAGTAATCGATATTCCAGAGCTGGCCATGAAGAACCTTTCAAATAGTTTTGTTGATGATACTAGTGGTGCGGCTTTTTTGGATCTAAGAAGAAATGGCAGCACGATGAATATAACTCGTAACGGCGAGCTGTATTTGAGTCGGCGTATCAACACGCAGTTAGACTCTGATGTGATGGCCTCGCCTGATTGGGAAAGTGTGAAAGACAGGCTTTCCCTAGAAATACAACGGTCGCTGGACTACTACGAGAGTCAGATGGGGCAGAGCCCTATCAACCAGATTGTTTTGGCGCAGCGTCAGCACGACGGTGCGGCCATGGCCGGAACCCTAAATGAGCTGCTGGCCGCCGAGGTAAGAATCCTGGATTTAGCCGATCACTTGGAGAGCAGTAAAGAGCTTTCCCCGGAGATTCAGCAGATTGGTATGGCTGCTATCGGCGCAACACTCCGTGGCAAGGGCAAAACAAAGAAGCCTGAGTCGGATACGCAGGAAGCGGCCTAATGAAACAACAGATAAATCTCTATTTACCTGAGTTTAGGGTCAAGCGAGATCGACTGACTGTTTTGCTCATGGGCAAAATACTAGGCGGCATCGTCGTAGTTATGCTGCTGCTATCCAGCTATGACTATGTGCTGCGCTGGCAGTTGAATGGAGAGCTTACTGAGTTGCGAGCTTCGCTGAGCGTAGAGACTCAGAAAACCGGGGAATTGAGCGGATTGTTGGAGCAACGCTCCCAGAGTGAGCAGCTGACCAATAGGCTGCAGCAGGCAGAGGCTCGGTTACTGGCCGATAGGCAGATCATCAATTTTCTAGGGCGGACAAAGCTAGGGAATCTAGTAGGATTTTCAGAACATTTTAAAGATCTATCGCGGGCTTCTATAGATGGGTTTACGCTTTCAAATATTCAAATTTCCAACGCCGGTCAGCAAGTAAATTTGACCGGACAGGTAGTGGACTCGTCGTTGGTTGTGAAGTTTGTAAGCAACTTAAAATATGGGAATAGCTCTATTCGAGATTTAAATTTTAGTACAAATATTTCTCGGGAATCGGCTGAAGATCGTTCGTTTCCCTTCTCGCTGAGTACGGTCCAGTGAGCGGGAAAATGAACCAACAAGTCGCCGCCATCGTGAAGAGCATTGAGTCGCGGGCTCAAGCTGAGAAGATAGCCATTTTTGCGCTGGTGCTTGCTGCGCTCGTTATGGCCTATTTGTCTTTGCTATCCGATCCGCTGAAGGCTGAGGTCAGCAGCGCTCGAGATGAAATTGCTAACATTACGCGGCAGATTGGGCAGCAGCAGGCAGCCTATGCAAATATGCTGGCTCAGAGTCTCGAAGATCCGAATAAGTTTGCAAATGATCGTCTTGCTGTTATTGAAAGAGAGCAATCGGGAATAGACAGTCAGATTCGGGAGTTGGCGGGGGATTTAATATCTCCTTCAGATATGACGCGGATATTGACCTCTGTGCTGGAAAGGCAGTCCGGACTGGAGTTAATTAGTTTTCAGAATCAGGATGTAAAACCGTTGTTAGCAGGCGATAGAAGCCCTAGTGAGGGCATTGATGATAGTAGTGAGGGTCGACTAAATCTTTCGGGTCAGGTATTCGAACATGGTTTGCGTATAGAGTTTCAAGGCGATTACTTCAGTACGATTAAATATCTTCGTTTTATCGAGGAGATTTCAGGGAGTTTTTTTTGGGATTCAATTTCTTTCAATCAAGTTGCTTGGCCAGATGCAATAGTTACTTTAGAAATTCATACTATTAGCACAAATTCGGGGTTTATCGGTGTTTAGCAAAATACGACTAGGGATAGTTTTAGGCTTGTTAGTAGTCGGCTCCCTTGCGGAGGCAGATATAATTGATGGCGAAGATTTTGTCGATCCAACAAAGCCACTTTTTTATGTTGATAATAGCAATATTGGAGTTGTTGAACAGATTTTTAGAACTGTAGTTCCTGCTAGCTATGACATTAGTTTTATCAGGGCGGGGGGCGAATCCTCTACAGCGGTAATTAATAATGTTCGAGTCAGTGTCGGTGACATAATAGGCGGCGCCGAGGTGCTTCTAATTGATCGCGAAGGTGTGTTATTACTTATCGATGATGAAGAGCGAAGAATTAATATGTATGAAAATAGAATTAAGTCCACGCAATGATAATTCCTGTGTGGAGAAATGATTATGTTTAATGATCGAGTAAAGGACACTGCAGTGATACTGACTAAGAAAATCACAATGTTGTTGGTAGTTCTTATACTACCTGCTTGTGCAAGCAGGCCAGCATCTGTTCCAGATACAAGTATTCTTAGTGAGATTCAAGAGACTCTGGATGCCGCTGTGCTGACTCCCAGCGTAGTAGATCCTAGTGCGAGTGCTGAAGATGATGTGGATCTATTGGATGAATTGATTCCCTCTTTGTCCCTAGATGAGAGCTTGCTGGCACCTGTAGAAGTTCGGACATCGATTTCTACCCGCGAAAACTTGTCCGCTACGGAGTTTTTTAATGATCTATTCTCCGGTACTGACTATGGCGTCGTTGTCGGGGCTGATGTTGACGTCCAGATTAATCTGAATCTCCCGCCGGTAACTATCGATGAGGTTATGGATATAGTTGGTGAGATCTACAATCTAGATATTACCAAGCGTGGAAATTTCTATACGGTCTTACCTGGGGGGTTGAGAACTCGTCAGTTTTCGATTGATTACTTGAACGTTCAGCGTCAGGGAAACTCAAGCATTTCTGTGTCCTCTAGTGCTGCCCAAGGCGGCAGCCAGAATGGCGGAATAGGAGGCGGAATAGGCGGCGGAGTAGGCGGCATAGGCGGCGGTGGCCAGAATATCGGCGGAGGTGGCGGTAATGGTGGTGGTGGAGGCGGTCAGATCACAACTTCCACCAGCACTGATTTCTGGTCCGACCTAGAGACTGCGATCACCAACCTTATTGGGGTACAAAATTCCGGGGGCGGTGGCTCCGCGGGAGGAATAGGTGGCATTGGCGGCTTCGGCGGCTTAAGTACGGCTGGAAGTCGAAACCAGTCGACTGTAACGGATGAGGGTAAGAGTGTATTGGTTCAGCCGTTAACGGGGATTGTAATAGTAACGGCCTTCCCCCATGAACTGGATCGCGTTGAAGAATTTATTAATGCGGCACAAGAGTCGCTGAGAAGAGAAGTAGTGATCCAGATCCAGTTTTTGGAAGTAATCCTCAACAAAGGGTTTCAATATGCATTGGATTTCAATACATTCGGTAACGCGCCTAATAATCCATCAGACGGTTCGGCGCTATTTGCAGACAGTGACAATGACCAGGCTGCGGAATTTCTTGGTGGAGAAATAGGCCTTGATGGTATCTCGAATGCGCTACAGTTTAGTACAAATTTTAGCGACTTCGATGCTGTGTTTCAGCTGCTGCAAACGCGAGGTACTACGCAGGTTGTTTCCAGTCCTCAGTTGCGCGTATTAAACAATCAGAAGGCCGTATTTCAGGATGGTGGACAGGAGTTCTTCCAAACCCAAGCAGATACAACCACTGTCGCCTCTGCCAACAATACAACGACAAACGCGAATAATAACCTACAACAATTTTTCTCTGGGATATCCATGGATATCACGCCACAGATCAGCGCGAATGGCGAGATTACCCTGCATGTACATCCAATCATCAGTGCGGTTGACGAGCAGACGAAGAGTATAGCGGGGCAGACAGTGCCTCTGGCATTAACGACTACTCGTGAGATTGACAGTGTAATTAAGGCCGAGAACGGGAAGATAGTCGTTCTAGGTGGTATGGCGTTCGAGCGTAATATAAATGAGACCGCAGGAATACCTGGTGTGAGTCGAGTGCCGGTGCTTGGCGATGCCTTGGAGCAACGACAGACTCAATCTGTTAAGAGTGAATTCATAATCTTGCTAAAGCCAATTATGGTGAGTGAAGCTAGTGATAAAGTCATACTGCAAGAAAGCAACGATAGATTTCGTGATATCAATCGAGCGATTGATCCCTTTGCGAACAATTAGATTAGGATAACGAGTCATGTACTTACAGCATTTTGGTCTGCGAGAATTACCCTTCTCGTTAACGCCAAACACACATTTCTTCTTGAATATGGCGAGCTACCACAAGGCATACAATATGCTGATGGTTTCTTTGGCTAATGCTGAAGGGTTCATAAAGATTGTGGGTGAGGTCGGCACGGGCAAGACCATGTTGTGCCGTAAAGTCCTCAACACCCTAGAGGAAGATAAAGAGAATTACGTCACGGCCTATATTCCCAATCCTGTCCTTAGTCCTAAAGGATTGTTTCTCGCCTTTGCCGAAGAGCTCAATATCGAAATTGATCAGGATGTAGGTCATCATCGCCTGCTGAAAGCGATCACGGAAAAGCTGGTTGAGTTTTCGGCTGAGAATAAACAGGTAGTACTCTTTATTGATGAAGCGCATGCAATGCCTGAACAAACACTTGAAGCATTGCGTTTGCTCACGAACATAGAAACAGAGCAGGTCAAGTTGTTTCAAGTAGTTCTTTTTGCGCAACCTGAGCTAGATGTGTTGCTGAGCCAGCCATCACTAAGACAGCTGCGGCAGCGAATTACTTTTTCATTCGAGATCGAGGCTCTAGATAGAGATGGAGTTGAACGCTACGTTGTCCACCGCTTGGCTACAGCAGGCTACAACGGGCCATTCCTGTTTTCGAAGCGTGCTTTAGACTTTCTCTATAGAACGAGTGACGGAATCCCCCGGGTTATTAATATCCTTTGCCACAAAGCGTTAATGGTGGCATTTGGTAAAGGTGAGCGAACGGTACAGATCGATCATGTAAAAAATGCTGCGGATGACACTGAGGGTGTGAGCTTGCCTGGTGTGAACTATATGCCTGCCATGATAGCGGTTGGAGGTTTGTTTGTTGGGGCGGCATTGATTTATTACTTAGGTGATATGTTCCTATGAGCCTTGTAAATAATATGCTGCGCGATCTTGATCAGCGCAGAAAAGAATCCGATAGCTCCGGTGGAGCAATTCGTTTAATGCCTGCGCGAGAGTTTTCTTCCGACGCCAAGAAAAACCTATTGCCCGTTATTTTGATTGCTTTGCTGCTGGTGCTAGTAGGATTGATTTATTTTTGGAATCAGCTCACTAATTCAGATGTGGAACAGCGATTGGATATTCAATTGACCGATTCGCAGCGAGTAGTTCAAGCATTGGAAACGTCGATAGCAAGTGCGGAAGAGCGGGAAACTGATCAGCCAGAAAGTATTGTGGATTCGGTAGAGAGTCCACAGGTCGCAACACAAGTTGCCCCGCAAGAAGTGATAGAACCTGACCAGCCTGATAGTGTGAACTTCCTTCGTGGAAATAGTACGCGAGTGGAAAATGCTGCTTCTTCGACTGACTCGATACCGCGCGGGGATGCAACAATTGGACAGGATGAACAGGCAGAAATTGCCGACCTCGAGCCGGTAGTCGATGCTCCAGTTGCGTCGATGAAAGAGGAGCCTAGCTACTCAAATGAACAGTTGGACACTATTGCCGTCCAGGAGGCGCTTCGACTAATTTCTAACGGGCAGACCGGCGCTGCTTTTTCGACTCTAGAGAAATACATTGTTGAAAATCGCAGTGCGCATCAATCACGTGAGACTTATGCGAAGTTGCTAATGAACAATGGGAACGTTGCGGATGCCGCAGTGCTAATCGATGGGGGGCTGGAGCTGGCACCTAATCACCCTGGTTTCAAGAAAGTGAAGGCGCGCCTATTAATGAGTGAAGGGAAGCTTTCGGAAGCTGTGGATATATTAATCTCAAGAGCTCCAGATATTGTTGATGATGCTGAATATCATGACCTTCTTGCATCCGCCCAACTCTCTAGCAGAGATTTTACAGGTGCGGTCATTAGTTATGGAGGTCTCGTTAGGCATGATCAGACACAGGGTAAGTGGTGGTATGGATATGCGGCTGCAAATGACCAGTTAGGCAATTCAACACTTGCTCGGCAAGCTTATGTGCGAGCCATGGAGTATTCAAATCTAAGCGCCAATTTGCGCGGTCGTAGTCGAGAAAGAGTTGCTGCTCTGAACCCCTAATATGGCCATAACAAAACAGAAAATTAAGATCGGTGACTTGCTGGTCAAGAACAATGTAATTTCTGCGGAGCAGTTGCAGTCGGCTATAGATCGGCAAAAGAAAACGGGGCAGCGAATAGGGCAGGTATTAGTTGAGCTAGGCCTCGTGAAAGAAGAGCAATTTCTTAGCCACCTCAGCCAACAATTGCAGATCCCCTTTGTTGATCTGCGCCGTTACAATTTTGATGTCAGTCTAATTCATAGGCTGCGCGAATCTTATGCTAGACGTTATCGAGCTATCATCTTGGCGGATCAGGGTACTCAATTGCTGGTGGGTATGGCAGACCCAATGGACATATTCGCCTCTGATGAACTGGAGCGAATCCTAGAACAACCCATTCAACCCGCTGTGGTAAAAGAATCAGAACTGCTCAGTACGCTGGACTTGGTCTACCGGCGAACTGAAGAGATAGCAGGTTTTGCTGAAGAGTTGGATGAAGAGCTAACAGAGGGACAGTTTGATTTAGAAGCTCTTAGCCTAGACGCAGATGATAGTGAGGCACCGGTAGTTAAGCTGCTTCAGTCCATTTTTGAAGATGCCGTGCAGGTGCGTGCCTCCGATATTCATATTGAGCCAGATGAGAATGTAATGCGCATTCGGCAACGCGTGGATGGCGTGCTGCAGGAACAGGTGATGAAGGAAAGAAGGATCGCGCCCGCCTTGGTGTTGCGATTGAAATTACTTTCCGGCTTAGATATTTCGGAGAAGAGGCTCCCACAAGACGGTCGGTTTAGCCTTCGGGTCAAGGGGCGAAATATAGATGTGCGATTATCAACTATGCCCATCGAAAATGGTGAATCTGTAGTCATGCGCTTGCTCGATCAAACTGATGGAGCTGCCGATCTTAACGAGGTCGGAATGCCGCCACAGATGCTGGAGAAATTTAGAAAGCTTATTCATATGCCCCATGGCTTGATACTTGTAACCGGTCCAACAGGTAGTGGTAAGACAACTACTCTGTATGGCGCATTGCAGGAACTGAACGAAGTCGGTAAGAAAATAATTACGGTCGAAGACCCAGTTGAATATCGTCTGCATAGGGTTAATCAGGTTCAGATAAATCCAAAGATCGATCTTACCTTTGCGAAGGTATTGAGGTCGGCTCTGCGCCAGGATCCCGACATACTATTAGTAGGCGAGATTCGAGATCAGGAAACCGCTGAGATCGCACTTAGAGCGGCGATGACGGGTCACTTGGTACTGTCCACCTTACATACAAATGATGCCGTATCCAGCGCGATGCGACTGGTTGATATGGGCGCCGAGGGTTTTCTGGCCGCTACTGCATTACGCGCGGTCGTAGCTCAGCGCTTAGTGCGCCGGCTATGTGATAATTGCTTTGAAGACCATATCCCTGAGACTAAAGATTTGGCATGGATTAGAAGCCTGATTGGCGAGAAGGCTGACCTGATGGGATTAAAGAAGGCTGTCGGTTGCCATCGTTGCAATAATTCAGGCTATCGCGGTCGAATAGGCGTATTTGAGATTCTAATGATGAACGAGCCGTTGGCCGACGCTTTGAGGCGCTCTAACTCTGCAGATTTCGTGAGGATTGCCAAGAAGACCCCGGGCTATCAGCCCTTGGTGGTGAGCGCTCTTGAATATGCGACACAGGGTATAACAAGTTTGGATGAAGTATTGAGAGTCGCCGAACAGGTTGATGAGTCTAGCGACTTTATGGATGTAGCCTGATTTTAGGCTGCATAGTGATGCGTTCAGCAAATTATAGGAAAGACCATGCCTCAGTTTGAATACAGCGGTCGAGATTACAGCGGTTCTTTGGTATCCGGTTATGTGGACGCTGGAACCGCGGCTGACGTTGCAGAAAAGCTATTTGGCGATCGAGTGACACCGATCGAGATAAAGGAAGCAAGCGGAAAGCCTGTAAAAAAAGAAAAGGCACCATCACATTCAAAAATGGACCTCGGTCCAGATGCTACTGCCATAGATAAGGCAAACGCCTTTCTTGGTCTCGATAAGATTGAGATCGATGAGCTCATCATGTTTTCAAGACAGATGTACAGCCTGACGAAGGCTGGCCTACCCCTCGATCGCGCGATAAAGGGCCTAGAAGCCTCGATGAGCAATCGGAATTTCCGTCGTATTCTGAGAGATGTGATAGCTGGCTTAGAGAACGGTAATACATTGGCTACGGCATTAGGTCAGCACCCAAGAGTGTTTTCCCAATTATTCCTGAGTCTAGTGCATGTGGGGGAGAATACTGGTCGATTAGACCGCGCATTCATCGAAGTGTCCAAATACCTTGAATTGGAAAAAGATACCAGGAAGCAGGTTAAGAGTGCGACCCGCTACCCAATCTTTGTTTTAGTTGCGATGGCGGTGGCTCTAGGAGTAATCACAGTATTTGTGATCCCTATATTTTCCGAAACATTTGAGCGGCTAGGTGCCGACTTACCCTGGCAGACTGTTTGGTTGATGAACACATCGAACTTCGTATTGAATTATTGGCCGCAGCTGTTACTCACGATTGGTGGCACTGTTTTTGGCTTTCGCTATTGGTTGGGGACAGAACGAGGTCTATTGAGCTGGGATAGGCGAAAAATGACGTTTCCGCTGGCGGGCCCGGTTTTTGAAAAGATCGCATTGGCGAGATTCGCTCGCACGTTTTCTATGGTTATGGCCTCTGGACTGCCTATCGTCCAAGGCTTGACGGTTGTAGCTGGCGCCGTCGGAAACGCCTTCGTTGCAAAAAATGTTCATAAGATGCGGGAAGGGGTGGAAAGAGGTGAGTCTCTGCACAGAACAGCCGTCTCGGTTGGCATGTTTTCGCCCCTAGTCTTGCAGATGATTGCGGTGGGTGAAGAGACTGGAAACGTCGATGATCTTTTGGAAGAGGTCGCGGATTTTTATACGGTGGAGGTCAACTACGACATAAGACGATTAAGTGATTCCATCGAACCCATATTGATTTCATTTATCGCTGTGCTAGTACTGATTCTAGCGCTCGGTGTGTTTCTGCCGATTTGGGATCTCAATACCGCTGTGCAAGGCTAAGCAGCGAAGGCGATTGTGCAACTATGACGCCTAACTTAATCATCATTCTTGCAGGCGAGAGTTTGCTAAGAATCGAGTATCGAATTGAAGATCACATACAAACAGAGAGCGAGGCGACTTAAGACTCCGGGGTTCAACAAGAATCGTGGGTTTTCTCTTTTTGAGCTTGTGGCATTCATCATTTCGGTCGCTATTATTTATGCCTATGCAGCGAACCGATTCGCTGAGTTTCCTGCGCAAGCAGAGCGTGCGAGTTTTCTTGCCGTAATAACACAGTTGCAGACTGGTATAAATCTCGAACTAATCCAGACGGTGACTCACGGGAATGCTGGGTCTGCCAGCCTCTTAGAGGATATTAACCCTATGGACCTCATGCTTCTGCCGCCTAGCAATTATCTGGGTGCATTTAGTGGGGAGCCTGCCGCGGGTTTCCCCCGCAGGTCCTGGTATTTCGACTATAGTAGTAGTGAATTGGTGTATTTGGTGAGTGATAGCACGGGGGTCTATCTGGCCTTCAACGATCAGCTGGAGCCAGTTAGTGAGATTCGGTTTCGGGTCACGGCAGACTATGGAGAGGTGGATAGTCAGTCCGGATTGGATGTCAGAATCGCCTCGAGAGCAGGAGAGGTTCCTCAGGAGAATCGTCGGAGCCGCTTGAACGGCGTGGTTTTGAAGCCAGTCACCCCTTTCCTGTGGCAGGAACTAAGTGATGAACAGATGTTAGATGAGGCGCTAGCAGACAGCGGAGTCTAAAAGTGTGAAAAGGCCCACAATTGTGATTCTTTTCGCAGAATCAGCGAAATGTAAGTCGTTAGAATATGGGAACAAAGAGGGGTAATAACTATTTGTTGCCCTATACAGTTCGCTCGATATAGCGAACAATGCACTATGTTAGTAAGTTTCAAAGAATTCAGATTCGGAAAAAGCATTAAGTTACTAATAAATAGGCCGTTATTAGGTATACAAGATTTCTCCGCCTAGGGATTTGGCTCTATTTAGTCAGATGGCGGAGGCCTGGGGGACAGCTTAAACAAGACAAGTGCTATGCGGTGCTAGAAACAGGCACAAACTAGAATGTTATTGATTTAGAAGCTAATTTTTTAATTTTAGATGGAATAAGGGTGAAAGGTATGAAATCGTTAAATATTCAAAATCAACATAAGGCCAGCCAGTCTGGTTTTACGATTATTGAGTTGGTGGTAGTTATTTTGCTTTTGGGTATTCTGGCGGCTACTGCCCTACCACGGTTTATCGACGTAACGGATGAGGCTCACAGCGCGGTCGTTGATGCATTGGAAGGTGGCCTAGGTACTGCAGGTGCGCTATTTCACGCCGAGTTTATCGCTCAGGGTGCGGATGACACCAGCATTTCGGGCTATCCGAATGTCGCAGCGAGTGTTGTGACGGGCTACCCGGAAATAAATAGCAATGAGACTTGTAGGAATGCCTTTGATAATATGCTGCAAGCTGGACACCCGGTTGTTGTGGCGGCCTCTGAAGCTATCACTACATCGTCATCCCTCACTGGCACACAGCTGTCTACGGCCTCACAAGGCTCGGGGTTTGCTAATCTCCCTGAGATCACCGCGTTTTTCTTAACCACCGACTTAACTTGTGCGTATATCTACACAGCAGACATGATCGCTGGCCAATCGGACGCAGTAACAGCTGGAACGAAGATACTCTTTATGGATCGTCAAGGCGAAGTAACTCGAAGCCTATTGTAAGCTTGATTGCCTGACAGTGTGTTTGTGTGCCTCAGTAGGCACACAGAGAAGAATCATACTGAAGCTGTCGATCAAAGATGATTCCGACTGCAGTAATTGTATTTGAAGGTTTAGTTTACGCGCTGGATAAACGTTAAGTGAATACAATCAAGTCGTTAATTTAATTGAATCGGCTACTAGAACAGATAACTCAAAGCCCCGGTAAAATTGCTTACTGGGCTTTGAGTTTTCTTTTTTTGGGGGGTATGCATTATTTCCAGTTACACCCAGCTGGCAATGGCCTCACAGTATCCTTCAACGCCTCAGTCTGGATATTCTTAAGTATCACCATCGGCTTCGGGCTATTCAAAATAGCTTCTAGTGCACAATGGGTTTACACAGATTTGACTGTTGGGCTGATTGCGGCGACAGCACTCCTTCTTCTGCCTGCGTTATATCCCACATCAATTGACCCGCTTAGTATTGGACGAATGTACGGCCTCCTAGCTGGCCTGCTGTTGTTTATAGTCTTGCAACAATTGGATCTGCAGGACAGTCAGAAAGAATTGCTATTCTTCATAGTCCTGTGCGCAGTCTGGATTGAGGGCCTGCTAGGCTGGGGCCAGGAATACATTGCTGGACTCGGCTTTTATATGGGGCATGTGGAAGGATATCCGCCATTTGGTGTCTTTTTTCAACGCAATGTTATGGCGAGCTTCATGGCAACTGGCTTAGTTCTGTCCGGCTATTTGCTCTCAAGATTTCAGGGCTTCCCGCAAAAGTCTTTTTATCAATCGGTGTGCTTACTTACCCCGCTAATTACTGTGCCTCTTATTCTCCTGTTGAACTCCAGAACTGGATGGATTGGTGCGTTAGTAGGTTCGCTATTGATGCTGTTTTATCTTTATTGGAAAGTGGGGGTCCGAAAAAGCGTGGCTTGGGCGCTTATGATCGGTTTGGGTTTTCTGGTCGGTTATCTGTTGTTGAGTTTTGGCGATGGTATTGGCTTAGCAGCCGCACTTTCTAAGGTGCAATCAGACCCAATCCGGGAGCGAATGTATTCTCAAGCGTTACTTCTGATTTTGGAGAATCCGCTGTTTGGTGTGGGCCTGGGAAATTTTGAGTTAGAATTTAATACCTTTGTTGCTTCCTTATATGCGGCAGGAATTTCTGCGCCAAATGGCCAGTCCAATCTGGGCCATCCCCACAATGAGTTGCTATTCTGGGCGATAGAAGGAGGGCTTATTTCCTTACTGGGTATGTTGCTCGCGGCCTTTCTCGTGTTGAGATGTATTTGGCGCCTAGATGGAGCAACTCGTTTTGCGATGCTAGGTCTTTTGTTTCCCATCGTTCTTCATACGCAGACAGAATTTCCATTCTATCATTCCAGCGTGCACTGGATAGTTTTCATCATGATAATCTATCTCATAGATTCGCTAGCCAGCAAAACGAAAATACGGCAATTGAAGTCTACGCTTCTGGTTGGTACCGCGGGTGTCACTATCCCTCTTATTACGACACTTTTTATGGTGACGACGCTTCAGGCTGGAGCTATCCTTACTCGCTATGAGCGCGACTCTCGCACGCCTGTAGAGACGTTATTAGAAATACGTAATCCGCTTGTCTGGCAAGATCGAATTCAGCTGAAAATACGCACGGATTTAATGTATCAAGGCCTGGCTAGGAATGATGTAAGCCAGGTTCAGCCCTATATCGACCTAGTCAATAGAATAGTAGCGTCGAAGCCGCGCTGGCAATATTATCAGAATCTAATCTTCGCCCATGAATATCTTGGGCAATTGGAGCTTGCTAAGAGCCGAGCAGAAGAGGCAAGTTATAGATTCCCAGAGCAGATTTTCTACAGGCTGGGAAGCGGTAAACTTGAGCTAATAAGTGTTGATACGGATACTACTTTGGAGCAAGAATGAACGATAGATTACTGCTTAGTTTCATTGGAGGCGTTGCGCACTAAGCGCAAATTTAGAGTCTATGGCTAAACAACTTACCCAACATAAATCTACCGGCTTCACGGTCGTAGAGATTGTTATAGTGATCTTAGTGCTCTCTGTGATTTCGGTTACGGCGATGTCGCGATTCACCTCAGAGAATGCTTTTGTCGGATTCGTCGTTCGCGATCAAATTATTTCGCAGGCGCGGCGAGCTCAGCAGGGGTCATTCGGTCGCTCTAATATCTCGATGGTGTTCACACCTAATGTAGATGGTACGGCGACGGTGGAGGTCTTGGAGGCATCGGCAGCTCTAAGTAGCGTTACTGTATCCATTAATTCTCTAACCATTACCGGTGATAGAGACGTGACAGATAGTTGTGATACTACAGCTGGTTCGAGTGTTTCAAATGCTAATCCGTTCGTTTTAACATTTGGCGAGCTTGGTGATCTAGTTGGGAACAGTGGAGTGGTTGGTGCGGCTAGTTTTGGTTCCCCTCCTACGAAAGCTGTAAGGTTTTGCGTCAATGAAGACATAAGCTATTCGGTGTGCATTTCCCCGGCAGGGTTCGCCTATGCAGGGAACTGTGATGTTTGATGTCTATTCAATGAAGTTTCAACGCGGCTTCTCTCTCATTGAAATGGTTTTCGTCATTATTATTCTCGCAATAGCTCTCGTTGGGATTGCCTCTACGATAGCGGGTGGAACTTCGAGAAGCTCGGATACCATGGTTGAGCTTCAGTCGATTGCCTTGGCGCAAGCTTATCTCGATGAGATTGTGGGGAAACGCTTTGATGAAGGAAACAGGGCCTCGGGAATACCTCCCTGCAGAGTGCCGCGCGATGGGACTACAGACATGCCTGCAGGGGCGAATAGACGTTGTTCGGAAGAGCCTGAGGTAGTTGTAACGTCGGAAAGATTATTTGGCCCGGATGGTAGCGAGAGTCGATCTACCTACGACGATGTCGATGACTATGACGGCTTGGTTGAGGGGTTCAGCCAAGGAACGGTACTAAAAGATGCCAATAATAATGATCGCGAGGGTTATGACAACTTTTCAGTCTCGATTGAAGTGAATTATTATGTCTCAGGAGATGCTGATGTGACATACACGCCACCGACCCCAAGCAATCAAGAGCTAGACGACAATTACGACGCTAAGTTGATCACGGTCACCGTTTTTTTTGGAGCAGAAACTAACGGCCTGGTTTTGAGTGCGTATAAATCGAATTTTTAGGCCGAGTACCCGCTATGAATATGATTGAGTTAGAAAGGTCTCAAGGCTTTACCATTGTCGAAATGGTCGTGACTATTATTGTCGTTGGTATTATTGGTGTTGGTCTAGTGTCCTATATATCTGACTCTGCTGAGAGCCTCGGAGATGCCTCCAGAAGAAGCAAGATGGCATCGGCAGGTCGCACGGCTATCGATCGGATGGCTTTAGAGCTTCACAATGCGCTGCCTAGAAGCATTCGCGTGATGCCCGCCGCAGTAGTCCCTGGCGATCTAAATGCCACCGGCGATCAATGCATCGAGTTTATCCCGGTGCGTGCAGCAACCAACTATGTAAACCCTTCTTTTTCGGGTAGCGGCAGCGCCTCCTTCGATGTCATCGAATTCTCGCCATCGTTGGAAGGCACGGTAGCGAGTGATGCCTACGCCGCCATTTTCCCCACCAACAATACGGCGATACTCTACGATGGGGATAATCCAGACGATGACACTTCGCTGTGGCCGAATTTCCCTCAGCGCCGACCGATCCAGAAAATTGGCAGTATTACAGATAAGGCGCCACCCGATGCTACCCTGAGTGTTGTGAATCTAGTCAAAAGTCACCGTTTCAGGAGGCGATCTCCAACGAAACGTTTTTTCGTCGTGGATCAGCCGGTCAGTTTTTGTGTGGTTGAAGATAAGTTGTATCGCTATAGCAACTACGGCTTCTTCGCGAATCAGGTACAGGAGGAGGAGTCTGGGACCTGCGTTATTGAGCCGTCTGGCACTATCTCTGATAGATGCCTGCCTGACTATTCGGCACTATCTGCAAGCCCGCCGCGTATAAAAACACTGATCACCGACAGCATCGATAACGCCGGCATCATTGCTTTTAATATTGGCACGCAGTCTCTAACGCGAAACTCTCTCGTTAAGATCGAATTGAATATTAGTGCAGAGGGCGATTCCTTGCTTCTCAATCATGAAGTGCTTACGCGCAGTGTTCCCTAAGGTAAAAGAGTAGCTATGTTAACCAGGAAAATCAGAACACGAGGGAAGCAGCAGGGGATTGGCTTGCCGGCGGCTATTTTCATTATCACTACGATGGCGCTTATCGCCGTAGCGATCAATGTGCTGGTGCGGGAAAATGCCGAAACATTCGAGGAAGAAGTGAATCTGGCGCGGGCCTTCTATGCGGCAGAATCTGGCGCCGGGTTCATGATGAATAGGATTTTCCCCCCGGAGGCATACTCGGCCTACTTGTTGGGCTCAAATTGCGCGGCGCGAACTTATACATTCACAGCAGTTGGTTTGAACGCATGCACTGCAGTTGTCAGCTGCTCAACCATTACGGACAGCGGTGGTATTGAATACAATACTATTGACAGCACTGGGTCATGCGGGGATGTCGAAAGAACGATTCAAGTGCGAGCAGTGAAATAGGCGTTCTGTGAGTTGCGGCTCAATCGATTGGGAGCCGTATCCTACTCAGTAAGTTATCCGGTCCAGATTGCGAAATACAAGATAACCGAAACTATCCCCAGCGTAAGCAAGGCCGTACCAACATAGGTGACAACCGAACTAACCCCAACGGAAGAGCGATAGGCGTCGAAGTCGAGATTCTTATCGTTCTCGCGATGTGAGATTTCCCGCTGTAGCTTCATCTTGTAGTTGTCTTCTTTCCACAACAGCTGCCAGCCAGCTTTAGCTTCTTCCGCTAGCACTTCCTGCATCTTTTTGCTGTCAGCAAATAGGGGCGTCTGTGCCTGAACAGTCTTGTATTCTAAGTCCATGAAAGCTCCAATAAGCTTACTTATCTACTGTTAGAATCCGGTTTTTGACTTGAGGGCAGATGTAAATCACAGCGAGTTAGTATCAAGCCAAGGTAGGTGACTATTTTGTTGCCTATGAGATTGATTTGCAACGGTTTTGTCTGGGACAGCGATGAATATCTGGCCTTTTTTAGTAAATCACCCCTAACAAGCTGCAGCCTAGAATGGGCTGCCGGACTTATCGTGGTTACGACTAGTTGATCGATAGGCTAAAGATCAATATTGGGCCGCTGCGCTTAAGCAGCACGGTAAGTCTATGTCGCTTGGGTTGGTGCATCAACTAGCTCGTGGGAATCTCGGCCTTCTCCTCATCGGACCCCAGTTCCTTAATCTTCCTCGTTAGGGTATTTCTTCCCCAGCCCAGCAGATTGGCGGCATCTCTCCTGCGTCCGGCAGTATGCTTCAGCGCGATATCGATCATGGTGCGCTCGAACATGGGTGTGGCCTCATTCAGAATGCCTACGTTGCCTAGCTTGAGTTGCTGATCCGCCCATTGATGTAATCCCTGGGTCCAGTCGCCACCCTGACTGACAACATTTTCCTGTGCAGCGAACTCCGGTGGCAGGTCGCTTAGATAGACCTCACGACTCGATGCCATGACGGTAATCCAGCGACAGAAATTCTCCAGCTGGCGCACATTGCCTGGCCAGCTGAGCTCCATCAGATACTTCTCGGTCTCTGGGCGTAGTGTCTTCGGCTCTACGTCTAGCTCCTTAGCTGCAGAGTGCAGAAAGAAGTGCGCGAGTTTCGGTATGTCTTCACGTCGATCGCTTAGCCGTGGTATGTGAATGCGAATTACATTGAGGCGATGGAAGAGGTCCTCGCGAAACGCATGTTGTTCTACCAGCTTCTCTAAATTCTGATGGGTGGCTGCGATGATGCGTACATCGACTTTGATGGAGGTGTGTCCGCCTACGCGATAGAACTCGCCGTCGGAAAGCACGCGCAGCAATCGCGTCTGGGTGTCGGCGGGCATATCGCCTATCTCATCTAGAAACAGTGTGCCGCCATCGGCCTGTTCGAAGCGGCCAGTGCGTTGTGAGGTTGCGCCGGTAAAGGCGCCTTTCTCGTGCCCGAACAGTTCCGACTCGATCAGTTCCTTAGGGATGGCGGCAACATTAAGCGGTACGAAGGTCTTGTCGCTGCGTGGGCTATGCTGATGTAAGGCGCGAGCTACTAACTCCTTGCCGGTTCCCGATTCTCCGTTGATGAGTACCGAGATATTCGACTGTGACAATCTGCCGATAGCTCTGAATACCTCCTGCATCGCAGGCGCCTCACCGATTATCTCTTGGCTCTTAACTGTTGGCGTTTCCCCGCTCTCTTCATTCTGCTCACGAGCGTGCTGCAGTGCACGATTCGTCATCGCAACCGCGTCTTCGATATCGAAGGGTTTCGGCAAGTATTCGAAGGCGCCGCGGCTATAGGATGAAACGGCACTCTCTAGATCGGAGTGTGCCGTCATGATGATGACTGGAAGCTGAGGGTGTTGTTCCTGAATCGTGGACAGCAGGTCCAGCCCGCTGATTCCCGGCATGCGGATATCGCTAATGATTGCGTCAGGCAGTTCCTGTTCGAGGCGGTGCAGTAGATCGTTACCGTTCTCGAATGACTCGGTGTTGAGGCCGGTCTTACCTAGGGACTTTTCTAGCACCCAGCGAATGGATCGGTCGTCATCCAGTATCCAGACAGAATTACTTGAGTTCATAAATCATATACCCTTTAGAACATTAGGCTTGCGCCCTAAATTAGCTTAATTATTAATCGCAAAGTCCATTGATTCACTAACTCCCTGCGGGAGCGAGAGGCAGTAACACCGTAAAACAAGTAGCGCCAGGTCTGCTCTCACACTCTATAAGCCCTTCGTGCTGATTGATAATAGAGTGTGTAATGGAAAGGCCTAGGCCGGTACCTTCGGCGCGTCCACTAATCATCGGATAGAAAATAGACTCGATGATTTCCGGTTTGATTCCTGGTCCGTTGTCGATAATTTTTATGCAAGCCGCCAATCTGTGAAACTTGGCGCCTATTGTTGCGTTTCGAATGATCCGTGTGCGCAGATAGATGCGGCCGAGATTGTGTTCCACCTCTGGGCTGAACAACGCCTGCATTGCATTGCGCACGATGTTCAGCATCGCCTGAATAAGTTGTGAGGAGTCGGCAAGCACCGGCGGTATGCTGGGGTCGTAGTCTCTAATGAGCTCTATGCCATTCCCGCTTATTTCGGCCTGGACTAGAGATCTAACTCTCTCTAGAACTTCGTGTACATTAATTGGCTGCATCTTCAGTGGCTGCCTGGAATCAACTAGGCGGTCTACTAACTTGTGCAGGCGATCAGCCTCTTCGATGATCACGTTGGTGTAGTCTGTAAGGTCTTCGCTGTCCAGTTCAGCGGCTAGAAGTTGTGCCGCGCCGCGAATGCCGCCTAGCGGATTCTTGATCTCATGGGCGAGGCCTCTCACCAATTCTCTTGTGGTCGCGTGGGTGCTATTAACGGACTCCTCACGGTTGATTCTGTAGGAGTGTTCTAGGGAGGTGATCTCCAGCAGCGCGCGCTGCTCGCCGTCTTCCTCGAACGGTGTAATTGTATAGTCGACGTCCACGGTCTTACCCTGCATCAGCTGTAGCTGTGCCTGCCGCTTGGTAAAGCTATTGTTGTTGGTCAGGGCTGTTTGCATCTCGCCTATGTCTTCTGCTGCCTTGATTAGTACGTCACCAATAAATAGCTTGTTGGCCTTGCGGACACTAATTTCCAGCAGGTTCTCAGCTGCGACGTTCAGGTAGAGTAGGCGTAGGTCTTTATCCATCACCACAACCCCAGTCTTCTGGTTGTCCAGCAGTCGCTTATGAGAGTTTTCTAGAGTCACGGTTGCTACTTCTCTATTGATGATTTGGCGCCGAATACAGCAGTTCTACCCCGTAGGCTTGAGCCATGGGAAGCTGGCCGATTAGTGAGCGCCTCTCCTACTCTTGCTATGCAATAAGCAAACCAATAGGAATAATACTGGCCAGATCACTGTTTATGAGGCTTGTGGGCAGTTTTGCAAAGTGATTCCCGTTTCTGGGCAAGAATTATGCACCATAATAGTGCGTCAACCGACTGGCTGCAATATTTAGGGACACAAAAAAGCCCGGTCAAAAGACCGGGCTTGCTGATATTACTCGGCTTTAGTTTACGCCAAGCCTTCCTTGGTAGTCTTGATAATAGCTGCTGCGACCTTGTACGGGTCAGCATTCGATGCGGTACGTCTGTCTTCTAGACGCCCCTTCCAGCCATCTTCAACAGTGCCAATTGGAATACGAATCGATGCGCCGCGGTCAGAAACGCCGTAGCTGAACTCATCGATCGATTGAGTCTCGTGCAGGCCTGTCAATCGATGCTCGTTGTTTGCACCATAGACGCTGATGTGCCTATCGATATTCTTGCCGAAGGCTTCGCATATTCTGGTGAAGACAGACTCATCACCGTCGTCACGCATAGGGCCGTTGGAAAAGTTTGCGTGCATGCCGGAGCCATTCCAGTCTAGTTCCTTGCCTAGTGGCTTGGGCTCATAGTTGATCGACAGGCCATAGCGCTCAGCCGTGCGCTCCAAGAGGTATCTTGCTACCCAGATTTCGTCGCCAGCTTTTTTCGCACCCTTGGCAAAGATTTGAAATTCCCACTGACCGGCAGCAACTTCGGCGTTGATGCCTTCAAAGCCGAGTCCAGCTTCAAGACACAGGTCCATGTGGTCTTCTATAACTTCGCGGCCGAATGCATTCTGGGCGCCAACGGAGCAGTAATAGGGGCCTTGAGGGCCAGGGTATCCGCCTGAGGGGAAGCCAGGGGGAAGATTGGTCTTTAGATCCCACAGGAAATACTCTTGTTCGAAACCGAACCAGAAGTCTTCATCATCATCATCGATAGTGGCGCGGCCATTCGATGAGTGGGGCGTGCCGTCGGCATTCAATACTTCAGTCATTACCAAGTAGGCGTTCGCGCGATCGGGATCGGGATAGACTGCTACAGGCTTGAGTAGGCAGTCGGAATCATTGCCTTCGGCCTGTCTAGTGGAGCTGCCGTCGAATGACCACACGGGGCATGCTTCAAGAGTGCCGTCAAAATTGTCGCGTACTTGCGTCTTGCTGCGCAGGGTTTGAGTTGGCTTATAGCCATCAAGCCAGATGTATTCTAATTTAGATTTCATTTTCTATCCTTTTCTCCTAATCAATATCGACTACTTGCTAATGTATGACTTGTGCTCGTTTTACCGTGCCCCGCAGTATAGCGCTATTGCCTTACTACCGACTCGGCGAAGCTGAGAGAGCCTATCAGCTTTTGCTGTCACTTTGGCAAGGGGCTGCCTGTTTAAGTTATCCGATGAATAATCGACTATACTTCGGCGGCTTGCCTTGTGTGCTAGGGGAGGAGCAAAATATATGCCATTACTGGTATCGCTGCAAAGCCCTATTTTACTGGGGTACTGAGATTAATAAAAAAACAATTGCACTAGTATGGTGCAATACTGGAATATGCGCACAATAATGGTGCGAAACTAAGATATTTCCTGATAAATTGCCCCGCAGGCCTATAAAACGTCGTCTCGAATCGAGTCGGCCACTGAGTAGATAGAGATAAGATGTTATTCCTCGTAAAGCTTTTTCCCGAAATCACCATTAAAACCCGCCCAGTCCGCAGGCGCTTTATTCGTCAACTGCGCAAGAACATCAGATCGGTTGTTTCCGAGTTTGATCCTGCTGTGTCTGTCGTTGGGGAGTGGGACAATCTGGAAGTCCAGGCGTCTACGGAAAACCCAGAAGTGATAGCCCAAATAAGCGAACGCCTAGCCTGTACGCCCGGTATCGCAAAGTTCCTGCAGGTGGACAAGTATCCGCGCACGGATCTGGATGCGATGTTAGATCTGGCACTAGAGTACTACCGTGCAAAATTAGTGGGTAAGACCTTTGCTGTTCGCTGTAAACGTCATGGTAAACATCCCTTCAAATCAACCGATGTTGAGCGTCATGTGGGCGCTGGACTTAACACTCAGATCGAGACTGCCGGTGTGCGGCTGAAGGATCCGGATGTAACTGTCTTGATAGAAGTGCGTGATGACTCCGTTTTTATGGTGCGTAACGAGAAAATTGGTATCGGTGGCTTTCCCCTTGGTTGTCAGGATTCGGTGCTGTCGCTGATTTCTGGTGGCTTTGATTCTTCTGTCTCAAGCTATTTATGTATTAAGCGGGGACTACAAACCCACTACTGTTTCTTCAACCTGGGTGGCAGGGCTCATGAACTTGCTGTCAAGGAAGTGGCTCTATTTACATGGATGAAGTATCACTCTTCACACCGAGTGAAGTTTATCTCGGTCCCCTTTGAGGGTGTGGTGGAAGAGATATTGGGCAAGGTGGATAACTCGCAGATGGGTGTCATCCTTAAGCGCATGATGTTGCGTGCCGCCGAGAAAATTGCCGCAGATCTACACATAGAGGCATTAGTGACTGGTGAGAGCGTTGCGCAGGTGTCTAGCCAGACTCTGCCCAACCTAGCAGTGATTGACTCCGTAACTGATTGCCTGGTGTTGCGGCCTCTGGCGACGACCGACAAGCAGCAAATTATCGATATTGCTCGAGAGATTGGCACCGAGGAATTTTCTAAAGATATACCTGAGTATTGCGCCGTCATCTCCAATAAGCCAACCACCCGCGCGAAACTGCATCGCATTGAGCGCGAAGAGAGTCACTTCGATTTTACCGTCTTGGATGCCGCCATAGACAGCGCCAAGCACCAGCTCATCACTGATTTGCTGGCTGACCTGAATAGCGAAACCGCAGAGGTTAAAATCGTGGAGACGCTTGATAGCGAGAGCACTGTTATTGATATTCGCCATCCGGATGAGGTAGAGATCAAACCACTGTTATTGGATGGGGAAAACCAGCCGAGAGAATTGCTGAATATACCGTTTTATCAGCTACGCAGCGGCTTCGCGGATCTAGACAAGAACAAAAATTTTCTGCTGTATTGCGGCAAGGGCATGATGAGCCGTCTGCACGCCGCCAACTTAATCGACGAGGGCTTTGCCAATGTCGCCGTGTTGCAGCTAGCGAAGCCTCAAAAACACTAGAACCACAGCTGCTGTCCCAGAAGTTCATTCAGACTCTATCTGGAAGCTGGGACAGTAGGGGCTTTTGGTCTCTTGCCTGTAGGGTTTGTGGGACAGCAGTACTTGAAACACTCGCCTTTAGGCCAAATAAAACCCCTAGATTACTAATCTTTCGGCGCTGTCTCGTGTATACTCGCCGCCTTTTGTGCAGCCGCTCTGCGTCTATTACCTGTTGTCTATTGCCAAGGGTGAACTATGACGGGATCAGAGCTGCAAGCTACTGCTCCACAGGGAGCTGTAGGCAAACTATTTGGGCGGAACCACTGTGATTGAGAAGATACGAAATATAGCGATCATCGCGCACGTTGACCATGGCAAGACTACCTTGGTCGATAAGCTGCTGCATCAATCGGGAACCATCGAATCGCGGGGCGAGAGCGTCGAGCGAATGATGGATTCGAACGATCAGGAACGCGAGCGCGGTATCACAATTCTTGCGAAGAACACGGCTATCAACTGGAACGGCTACCACATTAATATTGTGGACACACCGGGCCACGCCGATTTTGGTGGTGAGGTTGAGCGTGTGTTGTCGATGGTCGACAGTGTGCTGTTACTGGTGGATGCCGTCGACGGGCCGATGCCGCAGACTCGTTTCGTGACACAGAAGGCCTTTGCGCAAGGTCTCAATCCCATAGTTGTAATCAACAAGATCGATCGCGATGGCGCTAGGCCTGATTGGGTAGTCAATGAGGTGTTCGATCTATTCGATAAGCTGGGGGCAACCGACGAGCAGTTAGACTTTCCAATAATCTACGCCTCGGCGCTAGAGGGCTTCGCCGGCCATGAAATGGAAGACATGAAGGACAACATGGAGCCACTGTTCGAAACAGTGATCGAGAAGGTGCCGCCGCCTGATGTCGTTGTCGATGGCCCCTTTCAGATGCAGATCAGTGCGCTGGACTACAATAGCTACGTTGGTGTTATCGGTGTTGGCCGCGTTACTCGCGGTACGGTGAAGCGCAATCAGCAGGTGGTTATTGTCGATCGCGAAGGAAACTCCCGCAAAGGTAAAATTCTACAAGTTAAAAGCCATTTAGGTCTCGAGAGGATAGATGTTGAAGAGGCGCAGGCTGGAGAGATTGTTTGTATCTCTGGGGTCGAGAAACTCAATATCTCCGACACGCTTTGCGACCCGGATCATCCAGAAGCGATGCCGCCTCTGTCGGTGGATGAGCCGACCATCAGCATGACATTTCAAGTAAATGATTCACCGTTTGCGGGGCGCGAAGGGAAGTACATTACTACTAGACAGATCAGGGATAGACTCGAGAGAGAGCTGCTCTACAACGTGGCGTTGCGCGTTGAACAAGGCGAGACGCCGGACAAATACAAAGTCTCTGGTCGCGGAGAGTTACATCTCTCGGTGTTGATTGAGAGCATGCGCCGCGAGGGCTTTGAACTCGCTGTGTCACGACCGGAAGTTATTTTGCATGAAGAAGACGGCGTATTGAAAGAGCCTGTCGAATCATTGGTCGTGGATTGCGATGATCAGCATCAAGGCTCGGTCATGGAGGAGCTAGGTCAGCGTCGTGCAGACTTGCAAGACATGCTGCCAGACGGCAAGGGCCGTGTACGTTTGCAGTTCTTGATTCCTACCCGTGGACTGATTGGTTTCCGCTCTATGTTCTTAAGCATGACCTCGGGCTCAGGCTTGATGACCCATGTATTCGATCATTACGGCGACTACAAAGATTTGGACCTGGCCGCACGCACTCGAGGTGTCCTAGTCTCCATGGTGAAGGGCAAGGTGCTCGGCTTCTCGCTATTTAATCTGCAGGAGCGTGGCAAATTATTCGTAGGGCCAAACGTAGAGACTTACGAGGGCATGATCATCGGTCTGCACAGTCGCGAGAATGACTTGGCTGTTAATCCGATCAAGGGCAAGCAGCTGACAAATGTTCGAGCCTCAGGAACCGATGAGAATATCGTTCTAACGCCTCCGACTACCCATACGCTGGAGCAGGCGATGGAATTCATTGCCGACGATGAATTGGTTGAGGTGACACCTGAGAATATCCGGCTGCGCAAGAAATTGCTAACCGAAAATGAGCGTAAGCGGCATAGCCGTGGAACTGCAGACCGAGGCTAGCGTATCGCAGCGCACTGTCCTAACATAGGGCACTGCGCTCAGACTAAAGGGCGTGCAACCCCGCAGCTGAAATAGGCCTTCGCTATGCAGATTCTCTACCCCGAACTCAAGCCCTATAAACGCCATCAAGTAAAAGTCTCCGGTAATCACGAGCTGTATGTCGACGAGGCGGGTAATGTCGACGGCATACCTATACTGTTTGTACATGGCGGTCCCGGTGGGGCTTGTGATGCAAGTTCGCGCCGTTTCTACGATCCCGCTGTGTATCGCATTATCACCTTCGATCAGCGCGGCTGTGGCCGCTCTACCCCCCATGGTGAGCTTGAAAACAACACAAGCCAAGATCTAATTGCAGATATCGAAGCCATACGCGAACTTCTCAACGTAGATAGATGGGTATTATTCGGCGGTTCATGGGGTTCCACCCTTAGTCTGCTTTATGCGCAGGCATTCCCAACCAGAGTGTTAGCGCTTATCTTGCGTGGTATTTTCCTTAGCAGGCAGTGTGATTTCGATTGGCTGTACAAGGATGGTGCGAGGAGGGTCTTTCCGGATTATTGGGAAGAGTTTGTTACTTATATTCCGGAGGCTGAGCGTGGCGATCTAGTGAAGGCCTATTATGAAAGACTAACTGGCGATGATGAGCTTGCGCGGATGGCGGCAGCGAAGCATTGGTCTGCTTGGGAAGGAAATTGTTCCAAGTTGCGACCAAGCCCAGAGGCATTGGCAGGCTTTACCAAACACCACAATGCGTTAGCGCTCGCTCGCATTGAGATTCATTATTTCAAAAATAAGGGCTTTATTGACGAGAATCACATTTTGGACAATATGGATCTTATTCGTGATATCCCCGGTCGAATTGTTCACGGCCGCTATGATATGGTCTGCCCCCTCGACAACGCACTAGCATTGCACAAGCAGTGGCCAGCAGCGGAGCTTCATATAGTTCGTGAATCAGGTCACTCTGCGTCAGAGCCCGGCACTGTGGATGCCCTGATACGTGCAACTAAAGACATTGCCGCGAAGCTCGAAGCTTTAGACTAGCTCGATCTTCTTAATGGCGAGTAAGGGGATTATGTGATTGCACTTATTCAACGCGTCAATTGGGCGCAAGTTCATATCGAGAACACGCTGCATGCCGACGTTGGTCAGGGCCTGTTGGCGTTAATTGGTATCGAGAAAGAAGACGACGACAAGCTTGCGCAGAAGTTGCTCGACAAGATTCTCGCTTACAGAGTCTTCGCCGATTCTGACGGTAAGATGAATCTCGATCTAAAGGATATTGGTGGCGACCTATTACTGGTATCGCAATTTACTCTCGTGGCCGAGACGGAGAAAGGGCTTCGCCCTGGATTCTCCTCAGCGAAACCACCAGCAGAGGCCGAAGTAATCTACGACAGCTTGGTGCAGGCGGCGCAAGATCAGCATGAATTTGTACAATCTGGAAAGTTCGGCGCAGACATGCAAGTTAGTCTGGAGAACGATGGGCCGGTGACGTTCATACTCAGAGTCTAAGGCCGACCCTAGTCTGAGGTCTCATCCTCTACTTGGCGTTTCTTCACCATGCGCCCAGCAATAATTCCCACCTCGAACAGCAACCACATCGGTATTGCCAGCATCGACTGTGTGAATG
>Ga0316189_10001168_pt1 | contig 26056 bp, 22 predicted proteins | sample LowCovwburrow_MG_FD_204930 | JGI IMG/M metagenome (GOLD analysis project Ga0316189, IMG submission 204930) | Coastal sediment microbial communities from Maine, United States - Lowes Cove worm burrow | ecosystem: Environmental > Aquatic > Marine > Coastal > Sediment | place: USA: Maine... | reverse complement strand
TCCCGAGCTTGCTAAGTGTGTCGCCCTTGCGGACCACGACCGTCTCAGGTGCCGCGAAGGCCACGCCGATCACCCGATTCGCGAGCTCCGCATCGCTGGAGCGACTGAACAGACCGCACCCAGGCACGGCACAAATGCCGAGCAAGACCAGGAACAAGCAGCGCTGTGCGGCGGAGAATGGGATGGTCTAGACCCTCCCTACGAAGTTAGCACACCCGCGGCTGCGTTCAGGTCACAGCCCGGTTCGCTGCCGCCCACATCTCCTCTACGCGCACGAACTTCTCGCGGATCTTCCCCGACGCTCGGCCGGCAGCAAGCTCGGCCGCGTCGATCCGTCCCCAGGCCGCCCAGTCGAGCGCCTTCGCAGCGAGCCCGGGCGCTGGCTCTCGCGGTGCATCCGGCAGATCCGTGACGTCATCCAGCATGGCCGCCACCGTCGCCCTGGAGTCGGCGCGGTTGGTCCCGATGAGTCCGGTGGGACCGCGCTTGGCCCAGCCCACGACGTACAGCCGAGGCACCGCCGCGCCGTCCTCCATCACGCGCCCGGCCTCATTGGGCACGATGCCACGCCGGCTGTCGAACGGCGCGCCGGACAGGGGAACCCCGCGATAGCCGACGGCGCGCAGCACGAGCCCCGCTTGCAGCACCTTGCGCTCGCCGGTGTCGGCCGGCTTGAGCGCCCCCCCCACCTCGGCGATCGCGTTGTGGCCTATCTCAACGGCCTCCACCCGCGCGTCGCCTGTGTACTGGATGGGAGAGGTGAACAGACGCATGTGGACCCGGCGGTTGCCGGTCAACGGGCGCCCGACCGCCTCCTGGAGAAAGGCGACGTTCTGCCGGGCCTGCCGATCTCCGTGCTCGTCGAGCCAGGCCTGCGACAGCGGGTCGAGCTCCGCGTCCACCCGCCGCACCACGAGGTCGACCCCCGGGAGCTCCGAGATCTCCTTGATCTCAGCGTACGAGAACGCCGCCTGCGCCGGTCCTCTGCGCCCGAGCACATACACGTCTTCGATCGCGCTGCGTCGGAGCTGCTGCAGCGCATTGTCCGCGATGTCGGTCACCGCCAGATCGTCCGGGTCGCGCAGCAGGATCCGCGTGACATCCATGGACACGTTTCCAATGCCGATCACCACCGCCGCGCGCGACGCAGACAGGTCGAATTGGTGTTCCTGATGATCCGGGTGGCCGTTGTACCAACCCACGAAGTCCGTGGCCGAGTGACTGCCCGGGAGCTCTTCACCCGGGATGCCGAGGCGCTTGGCCGACTCCGCCCCGATCGCCAACACGACCTGGTCGTAGGACTCCTGCAGCGCCGCAAGCGTCACGTCCGACCCCACGCGGATGCCGCCGAGGAAACGGAAGCCGTCGGCTCTGGCCGTCTTCTCGTAGGCGCGGACGACCTTCTTGATCTTCTGATGATCCGGCGCGACCCCGCCGCGAACCAGTCCGAACGGTGTCGGCAGCCGGTCGATCATGTCGACCCGGACATGCAAGTCCGAAGCGAACAGCGCCGCCGCAGCGTAGAAGCCCGATGGTCCCGCGCCAACCACAGCAACCCTCAGCGGGCGCGCCTCGGTTCCGACCCCTGCCATGCCCAGCTCCCAGCGTGAGACGCAGAGCCTACCAGAACCTGCGCAGGTACTTGACGACTTCAGCGCGCGTCAGGCCGAGCCACTCGCCTGCGTCCTTGAGCACCCGCATCTCGCGCGCGTCGAGCGACCCGTCGCTGTAGCAGGCACTGAAGAACAGCCCGATCAGACCTAGCTTGTCGTGATGCCCGATCTGACCGGACAGCCCGGTGCGCGCCGCCGCCAGATACTCGGCCTGCACGGCAGGATCGGAGAGTCCCAGGCGAAAGATCAACTCGTCGGGGAACACGCTCGACATGAACGCCTGCTCGCCTTGGCGAACGACGCCGTCGGCTTCGATGATGCGCTGCGAGAAGTGCAGGGCAAACGCGAGCCGTTTGCGCTCGATCTCGCGCTCTGCATCGCCGTAGGGAGCCGGAACGCCGATCGCCGGCAGCAGCTCCGCCGCGACGTCCAACTCGCCGGCCTCAGCGGCGTCCACCCGGACCGGACGCACCGCACCGCCGGTCGGCTCGAGCTTCCGCATCCAGCAGGTGCCATCGGCGTCCTGGCCCCACACGCTGTAGGCCACCCCGTCGACCCACAGCACCGCGTGCACGCCGGTGGCCGGAACCCGCTCGACGCTCCCCGCCCCGAAGTCCGCGCCGAGCGCCGCTACCTCCGCTTCGAGCGTGTCGAGGTGTGACGCCGTCGCGGGTCCGTCGAAGACGAAGTACGCCGTGACCTGCGTCCGGCGCCGGTTCTTTCGATCCAGCGCAACCCGCCACGAGAGCCCCACCAGCACCGCGAGCCCCGAGGCGGCGTGGAACGATGCGGACGCCGACACAGCGAGCCGCTGCACATCCGCCCACGATCGTCCCTGCAAGACGCCGTCGGCCGCCCCAGCAAAGGCGACGCAGTTCGGGTTGGCAGGCAGCGGATGTTTGCCCGCGTTCTTCGTGCTAACTTGCGGCGTGACATCCCCCAAGTCGAGTCGACGGTAACCCATCGCCCCCGTGCTCACCGTACACTGTCCCCACACGAAATCACGGGGAGGACATGTTGCCTATCGCGACCTTACTCGCGCTTGCACTCAGCGCAGGGGCTGACGCGGACGGCGACGGCCTCACCGATGCGCAGGAACTCGCACTCGGGACGGATCCCAACGACGCAGACTCCGACAACGACGGCCTCGTGGACGGTGTGGAGGTCAACAAGCACGGCACCAACCCGCTCGAGATCGACACGGACGGAGACGTGCTGTCCGACACCGAGGAGGTCCAGTTCTTCGGCACCAGCCCGCTGATGTCGGACACGGACGGCGGCGGCGCCCCCGACGGTGTGGAGGTCGTGCTCGACATGACCAACCCGCTCGATCCGCTCGACGATTTGGTCGGCGTGGACACCGACATGGACGGGCTGATCGACGCCGCCGAGACCGTCCTCTACGGCACCGACCCGACAGACGCCGACACCGATGACGACCGGCTGTCCGACGGCGACGAAGTCCACACCCACGGCACCGATCCTACTGACGACGACACCGACGACGATGGACTGTCCGACGGCGATGAGCTCCTCGACTACGGGACCGACCCGAAGCGCGCGGACACCGACGGCGGCGGGGTGGATGACGGTCCCGAGATCGACGCAGGCACCGACCCGGCCGACCCCTCCGACGACCACATCGACACCGACACCGATGGCGACGGCCTCTTCGACGGCGAGGAGGTCAACAAATGGGGCACAGACCCCGAAGACGCAGACAGCGACGACGACGGCCTTAGCGACGGCGACGAGGTCCTGAACTACGGTACGGATCCAAACGAGGCCGACAGCGACGGAGGCGGCGTCGAGGACGGCGAGGAGGTCCAGAACGGGACCAACCCGAACGACGCCGACGACGACGACATCGCCAACGACGAGGACAACGACGGCCTCACCGACAACGACGAGACATCGATCTACGGCACCGACCCGCTCAACCCCGACACCGACGGTGACACCCTAACCGACGGCGACGAGGTCCTGATCCACGGCACCGACCCACTGAAGCCGGACACAGACGGGGGCGGGGCAGACGACGGGGAGGAGATCGACAACGATACCGATCCGAACGATCCCACGGACGACCAAGTCGAGCTGCCGCCAGTCGACTCCGGAGTGCTGGTGGGCGGCTCGGGTTGCGCCGCCGCACCTGCATCGCCCGGCGGCCCGTTCTTGGCGTGGTTGCTGGGCTTGGTGGTGATCCGTCGCGCTCGGCAGTCCTGAATGCAGGTCCACCTCATCGACGGGACGTTCGAGCTCTTCCGCTGCTACTTCGGCTCGCCCAAGGCCACCCATGACGGCGTCGAAGTGGGCGCGGTGCGCGGCCTGTTGCGCACGCTGCTCTCGCAGCTCTCAGAGCCGCGCACCACCCACCTCGCGATCGCCTTCGATCGCGTGATCGAGTCGTTCCGCAACGACCTGTTCGACGGCTACAAGACCGGCTCTGGGATCGAGCCCGCGCTGCTCGGGCAGTTCCCGCTTGCAGAGCAGGCCGCGCGCGCGCTCGGGGTCGTGGTGTGGCCCATGGTGAAGTACGAGGCCGACGACGCGCTGGCCACCGGGGCAGCGCGGTACGCGGACGAGGTCGACCGCGTGGTGCTCTGCACCCCTGACAAGGACCTCGCGCAGTGTGTGCGCGGCGATCGCGTCGTGCTGCGCGACCGCCTGCGGTCCAAGACGCTCAACGCAGACGGGGTCCGAGAGAAGTACGGTGTGTCGCCCGAGTCCATCCCGGACTGGCTCGCGCTGGTGGGCGACAGCGCCGACGGGATCCCGGGCATCCCGCGCTGGGGCGCCAAGTCGGCCGCCACGTTGCTCCGCCACTACCGCCATATCGACCAGATCCCGGCCGACCCGGACACGTGGGCTGTCCACGTGCGCGGTGCGGCCACCCTGGCGACCAACCTCGCCCAGCATCGGGGCCCCGCCGAGCTCTACCGCACGCTCGCCACCCTCCGGACGGACGTGCCGCTCACCGAGTCCCTCGACGATCTGCTGTGGCGCGGCGCCGACCGCGCGCGCCTCAAGGCGCTGTGCGACAGCATCGACTTCGCCCGATTCGTCGAGCGGGTACCGCGATTCAGGGAGCCGGCGCCGACGTGATGCGCAGACGCGTCCACACGCCCAGCGTGGCCATCCACACCACCACCAGGCCCAGCCCGAACGCCTCGTTGCGGATCTCCCGGTCCCCGATGTCGCTCGCCGCGAACAGCGAGACCAACAACAACGCCGCGACGAACGCGTACCCCAGGGTCGGCCGCCAAGGGAGTCGACGCCCCACCGCCAGCGCGCACAGCACCGCCGCCAGGCCATACACGACGACCCACTGGACCGGATCGGGGTCGTTGAACTGGAGCACGGCCGCAAATACGAAGAACGCGCACCACACAGCATTGACCACCGGATAGACCACCTGACCTCCCCGCACGCAGCGTACCCGAGGAGCCGCCATGATGAGTCGTATCGCCGTCGCGCTGAGCCTCTTCCCAGGCTGCCAGAGCGAGAACGTGACCCGGCTCGAGGTGCACCAACGCGCCCTGGACCGCGAAGTCGACGTGCTGTCCACAGACCTGGCGAGGATGCGCGCCGAGATGCAGGCGATCGGGATGATCCCGGGCGGTCCCGGCGGCCCCCAGCTCCCGCCCGCCAACAGCGCCCTCTCAGGCAAGCTATCGGCCCGGGTGGAGCGCCTCGGCCAGATCCCGGCGCTCCCGCCGCTGAAGCCTCCCGAGCGCCGGCAGAACACCGAGTGCGGCTGGCGGTTTCACACGCCGTACCTCTCAGCCATCTCGGACCTGAACCTCGACAAGGCGGGCGGCGGGCGGTCCAGCCCCATCCAGTTGCTCCACGATGGGCAGCCGCTCGACGCCCACGCCGCCCCGCCCAAGTTCGAGCGCGCGTGCGCCGGAGCGTTCCGGGTCCAGCCCAAGTACGTGCTGTTCAGCCCCGACGCCGCCGACGCGACGGACGGCTCCTGGGCGCTCGCGCTCGACCCGCAGCTCCCCATGCCCCGCGGCGGGGACGGCGCCCCGACCTACTGGGTCTACCCGGGCACCACGCTGACCGTGACCTTCGATCGCGGCTGGGACCCGGCCTGGGGCGAGTTCGCTGTGTCGGTGGACGCGCGCCTCGTCCCGGTCGGGACCGCCGCGCTTCCCAACGCCGCGCCCGCCGGCACGGCCCGAGTCAACGTCCTGGGGGAGACCGCCGCTTCGGGCACAAACCGGCTCGGTCTCAGCGCCACGCCGCCGGCGCCGACCGACGAGTGGACGCTCGACGTCTCCACCCCTGCCGACGGCCCCTACGTGCTGGTCGAGTCACTCGTGGTCGGCAACGAGACCACGGCGCTGGTGGTGATCGGGGGCGACCTGTGATCTGGGGGTGGCTGCTGGGGGCCTGCGTCGACGGCCGGCTCGACCGCCTGACCCACGACATCACTGCCCTGGAGGCCCAGGTCGCCAAGATGACCGCCGAGACCGAGTCGCTGTACGAGGTGCTCCGGAGCATCCCCCCGCCCACCGCCGCCGTCCGGATGGACCACGACCCCGCCGGCTACGTCGCCGATGCGCCGCTGCCCAACGGGCATCCGCGGCGGCCCGATGTCATCCTGCTGTCGATCGACACACTGCGCGCCGACCACCTGGGTGCGTACGGCTACCACCGCGACACAAGTCCCTTCCTCGACAGCCTGGCCGCTGACGGCGCGCGCTTCGATCAGGCCTGGTCGCCCACGTCCTGGACGCTGCCGTCGCACACCACGATGCTCTCCGGCCAGCTGCCTGTGCACCACGGCGCGATCGACGACCACCTGCGCATCGCGGACGACGTCCCCCTGATCCAGACCACCTTTCGCCGCGGCGGGTACCGGACCATGGCAGCGGTCGCGACGATGTTCGTGTCCAGCCGCTTCGGCTTCGACCGCGACTTCGACCAGTTCATCGACTTCGGCATCCGCGACAAGCGCACCAACAACCTGTCCACGGTCGACGCCGACCACGTGTTCAACCACGCCCGGCACTGGGCCCAGAAGCAGCCCGACGGCGCGCCGCTGTTCCTGTTCCTGCATGTCTACGACGCCCACTACGGCTACGACCCGCCCGCACCGTTCAACGAGAAGTTCGACCGCGCTCCAGCCTGGGGCGACGCGGTCTACAAGCACTACGGCGCCTACAAGAAGCGGATGGTGCCCGCCGTGCAGCTCGCCCACCAGGTCGCGCAGTACGACGAAGAGATCGCCTGGATCGACGATGCGTTCCGGCAGTTTGTGGAGTCGTGGCGCGCCGCGGGACGCGACGCCATCGTGGTGGTGACTGCAGACCACGGCGAGGAGTTTGGCGAGCGCGGCTCCTGGGGGCACGCGCACACGCTCTGGCCCGAGCAGCTCCGGGTCCCACTGATCGTGAACGGCCCGGGGATCCCGCCCGCCGTACTGACCGAGCGAGCGGGCGCCGAGGACATCGCGCCCACCCTCGCGGCGCTGGCCGGGCTCCGCTTCTCTTCCCTCGACGGAGTCTCTCGCGCAGCCGCCATCCGGGGAGACGTCCAGGAGGCCGCGCCCGCCTCGGCGAAGTTCGCCGACACCAGCCGGTTCGACAGCCTGGTGTACCGCTGGCACGACCCGCCGTGGGATCTGCACGTCGACGTCGGGCACGGGCAGCGCTCGCTGTGCAACCTGGCCGACGACCCCCAGTGCACGACCAACGTGTACCGGCACCACGGAGACAAAGCACAGGCGCTGTTCGACGACATGATGAACTGGCTCGGCCACCCGTGGACCGCGCGACAGACCGGCCACGTCGAGGTCCTGAACGGCATCCTGTTTGCAGGCTCAGACCGAAAGAACCAGAACCTGGACGTCGCGCCCGGCGACCGATTCGCGGTCCATCCAGGCGATGCGCTGGTGAAGTTCACGGCGGACGGCAACATCGACGGCCCCTGGCGCCCGCTCGGCGGCTCGGTGCCCGGCGCGCGATGCCCCGTGCAGTTCAGCGGTCGGTTCACCGTCGGCAGTGAGCTGGAGCGGATGTCCGACGAGGACCGCAGCATGCTCGAGGCCCTGGGCTACCTGCAGAGCGACGAAGAAGACGAGGACAGCGACGATGAACCGCCAGCCAGCGGACGCGTGGCCTGCCCGTGAGATCATGTGCGCGTCAGTACTGGGCGCCCTGGGCCTGCATCCCGAACGCCTGATGGAGCACATGGACCAGGACGTCTCGCGCATCGAGCAGCCGACCGAGATCGCACAGCGTGCGCGCGTAGGCGAGCGCCTCGCTCGTCTCGAGGTCGCCTTCGACGAGCGCCACGTTTCCCGCGCGCCCTCCCGCCGAGCGGATCATCCCAAGACAGGCTTCATCGTCGCCCTGGAGGACGTCAAAGACCGACTGGGACCAATGCTCGAAGTCCATCCGCACCTCCCGACTGCGCCACTCCCCCGTTCGGCACCGCAGCTACAACCTTCAGTACAATCGTAATGTGAATTCCGACTGACCGTCCAGTTTGTTTGCACGGAGACGCCATGGTCTCGTTCCTCAACCTGCTGGCCTGCTCCAACAGCGGCCTGAATCAGCTCCCCGATCCCAGCCCTCCCACCGCCGATACAGCCGCGCTGGTCGACTGCCCCTGGGTCGGCGCGTGGTCGCTGCAGGGCGTGGCGTGCAGCTCGTTCCCGGTCGACGACTGGTTCGACGACTACGCAGCCGCCACCGCACAGATCACGACAGCACCCAGCGGCGGCTGCGACGTCGCGCTGACGCTCACCGCGCCGAGCTGCGAGGAGACGGTCGCGTGGCACCTCTCGGCGCCCGCCGAAGAGCAGTCGGCGTTCACCAACGGCGGCGTCACCGCCTGCGTCCCTACCGACTGCACCTTCGGCGACGCCGACGCACCCTGCACGCCCGGCGACCGGGTCACCCCCACCCAGTCGATCGCGGTCGACGTCGCGGCGGGTGCGCTCGTGCTCACTGGCCCGCTCGCCCACACTGCGCCCAACTGCACGCTCGAGGTGGTGACCACGTGGATGAAGTAGCGGCATGACCCTGTCCCCTGCCCGGCGCTGGGCGCTGCTGCTCGCTGCGTCCGGGGCCGTCGCCCTCGCGTACGAGATCGTCTGGCTGCGCCGCGTCTCACTGTTCCTCGGCGGCTCGCACGTCGCGGCCGCGGTCACCGTCGCGGCGTTCATGGGCGGGCTGGCAGCTGGCGCAGCGCTGGCCCCCCGGCTGCGCGGCGACGCAGTGCGCTGGGTCGCGCTGTGCGAGGGCTTCGCCGCGCTGTGGGCCCTGGCGTTTCCTCTGCTCCTCCTCGTCGGACAGCCGGTGTTGACCGCCGGCCCGGCCGCCCGGTTCGCGCTCGCGGTCCTGCTCCTGCTCCCGCCGGCCACCGCGCTGGGCGCGACCTGGCCGCTGCTCGCTCGGACCGCCGGCGCGGACACCAGCGCACTGCTGTACGCCGCGAACACCGCTGGCGCCGTGCTCGGCGTGTTGGCCGCCACGCTGATCGGCCTGCCGCTGCTGGGCGTCCGCGGCACTGAGACCACCGCAGCGGTGGCGGGGCTGTGTATCGCCGCGATCGCCTGGGCCCTGCGCGCGCCCCCAGGGGGTGCCGATGCGTCGCAGACCGGCCCGCAGCGCGCCGGACTGGGCATCCTGATGGTCGCGGCCGGTCTGTCCGGCGCCGCCGCGCTGGGGCTCGAGGTGGTGTGGTTTCGGCTCGCCGCCGTGGCGCTCGGCGCGACGGTGCAGACCAACGGCTGGGTCCTCGCGGTGTTCCTTGCCGCCGTCGCCACCGGCGCGCTCGCCGGGCGCACCTGGCCCGCAGACCCTCGCTCCGGCCTGATCGCGGGGCTCGCTGCCACAGCGGCACTCGCGCTCGCTGGGGCGCAGATCTGGGGTCAGCTCCCGCTGTGGATGGGGGCCGCGTACCGGATGGGGGGGCCTGAGGCGATGCTGCCGGCGTCCACCGCGCTCGCCGCCGTCGCGATGGGCGGCGCACCGGTCGCCTCGGGCTTCGCGTTCAGCTGCGCCGTGCGCGCGCTCGGACCCGCCCTGCCCGCCGGCGCCGGCCCCCTGCTCGCCGCGAACACCCTGGGGGGCATTGCCGGCGCCGCGCTCGGCGGGCTGTGGGCCATCCCCGTCCTGGAGATCCGGGGCGCAGTGTGGTTGTTCGCTGGCTGTGCCGCGCTGGGCGCAGTGCTGCTCTCCCGCCGCCCGTGGCCCGCCCTGCCCGCGCTGGCGCTCGCCCTGCTGGTCCCGCAGTGGGACGCCCGCCTGTACGCGGTCGGGGTCCACCTGCGCGTCTCGGACTTCGCCGATCCGAGCCGAGCGACCCTCCGCGACTTCGCCGACGACGGCTGGGACCTGCTCGCGTACGACCACGGCGCCACCGGTGCCGTCGCCGTCGGCCGGTCGCGGCGCAGCGGCAACACCTGGCTGTCGATCAACGGGAAGGTCGACGCGTCCACCGGCGAGGACATGCCCACCCAGCTCCTCTCGGCCCAGCTCCCGCTCGCGCTCGCCCATCGCGCCGACCGAGTCCTCGTCGTGGGCCTGGCGAGCGGCGTGACTGCGGGACAAGCACTGCGCGACCCCCGGGTGACGTCACTGACCGTCGCCGAGCTCGAGCCAGCTGTGATCGCTGCCTCGCGCTTCTTCGACGACGTCTCCGGTGCGCCGCTGGACGATCCCCGCACCCGCCTGGTCGTCGACGACGCGCGCGCCTGGCTCACCGCGAACCCCGCGCCGTTCGACGTCGTGATCAGCGAGCCGAGCAACCCGTGGATCTCCGGAGTCAGCTCTCTGTTTACGCTCGAGTATTGGCGACTGGTGCGCGCCCACCTGGGTCCACAAGGCGTGGCCTGCCAGTGGATCCAGCTGTACGGCATGGGCCCCGACGAGCTCCGCGGTCTGCTGCGCACGTTCCTGGAGGTGTTCCCCAACGCCATGCTGTTCGAGACCATCGCAGGCTCGGACATCCTGCTCGTTGGTGGCGATCTGCGCGCCAACGACCGGCTTGCGCTGGCACCCCTGCTCCGAGGCGACGCGCTGCACGCCGTCGCAGGCACCGGCTGGCTGAACACCGACGACCGGCCCCGGGTCGAGTTCGCTGCCCCGCGCTGGCTGCATTACGACACCGGCCCCGCGAACGCCGCACTCCTGCGCGCCACTACGGCCCCGCCCCCACCGGCGACGCTCCGATCGGTACCTCGACGATCCGGTGACCCGGCGACACCGTGAACGGCCGGTCCTCCAGCACGTAGTCGCCCACCGGCAACAGACCCATGAACGCTCGCTTCTCCAGGATCTTGGCCGCGGCGAATCCGATCGCCTGCCGCTCCTGGATCGCAAACGGAAGTGGGTCGCGCACCAGGATCGGCGCGGCAGACTCGTCAACCACGATGTGGACCATGCCGTAGCGCGCGCGCAGCGACGCGACGATGTCCTTCGCCCGCTGGAAGTCGCTGTTGGGGTCCGACGCAGGCTCCGCGCCGCTCAGACCCACCTGTAAGCGGGTGAGCGCGGTAAGCATGTCGCCGTCCTCCATCGCGGCCTGGGCGCCGAGGATGCGCGCCGACAGGGGGATCGGCAGCCCCAGCCCCTCGAGCTGGCGAAATGCACGCTCCACACCCGACCAGGCGTTCTTCCGCGCGAGGCGGTCCACCTCCAGCGACAGCCGGCGTGCTTCGGCCTCGGCCTCCGATGCTGCCCACGCCGCGGATCCGCCCAGCAGCAGTCCGCACACCCACAGCGACAGCAGCGATCGACGAACAGTCTGCATGAGAGCACCTTACAGCAACACCTGCTCGGAGGCACTCGCCGCAATGCCTTTACGCCGGCGGCCCCGGTGGCTACGCCTGGGACATGTGGGCACTCTTCTTCTTCGCAGCCTGGTTGGGCCAACCCGCCACCGCCGCCGAACGCCGAACGCCGATCGTCATCGCCGTCGAGCGCGCGACGCCGGCCGTCGTCGCCGTCCAGGTCGAGGTCGAGCAGCAGAATCCGCTGTCCTGGTGGGGGCCGCGGCTGGCAGCCTCTGAGGGATCGGGGGTCGTCATCGGTGCCACGGGCGTCGTCCTCACCAACGCCCACGTTGTCGAAGGCGCGCGCAGCATCCGGGTCTCCACGTCCAACGGCCAGGAGTACATCGGCCGGGTCACCGCGCTCGAGCACGACCTCGACCTCGCGGTCGTGCAGCTCCAGGGCGCCGCCAACCTCGCCACGGCGCAGCTCGGGGACAGCGACGGCCTGTTCCTCGGCGAGACGGTGGTGGCCATCGGCAACCCGCTCGGGCTGGGACTGACGGTGTCCACGGGTGTGATCGGCTCGGTGCGCCGCGACATCGAGGTGCGGCCCGGCCTCAGCCAGACGTTCATCCAGACCGACGCGGCCATCAACCCGGGAAACTCGGGGGGCGCGCTCGTCGACATCAATGGGCGTCTCGTCGGAATCAACACGGCCATCCGGGCCGACGCCGAGGGCATCGGCTTCGCGATTCCCGTCAACCGCGCGATCAAGGTCGCCGCCGATCTGGTCCATTACGGCGCCGTTCGCGCACCCTGGCTGGGGATCGCCTCCGCGAACGGCAACGGCGCAGTCCTCATCCGGAAGGTGGTGAAGGACGGACCGGCGGCCGCTGCCGGGATGCAACCGGGCGACGTGATCCTCCAGGTCAACGGCGACCCAGCCGCCTCGCGCGCCGATCTGAACCTCCGGCTGGCCGAGGCCAGCCCCGGCGATGAGGTCGTGGTCAATTTCCTGCGCGGCGGCCGCCACGCCACCGCCACACTGCTGTCCACCAGCGTGCCGGACGACCTCGGCGTGCGCGCGGTCCGCGACACGCTCGGTATCGAGGTCCTGGCGACCAACGCCGGCCTGCAGATCAAGCAGGCGGACCCGGCCGGACAGTGGACCCAGTCGAAGCTCAGGGTGGGCGACCTGATCGTCGCCGTGGACGGCAAGCCCGTGGTGTCGTCCGCCGAGCTGTTTGATGCCCTGCGCCGCGCGGGCGGACAACACCGCGGCGCAGCACTGTTCACGGTGCGCCGCGGGCCGTATCAGGGCCACGTCTCGGTCGACATCTAGCGCCTCCGCACGATAGGGGAGCGGCCGTGCACGTAGCCCTCACCGGTGCCTCCGGTCACCTCGGCGCGAACCTGGTTCGAGCGATGCTCGATCGCGGCTGGTCTGTTCGCTGTCTCGTCCGCGACGACGACCAACGTCCGCTCCAGGGCCTCGACGTGCAGACGGTTCGCGGCGACGTGTGCGCACCCGACACGCTGGAGCCGCTGCTGGAGGGCGTCGACGCGGTGTTCCACTGCGCCGCGTTGATCAGCATCTCGGGCGGGCTGGGCGGGCGCGTGTGGTCCACCAACGTCGATGGCGTGCGCAACATGGGACGGGCAGCGCGGGCCGCTGGGGTCCGCCGCTTCGTGCACGTCTCGAGCTGCCACGCGTTCGACCTGCACGCCGATCGAGTGCACGAGGGCGGCGACCGACCGGGTCCCCACGCAGCCACCTACGATCGCTCCAAGGCTGCGGGCGAGGCGGCGCTGCAGGAGATCGAAGGGCTGCGGACGACCGTCCTGAACCCGGCGGGTGTCCTGGGTCCCTGGGACTGGCGACCCAGTCGGATGGGGCGTTTCCTGATCGCGGTCCGCGACCGGCGCCTGCCCGCGGTCGTCGACGGGGGCTTCTACTTCGTCGACGTCCGCGACGTCGTGGACGCGGTGCTGCGCGCCGCACAGGTCGGTCGGGACGGCACCGGGTACCTCCTCGGGGGGCATTACTTCCGCATCGGGGACCTCGCGCGGCTCGCCGCACAGGTCGCCGGTGTCGCACCGCCGCGGGTCGTCCTCCCGGCGTGGGTCGCTGCCGCCAGCGCCCCCCTCGGAACGGCCTGGGCGCGCTTGACGGGGTCCGAGCCGCTGTTCACCGACGAGTCGATCGCGACGCTGCGCGTGCCCCCGGACAACTTCGATCAGTCCCGGGCGCGCGACGAGCTGGGCTTCTCCCCGCGCCCGATGCGCGAGACCCTGCAGGCCGCCTACTCGAGCTTCGAGCGGTTGGGCCTGTGACCGACGCCTCAGCGACCCAGCTCCTCCTTCTCCTCGCCATCGCGACCCTGATCGGCGTGACGCTGATCAACGCCCCGTACGGACGGCACGACCGGGCAGGCTGGGGGCCGCGCGTGCCGGCGCGCCTGGGGTGGGTCCTCATGGAGGCACCCGCCTTCTTCGGTGCGCTGGCGTTCTTTCTGTGGCACGAGCCGCGCGGCATCGTCCCGTGGGTGTTCATGGGGCTGTGGGCCACGCACTACGGCTACCGCGAGCTCGTGTTTCCGTGTCTGATGCGCGACCGCGGCAAGACGATGCCGCTGCTGATTCCCGTGCTCGGCGTTTCCTTCAACGTCCTCAACGCCTGGCTGAACATGCGATGGATCTCAGCGCTCGGCACCTACGAAACCCCCTGGCTGCTCGACCCGCGCTTCGGCATCGGGCTGACGCTGTTCGTCACCGGCTTCCTCGTCCATGTCCGCAGCGACGCTATCCTCCGCGCGCTGCGCGTACCCGGGTCGCGCGACTACGCCGTGCCGCACGGCTTTCTGTACCGGTTCGTGAGCTGCCCGAACTACCTGGGCGAGATGATCCAGTGGACCGGCTGGGCGATCCTCACCTGGTCGTTGCCAGGGCTTGCGTTCGCGCTGTACACGATGGCGAACCTAGGTCCTCGCGCGGGCGCACACCACCGCTGGTACCGCACGACCTTCACGGACTACCCACCTGATCGACGCGCGCTGATCCCGGGCATCTGGTAGCAACGGCTACTCGGGCTGCGGCGCCCGGAACACGATCGGCACCACGACGTCCGAGACGCCCGTTGGGCCCGCGCGCGCCGACTAGCGGCTGCGGTACCGCGGGGGCGGCGCCATCGCCTCTTGGGCCTGAAGGACGAGGTAGTCGCGGCCACCGAACAGCCCCGCGCGCCACTCGGCCTGCAGCGACCGCTGGAGCAGCCGATCCGACAGCGGCGGAGAGACCACATCGGGGGGACGCTGCTCCATCACGCGCTCGATCGCAGTGAGGCAGCTGGCGACGTCGCTGCAGCCCAAGAACGGTGCCCGGACGTCGCGCAGCACCCGCTCCACCTCGAACTCTTGCGCGTGCGGGTCGTAGGTGACCCGGGTCACCAGCGCGCCCAGGTGCTCCAGGCAGGCGGTGTTGAGCAGCAACACCAGCGCGACCGAGAGCAGGCGCACCATCACGGGTCGTAGCCCAGGTTGGGGGACAGCCACCGCTCAACCTCAGCCAGCGGCATTCCCTTGCGCTCTGCGTAGTTCTCGACTTGATCTCGGCCCAGCGGACCCACGCCGAAGTATCGCGCCTGGGGGTGGCCGAAGTACAGCCCGCTGACCGATGCGGCCGGCCACATCGCGCAGGACTCGGTCAGCGAGATGCCGGTGTGCTTCTCCGCGGCGAGCAGCCGCCACAGCGTGAGCTTCTCGGTGTGATCCGGCTGCGCCGGGTACCCCGGAGCCGGACGGAGCCCCGCGTAGCGCTCCTTGATGAGGTCCTGCAGCGTGAGGTCTTCGTCGGCTGCGTAGCCCCACCATGTCTTCCGCACCTCGCGGTGCACGTGCTCGGCGAGCGCCTCGGCGAGCCGATCCGCGACCGCCTTGAGCAGGATGGAGCGGTAGTCGTCATGGTCGGCCTCGAAGCGCTTGGCCTGGACATCCACCTCGGGCCCGACCGTCACCGCGAACCCACCGAGCCAGTCGGGGCCCTCCGGGGCGGATCGGACGAAGTCGGCGAGCGCGAGGCACTCCTTGAGGTGCGCCTGTTGCTGCCTTAGGGTGTGGAACGTCGCCGCTACCGCACTGCGCGAGGGGTCGGTGTACACACGGATGTCGTCGCCCTCGGCGCCTGCCGGGAACAGGCCGACCACGCCCCGCAGCTGAGCCCAGCCGCCGCGCCGCACATCGGCGAGCATCGCGTTGGCGTCGTCGAGCAGCTCGCGCGCCTGGGGGCCCACCTGGTCGTCGTCGAGGATGCGTGGGTAGGTCCCGCGCAGCTCCCAGGCGTGGAAGAACGGTGTCCAGTCGATCAACGGCACCAGCTGGTCCACGGTCACGTCCGCCACCGGGTGCACCCCGAGCCGCGCCGGTGTGTGCGCGGACGGCGCGAGCACCGGACGGGCCTGGCGGGCGTCATCCAGCGACAGCAGCTTGCGCCGCGCTCCCCCCGCACGCCGGACGCGGACCCGGGCGTAGTCGGCGCGCACCTCGTCGGCGAACGCCCCGCGGTGCTCCTCGGACAGCAGGTTGCTGGCCACCCCTACCGCGCGCGATGCGTCGAGCACCTGCACCACTGCGCCGTGGTACTTCGGCTCGATCTTCAGCGCCGTGTGCGCCTTGCTGGTGGTGGCGCCGCCGATCAGCAGCGGCAGCTCCATGCCCTGCCGCTCCATCTCGGCGGCCACGTGCGCCATCTCGTCGAGCGACGGCGTGATCAGCCCAGAGAGCCCAATCATGTCGGCGCTGTGCTCGCGCGCAGCGTCGAGGATCTTCTGGGTCGGCACCATCACCCCGAGGTCGACCACGTCGAAGTTGTTGCACTGCAGCACCACGCCCACGATGTTCTTGCCGATGTCGTGCACGTCGCCTTTGACCGTCGCCATCACGATGCGGCCCCTGCTGGTGCCCGCGCCGGCCCCCGCCTCGATGTGCGGCAGCAGCCAGGCGACCGACTTCTTCATGACGCGGGCGGACTTCACAACCTGCGGCAGGAACATCTTCCCCGCGCCGAACAAGTCGCCGACGATGCTCATGCCGTCCATCAGCGGACCCTCGATGACCTCGATGGGTGCGTCCACCGTCGCCATCGCCTCCTCGGTGTCCGCCACGATGTAGTCGGTGATCCCGTGCACGAGCGCGTGCCCGAGGCGCTCCGCGACCGGCAGCTCGCGCCATGACAGGTCGACCTTCCGCTCCCGTGCGATGCCCTTCGCGTCGCTTGCAACCTCGAGCAGTCGCTCGGTCGCGTCCGAGCGCCGCGCGAGCACAGCGTCCTCGACGCGCTCGCGGAGGACCGGCTCGATGTCGGAGTACAGCGGGAGCGCGCCAGCGTTGACGATACCCATGTCCATGCCCGCCTGGATGGCATGAAAGAGGAACACCGAATGCATCGCTTCGCGCATGCGTTCGTTGCCCCGGAAGGCAAACGAGAGGTTCGACACGCCGCCCGACACATGCACGTAAGGCAACTCAGCCTTGATGCGGCGGGTCGCCTCGATGAAGGCGAGGCCATAAACGTTATGCTCTTCAATCCCGGTCGCTACGGCGAAGATGTTAGGGTCGAAGATAATGTCCTCGGGCGGGAAGCCGACCTTTTCGATCAACAGCGTGTAGGACCGCCCTAGGATCTCGACCCGGCGGTCCACTGTGTCGGCCTGGCCGCGCTCGTCGAACGCCATCACGATGACGGCGGCCCCATAGCGGAGCACGAGCTCGGCCTGCTCTCGGAACGGCGCCTCACCTTCCTTGAGCGAGATGGAGTTCACCACCGCCTTGCCCTGGACACACTTCAGGCCCGCCTCGATGACCTCCCAACGCGAGCTGTCGATCACGATGGGGACCCGAGCGATGTCGGGCTCAGAGCCGATCAGGTGCAGAAACCGCGTCATCGCCGCCGGGGAGTCCAGCAGCCCCTCGTCCATGTTGATGTCGATGAGCTGGGCGCCATTGTCGACCTGCTGGCGCGCCACCCTCAGCGCCATCTCGTGGTCGCCCTCGGTGATCAGCTTCCGAAACCGCGCGCTGCCGGTCACGTTGGTGCGCTCGCCGATGTTCACGAACAGCTGCGTACCGTCCACGTTCAGCGGCTCGAGCCCCGACAGGCGCAGCGCGGGGCCGATGAGCGGCACCTTGCGCGGCGCGACTCCCCGCACCACCTCCACGATCGCGGCGATGTGGTCGGGTGTGGTGCCACAGCAGCCCCCGACCACGTTGACCCAGCCACTGTCCGCGAACTCCCGGATCAGCGTAGCCATCGACTCGGGCGTCTCGTCGTAGCCGCCCAGCTCGTTGGGCAGGCCCGCGTTGGGGTACACCGCCACGTAGGTGCCCGAGATGCGCGACAGGTCATCGACGAACGGCCGGAGCTCCTGGGCCCCCAGCGCGCAGTTCAGCCCGACCATCAGCGGCCGAGCGTGCGCGACCGAGTGGTGGAACGCCTCGGTGGTCTGGCCCGACAGGGTGCGGCCCGATCGGTCGGTGATGGTGCCACTGAGCCAAAGCGGTACCTCGTCCCGGGTCAGCCCGCGCTCCTCGAGCACGGTCAGGCACGCGTAGATCGCGGCCTTGGCATTGAGCGTGTCGAACGAGGTCTCGATCTGCAGCAGGTCGGCGCCGCCGTCGAGCAGACCCCGAGCACAGTCCGCGTAGGCGTCCGCGAGCTGGTCGAAGGTGACGTTGCGCGCGCCGGGGTCGTTGACATCCGGGCTCAGGCTCGCGGTCTTCGGCGTGGGGCCCAGGGCACCGGCGACCCAGCGCACGCGCCCGTCGGTGACCTGCGCCGCGTCGGCGACCTCGCGCGCGATGCGGGCGCTCGCCTCGTTCAGCTCGCGCGACAGGTCCTCGATGCCGTAGTCGGCCTGCGCCAGCGCGTTCGCGGAGAACGTGTTGGTCTCGAGGATGTCCGCGCCAGCGTCGATGTACGCCCGATGGATCGACCGGATCACGTCGGGCTGGGTCACCGAGAGCAGATCGTTGTTGCCCTTCAAGTCACCGAGAACGTCGTCGAACCGACCGCTGTCGCCGCGGTACCCCGCTTCGTCCAGCCCTCTGGACTGGATCATGGTGCCCATCGCACCGTCGAGAACCACGATTCGTCGAGCCAAAGCCTCGGTCAGCGCGGTGACTCTCTTTGGGACCTCAACCATGCGCCACCTCGATGAAGCACGGCCCCTATCCTGCCGGTCAGGCGGACGTCAGCCCCAACCGGTCCAGCGCCCAGGCGAACTGCCGGGCGCGATCTTCGTAGAAGCCGTAACGCCCGGAGGACCCCGCGTGACCCGCCCCCATGTGAGTGAACAGGAGCACGTCGCCCTCCGTGGCGATCGCGCGCAGCTTGGCGACCCACTTGGTGGGCTCCCAGTACTGCACGCGCGGGTCGTTCAGACCGCTGATCACGAGGAGGTCTGGGTAGGGGCGCGCCTCCACGTTGTCGTAAGGCGAGTACGACAGCATCCGGCGGAAGGCGGTCTCCTCGCGCGGGTCGCCCCACTCGTCCCACTCCCCCGCCGTCAGGGGAAGCGACTCGTCGAGCATCGTGGTCACGACGTCGACGAACGGCACCGAAGCGATCGCGGCCGTGCAGATCTCCGGGAAGCGGTTGATCACCGCACCGACCGTCAGCCCGCCGGCGCTGCCCCCCGCAATCACGGTGCGGTCCGGAGACGACAGCCCATCGGCGTGCAGCGACCGGGCGCAGGTCGCGAAGTCCGAGAACGTGTTGTCCTTGTGCGCGAGCTTGCCGGCCTCATACCACGGACGCCCGAGGAAGCCGCCGCCCCGGGGGTGGCACAGCACCACCACCGCGCCGCGGTCCACCATGCTGACGTAATATTGGTAGAACCTAGGCTCCAAGGTGATTCCGTAGGCGCCGTAGCCGTACAGGAACACAGGCGTCTGTGGCGACAACACGGTGTCGCGCCGCATCATCAGCGAGCAGGGGATGCGGGCCCCGTCCTCGGCGGTCGCCCATCGACGCTCGCTACGGTACGTCGCCGGATCGTAGGTGGGCGTGGGCGTCTGCTTCACCAGCGTGAGCACTCGGCCGTTCAGATCGTAGTCGTACGTGGTGTGTGGCGTGGTCATCGAGACGAAGCTGACCCGAACCGAGGTCACGTCCACCTCGCGGTTGTCGCCCAGATCGACAACACACACGTCCTCGGGAAACACGATGGTGTGCCGCTCGTCGGTTGCCAGCTGCCACACCACCAGCCGTCGCTGCCCGTCCTCACGCTCCGTCAGCACGAGGTGCTCGGCGAAGGCGCTCACAGAGACCAACTCCACGCCCGGCCGGTGCGCCAACACCTCGACCCACTCGTCGCTCGACGTCGCGGTGTGCGGGGCGCGCAGCAGGCGCCGGTTCAGCGCGCCACCGTGGTCACTTAGGATGTACAGGTCGTCGCCGTGATCGACAACGCCGTAGCGATGCTTCTCCTCACGGGGCTGCAGCGATCGGGGCCGCGCAGTCGGGTCGTCCGCCGGCACAACGTAGATCTCGGTCGCGTTGACGTTGTAGGCCGTGATCACGATCCAGCGGTCGCTGCGCGTCCGATGGGCGCTCACCGTGAAGCGTGGGTCGGGCTCCTCGAGCAAGATCGGGTCGTCGCCAGTGGCGCCGATGCGGTGCAGCCGGATTCGATACGGCCGCAGCGCATCGTCGCGCTCGTTCCAAAGAACGTGCGCGCTGTCGGCGGTCCAGGTGACCGAGCCGCCGCCTGCGTGGAAGCGCTCCAACTCGGCACCGGTGGACAGGTCGAGCACGATGATCTCGTACGTCTCGCGGCCGGTCGTGTCGAGGGTATAGGCGACAAGCGAGTGATCCGGGCTGACGTCGACATCCAGCACGTCGACGAACTCGTGGTCCAAAGCGATCCGGTTGACGTCCAGTATTACCTGCTCATCGCCGCCACCGCGCGGGCGCCGGCAGTAGACCGGGTAGGCCTTCCCCTCGTAGGTGCGACAGTAGTACTCCCACGGTCCGTTGGGCACGGGCGCCGACACATCCGTCTCCTGCACCCGCCCCACCATCTCGGCGTACAGCGCAGCGCGCAGAGACGCGAGGGGCTCGAGGCGCGCCTCCGTCCAAGCGTTCTCGGCCTCGATGTACGAGATGACATCGGGGTCGTCCCGATCGCGCAGCCAGTACCACGGGTCCTCTCGCACGATGCCGTGCTCGGAGTGGGTGTGCTGCCGGCGCGGCGCGGTGGGGGCGCGTTCCATGAGATCTCCGTGCGGCGGACCCCCTATCCGCGTGCGACCGGCACCGTGTCCGCGGCGAACGCCACGCCCCAGAGCGTGTCGTGACCGATGCGCCTCAGCAGCCCTTCGCGGGCGCGACGCGGGACCGGAAGATCCTTGCTCCGCCAGCGGTAGCGGACCTCGGACCCTGACTCCGTGCCGCGGATCTCCCACCACGTCTCAGACCACAGCCCGCCGGTCTCGCCCCCGCGGTCGAGGTGGAACAGATCGACGCCCTCGGCCTGCTCGTGCGTCCACGTGGCGTTGATCTCCCAGACGCCAAACGGCCACGGAAGATCGATCCGGACAGCCCAGGAGTCGCCACCCTGGCTCACGGCCGAGACCACAGATGGAAAGACCTCGGGCCACCGGACGGGATCGGCCACCGCCGCCAACACCGCGCTGGCCGAGGCCGACATCGGCGCGCTGGCCTCGCACTCAGTCTGGCGGGACTCCACGGCGCGGCAGCGCACGTGCACCTGCTCCACCTGTAGCACCCGCCATCCGTCGGCCGCGAGCGCTGAGCCCACCAACAACGCCACGAACATCGCACCCCACAAGTCCCTTACCACGGGGCTTGCCGCAAAACCGCACAGTGTTACGTCTGAGGACGAGATTGATATATCCGTGCATCCGGATGAACGGATACATACCCCGCACCGCCGCCCCCGAGGTCCCCATGTCCGACAACACTCCCAACAACTCCCGACCGTTCCTCGACACAGGCCTGCCCCTGTTCTCAGGGATGCCGTACCGGATCGCCGACCTGTCGGCCGACAGCGTCGCGTTCGGTCACAAGGAGCTCGAGCTGGCGCTGTACGAGATGCCGGGCCTCCAGGCGCTGCGCGACGAGTTCGCCGCTGAGCAGCCGCTGAAGGGTGCCCGCATCATGGGGTCGCTGCACATGACCATCCAGACCGGCGTGCTCATCGAGACGCTGATCGCGCTGGGCGCCGAGGTTCGCTGGGTCACCTGCAACATCTTCAGCACCCAGGACCACGCCGCCGCCGGTGTCGTTGCTGGTCCCAGCGGCAGCGCGGACGCGCCGGTCGGTCCCCCGGTCTTCGCCTGGAAAGGCGAGACGCTCGCCGAGTACTGGTGGTGCACCCTGCAGGCGCTCACCTGGCCTGGGCACGACGGCGCCAACCTGATCCTCGATGACGGCGGCGACGCCACCCTGTTGGTCCACCTCGGTGCGGAGCTCGAAGAGTCGGGCACGATGCCCGAGCGTTCCATGGGCGGCAGCGACGAAGAGCAGGTGATCTACGATCTGCTCAAGGCCGTCCGCGAGGAGCGCGGCGACAACTTCTGGCGGCCGATGGCGGCGGGAATCCGCGGGGTCTCCGAGGAGACCACCACCGGCGTGCATCGGCTGTACCAGCGGGTCGAGGCCGGCACGCTCCGGTTCCCCGCCATCAACGTCAACGACAGCGTCACCAAGTCCAAGTTCGACAACGTGTACGGCTGCCGACACAGCCTGGTCGACGCGCTGATGCGCGCCACCGATGTGCTCATGAGCGGCAAGAAGGCGCTGGTCCTCGGATACGGCGACGTCGGCAAGGGCTCTGTGCAGTCGCTGCGCGGCCAGCAGGCCCGGGTCGCGGTCTCCGAGATCGACCCGATCTGCGCCCTGCAGGCCTGCATGGCCGGCCTCGACGTGGTCCGGATGGACGACGTGGTGCAGGACTTCGACGTGTTCGTCACGGCCACGGGCAACTACGACATCATCACCGCCGACCACATGAAGCGGATGAAGCACAACGCGATCGTGTCCAACATCGGGCACTTCGACAACGAGATCGACATGGCCGGGCTCGAGGCCATGGCCGAGCGCGGCGAGGTCAAGAAGATCGAGGTCAAGCCGCAGGTGCACGAGTGGAAGTTCCGCGACACCACGCACGGTCCCGGCGGCAAGGGCCACAGCATCCTCGTGCTCGCTGAGGGCCGCCTGGTGAACCTCGGCTGTGCGACCGGCCACCCGAGCCTGGTCATGAGCGCCTCGTTCACCAACCAGGTTCTCGCGCAGATCGAGCTGCACCTGCGCGCCGAGGACTACGGACGGTCCGTAGTCACGCTGCCCAAGCACCTCGACGAGAAGGTTGCACGCCTGCACTTGCACAAGTTCGGCGTGCAGCTCACCGAGCTGTCTTCCAAGCAGGCCGAGTACATCGGCGTGGACCAGAACGGCCCGTACAAGCCCGAGCACTACCGCTACTGAGGGTCCGGGGGCGTCTCGCCGTCTATCGCCTGCAGGTAGTCCACCGTGATGATGGTGCCCGCCGGAGGCGGCGGCACTAGGTCGATCACCAGGTTCACGTTGCCAGGCTTCAGCGAGAACTCGTCCACGAGCGGTTGCTCGGTGCCCCCCGGGAACTCGAGCCGCACCGACATCGACGACGCGCCCTGTGCGGGCCTCGACAGATCGAACTGCTGGCTCTGCAGGCTGAAGTCTGCGGAGTCTTGCCCGATCGTCGTCATGAACTGTGTGTAGGTGGGCGCGCAGATGTCCTGCGTGTGGCCCTGCGTGGCGCTGGCCATCAGGTCGTAGCTGAGCCCGCGGGTGCTCGGACTCAGCACACCGGCGCAGTTGAAGTCTGTCAGCTGGGTGATCGTGTGCAGCTGGACCTCGGCGAGGCTCGTCTTCAGCGCCGTGAGCGAGTCGAGGAAGTCCTTTCGCAGTGGCTGGAGCGTGGGGTCTTCCTCGTTGCTGATGAAGATGACTGCCAAGCGGGCTTCGGCTCGAAGGAAGCCCGCGTTGTCGCCGTCGGCGTGCTGGAACAGCGCCGCCTCCACGACCGCGCGGCCGCCCTCTTCACCCCAAAGCAGCACGTCCAGTTCGTCGATGGCCCGCGTGACCCACTGCGTCGCTCCATCGAGCGTCGTCTGCGAGCCGTCGAGCCACAGCTCCACCCCGTTCGCGCCCATCACCCTCACGAGTCGCCCCTGGTGCTGGGGGTTGTGCATGTCCATCGTGAGGACGCCGAGGTGGGTCTCGAGGTCGGGTCCAACCAACTCCGGCAGGAACGCCTCTGCGCCTTCGATGATGCGGTCGTGGTGCGGCGCCATCGCGGCGCTCGCGTCGACCACGAACAGAACGTCGAGCAGCAGGCGCTGGACGAACACATCGGTGCGAGCGCAGGCGTGCACGTCCGCGGGGTACCGAATGTCGATGGTGCCGTCGCAGTCGTTGTCCAGACCGTCGCACTCCTCGGGAAACCCCGGGCCGACCTGGGAGTCGAAGTCGTCGCAGTCCCCTTGCTTGAAGCTGAAGCCGTCCCCGTCCCGGTCGGCCAAGCCGGCCGACGTGCCTGACACCTCAATTCCGTCACCGATATTGACCGGAATCACGCAGGACGCGAGACCGATCGTCGCAGCGATGAGGCGGGATGGACTCACTCGGCTCCCCTCCGTTGTTGCCGGCAGCCGCGTCGGATCGGCGCGGCGACCCGGTTCGGCAGCCCGTCCGCCAGCACGAGTGCCTCATCGCAACGCGACAACAGTATCAACGACTCGGCGCGCAGGCGCAGAATATCCAGCCGCCGATGGTGTAGAGACGTCCGCCCCTCCAGGCGCGCGGCGAGCTGTGCGGTCCGGGCCGCGTCTCCCGACGCGAACAGCGCTTGGAGCAGGCCGAGCTCCGCTTCGTCTCGTAGATCGCCCTGCGGCCACGCCCGTAGGTAGTCCTGGAAGGCACGGGCTGCGGCGTCCGCCTCTCCGTCCTGCAGCAGTCCGACCGCCGGCTCGAACATGCGCATCTGCGCCGCGACACCCGACTGTGGCGACGAGCGCACAGGCACCGCGGAGACCGTCGGCGGCGCCACCACAGGCAACGGCTGTTCGTCGGCGGTCCCCGCCGGGGCTGCGGTCTGCGGGACCATCGACCGCCTGGCGATCGAGCGGGTCGGTGGCGGCCCGCCGGCCCCCGGCGCGACCACCGCCGCAGTGGGCGTGCGGGCCGCTGGAACCAGGGTCGGCGGAACCCGGGTGGGCGCAGTGTCCATCTGGGGTGGGGGTGGGGGCGGCGGGGCGCGGTCCTGGGTCGACTGCGCACCGAGCAGGTAGGCGCCGACCAGCAGCACACCGCCACCCAACCCGAAGAGCCCGAGCCGCGCCATGCCCGCCCCGACCCCGCCAGCCAAAACGGCCGGCTGGGTCTCCACCGGGATCGGCGCCGCGGCAATGTGCGCGAGCAGCCCGGCCTTGACGGCCGACAGATCACCCGGCGGGACGATCGAGACTTCGTCCGCCAGATCACAGCCGGTCTCCCACTGGAAGTCCGGGTCGTCTCGCAGCCGGCGCGGACCGCTCGTCATGCCGTCCCCTCAGTACCGACCCGGGCGCCCCAGACCCTCCGAAACGCAGCCCGCGCCAGCCTCAGCCGGCTCCAGACCGTGTTCACCGGGATACCGAGGAGCACCGCGATCTCGGCACCCTCCAGCTCCTCCAGCTCGTACAGCACGAACACCTCGCGCTGCTTGAGCGACAGCCGGGCTACGCACTCCTGGATGAGGCGGCCCCGCTCGGCACGGCTGGTGAGATCGAGCGGCGTCTCCGTGCTGTCGGTGGACGCAGGGTGCTGCTTGTAGCGGTCCAACAGACCCTGGTAGCGCGCATAGGACCGCCGCCGATGACGAACGTGGTTCACCGCCACGCGGTACAGCCACGTGCGGATACCAACCCGATCTTCGAGCTCGTCGCGCCGGTTGTGGGCGAGGAGGAACACCTCCTGCACCACGTCCTCGGCGAGTTCCCGACTCCCCGTGAGGCGCTGGACCATGCGGCACAGGTACGGACCGTGCTCGTCGAACAGCATCCCGATGTCCAACGCAGCAGCCCCCTGGGTCGGGAATGCCACGACGTTGTCGTCACCGTGAATGGCTCGGGCGTGGTTGCTCACATCCACTCATGGCCGCCCGGGCCGCATCTCTTCACTGGAACGCGTCCGACCCGCGAAGCCGATCACCACGCCAGCACGAACCGGCGACTCCGACGACGACTCCGACTCAGTGATCAGCTGCACCCGGTTGAGCAACACCTCCAGCCGAACTGCGAACCTGAGCGACACCACCCCACCGGACACCCATCCGGCCTCATTGGACAGCGCAAACCGAGGGACCACCTCGCGATGGTTCGCCAGAAACCCGCGGCCGGAGACCTGGGTGGGCCCGCCGTGCAACGCCACTCGACCCCGCAGCGCATGCGAAGCCACCGGTACATCCACAGCGACCCCCGCCACCGCCATGAGGCCCAGGAGCTGGCCGGTTCCGGAGTCCACAGGCAATGCCCTCGACCAAAACCCGTCCACCCCGGCCACCGCGAGCACGGGTCCGCCGATGCCGGTCGCCACCGCCATCCCAGGCCCGAAGTGCGGCGTCGGCAGCGTGCCGGCGATCCGCACCGACAGCTCGGTCGGGAGCCGCCGGTGT
>Ga0316189_10001167_pt1 | contig 26060 bp, 15 predicted proteins | sample LowCovwburrow_MG_FD_204930 | JGI IMG/M metagenome (GOLD analysis project Ga0316189, IMG submission 204930) | Coastal sediment microbial communities from Maine, United States - Lowes Cove worm burrow | ecosystem: Environmental > Aquatic > Marine > Coastal > Sediment | place: USA: Maine... | reverse complement strand
AACGCCCCCGCGAGCTGCCGACCGACGGCGATCACGTCGTCGACGGGCAGTGGCTCGGGGCCGAGATCCACCGCGCGCTGACCTGAGCAAAGCTCCATCGCGATGAAGGGCCGGCGACGCTCAGCGCCGGTCCGACATTCGACGAGCCGGGGAATCGAGGGATGACGGAGCACCCCCAACGCCCGCGCCTCGCGGTCAAAGCGGACCCGCTCCTCCTCGTCGCCCGTGACCTCGCCCCGCAGGATCTTGAGCGCCACATAGCGACGAGCGTCTCGGTGATACGCCCGATAGACCTCTGCCTTCGCGCCGATCCCCAGCAGCTCGATCAGCTCGTAGCAGCCGTCGAAGAGCGTCTCCTCGACCTCCTCGGCGTGCACGGTTTGGATCCCCGCGAGCTCCCGCGACAGCGCCTCCGCCGAACGGATCCGTTCTTCGGGGAGCACGGCGAGCGCCCGCGCGATGATCGACTCCAGCTCCTCCGGTAGATCCAGCTCGGGCCGCGCCGCTCGCATCGACCGAGGCTCCAGCGGGTTCGGCATGACCCCGGTGCACAGGCGAAAGATCGTCGCCCCCAAGCCGTACACGTCAAAGCCCGCATCCGGGACCGACAGGCCCGCCTCCGGCGGAACGTAGCCCGGCGTGCCGAGCACCTTGCCCGCCTTCGTCCGTCGCCGAGGAGGCAAGAGTTCCCCACCCTGCTGCACGCTCGCTAAATCGTCAGCCCGAGCCACACCGAGGTCCAGCAGCTTGACGAACACCCGCCCGGTCGCGCCGCGCAGCTCGGCGATGTTGGCGGGCTTCACGTCTCGGTGCACGACGCCAGCCCGATGGAGAGAGCCAAGCGCCTCGGCGATCTGGATCGAGAGCTCGACCACCTCCCGCCACGGCAGGGGCTCCCCCTCCCGCAGCCGGCTGTCGAGGCTCCGCCCGAGGTACTCCATCGCCATGTACGGGTGGCCCTCGCCGGTCTCGCCGACCGCGAGGACCTGCACCAGGTGCGGGTGCCGGAGGTTCGCGAGCAGCGTCGCCTCGTCGAGGAAGCGCCGCCGCATGTCCCGGTTGTCCGAGCGCAACACCTTGACCGCCGCCCGACTGCGCAGGGCGATGTCTTCGCAGAGATAGACGCTGCCCATGCCCCCGCGACCGATCGGGGCCAGGATCCGAAAGCGCTCGTCGAGGACGGCCTGCGGGCCCCCCTGCTGACGTTCTTCGGATCCCTCCTCCGGCGCTGCGAAGAGGGTCCAGGCCTGGGCGGGAGTGAACGCGAGGGGCGAAGACACGACATTATTATGAAGAGCCATCGAAGGCTCGAAGGCAAGCCCTTTCCACGACGCGAGGGTGACCGAAAAGCCGCCCCGACTTCCCTTTAAGGAATGGACCGCTCAAGCTTCGCACCTCGGCCACGCGCTCCGTCCTCGCCCGGCGTCATGAGCAGTTCACCCGTCAGGCCTGCGGCCCTCCGCTGTCGTCCGAGCGGTGGGGTCCTTGACGGCTCCGACACAGGGGATTTCCGTCCCCTCATGACCATCGACCACCCCTCCCGCTACGACGATATTGGAGGCTGTCGCCCAATCAAGCGCAGGTTCAGCCCCTCACCTCCTCCGAACTCCGACCACCGCGCCATCGTCGAATGGGTACGGTAGACTCGAGACCATGCATGACCAAGCGCATACGCTGCGGTACGCCACCCGCACGACCACGCACCCGATGCCAGGGGCCGTGCCTCCGGGCGAGCCCGAGCATGATGCCGGCATGCTCCGGATCAGCGTGGCGGTCGACGAACTGCTCGTCGACGACGGCGAGACGGTGGAGCGCTTCGACTTCGCAGGTCGGCGGCGGACCACGCTCCGGCGAGCGACTCAAACCAAGCGAACCGCGTCCCTCTTGGCCTACGTGCTCGGCCACGAGTCCGGCATGGCGAGTGCGCTTCACGTCCTCGACGTCATGCGGGCAGGCGGCGCTCTGCAGGACGCTGCGATCTGGCAGGTCGAGGCCGCCTTCGGGCTTCACTCGACCACTGTCGACAGTCCTGAAGTCGAGGAGACGATCACCCGCCAGGCCGACGACAACGGCTGGCGGTGGCTGGTAGGCGAGCGCGAGCTCACCCGTGTGCACCCTGTCGCCGCGCCGCCCAAGATGCCACCAAGGGGCCTCCTCCGACTCTTCGCTTATGGGCTCTGCCTCCACCCCACGATCGCGGCCGAGCTAGCCGAACGAGGCGCGCTCCCCAGCACTCTCTCAGCCGATGACCACTTCCCGCTACGCCAACGCGTGCGCACATTCGAGCTCAAGGAGGTCGAACCCGGGAACCTCGACTTCGCGGCGATGGCCGCTGAATTCCGAGATGAGCCACCTGCCGATGAAGTCCTCGCCCCGATCGGCCGACCCCTCGACCCGGCGTCGGACGTACGCCTCGACGAGGCTCGTGCTTCACTCGCACGCGGCGACCTCCTCGACGCGATCCTTGCGGTGTTCGCCCACAACTGGGCGTACGTAGCCAACACCGGCGAACTCGTCAGAGATATCTTCAGCAAAGCTGGATGGCTCAGCCCGATCAAGAAGATCCCCGAGCTTGTCTCGCCGGCGTCCTCCAAACAGGCTGCGGCAAAGCAGCTCGCCGGCCTTGTCAAGCTCCGCTCAAAGACGGGCCGCTACGCCCACGTCCTCGATGTCTTGATCGGTGAGAAGCACACCGAGGTCGGTCAGGTCGAGGAGGCCTGCCGGGCGTTCTCATCGGCGCTAACTCGAGATCCGGGCCTCGCCGCGACCTGGGTCAGCCTGGGCCGGACATACCTCGCCCAGCGTCGCTTCGAGGACGGCTGGGACTGCTTCGACCACGCCGACAGGCTCTGCCCGCAGCACAAGGTGGTCGGCGACGTCCATCTGCTCGACGCCGAGATCCGGGCTCGTCACGGCTACCTCTTCTGAGCGCATACAGCCTGCCTGGACCCGCTTGCCGAGGGGGTCGTCGTCGACGATGTCGACGAACGCTCAGATCACCTACGGTACGGCAGCAGGCGATTCTGCGGACATCTGGCAAAAGTGGCGCCGTGAAGGTCATCCACCCGGAATATGCCCGCTCCGAGGAGCAGTTCCTCCGGATCCGACAGGAGGCGGGGCTCGCTGCAGCTTCGGCTCGACTCGAAGCCCAAAGAGCCGAGCAACAGGCCCACGAAGCCGAGCGCCTGAACCCCTGCTGGTCCCCGCTACCGCTCATGTTGAGGATCATCGACGAGAATTCGTAGCCGAAGGCCGGCTCGGACTACAAAGGTGTCTATTCGCGCTCGCTCGGGTCGTGCTCGAAGGCAAGCCGCTCGGAGGTGGAGACGGAAGAAATGCCGTGGTCTCTCGGTGGAGCCCCGATAGTGTCGTTTGGATCTCCGCCCTGTTATCGCGCGTGTCCCTACGGTGTCCCAGCCACGGCGACTCACTGACTCGCGCTCTGCCCGTCGCGAGCACCTCGGCGACCTCGCGCGCACCGACGCGCACTCGCGCGATCGTGATTGATCCACGAGAGCGACGCTGCCCCCCGCCCGGCGGCCTTCGAGGTTCACTCGGAGCCTCGGCCCTGCGACCCTAGAGCTATGGAAATAGAGCGGTGGTGCGAGTGGGACTACATCGGGCTCTTGATGGACGTCGTCTGGACAATATCCCGCGGCAAGGAGAAGGTCCGCCCCTCCTGGGAGTGCTGCCCATGCGGTGACATGCTCGCCATCCTCGAGCGGCTCCGAGTCTTGCCGCAGCGCTGGGTCGACCCCGATCGAGCGGCCTGGTGGCTGCGCCAGTGCATGGCGAGGGCTAGCCCGCAGAAGCTCAGCGAGCGAACCGGCTACTCCCGTGAGCACCTGAGTCGCCTCAAGACTGGCCGGCGCGGTCAGCCGACCTTCGAGACCTTCGTCCGCATCCTCCTCGCTCTCGACCTCGGAGTTCCATTCCTCGCGTCGTTAACTCAAGTACGACGGGGGAAGATCAATACCTCGACGCAGAGGAAAAACCGCCGCTCCAGAAAAGCAAAACGCTGCGGCAGGCCGCGGCAGCGCAATGCGAACGACTTCCTGAGTTTTCGAGTTTCGTTTTGGGAAGCGAAGCCCCGTGACTTCAAGGCCCTTTGGGAGGACGAGGTCACGGAGAACACGGCTGAGGTCACGGACACCGATCTCCCCGAGGTCACGCTCCAGGCCCCCCGAGTCACGCCCCGGGTCCCCGAGGTCACGCAACAGCCGAAGAGCGACGCCACGCGAAGGACCCCCAAGCTCACGCAGCATGAGAGGACCATGAGCGCGCGTATGCTCGATCCTTTCATGACGGTGGAGTGCCGAAAGGATGATCCACTTCCTGAGCTTCGGGCGGTCTTGAACAGGCTCGCTCGCAGGCTCGAGGAAGATGCCGCCTACCCGGTGTCGCTCTCGCGCGTGACCGAGGTTCACGATGATTGGATCCGCCGGATGAAAGAGCGCCTCGAGAACGAGCGTCTGGAGGAAGGGCTCAGGGCGGAAGAGCCCTGCCCGAAAGAGCCCTGCGCGGAAAGGCCCTGCCCGAAAGAGCCCTGCTCGAGAGAGGCCAGAGCGGAACGGTCCAGCCCGAAAGGGCCCTGCGCGGGAGAGCACAGCCCGAAAGGGCCCTGCTCGAAAGAGCCCAGAGCGGAACGGCACCGCCCGAGAGGGCCCTGCGCGGAAAGACCCAGCCCGAAAGAGCCCAGCTCCAAGCTAGGGTCCGGCCCGTCGGCCAGCCCACAGTCTGCGCGGGTCGAACACCCGGAGGCGAGTCGCGGCCCAGCGGCTGATTCCCCGAGCGAGACGGTCAGGAGAGCTCGAAGATCAGAGACAACCCCCATGATCTTTCGGGGCATCTGTGGCTACTTCGAGCCTATGGATCCACAGCCGGATCACCGGCCGGCTGGGGTGATACGAGTCATCCCTGAAGCTTCGCCTGTGCGTCGGCGCTCACCGGCGCCGCCGAGGCCAGCTCACGATCGCCAGGAAGGCGAGCCAGAGGCTGACTCCTCTAGTAGGCAACAAGCTTCGCCTGATGACCGTCTCGAAGATCGAGTCCGCGACCCTATCCGACCACATGCTGCTCGCGACAACACGGAGCCGAGCGCTACGGCGGACATAATGAGCGAAGACTTCTGGGCGGACCTACAGTATAGAGCCGACGCTATCTTTGGTCGGCGGCGTAGCCCGAACCCGAAAGAAGAGGGACCAAAACCCGCCGCGCGTCGTGACGGTCTCCCCAAGCCCAAGCCCAAGCCCAAGCCCAAGCCCAAGCGGGCGAGCACGGCCGACCGCCAGTGGTGGGCTCAAGTACCCGCACTCCCGAGCCAGAATGAGGTCCCAGGTTTCGATCTGACGAACAACTGGGGGGCCACGCCAGACGAGCTTCGCCCTCTATTCGCGCTCATGGAGAGAGTCTCGCAGATCCGAGGCTCCGCTAGGATCTTCGCATTGATCTCAAAGCAGCAAGCGGGCTTTCGAGCTGACGTCCATCGTGACTCAATCATCGAGGTCTTGGCTATACGCACCGGGTACAAGTGGGAGTCTAGCTACAACCCGCCCCTTGCCTGCGGTGACGCTGCTGTCGACTTCGGAAGCGGCGGTCTGTTCCGGGCTCCCGCCCCTTCCTTCCTTTGGTCAGGGATCCATGAGCTGAAAGACAACGCACCGCTCCTCAGCGCGCCCCCTACCGTCATCTACATCCCTAGGCTCGCGGCTTTCGGCGCAGTCGTTCGCCTCCAACAGCTTCTAGCCAACAACCACGTCAGTGCCCCCACCGAGCTAGTGATCGGCTGGGAGAGCGAAATCCTCCTGAGAGAGACCTTCAGGGGCGACCCCTTGTACAAACGTCGACTCGACTCGCTCCTCGCCTGTGCCGAGTCACTGCGCATCGATCTCAAGGACACCGCTACCATACCAAGGCGTCTAAGCGCCAAGTCTTGGCCTGGGGTGGCAAGGGTCTTCACGGACCTCACAGGGATCACACTGAAAAGAAGGACCGTGGATGACTAGAATACGCAGTAGCAGCCGTGTTCAAAGTCAAGATAAACGTCGTTCTCAATTACTGTGAGCTAGACCACGGAGAGCTGGTGCGGACCATGGCGTTGAGGATCACGAGGAGCTTGCGCATACAGGCGGTCATGACGACCTTCTGGGGCTTGCCTGCCGCTCTGAGACGCTCCGCGAAGGCCCGAATCATCGGGTTGAACCGTGACGCCGATAGAGCGGCCATGAACAGCACGTGACGGACTTTGGCACGGCCTCCGTGAACCGACCTCTTGCGAGAACTACTTCCGCTATCTTGATTCATCGGCGCGACACCGACCAGCGAACTGATCCGTCGCCGATCCAGCTTGCCCAGCTCAGGCAGTTCGCCAACGACGGCCGGGTGCACGAGTTCCTCGCCGCCGTAGGGCGCAGATCGTCGCCACTCCCGCGGCCTCGCGGGAACGAGCGACTCTGCGCAGAAGTCGTCGTGTATCGTCCAGGGATGTCCAGAAGCCCTCTTCTCTCCGCGAGCCTCGCGAGCCTCCTCCTCGGCGCCGCCTGTTCGGGTGATGACGCCGGTACGACGGAGAACGCGACAACGGCCTCGACGTCCTCGGGATCCACCTCCACAACCTCTGCGCCACCGGAGACCTCGGCGACCGGGGCCCACGGAGAGGACTGCGCCGACATCGAGACCCAGCCAGGAACCCGAGTCGTGGCCCATCGCAATGGCGGCGGTATCCGCCTCGAGGCCTCCCGGATGGCGATCACCTGCTCAAGCAACGCGGACTCCCTCTGTAGCGGCGAAATTTGCTACGGCTATGGCGTCAACACCCTGAGCTTCCCAGCGACCCTCGGGGTCGGCAGCCACGATACGAAGATGCTCGCGGACACCGAGGTCGGACAACTCCAGTGCACGACCTGCGACTACGTCGGGATCTGTGCGATGCAAGGGGGAGGTCCCGGTGCCTCAGGAACGCTCGTGATCGAAGAGCTGACCGACGACCGGATCCGCGGCTGCATCCGGTCTAGCGAACCCTGCATCGACGTCGCCTTTGACGTCGAGTACTGCTAGGCGCGGCCGATAGCCCGCCGGCCGCCCCCCGGGAGTCCCAGTCTGTGGAGTCGCCCGCGAACACCACGCCTCGACGCGAGGCGCATTGAGGTGACACCCGAACGCGACCATCTCCCAGGGGCTCGATCGGGTCGAGGGCGCAGGGCTGAGCAGGTAGCAACACTGACGATCCAGTCGTCGGCAGTCGCGACTGTAGACGGTCGTGCGTCGGCGGCGGTGCGGCGACGCTCGCCGCAGTCGGCAGACCAATCCTAGTGCCCGATCGACCCGCGAGCCTCGGCCCTGAGGCGGCCCCACGACCTCCGGGTCCCGCCCCACCCCACGCTGTTCAGGCCCTCGATCCACCGCGAGCGATCTCCAGTTTCTGGTTCGATTTTGGTTCGATTTTGGTTCGATTCTCAAAAAGTGCCCGCGAACGGCGTCAAACAGGGCTGTATCGCCTCTGATCGGTCTGATCGAGAATGAGAACAACCCCACCCGCGTCGTCACAGACCGGCATCATGCAATCGCCACGCTGATCCAAGGGGGGGTCGTTGACGATGACCACGTCCCATGCTCCTTCACCGTCACAGATCAGCCCGCGACAGTCTCCGCTGACATCGTCGTCCATCGATCCCGCGGGCCGCTCTTCGGCGACACACACGTTGTCCTCATCACACTCGAGATCTTGGCAGACGCCGACCTCGCAGACGGTCGTACACTCCGGGGGATCGGTCGTTGCGCTCTCAGTCTCGACATCGTCGTCGCTCCAGACGCAGCCGCTGAGCATGACGGCGACGAAGACGGCGACCGCTCGCCCGCTCAGGCTCGATCCGACAACCTCACCTTGACCCCTCCGTCGATCCAACCATTCCATCTCCGCTAGCGTGGCACACCCGTACAGGGCATGAAAGGCGCCTTGGTGGCGGGGCCTCCTGGATACACGGGTCGTCCGACCGACTTGCGGTCGACCGTGCTCCGGAACGGGGACGCAGTGTGGACCCCTCGTCGCGTAGCCGCGCGATCGACAGCCGGCAACCGGACTCCCTTCGCCGCGATCCCCAGGGCGAAGACCGTATCCAGACGACCGGGCGCTCTTCGCCGACGGTATCACGGACTAGTACCCGCTCATCCTCAAAAAGGCGCGGGCTATGGGCCTTGGGGCCCATCACCTCGTATGGGGCCGGCCACGGTGCCTCCGTGCGCTGCGGCCCCCACCGAGTACGAGCTTCGCCGCTTGAGGACCTCTTCACTGGCGTCGCTGCCGCGCTCAGCGCTTGTTTGACGGAATCTGCTTGTCTTTGGAAGATGCACCCCGCGATTTCGCAGGACGAGCGTTTATGAATCTCCAGACTTTCACTATCTCGATCTCCACCTCCCTGCTCCTCTCGCTGGCGCTCTTCGGGGCGGGGTGTGGCGACGACGATGTCGCGACGACCGCGACGACCTCCTCAGGGACGACCGATGGCGATACTGAGACGACCGGAACGACCGGAACGACCGGAACGACCGAGGGGACGAGCGCAGCGACGACAGAGACGACCGGCGACGCCACCACGGACACCGAGGAGACGACCGGAGGGGGGCAGAGCTGGCCATCTCCGGACGACGCCCCGAGCTACGACGGCGACGCCTATGTCGGCATGCAGATCTACGATGTCGGCGCGGACCGCTGGCTCGATGAGCTCGCGCTGATGGAGGGTCTCGACCCCGTGCGCCTGGTCTTCGTCGGCGAGCAGCACAAGACTCCGCCGATCCATGAGCTCCAGCGTTGGGTCCTGGAGCACCAGCTCCTGCGTCATGACAACGTTAGCCTGGCGATGGAGCACTTCCAGGCCGACGAGCAGGACGTGATCGACGCCTACCTCGCCGGCGATATTGACGGGGCGACCTTTGAGTCGATGTCGGACCCGTGGAGTGGCTATAGTTCCTACTGGAAGCAGCTCGTCGAGACGATGAAGATCGCTGAGCGCCCCGTAATCGGCCTCAACGTCCCCTCTGAGGCCCTTGAGGGCATCTACGCCTCGTTCCCGACCGCACCGCTCGAGGTCTTCAACGGTTGGGAGCAGGACGACCCCTACGACCCCTACCTCCCACCGCGGCCACTGGCGAGCTGGGACGCCCTCTACCAGGACTACTTCGAGGGATCGTACGACTACGACTCGCACGGCAAGGACTGGGGCCTGTCCTATCAGGAGGCGCTCGACTACTTCACCGACCTCGCCTTGATTCGCGACGATACGATGGGCTACCACCTCGCCCGCCGCCTTGAGGAGTCTGAGGATCGGATCCTGGTCGTCGCCGGGGACTGGCACGTCCAGACCGGGATCGCGACCCCGGACAGCGTCACCAAGTTCACGGTCGAGGGCGACTCTCGCCTGATCACGACGGCGACAGCTGGGATCTTCGAGAGCGTGAAGGCGGTATCCTCTGGCGATAGGCCGGTCGCCGACTACATCCTGGTCTACGATCCGCTCTGAGCCCCAAGCCACAGCTCCTGCGGTAGCGAGGTGCCCGCACCTGCGCGCCGCGACGACGGTCGCGACCGCCAGCGACTCGCTCGCCTCTATCGCGAGCTCCTCCCCCCATGACGCCGTCTAGGGGCTCGCGGACGCCCGGAGTGGGAGCGCTTCCCCTCACTGGAGCGCGGCCATCACCCGCCGTAGCCGACGGTCAACCTCTTCCACCATGGGAACAAGGCCTGGGTTGTCGAGCAGTTGAGCCATCGTCCGCGGGTCGATGATAGACACGCTCACCTTGCCGTCAGAGGTCTCCTGGACGACGACGTTGCAGGGCAGCAGGAGACCCATCTGCGGCTCCGTCTCGAGCCCTCGGTGGGCGAGAGCCGGGTTGCAGGCGCCGAGGATCACATAGCGACGAAAGTCGACGCCGAGCTTCGCTGCGAAGGTGTCGCGAATGTTGATCGAGGTGAGGACGCCGAAGCCCTCAACCTTCAGGGCTGCTCTGACTCGGTCGATGGCCTCATCAAAGCCGATACTCGCCAGCTCGCAGACAAACCCGCTGGGGACTTCTTGCATGGTGTTCTTCTCCTCGCCGAGAATCCTGCGCGAGAGCGTTCGCCCGCAAGCGCAAAGCCAGCGGCCGAGGCCCACTCCGCCGCGGAGGCTCGATCGCCCCGCCCCCGTCAAGCCTTGGTGGACCTCGCTCTCATCGCCCGAATTCGGAGCCACAGCAGACCGTGGCCCGCTCGGCCGGCGCGCCAAAGCCCGAGCCGCAGATGTCCTCCGAAGCCCGTTGATACCACCGTAGGTCCGCGAGACCGGCCCACGACGCTCCTGAGCAGGACACCGCGGGGTGAGGACCAGCTTGCCACAGCCCGCGCGGAGCCCCACACTACAAAGCGGACGTGCGACCCGGCCCATGCCGGCGTGCAACCTCTACAACCCGCCATGGCGGGCGGCCCTCCCGAAAGGACGCCATGCGGGGATACCAGGTCAGAAACGAAAACGTGCAGGTCGACGGGGTCAACACGCTCCTCATCCGCCGACTCCTCGACCCCCAACAGTTCGCCGATCCCCTCGGCGAGGCCGAAGCCCTCGGAATATCATCGGCGTCCTGGCCCTACTTTGGGATGATCTGGCCCTCGGGACTGCACCTCGCCGCCGCTGTCGCTCGCCGGCCGGTCCGCGCCGGAGAGCGACTCCTCGAGGTCGGCTGCGGCCTCGCCGTCGCCAGCCTCGTCGCCCACCGCCGCGGCGCCGAGGTCACCGCTAGCGACATCCACCCGCTCGCCGGTGACTTCCTCCGCCACAACCTCCTGCTCAACGATCTCCCGCCGATGCCCTACTGCCACGGCGATTGGGGGGTGCCGGAGATCGAGCGAGTCCCGTCGCCGCACGGCGGCACCGTCCGCGGCCGCTTCGATCTGATCCTCGGCAGCGACGTTCTCTACGAGCGCGACGACGCCGGCCTCCTCCCGCGCTTCATCGGCGAGCATGCGACGGTCGGCGGCGAGGTGATGATCGTCGATCCGAAGCGGGGCAATCGCGCGGCTTTCGCCCGGCGAATGGGGGTGCTCGGTTACGAGCTTCACGAGACGAGCATCCGTGATCCGCTCGGACCCGGCGGCCCCGCGGGCGGACGCCTCTTCCGCTACCGTCGCGGCAGCTAGCAGGCTCTCGCGAGCGTTCTGTAGCCTCCCGGGCTTCGCCGAAGCACCTGCTAACCCCGCTCCAGTCTCCACGAGCCTCCGAGCCCTGCGCCTCGCTCAAGCTCGCGGTTTGGACCCCTTGACCGCGGGACGACGTCCGGGGGGTCACCCCACACTTCGACCGGAGACAGTCCGCTGGTGGGCTCGGACAAGGGGCACCCGCGAGCGCCACTCTCACAACAGCTGTCCTCAGCTTCGCGCTCCTCCTGTTGGTCTTTGCTCCGATCGGGCGCGTATTCCCGGCGCGACCGGGTCAGCGGTGGTGGCGCGGACTGATGTCGCCTTTTGTCTCGGTCAGTACCTCGTCTTCGCCGGTCTGACCCCGGGTGGCACCAACACGTCACAACTTCGCAAACCTCGCACTCTATCTCGATCTGGTCTTTGGTGCCTATCATCGACCAGAGGATCCTGAGACCTACCCGCTGAGGCTGGTGGAGCCCTGGCCTCGTCGCAATCTCGCCAATTTGCTCCGACCTTTTCGCCGCTATCGCTAGGCTGTCGACGGTGGGGTCGCGCCGAGAGCTCCCCTCGAACTGAACACTGTTCTTGTACGATTTGGCTCCTCCATCGAGGTCGGCTCCACCGACCGGGGGCACGACCTCATCCACTGGGAGTGGTCGCCGGCGACAAACTCCCTCCGGGTGCGGAAATGGAGTGAAAATCTCCGCTTCATGTGGTTAGATTCACTCCATCATGGAGATGATCAAAGGTCTGGTGATGATGCGGCAAGCTGGCTTGGGTGTGGTGGTGGGTCTCGTGGCGGCCTGCGGTGGCGATGACGGCAGCATGGACTCCGCATCAGCGGGCTGGACAATATCGACGACGCACCTGACGGCGACGGAGAGCGCGGGCCCGACGGGGACCGCCTCGAACACAGAGTCGAGCGCGGGGTCGATGAGCGACAGCATGACGGACTCGTCGGGCACAGTGACGACGAGTGAGAGCACGGGGATAGACTCCGATACGAGCACGAGCACGGGCACGGACTCCGATACGAGCACGGGGACGGACTCCGATACGGACACAGTTGAGCCCTGCCCTACGAACGAAGAGCCGGACTTCTCGTACATCTGGATCGCGAACAGCAACCAGGGGACGATCAGCAAGATCGACACGCAGACCCTGGAAGAGAAGGGTCGATACATCGTCCGGCCGGACTCCCTCGGAACCCCCTCGCGGACCTCGGTGAACCTGTCGGGGGATGTGGTGGTGGCCAACCGTAAGGGCGGGCTTACGAAGGTGTTCGCGCGGGAGACGGACTGCGTCGAGAGCAACGGCATCCCGGGGATCCAGACCTCGACAAACGGCACGGCGCTTCCTTGGGGCGAGGAAGAGTGCCTCGCCTGGCACACACCGATGGACTATCTCAGCCAGCGCCCGGCGGCCTGGACCCAGGGCACCTACAATAAGGAGAAGTGCGCGTGGGAGGACCAGAAGGTCTGGACCTCAGGCGCAAGCCCAGGACAGCTCCCCGGCCTCGACATCCTCCGCCTCAACGGTGAGACCGGCGTCATCGAGGAGAAGCTCAGCTTCCCAGACATCGAGCCCGGCGGCTACGGTATGTACGGCGGGGCGGTCGACGGGGAGGGCAACCTGTGGGCCTCGCAGCTCGGCGCAGGCAAGCTGGTCTTCGTCGACAACGAGACCCTCGAGTCCAAGGTCTACCAGATGCCCGTCGGCACCTATGGCATCGCAGTGGGCGCGAGCGGCTACGTCTGGACCTGCTCAGACGACGTGGGGCGCTTCGACCCGATGACAGAGACCTGGGAGACGCTCAAGGTCGGCGGGAACGGCGGCTGCATGGAGGACGACAGCGGCACCCTCTACATGAGCGGCCTCAACAACACCATCATCGCCGTCGACGTGGAGACGGTGCAGGTGAAGGCGACCTACCCGGTGCCACAGTACGTGCATGGGATCAGCATCGACCACTACGGCTATGTGTGGGGCGTCTCGCTCGGGAGCCAGGCGTATCGGCTCGACATCAACGCCCAGGGAGCCGTGCAGATCTTCAACGGGCTCGTCGGCGCGTACTCCTACAGCGACATGACGGGCGTGGGGCTCAGCAACGTCACGCCGAAGTGAGGCGTGAGCGGGTCGCGTCGCGTCGCGTCGCGTCGCCCCTCTCAGAGCCTCGCCCCCGCGACCCCCGCGCGACCTGGCACGCCCCCGCGAGAACACGAACAACCTCAAACCCGACTTGCGCGCGACTGCCTCATGGTTTCGCTCAAACATGGCGTGCGTCATTTCAGCGCTCCCTGCCTATGCGGCGATCCTGTGCGAACACTGACCTCGCGTTCTTGTGCAAATAGGAGCTGAAGCGCGACAAGACGGGCTCAACCCCGTACACCTAGCCGCCGGAATCCCTGCGCACTATCGGCAGGCTGGAGCAGGAGCCTTGCTCAAACATGGCGTGCGTCGCCTCAGCTCTCCCTGCCTATGCGGCGCTCCTCTGCGATCACTCCCCTCGCACTCCTGTGAACATACGAGCCAAAACGCGACAAGAGCGGCTCAACCCCGGAGGCTTCCCGTCGAGTTCCATGCGCGCTATCAGTAGACAGGGGCCGGAGTGCCGCCATCTCGCCACGACGCCTGATTTGCCAACGCCGGCTACTCTTTCCCGAAATATTAAAGAGCGTCAGTCACCTTAACCGCCTGGCCTCGTCGCAATCTCGCCAATTTGCTCCGACCTTTTCGCCGCTATCGCTAGGCTGTCGACGGTGGGGTCGCGCCGAGAGCTCCCCTCGAACTGAACACTGTTCTTGTACGATTTGGCTCCTCCATCGAGGTCGGCTCCACCGACCGGGGGCACGACCTCATCCACTGGGAGTGGTCGCCGGCGACAAACTCCCTCCGGGTGCGGAAATGGAGTGAAAATCTCCGCTTCATGTGGTTAGATTCACTCCATCATGGAGATGATCAAAGGTCTGGTGATGATGCGGCAAGCTGGCTTGGGTGTGGTGGTGGGTCTCGTGGCGGCCTGCGGTGGCGATGACGGCAGCATGGACTCCGCATCAGCGGGCTGGACAATATCGACGACGCACCTGACGGCGACGGAGAGCGCGGGCCCGACGGGGACCGCCTCGAACACAGAGTCGAGCGCGGGGTCGATGAGCGACAGCATGACGGACTCGTCGGGCACAGTGACGACGAGTGAGAGCACGGGGATAGACTCCGATACGAGCACGAGCACGGGCACGGACTCCGATACGAGCACGGGGACGGACTCCGATACGGACACAGTTGAGCCCTGCCCTACGAACGAAGAGCCGGACTTCTCGTACATCTGGATCGCGAACAGCAACCAGGGGACGATCAGCAAGATCGACACGCAGACCCTGGAAGAGAAGGGTCGATACATCGTCCGGCCGGACTCCCTCGGAACCCCCTCGCGGACCTCGGTGAACCTGTCGGGGGATGTGGTGGTGGCCAACCGTAAGGGCGGGCTTACGAAGGTGTTCGCGCGGGAGACGGACTGCGTCGAGAGCAACGGCATCCCGGGGATCCAGACCTCGACAAACGGCACGGCGCTTCCTTGGGGCGAGGAAGAGTGCCTCGCCTGGCACACACCGATGGACTATCTCAGCCAGCGCCCGGCGGCCTGGACCCAGGGCACCTACAATAAGGAGAAGTGCGCGTGGGAGGACCAGAAGGTCTGGACCTCAGGCGCAAGCCCAGGACAGCTCCCCGGCCTCGACATCCTCCGCCTCAACGGTGAGACCGGCGTCATCGAGGAGAAGCTCAGCTTCCCAGACATCGAGCCCGGCGGCTACGGTATGTACGGCGGGGCGGTCGACGGGGAGGGCAACCTGTGGGCCTCGCAGCTCGGCGCAGGCAAGCTGGTCTTCGTCGACAACGAGACCCTCGAGTCCAAGGTCTACCAGATGCCCGTCGGCACCTATGGCATCGCAGTGGGCGCGAGCGGCTACGTCTGGACCTGCTCAGACGACGTGGGGCGCTTCGACCCGATGACAGAGACCTGGGAGACGCTCAAGGTCGGCGGGAACGGCGGCTGCATGGAGGACGACAGCGGCACCCTCTACATGAGCGGCCTCAACAACACCATCATCGCCGTCGACGTGGAGACGGTGCAGGTGAAGGCGACCTACCCGGTGCCACAGTACGTGCATGGGATCAGCATCGACCACTACGGCTATGTGTGGGGCGTCTCGCTCGGGAGCCAGGCGTATCGGCTCGACATCAACGCCCAGGGAGCCGTGCAGATCTTCAACGGGCTCGTCGGCGCGTACTCCTACAGCGACATGACGGGCGTGGGGCTCAGCAACGTCACGCCGAAGTGAGGCGTGAGCGGGTCGCGTCGCCCCTCTGGCAGAAGAGCAGGTCACCGACACCTCTATGGGGCGTCTCGCACCCCAAGATTTCGCCAAGGCGGCGGTGAATTGGGCAATCCAGGCATTCCGCGGGGCGGCCCCCATCACGACCAGAGGGTCCAACGCGCCCCACGAGGTCTCAGCGAGACGAGTCGAGGTTCTGAGCCCGCCGCCGAGTTCGTCAAGCTTCAGCCACTGAGAACCCTGGATTGACCGAAAATGTTGCCGTCGACCTGCTCATGCGTTGCAGGCTTTGCACATCAAATGACCGAGGCTAGGGTGTATGTGTACATTGCATTCTCGGTCGGTGATTCTGTCGACCGATAAAAGAGAAAGTTGCAGTTATGCCTGAGCCACGCGTTCGAATCCCCAACGACTATCGAATTTCCCATGAGACTGTTCGCGACGAACTCGTCCGCCCCAAGCCCAACGGGCCGCCGACACAGCTCTTCGGGTGGGTGCATCTTGTCCAAGCCTATCACATCACATCTGGCAATCCAGGGGGCTACCCTCCCTACGAGGGCACTTGGGCCCTGGTCGAACTCCGCGATCAACCTGGCAAGACGATTGCCGTCGTCACCACTAGCGAGCGCCTCCAAAGCCTCCTGCAAACAGGGATCAGCACTGGCTTCCTCATCTCTATTTCCGCTCGCCAGGACTTCACGCCACCGCTCCCGCTCGGTGGTTCGACCGACCTAGACGTCTATGAACTCTACGAAGTCAATGTCTACAACTTCAAGTAGGGCAGCGCGAGCCAGAGAGGGCCATCCCGCTCGCTGGCCTGCGGCCTATCCTATTGTGACTCGCGGATCTCTGTCGACCCCCGCCCCCCCCCATCGCGACTGACCTCCGTCTCGGAGAGGTCAGGGGACCCGAGGATTCCCCCCCGACGCTAGGAAGCCTAGCGTGCTCTCGCGCAGTAGTCGTTGGTCCTCTCGGCTCCGACGAAGCTTGCGGTAGCGGGCCGTAGCGCAAGTTTCGGCGGCGCCAAGAGGGCCGAAGAGGGCAAGCGATTGCGCGCGGGACTCTTGCCACGGCCTCCGTGGGACACAAGCGAGCCGAGGGCGGCACTCTTCGTGCATGCGCCTCGGAGTGCCGAGACGACCGCCTCGGCACCTCCGAAGCCCGCGTCCTCGTCTACTGCGGGATAAAGCAGAGCGTCTCGGTCGCGTTGTTGTCCTCGATGCACTCGTCAACCTCGAGCAGAGAGTCGACGGTCGCGCGAACGTTGAAGGGAAGCTCCGGAGCGCCCGGCGGAAGGGTGACCTCGACCTGGAGGATCTCGATCTGTCCTGGCTGGAGGTCCTTCGAGGTCACCAGATCCGTCAATGGCGTGATCTCCCCGTCCTTGTCGAGCTCGAGATGCACCGTCGTCCCCGCGAGCATGACCTCCGCACCGTCATTCTTGACGACCACAGAGACCTTGAGCTGCCCTTCCATGACCGCCTTCGCGTCGCAGATCATGGTCGGGATGATCCCGTCGGGCGCCGTGAAGAGACCGCCAGGTTGCACGTTCTGGCGGAAGTTGTTGAAGCGCGTGTTCAGCCAGTTGGCCTCGGGCATCGCCGGAATGTCGCCATCCTTCGAAATGTTCGTGATGTAGTACCCGTGCTGGTTCCAGATCCGCCGGGTTCGCACCCACAGATCGGCGGCATCGTGCCAGACTTCGAGGCCAGGCTTGCCGCCGCTCCAGCCGTTCTCGCCGACGACGATCTCCGCAGATCCATCGCGATCGACGTCGGCGATCACCGGCATCTCGATCCGTGTGTGCGAGCGGAAGGTGTTGTCAGAGAAGAGGATATCCCCGGTCTTGCCGTCGAAGACCCGGAAGTGGACCTCGTCGGCGTAGACGACCTCCGCGGAACCATCGCCCTCGAAGTCAAAGACGCTCGACGCGGTGACCCGGCTCGTACAGTCCTCGTTGGCCGTCTTCCAGAGGATCCCCTGGCTGTCGCAGCCGTCCGGCAGCGGGTCTCCGACACACTTCGGGTCCGCGACGACGTAGTAGTCGGCGGAGGCGGTCCCGATCTCCGGGAGCATGTCGCCGTCGAAGTCGGCGATCGTCGGCGGCCCCGACTCGTTGTTGGAGCAATTGATCTTGGGCAGCTTGATCCGCTCGATGAGCATGCCGTCATCGTCGATGATGAAGACCTCGCCCCGACGGACGATGACGACCTCGCCCATGTCATCGTCGTCGAAGTTGCCGACGGCGTTGAAGCCGTCGCAGGGCAGGCTCCCGCCACAGGGGGAGTTGTTGCCGACATAGTCGTAGTGGAACTTCACGGTCCCGTCGAAGTTGTAGACCGTGTTGCCGGCGATGATCTCCTGCTTGCCGTCGAGATCGAGGTCCGCGACGGTCGACGACGGGCCGAGAAAGCCGTTATTGCCGATACCACCCGAGCCGCCGCTGGTGACGACACCGTCCCACTTGAGCTCCCCGGTGACGCCGTCGAGGACGACGTTGCCGACGATGACCTCAGGGACGCCGTCACCCTCGAGATCCGCGAGCGATATGACCGCCCCCCCCCGCGTATGGACGTTCCAGCGGGGATATTCCTCGTTCGTCCAGAGGACCTCCCAGCTCGTAGCATCATCGCTGGTACGCTTGAAGGCGACCACCCCCTGGGGCTGTCCGCCAAACTTGCCGATGGCGAGCAGCTCCGGCACCCCGTCGCCGTCGAGATCGCCAGCGGCGATGCCGGCGTCGTTGGTGAGGACGGGGGCGGAGATCGATGCCAACGTCGTCATCGTCTTGTCCTCATTGCACTCACCGCTGACGACGCGGATCGTCGCGTTAACGTTGCAGCAGCCGTTGCCGCTGTAGTCGTAGGTGAGGAAGGCGATGTCTGGAGTGTCGAGATCGTCGGTCGCGCCGTCCTCGTTGTCATCGCTCAGGTTGATCACGATCGGCGTGGCGACGACATCACGCCGGCTGCCGAATTCGCTGAGCCCCGCGGGCGTCCAGCGACAGCCCTGAACCGGCTCGAACTCGCCGAACTCGGGGATGAACTCACACTCGGGGAGGATATCCTTCGGCACACATTGACCGAGCGAGGCGGCGCAGATCTCATCGATGGCGCACTCTTCGGTGAACTCGCAGGTAGCCCCGGGAGGGATACATGCGTTTGAGTAGCAGACCGTATCCCCCTCGCAGCAGAGGTCGAGGTCCGCACCGCAGAGTTCTCCGCCCGCGCACTTGTCAGCGCAGGTTTCACCGTTGCAGACCTTCTCGACATCGCAGCAGACATCCTCGCAGAGGGTGTCCACAGGCGCCTCGTCTGTCAGATCGTTGCAGTTGTCGTCGATCCCGTTGCATATCTCGCTGCCCATCGGGTTCGCGGTCGAGACATCATCGTTGCAGTCGTCGTTTGTCGGCGACCAGCCTGTCCCAGGGTCGACGCAGAACTTGCTCGGCTGGGCGTTCTCGTCGCCGTAGCCGTCGCCGTCGTCGTCCGGCCAGTACTCCTTCGCCTTCGGGTCTTCGCCGACGCAGGCTAGAGCCTCCGCGCCGTCACACTCCCAGACGGTCTGCTCACAGCCGCCACAGGGCTCCCCAAGGACGCCATCGAGCGGATCGCAGCCGCCACAGGCGTTCTCGCCGGTTTGACAGCCGGTCGTCGAGCTCATCGTCCCGCCCGTGATCGTCGCTTCGGTGGTCGTGTCCGACTCGGAGCTTGTCCCGGTCATCGTCCCTGGGGTCTGGGTGGTGGTCCCCGTGCTGGTCCCAGACTCGGTGTTCTGCGCGGTGTCATCACCGCTACAGCCGAAGAGAAGCGCCATGCTAGCCAAGCTCGCGAGACGAATCGAGGTACCACGACTCATTGTCCATGTATTCATCATCATCATAGTATATCGGTCTCCGGGCATCGTTCAGGAGGGAGCCCTGCTCCGTATCATGACGGAAGACTCCTCAGTTGAGAACCCACCCGGCAGCGCGAAGTCGTGGCCGTCTCCGAGAGAGGACTGTGCGAATCAACCCGCCCCCCCACCGACCGGCCAGCCGCACCCCCCGTCATCGCACCCCGCAACTGCGAGCCGCTCGTTCTCCTCCACCCAGGAAAGCCCTGCGAACGGGCCCGTGGGGCTCGCGCGCTCGACGCTCGATGGCCAAGGTCTTTCGCTCGCGACCGAAAGGCCTCGACCTTCAAGGTCTCCGCCGACGGTACTACGCGCGCTCAGCCCGGTTCATACCCGAGGAGTTCATGGAGTTCGGCCAGCATCTCCGGGGTGAAGGAGCGCTTGCGGAGCACCGTGATCGGGTTGCCGCCGACCACCGAACGAAGCCAGAGGTGCTCGCCCTCGATCTGCATCATGCGAAACGCGCGCTTCATCTCGACCCCGCCGTAGCGGGCCTCTAGGGACCGCCAAACGTCGACGACCCGCTCGCGCTCCAGGTAGTACTTGTAGGTCTCAGGATGGATACAGGCCGGCACCCGCTCACGATAGGGCGGCGACCTGTCGCTCACGATGCGACCCGCTCCGCGTGGAAATGACAGGCCGGATCAGAGCTACAAATGCAGCGCTCCTCCTCGGGGGCGAAGGTCCCAAAACGCTCATCGATCGTCCCCTCACCGTAGACGAGCTCCATGAGCCCTGCGGCGACACCGGTGAGCATGCAGCATTGCGGCCTGCCGGCGGCGCCCCGGAGCTCGCGAAGGCCGACGGCCTCGTAGCCATTGAGCGACTCGATCTCGACCTCGACGCCAGGGACCAGCCGGCGAATATGCCAATTTCCCCAGCCGAGGGCGTTCGAGACCGCCATCAAGCCGTGGAGGTTATCGCTCTTCTCGTGGATCATCGGCAGGACCAGCCCCTCCCACTCGGTCGAGTTCATGATCCCGCGGAAGGTGTTCATCGCGCAGATCTCCCCCGCGTTGACGAGCAGACGACGCGCGGTCTTCTCCCGACCGAGCTCCGCCATAGCCTCGATGAAGCGGAGGGCGAGGAGGTTGTAGAAGTCGGCGGGCGTATTCGCCAGGTAGACGCTGAAGGCAGGGATCAGCCCGTCGTCGTTCCCTTGGATCTGCATACCGACGATCGCCTCGACGATCGCGGCCTCGTCCACGTTGGCCGAGTGAACATAGTCCTCGTCAGCCCGCGGGGGGAGGTCAAAGCGGGCCTTCGAGTATTTCACGGCCGGCTCCTCACGCCCGCGCTCGACGTGAAAGCGACAGCGTTCCGCGCCAGTCACCATACACTCGATCTCTCGAACCTGGACGAGCTCGCCTGTGATCCGGTGGATCACCCCCTGCAGATATCCCTCCGTAAATGAGCACACGGGCCCGCGCCCCTCGCCAAAGCCAGCGATCCAACCTTCGACGAAGTGCGACGAGAACGCCTCGACCTCGCCCTTTTCGACCGATGAGAGGTCGAGTCGACCATAGCCCAAGTGTGCATAGAGACACTCGGCCATCGCCCACTTGTCGGCCAGCGTGTCCTCATCCCGGAGATTATGACCGAGATGCTCGGCGAAGACAGCCTCGGCGGTCGAGACCAAGAGGGCCTTGCCGTCGATCTCCGCGGAGCCCTCGACGACCCGCTGCACGCGCGAGTTGTAGTGATGGCAGTGGATGATCACGTCCATCCCACCGACGTCGCGGCGATACGTCACGGCGTTGTACTTGAGCCCGAGGCGGGCTCGGAGGTCGGGTCGGTCACTTGTCATCGGCTCTCCCAGGATCACCTTACAGGCTATCAAAATCTGGGCATGGGCAGCGCCCTGATCTCCGCGTAAGATCGCTCAAGGCCCCCAGAAGGGCATGAAGGACCCTCCAGCGCGAGACTTCCCGAGTCCTGCACAGCCTGCGAGGGTCGCGGCAGAACGCACGGCCTCGGCCTGCGGCCATTGTGGACGCCTGCCGGAGGTCCCCGCGGCGAGGACCTCCGCCGACCACCACAGTGGCTCACCCAGAACGGCTGGGCCAGAACGGCTGGGCCAGAACGGCTGGGCCAGAACGACCCAGACCTCAACGAGGCGTCAGGAGCAGCGCTCGAATCGCGGCCTGAAGAGACGCGTAGATCGTGACATCACCCGCGGAGAGGTCGGTCTTCGTCAGGAGCTGCGCTGTCCTCGGCTTGATCCCCGTGAGAACCGCCCGCGCGCCCACCAGGCGCAGCGCACGTATCGCTCGGAGCAGCGAGGTCGCCGCTCCGGCGTCGATCTCGACGATCCCGGTCAGGTCCAAGAGCATGGTGTCGGTCTGATCTTTTGCCGCCCCCTGGAGCAGCTCCTCGATCAGCTCATCCATCCGCTCGCGGTCGAGCGCCCCGACGAGGGGGACGACGGTGACCGTCGGCGAGATCGGGATACGCGGGGCGGAGAGCGCTCGGATGGACTCCTTTTGCGCCCGAATAATCTCTTCTCGGTGTTGGATCTGCTCGTTGCGCCGTGTCTCTCGCTCCAGCTCGATCCGGTGGCGATCGCTGACATCACGAAAGGAGGCGCTGAAGCCCACGAGGCCGCGGCTCGGGAGAAGCTGGGGGATGACCTCGAGGTCGAACCAGCGCTCCTGCAGCCTCATCTCGCCGCGATAGCCCCCCCGCGCCCACATCAGCTCCTGGAGCTCGCGCAGCGGGGCGAAGGCCTCGTCGGTGAGCAGAGAGCGAAATTCCGCGCCCGCGAGCGCCTCCTCTCCGAGGAGAACACCGTGCTCCGAGCGAAAGCTCATGAACTCGACGAACTGGGCATTGTAGTCGGTGATGACCAGGTTCTGATCGACGAAGACGACCCCGTCCGAGGATCCTTTGAGCGCGGCCGACCAGCGCCGATATCCGCTAAAGAGGCTGAAGATCAGATTGTCCTCAGCGTCGATACACTCGACGCTGATCCTCCACTGCGGACCGTCTGGCATCATCAGGAGGCGCGAGAGGCGGCAAACCTGACCGACCTCGATCACGGCAACAATATCGACACGCCGCGACGATGAGGCGACAAGCGCTCGATCGATCGAGCGCAGGGCCTGGCGATCTCTCGCGGAGATCATCTCCGACACCTCGTTGCCGATGATCTGCTCACGGGAGCAGGCGAAGTTCTCGCAGAACGTCTGATCGACCTCGCAAATCTGGAGGGCCTCATCGCCGATGAGCGTGCCGAAGTGCTCGCGAGAAGGTGTCATGACGCCGCGTTGATTCCGAGGAGAGTCGGTAGCAACCTCTATGGACCATCATGACTGTCGTCTGAGGGGTCCGTCAAGGCGACACGAAGAGGTCTTTGCGACATGCTCTCGCGGTCCAGGGTCGCGTCGTCTTCGACGCTGCGAAGACGCTTTCGCTCCTGCCGCCTCGCGCCGCGCAGGACGGGGCCCGCGACTGGTCTAGCCCTCTTTTTGATCACGAGCCGAGTTCGAACAACGCTCCGGGCATCCCGGCGCCTGAGCGCACCTGACCAGAAGACGCCGGACAGCTCCTCGCGTCCCAAGTAGAGCCTCCTCATCGCCTCACCGCAGACCTCTACGTCTCACGAGCGGTCGAGGTCGCGGACGCTCCGCAGGCTGTGGTCCAGTGTGCTCTCTTGGCACCGACGAGACGCCGCTCTACGGGACCGTAGCGCACGTTTCGGCGGAGTCGAGAAGTTCGACGGGGGATCGAGGCGCGCGGGGCGACAGCCACGGCCTCCTGGCGGAGGGTCGTCGTCGCCGCCTCATGCGGTGGCCCGGAGGAGCGCTGCTTTGAGGGCCGAGATCTGCACCGGCTTGGTGATGTAGTCGTCCATCCCCGCCGCCCGGCAGCGCGCCTCATCGCCGTTCATCGCCGCCGCGGTCATCGCAATGATCCGGGGCTGACCCCCTAGGGGCTCCATCTGCCGGATCTGCCGCGTCGCCTTGAGACCGTCGAGCACTGGCATCTGGACGTCCATCAGGATGATATCGTAGGCGATGCGGCGGACCGCAGCGATCGCCTCAGAGCCGTCCGAGGCGACGTCAGCTCGGCACCCAAGACGGTCGAGCATGCGCAGCCCGACCTTGTGGTTTATCGGACTGTCGTCGACCAAGAGAATCCGAGCCCCCGAGCAGACTGCCTGCGGATCATCATCGACGTCCGGCCTCACCGTGCCTACACTGCGGGCACGCGCAGCCTCCGTGAAGACCTGCTGCAGCACGTCCTCGAGCTGCGACCGCTTGACCGGCTTGCTGAGCACTGCGATCGGCAGGCTCAAGCGCGATGCCTCGCCAAGACGGTGGAGCGACGCCATCAGCACCAGCGGAGGGCCGGACTCAGGAAGCTCCACTGAGGGGCCTGAGACGATTCGAGCGTCGACAAAGGAGATGTCCACGGGCTCGCCTGACGCGGCGCGCTCCGCCTCTTGATAGGTAGCGTACGCACGCGCCTCCATGCCCCAAGGACGGAGCTGATGGACGAGCGCGGAGCGAACAGCGGGGCTCTCGTCGACGATGCTCGCGACCTTGCCGCGGAGCCACGGCTCGACCACGCGAGCCTCGGCGTGGGCTCGGTAGGCGACCGTGAAGTGAAACTCACTACCGCGACCGAGCTCGCTCACGACGTCGATCTCGCCCCCCAGGAGCTCGACGAGGTGCTTGCTGATCGCGAGCCCGAGCCCGGTGCCGCCGAAGCGGCGAGTGATCGACCCGTCGACCTGGGAGAAGGGTTGAAAGAGCGCCGTGAGCTGCTCCTCGGAGATGCCGATCCCGCTGTCACGGACCGTGAAGCGCAGGCTCTCGCCGTGAAGGGCGACCTCGACCACGACGTCGCCCTTCGCCGTAAACTTGACCGCGTTGCCGATCAAGTTGGCGAGGATCTGTCGGATCCGGGTCGGATCGGAGACACACAGATCAGGGCAGCCCGCCTCGAAGACATAGGCCAGGCTCACCCCCTTCTCCGTGGAGGCCGTGGAGAAGATGTCGAGGGTCTCCTCGACGGCGTCGCGGAGATCCATCGGCAGGAGTTCCACCTTGACCTTGCCGGCCTCGATCTTGGCGAAGTCGAGGATGTCGCCCAAGACCCCGAGGAGCGCCTTGCCGCTGCTCCGGATCACCTCGGCACACTCCCGCTGCTCGGGGTTCAGCGGTGAGTCGAGGAGGACGCTGGTCATCCCGATCACGCCGTTCATCGGCGTTCGGATCTCGTGGCTCATCGACGCGAGAAACTCCGACTTGGCCCGCGAGGCTCCCTCTGCGGCGAGTCGCGCCTGAGCAGCTTCAGCGAGCGCCTCGCCGAGCTCGGCGTTCGCACGCGCGAGCTCATCGCGCTGCGCCTGCGCGGCGAACTCGCTCTGCAAGGCGCCGACCCGGAGGATGAAGACCATCCGGTTGACCGCGAGGCCGAGCACCGACGTCGTCACCAAGTTCACCGCGATGCCGATGTCCAGCCCCCCCGGCGCATACGCCAGGGGAGAGAGCACGCCGACCAGACCGAGCGCGAAGGTGACCAGAGCGAGCGCCGAGGGAACAGTGCAGGCGACGCAGGCGAAGAAGACCGCCGCCATGTAGTAGCCAGCGCTCGGCTGGAACCACTCGTAGAGCCCGAGGATGACGCCGACCTCCGCGAGGAGCAGCCCGAAGATGAGCGCGTACTCGACCAGATCCGCTCGACAACTCTGCCCTGCCCGCCTCACCCTCCAAGCCCGCGCGCCCCAGACCAGGCAGGTCGCGATCGTCACGAGCCGCGCTCCCCAGAGCCACTCCCCAGCCGCATAGGCCACAGCCGATCCGTTCGCCTCGATCGAGAGACGATCGACCCCGAGAAAGATCGCCATGACGACGACGACGACGGGGGCCAAGACCGCTGCGCGCGCAAAGTTCTCGGCGATCAATGCTTGCCGGATCGCGGGGTCTATCTCAATGCGTGCCCAATAGGCCGGTCGACGCGGCCCGTCGGCACCCGATGCACTCCCGCTTGTCCCGGCACCCATCGTCCACCCGCGCGACCCCATACTACTACCCAAGGTCCGACCAGGACGCTCGCATCCTAGCGGGGCGGGCACGCAGCGCAGTAATAGCACTACCTTTGGCTCAAGTGGAGGATGTCCTCGCCAAAGACATCGATGCGCCCTTGCGCGCCCCGAGCGAGGGGTCGTTCGTTCTCGAAGCGCGCACGCCCCCTGCGTCTGCGCCAACCAAAGGCTCAAGTCTTGGCTCCGTGCCGAGGCGAGGCATGGTCGACCTCTCAACTGCTGTAGACTCAACGGACCAATCTCGTGGTTCGAACCTGGTTGATAGCGCGCCTCGGCAGGCCTCTGCCCGCCGGGCTCCGCAGCAATAGCGACGTCTACAGCCGAGCGCTGATGGCTATCGGTGTCAGCGCCGTGATGGTCCCTGCCGCCGTCGGCCTCGCCCTCTTCTTCGCCCTCACCGCGACCCCCGGAGCGATCCCCGGAGCGGCGGCCGGTCCTCTCCTCGTCGGCGCCTTCGCAGCCGGAACGCCGGCGATCCTCCGAGCCCGCGGCCTAACGTGGACCGGCAACTGGCTCGCCGCGCTCCTCTGCGCGGGCATCACCAGCGTCGTGCTCGCGACCGGCGGTATCACCTCCCCTGTCATCATCCTCTACCCCACCGTCGTCGTCATCG